>ERZ772880.1493-NODE-1493-length-20051-cov-35.994549_pt1 | contig 20051 bp, 18 predicted proteins | sample MGYA00580577_ERZ772880 | MGnify/ENA primary metagenome ERZ772880 (study PRJEB29015, sample SAMEA2737705) | human gut metagenome | biome: human gut; feature: human-associated habitat; material: faeces | place: China | collected 2012 ... | reverse complement strand
GGAAGTCTGCTCGAAGTGTCACCCCTTCTTCACTGGCAAGCAGAAGCTGGTCGATACCGGCGGCCGCGTTGCCAAGTTCAACAAGAAGTTCGGCCTGAACTAATTCAATCACAAAAGCAGCTCTGCTACGGCAGAGCTGCTTTTTTCTGCTTTTTTGGAACGCTCAGTTTTGCCCGTCGGGATATTCGACGATGAAGGGGAGCGGCTCAAGGGCCTGATCAAGATAATTTGTCTCCTCATAATAGTCGCTGCCGCCTGCAATGGTTTGCACCTGAAGAAGACGGACGCGCAGAACGGCACCGTCGGACAGTTCGACGATCATCTCGCAGATGAGTGGAGAGTCGGTGATTCTGATGCAGAGGTCAAGCGCATTCTCATCAATGGGATAGCGGATGAAATACGAGGTACCAAGGTCTCGTGCTGCAGTTGCCTCAGCGGTATCACTGAGGTCGTTGACAGGGTAGGCCTCTTCCACAGATGAAACAGGAACAGCTTCGAGAGGTACAGTTGAGATCAGCTTGCCGTTGCGCGTGTATTCAAGCCGCATGGTGCGGATGTCGCGGTCGTCGTAGACGCCAAGGGTAAAGCTGCCGAATCGGTAATCCACACCCTTTTCAAAGGAAAGTTGATAGGTGAGCGGCGAACCGGAGTCTCGGCGCATATAGGAAAATGGTGGATTAAAACTGTAGAGGACAGGGGAATTCTGAGTTTTAAGGTTGTAGATCGTATCAAGCTCTTCTGACTGTGTTTCGCCGTGGGTCTTGAAATTGACACTGACGCTGAGCTCATCGCTCAGCGGTACGGTCACTTCGCCGTGCAGATAGCCGAAGCTGTCCTGTTTAAGATCGGCGGTGCGGGTCGGCGGACTGTCGCTCGTGTAGGATGAGCTGCTGCGGTCAGTCACAAGGAGAGAGACAGCCGTATTTTCGCCGATCGTCTTCGGCAACAGAGAGAAGGCGAGCGTGCACTCCTGCTTTTTAAGATCGACCTTTGTGACCTCATAGCTGAACTGCGAGAGCAGGCTCGACTCGCGCTCCAAGATGTCCGAGACATTATTGCTGATGCCCGCGATCTGGTTCGAGAGGTTGTTCTGCACGTTGTAGAGCTGGCTGCGAAGGTCATTTACTTGCGTGCTGAGCGTGTTGATGCGGTTGTTGTAATGCACGCCGACGGCGATGAGCGCGGCGAGCGCCACGGCCGCACCGCCGATGATCTTCTTGTGCTGTATGCAGAAATCGCGGAAGCTCAGCTTTTCCGCGGGAGCTTTTTCGGCGTTGCTTTGAACCGGCGATTCGGCGGCATCCTGCTCGGGTTTGGCATGCTCCAGACTGAGCAGCTCGTCGACGGAAACGGAGTAGAGCTTAGAGAGTTCGATGAGCTTGCTAAGCTCCGGCTGCGTGGCGCCGCTCTCCCATTTGGAGACGGCTTGGCGCGAGACACCGAGCTTCTCCGCCAGCTCCTCCTGCGACATGCCGCTCGCGCGGCGCAGTTCGTAGAGCTTTTCATATAGTTCCATGAAAGGTTCCTCCTTTGGGGAATGATGCTGCGTTCGACGCCGTGCACTGCGCCTTTGCAGGAAAAGCATAGCAGGAAAACGGGAGAAAACACCACCAACCGGGCGTTTCTTTTTGTCAACCTGAGGTTGCGTCCACCCTATTTTCACATGAAAGGGGCGGAAATGTCAATGAAAAGCGTTTTTGCCTTTTCTTTTGGCGGAAAATACACTATAATAAAAATGATTTGTACAGCGCCGATTTCGGCGCGATAAGGAGAATCTATGGAAGAATTGAAAGAGAACAACGCGCCGCGCGACAGGGCGATTTTAGTCGGCCTTTCGTCGCCGCGGCTCGATCGAAAAGAGAATGCCGACGAGGAGAGCCTTGAAGAGCTCGGTGCGCTCGTCGAAACGGCGGGCGGCGTCAGCGCCGGCGTGGTTTTACAAACGCTGCCGTCGCCGAACCCGCACACATTCATCGGCGAGGGCAAGGTGGACGAGATCCGCGAACTGGTAAAGTCACAGGAGGCGACAATGGTCATCTTCGACAATGACCTCTCGCCCTCGCAGATGCGCGTTCTGTGCGAAGAATTCGGCGTGCAGGTGCTCGACCGCAGCGGCCTCATTCTCGATATCTTCGCCCAGCGGGCGAAGACAAAAGAGGGCCGGCTTCAGGTCGAGCTCGCGCAGTATCAGTACCTGCTGCCGCGCCTGATCGGTATGTGGACGCATCTGGAGCGTCAGGCGGGCACGTCGGGCAAGGGCCCCATCGGCTCGAAGGGCCCCGGCGAAACGCAGCTTGAGACCGACCGCCGCCACATCCACAGAAAGATCGACAAGCTGAAGGCGGACCTTGAAGAGGTGCGCCGCGTGCGCGCCACGCAGCGCGACCGCCGCAGCAAGAATGAAATTCCCGTCGTCGCTATCGTCGGCTACACGAATGCGGGCAAGTCGACGCTTTTGAACGCGCTGACCGGCGCGGGCATTCCCGCGAATAACCGCCTGTTTGACACGCTGGACACGACGACGCGCCTTCTCACGGTGTCCGACACGCTGGATGTCGTGATCTCCGACACGGTCGGCTTTATTCGAAAGCTGCCGCATCAGCTCGTCGAGGCCTTCAAGGCAACGCTCGAGGAACTCGAATACGCCGATCTTCTGCTGCACGTCATCGACATTTCCGACCCGCACTGGCTCGAGCAGGCGCAGATCGTGGACGAGCTGATCGAAGAGCTCGGCGCGCAGCAAATTCCCTGCCTGCGCGTTTACAACAAGTCCGACCTCTACTTCGGCGATATCCGCCCGCACGGGGAGAACAGCGTCAACATCAGCGCCAAGACCGGCGAGGGCGTGGATGAGCTGCTTGCGCGCATCGACAAGCTCCTCGACAAGGGCACGCGCCGCGTGACGATCCACCTGCCCTATGACAAGGGCGGGTTTCTCGATATGCTCTACCGCGAGGCGAAGGTCGAATCCGTCGAATATGGCGAGACCATCGACATCGTGGCCACCTGCGTGCCGCGCGTCATCGGCCAGGTCAAGGACTATATCGAGGGCTATCAGGAGCCGAAGGAGGACTGGGAGGAATGACGCTCGAAACGAAGCGCCTTCTCCTGCGTCCATGGGAAGAGAGCGACGCGGAGAGCTGCTATCGCTACGCCAGCGACCCGCTCGTCGGCCCCGCCGCAGGCTGGCCGGCGCATACGAGCGTGGAGAACTCCCGCGAGATCATCCGAACCGTCCTCTCGGAGCCGGACACGTTTGCGGTCATTTTGAAGGAACGGCCAGACGAGCCTGTCGGCTCCATCGGCGTGTTTCCGACGGAAGCGCCAGAAATCGGGAGTGAGCCGGAAATCGGCTACTGGATCGGCCGCCCGTTCTGGGGTCACCCGCTGAAAGAAATTGCCGACCGGGTGTTTTTGTCCTCCCCTGCGGTTTCGGCCCGCATTGCCAAACTGGAAAAAGACGGCGTACTGACCGGCTATCAGGCGCAGGTTGCCCCGCTCAAGCTGGGGCAGCTGGTCAAGGCGTTCATCAACCTGGATATGGACCCCAAGCTCAAGCCGGAGTTTTACCCCTACATCCAAAGCTGCGGCAATGTTGTGGAGTGCAACTGCGTGACTGGCGATTACAGCATGCTGATTGAAGTGCTGTTTGGCACCACGCAGGAGTTGGATACCTTTATCAACCATCTGCAGCAGTTTGGCCGTACCCGCACGCAGATCGTGTTTTCCACCCCGGTGGAGCACCGCGGCCTGCCGGTGAGCGAACCGGAGGAAGAACCGGCGGCGGAAACCTGACTGCCTGTTCCCGCCTTTTCCCATCCCTGCCCTGAATATGGGCGGGGATTTTTTTATTTTACCTGTTGACAGCTGTGTATATCGCGTATATACTGTATATATAGCATATGAACAGTTCAGATTGCAAGGAGGAACACGGCATGGAGCTGTATATCTCCAATTCCGGCCAGGAACCCATTTACGCGCAGATCACCCGGCAGATCAAAGCCAAAATTTTGAACGGCGAATTGCAGCAGGGCGATGCACTGCCCAGCATCCGCCTGTTGGCGAAGGAGCTGCGCATCAGCGTGATCACCACCAAGCGCGCGTATGAGGACCTGGAGGCCGATGGTTTTATTACCACCATGCCGGGGCGCGGCAGCTTTGTTGCGCCGCAAAACCCGGCCCTACACCGGGAGGAAAGCTTAAAACAGATGGAAGAGCACCTGCAGCACGCCATTGATGCCGCGCGGCGCGGCGGCATTACCAAAGACGAAGTGCGCGAAACCCTTGACCTTTTGTGGGAGGAATCATGATGGCTGAACCTTTGGCCGCCGCACTGCATGGTGTGGCAAAACATTACCACGGTTTTACCCTTGGCCCGCTGAACCTGGAAATTCCCGCCGGGAGCATTGTTGGCCTGATTGGTGAAAACGGCGCGGGCAAAACCACCCTGCTCAAACTGCTGACCGGTGTAAACCGCCCGGATGCCGGCACCGTGGAGCTGCTGAGCGCCACCCCAGATGATGCCGCCGTGCGCGCGAAAATTGGCGTTGTGTTTGAGGATGCCTATTTTTATGAATCGCTGACCCCCGCACAGGTTGGTGCCAGCCTGCGCGGCATATTTGGCCCAGCGTGGGATGCCGGTTATTTCGCCGCTCTGCTGGAGCAGTTCCACCTGCCGCTGAAAAAGAGCATCAAAGAACTCAGCCGCGGCATGCGGATGAAGCTGAACCTTGCCAGCGCTTTGGCCCACCGGCCGGGGCTGCTGGTGCTGGACGAAGCCACCTCCGGGCTGGACCCCGCCGCCCGCAGCGAGATTTTGGATATCCTGCTTGATTTTATCCAGGATGAGCGCCACAGCGTGCTGTTGAGCAGCCACATTACCACCGACCTGGAACAGATCGCCGATACCATTGCCTACCTGCACCACGGGCAGCTGCTGTTTGCCAAAAACAAGGATGACCTGATGGAAGAATACGGCATTCTGCGGTGCAGCCAGCAGGACCTTGACCGCCTGCCGCCGGAGTGGATCGCCGCCACCTGCCGCACCGCCGCCGGCTGCGAAAGCCTGGTACACCCGCGGGTCAGCGTCCTGCGCGCATTGCCCGGTGTGGTATGCGATGCCGCCAGCATTGATGACATCATGCGTCTGACCAGCAAGGAGGGATAACAATGAAAGGTCTTTTGTGCAAAGACTGGGCTATTTTGGTGAACAGCTACAAGAAAAATTTCCTTATTATGGTTGTGCTTTATCTTGGCATGGCGGTCTGCCTGCATATGGATTACCTGTGCTATGCGCTGGTTGCCGTGTGCGGCGTTTACGCATCCAGCACCATGAATTTTGATGATTCCGCCCACTGGGATACCTATGCCCGCACCCTGCCGGTCACACCGGGGCAGGTTGTTGGCTGCAAGTACCTGCTGGGGCTGCTGTTCACCCTGTTTGGCAGCGTTTGCGCCGCGGTGGGGATTTTCCTTACCGGCCAATACACAGATGTGTTGGAAGCGGCATTCTCGATTCTGCTCATTGCCGCGTTTTCCCTGCTGCTGTTTGCCGTCAACATGCCGTTTTCCTACAAATTCGGCGCGGTGCGTGCCCGCACCTGGGTGTACCTGGTCGCATTCTTTGGTGTTTTCCTCATAATTTTTGCCATGGAGCATCTGCCCTATCTGCAGCGTTCTTCCGTCATTTCCCAGCTGGACGCTTTGGGCAATGCCCTCACCGCGCAGCCGGTGCTTTTGTTGCTGCCCTGCGCGGCCGTGCTGCTGCTCTACCTTGGCAGCTGGGCCTTGAGCGTACAAATTTATCAGCGCAAAGAGTTTTGAGGGAATTCCTGGTTCTTTTGCTCGGCGGTAAAAACGCTGAGTGAAAACACGCCGGATCAGGCCGGAACAGCTGAAAATCGGCAATCCGCTATTGACAAACCGGCACCCGTGCGGTAAAATAATCAAGTATTCAATGCGGGTGTCGTACAACGGCTAGTACATCAGCCTTCCAAGCTGGGGACGAGGGTTCGACTCCCTTCACCCGCTCCATATAAAAACAGCGCAGAATCTTTTGATTCTGCGCTGTTTTTCTGCTCAAGTACCCACTTTCTTTTTTACCCAATACCAAAACAGGCAGTGTCCTTCTCCCCTTTCCGGGAGCGGCACTGCCTGTTTTTATTCTATTAAAGTTTCTTCGGTTCCCTTCTTTTCAAAGAAGGAACAAAACTCCCGTAACTTTACTGCTGCTGTTCCGCGCGCTTTTTGGCGATGGCGGCCAGGGCATCCTTGCGGGACAGGTTGATGCGCCCCTGCTGGTCGATGTCGGTTACCATAACGATGATGGGATCGCCCACGGCAACAACATCTTCCACATGCTCTACACGGTGGTCGTCCAGCTTGGAGATGTGAACCAGACCTTCCTTGCCCGGGGCAATCTCAACAAATGCGCCAAAGTTCATCAGGCGGGTCACGCGGCCCTTGTAGATAGCGCCCACTTCGGGATCTTCCACAATGGTCTTGATGGTGGAAATCGCGCGCTTGGCGTCGTCCTGATCCACAGCGGAGATAAAGACGTGACCGTCCTCCTCAATGTCGATCTTGCAGTTGAAGTTGGCGCACATTTCCTGAATGACCTTGCCGCCCTTACCGATGACGTCCTTGATCTTGTCAACGGGGATTTGCATGCTGAACATCTTGGGTGCATACTTGGAAAGCTCTGCGCGCGGCTCGGCAATGCAGGGCTTGATGATCTCGTCCAGGATGAACAGGCGGCCCTTGCGGCACTTTTCCAGTGCTTCGGCCACAATATCATAGGTCAGGCCGTCCACCTTAATATCCATCTGGATAGCGGTAATACCGCGGCGGGTGCCGCCAACCTTAAAGTCCATATCGCCGTGGAAGTCCTCCACGCCCTGGATATCCAGCATGGTCATCCAGCGGCCGCCGTGCAGCGGGTCACCATCGGTGATCAGGCCGCAGGAAATACCGGCAACCGGTGCCTTGATGGGCACACCAGCATCCATCAGGGCCAGGGTGGAAGCGCAAATAGAAGCCTGAGAGGTGGAGCCGTTGGAGCTCATGATTTCAGAAACGGTACGGATGGTGTACGGGAACTCTTCCATGCTGGGCAGCACGGGGATCAGGGCACGCTCCGCCAGGTTGCCGTGGCCGATCTCGCGGCGGCCGGGGCTGCGGGGTGCGCGGGCTTCGCCGGTGGAGTACGGCGGCATGTTATAGTGATGGATGTAGCGCTTAAGCGGGGTGTCGGACAGGTCGTCCATCATCTGGGCATCTTTGGTGGAGCCCAGGGTGCAGATGGTCAGGGCCTGGGTCTGGCCGCGGGTGAACAGGCCGGAGCCATGCACACGGGGCAGCACACCGACTTCGGCGGCCAGCGGGCGGATCTCATTGATGCCGCGGCCGTCAACACGCTTGCCTTCTTCCAGCAGCCAGGTGCGCACAACCTTCTTCTGCAGCTTATAGCTGATCAGATCCAGGTCGGCGGCGTTCAGTTCGGGGTGTTCCTCGGCAATAGCATCCATGATGGGCAGCATGGCGGCATCGCGGACGTTTTTGTCGTCGGTGTTCATGGCAGCCTTGACATCTTCCAGGTGCTTGGCGTACACATCCGCCAACAGAGCGTGGTCCAGTTCCACCGGGGTAAAGCTCTTCTTCAGCTTGCCGATCTCTGCAACAATGCCGTTCATAAAGGTGAGCAGCTTTTTGATTTCCTCATGGCCAGCCTTGATGGCGTCCATCATGACCTCTTCGGTCACTTCGTTGGCGCCGGCTTCAATCATGACGATCTTTTCCATGCTGGCAGCCAGGGTCAGGGCCAGGTCAGAGCGCTCGCGCTGCTCCTTGGTGGGGTTCAGCACGATCTCGCCGTCCACATAGCCGACTGCCACGCCGCCGATGGGGCCATTCCAGGGGATATCCGACATGGCAATGGCGAGAGACGCGCCGTTCATACCGGCAATCTCAGGGGAGCAGTCCGGGTCAAGGCTCATCACAGTCATGGTCACGCAGACATCGTTGCGCATATCCTTGGGGAACAGCGGGCGGATGGGGCGGTCAACCACGCGGGAGGACAGGATGGCGTGTTCGCCGGGGCGGCCTTCGCGGCGCATAAAGGAGCCGGGAATGCGGCCGGCGGCGTACAGCTTTTCTTCAAATTCCACACTCAGGGGGAAGAAATCCACCCCTTCACGCGGCTTTTCGCTCATGGTAACATTGCACAGCACGCAGGTTTCGCCATAGCGGATCATTGCGCTGCCATTGGCAAGGCCGCAGAGCTTGCCGGTTTCCACCACAAACGGGCGGCCGGCAAAAGTTGTTTCAAACTTGCGGTAGTTGGGGAAGGTTGCCTTACGGGATGCAAATTCCAGTGCCATAGTAATTCTCCTTCTGATATAATTTTTGATACCTGGTGGGAATATGCGGTTCAGGCAGCCCCATGCTTTGAGCAATAAATCCAGCGGCGGAACGGTTGTTTTGCTCCGGCGTTCGATTTACTGCACAAACCATGCGGGCGGCCAAAAACATTAAGTTAGGAGGTAAGAGGGAGGCGTTAGGAGTTACAGCACTGACCAAAGGTACCGCACATTACATTGTAAAAGGCAGTGGGATATAATGGACTGGCAACGGTGGCCGGAGTGCCAAAGTACCGTACTTCTCCCTCGGGGTCCTAAGGCAATACCGCATAATTCCCGCCTTACGGCTTAAGCACCGCTCCGGCGGCTGCGGCACGGCATCTGCGTTGCCAAAATGCTCGATAATGTCGGGTTGCGGTACCCGCATCGTGCTTCGGGGGCAAAAGCCCCTCGCACTCTGCGACCGCTGCCCCTGCTTCGGTTCGCTGTTTCCGCCACTGGCGGCGCTCACCTTTGCAGCATCCAGTATTATCTGCGCTTTTGGCTTAGCATCTGCCGCACCTCGCTCGCCGTATCGGCACTTAGAATTGTGCGGTGTTGCCCTAACTTTATTCAATATGATTACAGGCCAGCGGCAAAGCATAATAAAAATGAATGCCGGAACACCTGCTGAAATATAGAAAATGGGCAGGGCGCACATATAGCGCCCTGCCCGTTTTGCGAATTACTTGCGCAGACCCAGTTCAGCGATCAGAGCACGGTAACGGTTGATGTCCTTCTTCTGCAGATAGGCCAGCAGGTTACGGCGGCGGCCGACCATCTTGAACAGACCACGACGGCTGTGGTTGTCGTTCTTGTTGGTCTTCAGGTGCTCAGTCAGGTGGTTGATGCGTGCGGTCAGCAGCGCAACCTGAACTTCCGGAGAACCGGTGTCACCCTCATGGATGGCGGCTTTTGCAATGATGGGCTGTTTTTCGATAGCAGACTTCTGGCTCATAGTAGTAATACCTCGCTTTATAATATTTGCCTACGGCGCAGCAAAGGGCAATCAAGGCTCCCTGATGCAGGGCATACGCCCAAAGCCGGGCCGCGGTAACATTTAGATTATAGCATATCCGGCATAGCGTGGCAAGCCGTAACAGCAAAAAAACTGCACAGATTTTGCCCTGCTTTTCCGGCATGGGTCACAGGGTCACGTTTTTCAGATTGCGCAGATCCCCGCTTTCGCGGAAATCCTCATAATCCAGGCTCAGGTTCGGGTTGTAATAGGGGTCATGCAGGATATTCTGCTTACCGTGTACCTCATACAGGCGGGCCTGCTCCTTGGCAAAGCGGGCCTTTTTGGCGGGGTCTTCCTCGTCCGAACCGCGGGATTTGCTTTCGTGGTGGTACAGCTCCGCATAGGGGGTCCACACAATACGCCAGCCTTTTTCCCGCAGGCGCAGGCAGAAATCCACATCGTTGAATGCAACAGTAAAGGCTTCATCCAACCCGCCAACGGCATCATAAGCCGATGTGCGCACCAGCAGGCAGGCCGCGGTGCAGGCGGAATAATCCTGCACGGTGGCCAGGCGGAACATGTACCCGCTACCGCCGCGCTTGTGGTACTTGTGGCTGTGGCCCGCATACCCACCCAAACCGGTGATAATGCCCGCGTGCTGGATGGTATCGTCCGGGTAATACAGCATGGCGCCGCAGGCCGCCACGCCGGGCTGGCTGGCTTCGGCCACCATCTGGGTCAGCCAGTTTCCGCTGATGATTTCAATATCGTTGTTGAGCAGCAGTAAGAACTTGCCGTTGGCAAACTTGCGGCCAAAGTTATTGATGCGGCTGAAATTGAACCCGCCGCTGTAAGCCACCACGCGGCAGTTGGCATAGCGGTCCGGCAGCTTTTCATAATAAGCCTTTGTGGCGGGATCGGTGGAGTTATTTTCGATGACGATCACTTCAAACGCTTCGTACCGCGTTTTGGAGTACAGGCTGAACAGACATTTTTCCAGGTCGTCCACATGGTCCTTGTTGGGGATCAGGATGGACACCAGCGGTTCCGGCTCCGGCAGTTCCCACTGCACATGGCAGGTACCGGGGAAGATGCCCTCCTCTACCCTGCCGCTGCGGCCGGTTGCCGCCAGGTGGTCCGCCACGGCTTTCTGCGCGGCTTTTACCACATAGGGCTTGGCCTCGGTGCCGCCGGAGGTGGACGCCGCATGAACCCGCCAGTAATACAGCACCTGCGGGATATGCAGCGGTGCGGCGTTGGCGTCTTTCGCCTGCATGGCGTCGATCAGCCGCAGGAACAGATCATGATCCTGTGCGCCGTCACACTCCGGGCGCTCCCCGCCGATGGCATCAAACAGACTTTTGCGGAACACGGCCAGGTGGCAGATGTAGTTGCAGGCCATCAGGTATTCCGGCGCATAGTCCGGCTTAAAGTGGGCCACATGGGCGGTTTTGGGGCTTTTGCGGAAAAGGGCTTCATCGCTGTAGGCGAAATCGGCCCCCGTTTTTTGCAGTTCTTTGCCCATACAGTAGATAGCGTGCGGGGCCAGGATGTCATCATGGTCTGCCAGAGCCAGATATTCCCCCTGTGCCAGCCGGGCCGCCGCGTTGGTGTTGGCCGCAATGCCCTTGTTTTCAATTTTCACATAGCGAATGCGCGGGTTGGCCGCCACGTGCTTTTGCACCAGCTCCCCCACATAGGTGTGGGCATCGTCCGAAGCATCCGCCAGGCAGAGCTGCCAGTTGTGGGCGGTCTGGTTTTCCACACTATCGAGAAATTCTGTTAAAAAGTTTTGCGGCGTATTGTACAGCGGCGTTAAAATAGAAATGATGGGGAAGGTTTCCGCCGCGGGGTCGCTGCGCTGGGCTTCCAACGCCATGTTGGACGGCCAGTACCGCGCCCGCTTGCCGAAAAAGCGCCGTTTGAAAAAGCCCGCCGCGCGCACGCACATGGTGCCAATGCCCTGTTCCTTCGTCAAGGTACGGGCATAGCCAAATAGTTCTTTGATGCGCTTGGCCTGCTGGTTCATAACGTTACGTCCTTTCGGGTGTCAGATTGTTGGGGGTTGTTCCGGTTCGGGTTCAGGCAGTCCGTCTGCCATGTTTGGGGGTTGGAATCGATGTACAGCCAGATGGTTTCATAATCTGTCTGGGTACGGATGACGTGGTCATGGAAGGATTTTTGCCAGATGGGGTGATGGAGGTGTTTGGTTACGCAGCTCTTTAATTGTTGGACGATGTTGGAAACCGTAGGGGCGCGCATTGCGCGCCCGTCGCCCTGGATCAAAAGCAGCAAATGCACATGGTTGGGCATGACCGCGTATTTTTCCAGATGCACCGTCGGATATTTATCAGGGATTTGCAAAATAGCCTGTTCAACCACATTCCCTATCGCAGAGAGTTCCGGGCAAGGTGACGGGCGCGCAATGCGCGCCCCTACGGCCTGGGAATTCTGCCGCAATCGGGTGGGTTCTTTCCAAAATAAATGCACTCTGCCCTGCGTACAGAAGGTTATGAAATATGCACCATTTTGGCTGTAATCATATCCCTGCAAACGGTTTGGCACTCTTGTATGATACTGCATGCCGTTCACCAAACATAAAAATCCTGATATACTTTACCCATCCAGCCCGTTTGCCTGGCGCTCCATGTTTTCTACAATGATCTTGTGCAAATCGCCCTGGCTGGCGGCGTATTCCAGCACCTTCCAGGGGGTATCGGTGTGGTAATGCACTTTCACCACTTCCTCATCCCCTACCACGATCAGGCAGTCGCCCTCGGCGCTGGCCATGATCCCGGCGCGGATGTCATCCTCGTCCAGGTTGCTGCCTTCGATCAAAAACTGGGTATCAAACTTATTTACCATTGTTTTAGCCTCTGTCCCGTTTTATTTCAGCCCAAAGTTTTCAAACAGGTTGTTGAAATGCGGGTTATAGTACGGGTCATAATGATCAATATATTCGTGATACTTCGTGTAAAAGTTTGCCTTTTCGCGGGCATAGCGGGCGGCGTTTTCCGGGGTGGTGTCCAGGCCGCGGCTCTTGCTCTCGTAATGGTAGGCTTCGGCACGGGGGGTGTACACATTCAGCAGGCCCTTCTGCCACAGCTTCAGGCAGTAATCCACATCGTTATAGGCCACGGCGAACCTGGCTTCGTCCAGGCCGCCCGCCGCGCGGTACAGCTCCGTTTTGGTCATCAGGCAGGCCCCCGTCACGGCCATATAGTCCTGCGTGGTGACAAGTCGGTACAAATCGCCCACAGCCTTGCGCGGGTAGCTCTTGTGGCTGTGGCCTGCACTGCCGTTGATGCCCATAATCACGCCCGCATGCTGGATGGTATCATCCGGGTAATAGAGCTTTGCGCCCACAGCACCCACATCCGGCCGCTGGGAATAGCTCAGTAGCTCCCGCAGAAAATCATGGCTGAGTACCTCGATATCGTTGTTCAGCAGCAGCAGATGCTCGCCCTTGGCAAAGCGCGCACCAAGGTTGTTGACGGCAGAAAAGTTAAACGGCCCCACATAGGTCACCACCCGGCTGTTGGGATAACGCTCCGGCATGGTTTTGTAGTAGGCGAATGTTTCCTGTTGTTCAGAGTTATTTTCAATGACCAGGACTTCAAAGTTATCATAGCCTGCGTTGGCATACAGGCTTTTCAGGCAGCGGTCCAAATCGTCAATATGGTCTTTGTTGGGGATCATCACGCTGACCAGCGGGTGACCGGTCAGCTCGTACCGCACCTGGAACGCACCGGGCGCGTCCTCCACCTGCATGGCTTTGCCGGGCAGGTTCAGCCGCTTGAGCTGGGCATCAATCGCGCGCACACCGGCCGCCAGAGCATAGGGCTTCGCCTCCATGCCCGCCGCGGTGGAACCCGCATGGCCGCGCCAGATATAGAGCACCTTTTTGATATGGGCAATTTTATCCCGCGTGGTCTGTTCGGTCAGGCGCAGCATCAGGTCATGGTCCTGTGCACCATCGTACTCACTGGATTCATATGCACCGGCACGGTCCAGCAATGCGCGGGAGAACACCGCCAGATGGGTGATGAAGTTGACCCCGCGCAGATAGTCCGGAGCAAAGTCCGGCTTAAAGTGGTAGCCGCCCAGCTGTTTCAAATCCGCCGAAAGCACGATCTCATCGCTGTACACCAGCTCGGCTCCCTGGTTTTGCAGGGTTTTCACGCTCTCATACAGCGCGTTGGGGTACAGCACATCGTCATGGTCCAGCAGGGCAATATACGTCCCCGTTGCCAGCGCAAAGCCTGCCGTGGTGTTGGCCGCAATGCCGCCGTTTTCCACTTTCTTATACAGGATGCGCGGATCCTTTGCCGCGGCCTTGCTGGCATGGGTGCTGAACGCGGCATGGGCTGCGTCCGAAGCATCCACCAGCACCAGCTGCCAGTGGGGGTAGGTCTGCTTTTGTACGCTGGCCAGCATCTGGCCAAAGAACTTTTCCGGCGTGTTGTACAGTGGCACTACAACGCTTACCACCGGTCCCGGCTTGCCGTCTGCGTACTCGGCGCGCTGGGCTTTCAGCTCCCGGCGCAGGGGCAGGTCTGCCCGGTGCTGCCAGGAATCATGGTGGAACGCCAGCCCCACGCGGAAGGTCACATCGCGCCACAGCTGCTCGGCACCCTGCTCTTTCAGGGTGGCGGCGCTGCGGCGGGCAAGGTCTGACAAATGGGCGGGGTTCAGCAGGCGTTTGGCCATGCCGCCCATACTGTCCGCCTGGGCCACATCCGCCGGGCGGTTCTGGTTCGTGTCCTGTGCCATGCGCCTTATCCCTCCACTTTGTCCGCCTTCATGGCGTCCTTCTTTTCAAACTTGCGGTATTCCGCCGTCACCTCTTTGGTGGGGCCAAGGCGGCGCAAGTGGCCGTGGTCCAGCCAGGCCACCTTATTGCACATGCGCTCAATCTGCTCAATGGAATGGCTGACCAGAATCACGGTCGTGCCGCCGGAAAGCAGCTCCGCCATGCGCTTCTCACACTTTTCCTGGAACAGGAAATCACCGACCGAAAGGATCTCATCCGCAATCAGAATATCCGGCTTGGTCATGGTTGCCACAGCAAAGGCCAGGCGCGCCACCATGCCGGAGGAATAGTTTTTCAGCGGCACATCCAAAAATTCCTGCAGCTCGCTGAACTCCACAATATCGTCAAACTTGGAATCAATATACTTGGGGGTATAGCCCAGGACCGTGCCGTTCAGGTAGATGTTTTCCCGCGCGGTCAAATCCATGTCAAAACCGGCACCCAGTTCGATCAGCGGCGCAATGGTGCCGTTCACCGTCACTTTACCGGCGCTGGGCTTGTAGACGCCGGAAATCACTTTCAGCAGCGTACTTTTGCCGGAGCCGTTCAGGCCGATCAAGCCGTAAAAATCCCCCGGCATAATGTCAAAGCTAACATCCGAAAGGGCGAAGAATTCATCAAATCGCACACCGCCGTGCAAAAGAGCCACAAAATATTCTTTCAGGCTTTCGTGCTTTTCTTTTGCCAGGTTAAAACGCATCGAAACATGGTCGATGGAAATAATGGGCTGTTGCTTTTGTTCGCTCATCTTGCAGCCCCCTTACATATACAGGACAAATTTGTCCTGGTTCTTTTTGAATACATACACACCGATTCCCAGACTGAGCGCAGAACACAGGAAAGGAATCAGCACCATGTTCAGGGTCAGGCCGGTGCCCCACATCACGCAGGAACGCACCGCCGTGATGTACCAGTAGATGGGGTTCAGGTTGATGACAGCCTGCATCCAGGATGCCATCTGACTGGGGTCATAGAAAATGGCACTGCCGTATACCAGCAGGGTGCAGAAGACCTCCCAGATGTGCATGATATCGCGCACAAAGACATACATCGTGGACAGGATCAGCCCAACGCCCAGACTGAAAACGAACAGCATAACAATGGGATACACCGCCAGCAGCACCGTGCGCAGCGAAATATGGGACCAGGTAACCAGCGCTACAAAGAAGAGCGCCACCAGGCTGAAAAAGAAGTTGACCAGCGCAAAGCAGCATTTTTCCAGTGGAAAAATGTACTTGGGGATATAGACCTTGCGCAGCAGCGGGCCGTTTTTCAGCACGCTTTCCATCGCCATGCTGGTGGATTCGCGGAAGAAGTTGAACATCAACTGGCCAATGATCAAAAACAGCGGGAAATCCTCAATGCCATCCCCACGCTGGTTGAACAGCGCGCCGAACACAGCCCACATGACAAGGCATGTCAGCAGCGGGTTGAGCACGCTCCAGGCAACGCCCAGCACGCTGCGGCGGTACTTGAGCTTAAAATCCCGCGTGATGAGGTTTTGCAGCAGGTAGCGGTATTTCCAGAAACTTGCAAACGAGTTTTTTAAATTCTGCACGTCGGTTCCCCTGAATCAGTATTTTTCAAAGTATTCAAACTTCTGCTCAGCAAAGGGCGTGTGCTCTTTGTCCTTGGCGCTGGTCTTATGCTCGCAACCGCAGTCCGGCCACTGAACGTTGACGGTCGGGTCATCATAGGGGATGCCGCCCTCTGCGGTCGGATCATATACGTCGGTACACTTATAGCAGAATTCCGCCACATCAGACAGCACCAGAAAGCCATGGGCAAAGCCTTCCGGGATATAGAACATCTTTTTGTTCTCGGCGGAAAGGGTCACACCCACCCACTTGCCAAAGGTTTTGCTGTTGGGGCGGCAGTCCACGGCAACGTCGTACACTTCGCCCATGGTCACACGCACCAGCTTGCCCTGGGTATGGTTCTTCTGGAAATGCAGGCCGCGCAGCACGCCCTTGGTGGAGCGGCTCTGGTTATCCTGTACAAAGGGCTTGTCAATCCCGGCGGCGGCGAAATCGTCGATCTGATAAGTCTCCATAAAATAACCGCGGTCATCGCCAAACACGGTCGGTTCGATCACAACAACGCCGGGGATTTCGGTTTCAATAAAATTAAACTTACCCATTTTTTCATATTCTCCTTTTATCGTTCGGGCTTTGCCCGCAGAATAACATAATAATACAGATACATTATATTCTGTTTCCGGTTTTTGTGCAAGACTTCCTGAGGCAATACCGCATAATTCTAAGTGCCGATACGGCGAGCGAGGTGCGGCAGATGCCAAGCCAAAAGCGCAGATAATACTGGATGTCTTATCGAGCATTTTGGCAACGCAGATGCCGTGCCGCAGCTGCCGGAGCGGTGCTTAAGCCGCAAGGCGGGAATTGTGCGGTGTTGCCCTGAATAAATGGCTGCCTTGCTGTAACAAACGGGCGGAAAAATCCGTTTATTTGGGTAAGAGGGCACCGTAAAACAGAAAATGACATTGCGGCCGGCCCTCCCCTATCCCGCAAATTTATGCTACAATGGATGCGAGGTGAACGTGATGACAAAAACTGAGGCACGCGCGCAGGCCAAGGCACTGCGCAAGAATCTGGACCTGCACGCCATCGGCGCTGCCATGACCCAGCAACTGTTTGCCCTGCCGGCATGGCAGCAGGCGGGCACGGTGTTCTGCTTTGTTTCCATGCGGGACGAACCGGACACCACCGCTATTTTGCAGCAGGCCCTGGTCAGCGGCAAGCGCCTGTGCGTGCCGCGCTGCCTGCCGGGCAATGACGGGCGGATGGAGCTTGTGGAAATCACCAGCCTGAATGACCTGCAGCCGGGGCTGTACGGGATTCTGGAGCCCTGCGGCGGCCGCACCATCGCCGCATTGGAGCCGGGCGCACTGGCCTTGATCCCCTGCCTTGCTGTGGACAAGCAGGGGGTGCGCCTTGGCCGCGGAGCCGGGTATTATGACCGGTTCCTTACCCGCTTTGGGCAGACCGGCCCCAAGCTTTTGCTCTGCCCGGAGGCACTGGTCTTTCCCGCGCTGCCCACGGACGAATGGGATGTTCCCTTTACCCCCGGTGAAATATTGACGGAAAATGGGGTAAAATAAAAACAGTGGGGCATTTGCCGCACCCTGCCCCCCTGCTTGCCCCCGCTGCGCATTCCAACAACACAACCTGCGCAGCCCTGCATCATACAGGGCCGCGCAAGATAAAGGAGATTTTTTATGAAAAAGCTGACATTATTTCTGGCTGCTGCCCTGCTGGCTGCCAGCTTTGCTGCGTGCGGAAATTCCGACGCGTCTTCCTCCACAGCGCCGGAGCCAACGGCCATCCCGGATGACATCCTGAACGCCCCGGCTACCAAGCCGGATCCGGACATGGAGATCGATCCCGGTTTCGGTGTTGACCCGGAGGACAGCGGTGCTGCGCTCCAGCCGGAACCGGATGCCGAGCTGAGCGGCATTGTGGACCAGATCTATGCCGCACACCCGGTTGACCTGATGATGGTGGAAACGACCGCCGTGGACCTGACCAACGCCGAGTGGTACCCCTACCAGACCGGCCTGAACGAAGAGCAGATCACCAAGGTGGATGCCGCTGTAACCAGCGAGCCAGGTGTCGGCAGCCAGGCTTACTGCATGGTACTGGTGCGCCTGAAAGACAAAGCCAATGGTGATGAGATTGCCGAAGCCATGCTGGACGGCATTGACATGCACAAGTGGGTCTGCGTGGCGGCCGACAAGGCCAGCGTTGCCACTTTTGACGACAAGGTTCTGTTCGTTATGGCTGACAGCGAACTGGTGGATGTAGACGCCCTGATGACGGATGCCGCCAACGCCCTTGGTGTGACTTTTGGTTACAATATGAGCAAGGAATCCGCTGAAGATTACGGCGAACTTCCGGATGAACTGCTGGCTACCCCCGCGCTTGTTGGCTGATTTTTTACCGCTCTTTCAAAAATTTGCATAAAAAATGCGCCTGTGCTCAAAACAAGCACAGGCGCATTTTATTGGCAATGCTGTAACTTATAATTACAGGAAGATGTACTTTAGGATGAACAGCACGGTCAGAACATACATCAGCGGGGTGATCTTCTTTTCCTTAGCCTTACCGGACAGCAGGTTAATCAGCGTCCAGGAAACAACGCCGATTGCAATGCCTTCGGAGATGCTGTAAGCCAGCGGCATGACCAGGATGGTCAGGAAAGCCGGGATGGCATCAGTCATATCGTCGAAGTTGATCTTGGCAACAGCGCCCATCATGTAGAAACCAACAACGATCAGGGCCGGAGCAGTTGCAAAGGAAGGGATGGTCAGGAACAGGGGGCTGAAAATGCTGGCCAGCAGGAACAGCACAGCGGTGGTAGCTGCGGTCAGACCGGTGCGGCCGCCCTCGGTAACGCCGGAAGCACTTTCAACATAGGTGGTGGTGGTGGAAGTACCCAGCACAGCACCGGCGCTGGTTGCGATAGCGTCAGCCAGCAGGGCGCCCTTGATGCGGGGCAACTTGCCCTCTTCGTCCAGCATATCGGCCTTGGAAGCAACACCAATCAGGGTGCCCAGGGTATCGAACAGGTCGACAAAGAGGAAAGCGAACATAACAACGATGAAGTTGCCAATATTAAAGTTGGTGAAATCCAGGTTGAACACCTGGCCGAAGGTATTGCCCAGGGAGCTGAAGTCAAAGCTGACGAATGCGGTGGGGATGACAGAGTACATGCCAGCTTCTGCATCCGGCACATAGATGCCGGTCAGTTCGCAGATGATGCCCAGCACCCAGGTCAGGATAATGCCGTACAGGATAGCGCCCTTGACGTTCTTGATGAGCATAACGGCGATCAGCAGCACGCCGACCAGAGTCAGCAGAGCACCGATGCCAACGCTGTGGAAGGTTTCGCCCTTGAAGTGCTGGTAGGTCAGCAGGGTGGAATCGCTGTTGACGATGAGCTTTGCGTTCTGCAGGCCGACAAAGGCAACAAACAGGCCAATGCCCACGCTGACAGCGGATTTCAGCGTCAGGGGGATGGCGTTGAAGATGGCCTCGCGCACATTGGTCAGGGACAGCACGATGAAGACGATGCCTTCAACAAAGACGGCCAGCAGAGCCATCTGCCAGCTGTAGCCCATGGAGAGCACAACGGTGTAGGCAAAGTAGGCGTTCAGGCCCATGCCGGGTGCCAGTGCAAAGGGGTAGTTTGCCAGGAACGCCATGAGCATGGTGCCGACAAATGCTGCCAGAGAAGTGGCAATCAGAACTGCCTTTGCATCCATACCGGCTGCAGACAGAATGTTGGGGTTGACCGCAAGAATGTAAGCCATCGTCATAAAGGTCGTGATACCGGCCATGACTTCGGTTCTTACATCCGTGTGGTTCTCTTTCAGGTGGAAGAGTTTTTCCATGATGTACCTCCGTTTTCAAAACGTTACTTCCGGGGCACGCCAAAAACGCCCGCACAGCGGGATTTTTTAGCAGGCATGCCCGCCGCGCCGCAGGTTTCCGCAAACGACGCAACATTTTTATTCTAGCTTATTCCTTTGCATTTGTAAACGATATTTGTGAAAATAATTGCAATTCTGCGTCAAAACATTTATCTGCCGCTCTTCCCCGCCCTGCCGCCGGGCAGCAAAAAGGGCCGCACCCCTGCGGGTACGGCCCTTAAATGAGCAGCAGAAATTATGCCTTGGCGGCTTTGATCTCCTTGATCAGTTCGGGAACGACCTTGTACAGGTCGCCAACGATGCCATAGGAAGCAATGCCGAAGATGGGGGCATTCTCATTCTTGTTGATGGCGATGATGGTCTCGGAATCCTGCATGCCGGCAACGTGCTGGATGGCACCGGAGATGCCCAGAGCAACATAGATGCGGGGAT
>ERZ772880.1476-NODE-1476-length-20161-cov-4.494430_pt1 | contig 20161 bp, 18 predicted proteins | sample MGYA00580577_ERZ772880 | MGnify/ENA primary metagenome ERZ772880 (study PRJEB29015, sample SAMEA2737705) | human gut metagenome | biome: human gut; feature: human-associated habitat; material: faeces | place: China | collected 2012 ... | reverse complement strand
CTCTGGACTCTCCATCGACCAGAGCCTTGCTCTGGACTTGCGGCGTATGGAAGTCTTGGCTTTTGCCGTATTCGCAGGCAGAGAAATGAGCGCCATCAGCAAGATCGCGTGCGGCACGGGAAGTGCTTCCGGTTTTGCATGGCCCGCTTTCTTTTCTTTCTGAAGGAGAAAGAAAAGGACGGTTTCAAAAATGTGAGCCTACCTGCTATGGTGGGAAAGATGAGGGTTGCATCAGGCGGGATCTCCTGATAAAATGGGGGAAAAGGAGGCGGGCGGATGAAACAGACGACGCTTTGCTATCTCGAACAGGACGGGCGCTATCTGATGCTGCACCGCGTCCGCAAGGCACACGACGAGAACCACGACAAGTGGATCGGCGTGGGCGGAAAATTTGAAGACCGCGAAAGCCCCGAGGACTGCGCGCGGCGCGAGGTGCTGGAGGAGACTGGCCTGACATTGACAGATTACCGCTACTGCGGGATCATCACGTTCGTCTCCGACCAGTGGGAGACGGAATACATGCACCTGTTCCACGCGACGGGCTTCACCGGCGCGCTGCGCGAGTGCGACGAGGGCGTGCTCGAATGGGTGCCGATTGAACAGATCAACGCGCTGCCCGCGTGGGAGGGCGACAAGATCTTCCTCGCCCTGATGCAGCAGAACAGGCCGTTTTTCTCGCTGAAGCTCGTCTACGAGGGCGAGCATCTGGCCGAAGCCGTCCTGGACGGAGAAAGGATCCGATGATGGAGCATTTATTGATCAGCGCGTGCCTGCTCGGCGCGCAGTGCCGCTACGACGGACAGAGCAAGCCGGTATTGGAGATGGTGGCGCTTTCGGAGCAGTTTGACCTTGTGCCGCTCTGCCCGGAGCAGCTCGGCGGTCTGCCGACGCCGCGCACCCCGGCGGAGCGCATCGAGGATCGCGTGATGACGAAGGATGGGCGCGACGTGACGGCCGAATACCGGCACGGCGCGGAACAGGCGCTGCATCTCGCGCGCCTCTGCGGCTGTAAGATTGCGCTGTTGAAGGAACGCAGCCCAAGCTGCGGCTCCGGCACGATCTACGACGGGACGTTCACCGGCGGGCTGACCGCGGGCGACGGCGTGACGGCGGCGCTGCTGCGGGAAAACGGCATCACGGTCTACGGCGAGAGCGAGATCGGGCGGCTGCTCGAAGAGCATGGCCAGCCCATGGAAGCAATGTTTTGAAAATCAAAAACCTGCGAACCGGACGGTTCGCAGGTTTTTGAGGTTAGACCATGCGGCAGGACTCGCAGTCCTCCTGCTTCGGGAACTTCGACTTGTCGTAGGGGATATTGTTGCGCTCGTAATAGTCCTGCACGGCGGATTTGACGGCCTCTTCGGCCAGCACGGAGCAGTGCAGCTTGTGCGCGGGCAGACCGCCCAGCGCGTCGACGACCTCTTTGTTCGTCAGGGCCAGCGCCTCTTCGACGGTCTTGCCCTTGATCATCTCGGTCGCGATGGAGGACGAGGCGATGGCGCTGCCGCAGCCAAACGTCTCGAACTTGACGTCCTCGATGCGGTCGTCCTTGATCTTGAGGTACATCTTCATGATGTCGCCGCACTTTGCGTTGCCGACCTCGCCGACGCCGTTCGCGTCCGGGAGTTCACCGACGTTGCGGGGGTTGCGGAAATGATCCATGACGGTTTCGGTATATAAAGCCATAATTCAGCACTCCTTTCGATGTTACGCCAGCACAAAGCTGCGCTTGCCGCTTATAAGATCCTGCCACACCGGGGACATGCCGCGGAGATATTCCACGACCTCGGGGATGGCCTTCAGCATATAGTTCACTTCTTCCTCGGTGTTCCACTCGCTGAGGCTCAGGCGCAGCGAGCCGTGCGCGACCTCATGCGGCCGCCCGATGGCGAGCAGCACGTGGCTCGGGTCGAGCGAACCGGAGGTGCAGGCGCTGCCGGAGCTGGCGCAGATGCCCTTGTCGTCGAGCAGGAGCAGCAGACTCTCGCCCTCAATGCCCTCAAAGCAGAAGTTCACGTTGCCGGGCAGACGGTTGACCGGGTCGCCGTTGAGGATGCTGTGCGGGATCTTGGCGAGGCCCGCGATCAGCTTGTCCCGCAGGGCGGAGACTTTTGCAGAATTTTCATCGATGTGATCGCACATGTCCTTCAGCGCCGCGGCCATGCCGACGATGCCGGGGATGTTCTCGGTGCCAGCGCGCTTGCCGCGCTCCTGTGCGCCGCCCTCAATGATGTTCGTGAGAATGATGCCCTTGCGCGCATAGAGCACGCCGACGCCCTTCGGCCCGTGGAACTTGTGGCCGGAGAGGGAGAGCATGTCGATGTTCTGCTCCTGCACGTTGATGTGCAGATGGCCCGCTGCCTGCACGGCGTCGGTATGGAAGAGGACGCCAGCCTCTTTACAAACCGCGCCGATTTCTGCGATGGGCAGCACAGAGCCGATCTCGTTGTTGGCGTACATGATGGTCACGAGGCAGGTGTCCGGGCGGATGGCTGCCTTGACCTGCTCGGCGGTGACGGTGCCGATCTCGCCGACCGGCAGCAGCTCGACCTCAAAGCCCTCTTTTTCGAGCTTTTTCAGCGTGTGCAGCACGGCATGATGCTCAAACGCGGTGGAGATGATGTGCTTCTTGCCCTTCTTTGCGCCGAGCCGCGCGGCAGAGACGATGGCCTGATTGTCAGCCTCACTGCCGCCGGAGGTGAAGTAAATTTCGCGCGCCTGACAGCCGAGACAGGCTGCGACGGTCTCGCGCGCCGCCTGAAGCGTCTCCGCGGCCTTCTGGCCGACGGAATGCAGGCTCGAGGGATTGCCGTAGACGTCCGTCAGACACGGCAGCATCGCGTCGAGCGCGACCTGGCTGGGCTTTGTCGTGGCGGCGTTGTCCGCATATACAAACATGGAATGACCTCCTTGGGATACGGGCGGCGCCGCACCTGGCCGCAGCCGCCTAAAACATAGTTTTTTTATGGGTTTATCATAGCACAAAAACCTACTTTGTCAATAGGTTTATGGAAACAACATAAAATATTTACTTTTTCACGCTTGGGCAGCCGCCGATCTCGGCGCCGCCGTCGAGCAGGCTTGTCAGCGTGACTTCGTCGAGATAGCCACAGATCAGGGACTCTAATTTTTCCCAGACCGGCAGCGTCCGGCAGGAGCTGGCCTTCGGGCAGGGAGTGGCCCCTGCCTCCAGACAGGATACCGGCGCGAGCGAACCCTCGGCCAGCCGCAGAATTTCGCCGACGGAATAGTCGCACGGCTTGCGCGCAAGGCGATAGCCGCCGCCCTTGCCGCGCTGCCCTTCAACAAGTCCGGCTCTGGCCAGCGTGGAGATGATGCTCTCCAGATATTTTTCCGACGCCTCCTGCCGTTCGGCGATTGCGGGAAGCGGAATAAAGGCCCCCGGCTCCTGCTGGGCCAGATCGAGCATGATGCGCAGCGCATAGCGCCCCTTGGTGGAAATCAGCATAAAAAAGACTCCCTCAGATTGATAAACCTAGTATACCACTATGTTTATTGTTTATCAAGCATCCGGCGGAAAAACGCCGGATGACTTGACAAATGAAAAAAGATACATATTATTATAAAATATCAAGGCGAGACCGCAGGATTGTCGGAAAAGATCCGCCGAAGCGCGCGGTGTTGCCTTAAAGGAGGCATATTTTGTCTGTTTCTGCAATTTGGGCCGGGGTTCGGTCACGGGTGCGGCGGATGCGTCCGCCGCAGATTATTGCGCTGGTCTTTCTCGCGATCATTCTGCTGGGCAGTGCGCTGCTCTGTTTGCCCGCCGCGTCGAAGCGCGGAGAGCCGACTGATTTTCTGACGAGCTTATTTACAGCCACGTCCGCTACCTGCGTGACAGGACTCGTCCGCGTGGACACCGGCACGTATTGGAGCGGCTTTGGGCAGGCGGTCATTCTGGTGATGATCCAGATCGGCGGGCTTGGCTTTATGACCATCGCGTCCATCTTCTTTTTTGCACTGCGGCGGAAGATCGGCCTGCGGCAGCGGCTGGTGCTGGCGCAGGCGCTGAGCTTTGATCAGATCAGCGGTGTGGTCGGACTGGTGCGGAACGTGCTGCTCGGGACGCTGGCCGTCGAGGGCGCAGGCGCGCTGATTTTGACGCTGCGGTTCTGGCCGGAGTTTGGCTTGGGCCGCGCGGTGTGGTACGGCATGTTCCACTCCGTTTCGGCCTACTGCAACGCGGGCTTCGACGTGCTGGGCGACCTCGCCTCCGGCGGGAGCCTCTGCGGCTATGTGGACGACCCGGTGGTGAATCTGACGATCATGGCGCTCATCACGATCGGCGGACTCGGCTTCGCGGTCTGGGGCGACATCCGGAAAAACCGGAGATTTTCGCGTTTGAGTGTCTATTCCCGGCTCGTTGTGGCCATTTCGCTGGGTCTGACGCTGGGCGGCGCGGCGGTGATCGCGCTGCTGGAATGGAACAACCCCGGCACGATCGGTGGGCTGACCGCGGGCGGAAAGGTACTTGCGAGCCTGTTCCAGTCTGTGACGCTGCGCACGGCGGGCTTCGCCAGCTTTGACCAAAACGCGCTGCGCGACGTGACGAAGGCCGTGTGCGACGTGCTGATGTTCGTCGGCGGGTCGTCCGGCTCGACGGCGGGCGGCGTGAAGACGGTGACGGTCGGCGTGCTGGTGCTGGCGGCGGTCGGGACGGCGAGAGGGCGGACGCACATCACGGCGTTCAAGCGGACGATCCCGCAGAGCACGGTCGCGAACGCGGGGTCCATCGCGCTGCTGATGCTGACGCTGGGCGCTGTCGGCGCAGGCACCATTGCGGTGATCGACGGCGTCAGCTTTGAAAATGCCATCTACGAGACGATCTCGGCGCTCTGTACCGTGGGCCTGACGACGGGCATCACAAGCGGTCTGAGCCTCGCGTCGTGCCTGATTTTGATCATATTTATGTTTTTTGGCCGCGTCGGCATCATGACCATCAGCGTGGGTTTCATGATGGCGAATCCGGCGGAGGATCGCATCACCTACGCGCAGACGCGCGTGATGATCGGATAGGAGGCTTGTATGAAGAAAACCTATGCTGTGATCGGGCTGGGGCGGTTCGGCACTGCGGTGGCCGAGCGGCTTTATGCCCTGGGAAATGAAGTGCTGGTAATTGACGACGACGCGGAGCGCGTGCAGCGGATGGAATCCCGCGTGACCTACGCCGTCGTGGCCGATGCACGGGACGAGGCGGTGCTCCGCTCGCTCGGCATGCGGAACTATGACTGCGCGATCGTGGCCATCGGGACGGATCTGGCCGCAAGCATCGTCATCACGATGAACCTCAAGGAACTTGGCGTGCCGCAGGTGGTCTGCAAGGCCGAGGGCGACATGCAGAAGCGCGCGCTGGAGAAGATCGGCGCGGACAAGGTGCTCATCCCGGAGCGGGAGGCCGGCGTGAAGCTGGCGCAGGCGGTCACATCGTCGAGCATCCTCGATTTCATCGAGCTGTCCGATCAGTACGGCATCGCGGAGCTGACGCTCCCGGAGGCGTGGGTCGGCAAGACGATCCGCGAGCTGAACATCCGCGCAAAGTACGGCGTGAACATTATCGCTGTGCGCGAAAACGGAAAGATCAACGTCGTGCCGGACGCGGACGAGCCGCTGCCCGAGGGGTGCGTGCTTGTGGCCGTCGGGGCGAACGACAAGCTGACGAGGCTGAGGGGATGACAGAAGAACGCATTACCAGCCGCCAGAATCCGCTGCTGCGGCACGCGAAGAAGCTGCTGACCTCCCGGAGCTATCGGGAATCGTGCGGAGAGTTCGCTGCCGACGGGACAAAGCTGCTGGAAGAAGCGGCCCGGTGGGTGCCGGGGCTGCATACGGTCATTGCGGCCGATGATGTCGAAATTTGTCGTTTGCCGGAGGAAGTCCGCGTTGTGCGCGTCCCGCGCGACGTGATGGCGAGCGTCTCGCAGATGGACGCGCCGCAGGGCGCGATTTTCCTTTGCCGGACGCCGCAGCCGCCGCAGGCGGAGATCCTGCCGGGGACGCTTCTGCTCGACGGGATTCAGGACCCCGGTAATCTGGGGACGATTTTGCGGACGGCGGACGCGCTGGCCGTGCCAGTGGTGCTGCTGCCCGGCTGCGCCGACGTGTGGAACCCGAAGGTGGTGCGCGCGTCGATGGGCGCGGCGTTCCGCGCTGTGCCGGTTTTGATGACGCGGGAAGCGGCTGTCGCAAGCTGCCGGGCAAACGGTGTGCGCCTGCTTGCCACGGCGCTGCGCGCCGACGCGCATGATCTGCGCGAAGAGACGCTTTCGCAGACCGCTGTGATCATCGGCTCGGAGGGGCAGGGCGTCTGCCGGGAGCTGCTGGACGCGGCGGACGGCACGGTCATCATCCCGATGCAGAGCCACTGTGAATCGCTGAACGCGGCCGTCGCCGCGACCATTGTGATGTGGCAAATGCGCCGCTAACTTAAATGACAGGTAAAAGATAGAAATATACGGGCAGATTTGCGGCCCTCGGCAAAGGCGACGCAAAGCTGCCCACCAGGAAAGGGACTGAGGAGCGGTGCTGGAATACTGGCTGTGGCTGACAACCCGGCGTGGACTGGGACGGCAGGGAATGCACGCGGCGCTGCGGCGGTTCGGATCGCCGGAGGCGGTCTTCTACGCGGACGCAGAGGCATATCGCGGCATCGAGGGCCTGAAAAACGCGGAACCGCTCGAGGACAAGGATCTCACGGAGCCGCGCCGCATCCTCTCGGAATGTCACCGCAAGAGCATCCACATCCTCACCTGGCAGGACGCGGCCTATCCGGCGCGGCTGCGCAGCATTGACGATCCGCCGCTGCTGCTCTACTATCAGGGGACGCTCCCGGACATTGATGCGGAGCCGGTCATCGCCATGGTCGGCACGCGGCACGCCTCGCTCTACGGCTTGCAGCAGGGCAAAATGCTTGGCTATCAGATGGGAAGGCTGGGCGCGATTGTGGCGTCCGGCGGAGCCGACGGTGTGGATACGGTGTGTTTGACCGGCGCACTGACGGCGGGCGGGCCGGTGATCGCGGTGCTGGGCTGCGGCGTGGATGTGGCGTATCCGGCGAAGAACAGGGGACTGTTTGAGGATATCCGCTATCACGGCTGCCTCATCAGCGAATTCCCGCCGGGGACGCCGCCGTATCCGGACAATTTCCCGGTGCGCAACCGCATCCTGAGCGGCATTGCGGTCGGCGTGGTGGTTGTGGAAGCGCCGAGAAAAAGCGGCGCGCTCATCACAGCCAGCCGTGCGCTCGAACAGGGGCGCGATGTGTTTGCGCTGCCCGCGAACGTCGGCAGCCCGACGTCGGAGGGCAATTTGCAGCTTTTGAAGGATGGCGCGACGCTCATTTCTGAGGGCGCGGACGTGATGCGCGAGTATGCGCTGCTCTATCCGGACCGCATCGCCTTCCAGCCGCCCGCTGTACCGATGACGCTGACCGCGGCCGAGACGAAGGCCGCGCGGCCCGCAAAAGTGGCGGAGGAACGCACTTTCCCGAAAAAAGTCGACAAAAAAGACGTTGACAATCTGGAAAACAGGGCTTATATTGACGTACAGGAAATTTCAGACAAGCTCAGCCCGGATGAGCAGGCCGTGATCGGCCTGCTCGGCGCGCAGCCGCTGCCGATGGATGAGATCATCGACCGGAGCCAGCTGCCTGCGGCGCGGGCGCTTGCGGCCATCACGCTGCTGGAGGTCAAGCAATACATCCGGCGGCTGCCGGGCAAGCGCTTTACGCTGGGCGAAAAACGCTGAAACAACACCGCGGAAGCGGAAACAAGATAGATTTGGAGAATACCGACAACATGCCAAAAACGAATCTGGTGATCGTCGAGTCGCCGTCGAAGGCGAAGACAATCGGAAAATATCTGGGGCCGGAGTTCACGGTCAAGGCCAGCATGGGCCATCTGCGCGATTTGCAGAAGAGCACGATGAGCGTGGACATCGAACACGATTTTGAGCCGGAATATGTTCCGCTCAAGGGCAAGGAAGAGACCATCGAAGAACTACAGAAGGCCGCCGCGAAAAGCGCGAATATCTACCTCGCAACTGACCCGGACCGCGAGGGCGAGGCCATCTCGTGGCATTTGAAATATCTGCTGAACATCCCGGACGACAAGACGTACCGCGTGACGTTCAATGAAATTACGCGCGACGTGGTGCGCAAGTCCATTCAGGCCCCGCGCGCCATCGACCAGAATCTCGTCGACGCGCAGCAGGCGCGGCGCGTGCTCGACCGCATCGTCGGCTATCAGCTCAGCCCCCTGCTCTGGAAGAAGATCCGCAAGGGCCTGTCCGCCGGGCGCGTGCAGTCGGTGGCGACGCGGCTGATTGTCGACCGGGAGAACGAGATCCGCGCCTTCCAGCCGCAGGAATACTGGTCACTGGATGTGAACCTGGCCCGCGTGGGCAAGCCCGGCAGCTTTGTGGCGCACTATTATGGAGACCCGAAGAAGCGCGAGCTGCCGAACCGCGAGACGGTCGACGCCATTCTGGAGGAGCTGAAGACCGGCGAATTCCGCGTGGAGAGCATCAAGAACACCGAGAAGAAGAAGAATCCCGCGCCGCCGTTCATCACGTCGACGCTCCAGCAGGAGGCGTCCCGCAAGCTCAACATGACGCCGCGGCGCACGATGATGATCGCGCAGCAGCTCTATGAAGGTGTGGAGATCACGGGCGAAGGCTCGGTTGGTCTGATCACATATATGAGAACCGACTCGCTGCGCATCTCGGAGGAGGCGCTGGCCGCGGCGGCGGATGTGATCAAAAGCCGCTATGGCGCGGCCTATTATCCGGGCAGCCCGCGGCGCTATAAGCCGAAGTCCGGCGCGCAGGATGCGCACGAGGCCATTCGGCCGAGTCATGTGGAGCTGACGCCGGAGATGGTGGAGCACGACCTGACGAAGGACCAGTTCCGGCTCTATAAGCTGATCTGGAGCCGCTTTTTGTCGTCGCAGATGGCGAGCGCCGTCTATGACGTGACGGCCATCGAGTCCAGCTGCGGAAAGCACCTGTTCCGTGCGAGCCATCAGAGTATGCGCTTTTCCGGCTTCACAGCCATCTATGAGGAGGGCCGCGATGACGAGCAGGAGAAGCTGGATTCGCCGCTGCCCGACCTGAACGAGGGCGAGGCGCTGACGCCGACGCAATATGACCCGCAGCAGCATTTCACGCAGCCGCCCGCGCGCTACACCGAGGCGATGCTCGTGCGCGCGATGGAGGAAAAGGGCGTGGGCCGTCCTTCGACCTACGCGGCCATCATCGCGACCATTCAGGACCGCGAATACGTCTCAAAGACGGACAAGCGCCTGGCCCCGACACCGCTCGGCGAGGTGGTCAACGGGCTGATGGTGGAGCGGTTTTCGGATATTGTCAACGTGGAGTTCACGGCGGACATGGAAAAGCAGCTCGACCGCGTGGAGGAAGGGCAGGTCTACTGGAAGGAAGTCCTGCGGAAGTTCTACGGCGGCTTCCATCAGGAGATGCTGGACGCGGAGCAGGCGCTCGACGGCGTGCGGCTGAAGGTGCCGGATGAGGTGACAGACGAGAAGTGTGAGCTTTGCGGGCGGAACCTCGTCGTAAAGACGAGCCGCTTCGGCAAATTCCTTGCCTGCCCGGGCTATCCCGAGTGTAAGTTCACGAAGCCCATCACCGAGAAGATGCCGGGCCGCTGCCCGAAGTGCGGCAGTGCGATTTTGAAGCGGAAGTCGAAGCGCGGCTACGCCTATTACGCCTGTGAGCGCGGCGCGGAGTGCGGCTTTATGACATGGGACGTGCCGACGGAGCAGGATTGCCCGGTCTGTGGACAGACAATGTTCAAGCGCTCCGGGCGCGGCGCGATGAAGCCGTTCTGCATCAACCCGGAGTGCGAGAACTTCCTGCCGGAGGACAAGCGCGGCTATCGCCGGAAGGCATCCTCGACCGGCGCGGCGACCGCCGAGAGCAATGCGGAGGCGGCAGCCGAGGCCGAGCAGGAGATTTTGACCGAGAAAAAGGCAAAATCCGCTGCGAAGAAGGCCGAAAAGGCCGAAAAGACCGCGGAAAAGAAGCCCGCCGCGAAGAAGTCCGCAGCGTCGAAAGCGGACGCCCAAAAACCGGCGGCGAAGAAACCTGCCGCAAAGAGCACGGCGGCGAAGAAGCCCGCTGCGAAGAAGACGACAACCACCAGGACGACCGCCGCGAAAAAGACGGCGAAGAAGGATATGGAATGAAACTGGAATGTACCGTGGTCGGCGCGGGGCTGGCCGGCTGTGAAGCGGCATGGCAGCTCGCTGAGCGCGGCGTCCATGTGACGCTGCACGAGATGAAGCCGCAGAAGATGACGCCCGCGCACCACTGCAATGACTTTGCGGAGCTGGTCTGCTCCAATTCGCTGCGCGGCGACCGGCTGGAAAATGCAGTTGGTCTTTTGAAAGAAGAGCTGCGGCGGCTGGGGAGCCTGATCTTACAGTGCGCCGAGGCCAACCGCGTGGAGGCCGGCGGCGCGCTGGCCGTCGACCGCTACGGCTTTTCCGGCATGGTGACGGAGAAGATCAGATCGCATCCGAACATCACCGTGGTCGAGGGCGAGGTGACCGAGGTCCCGCAAGGGCCGGTCATCATCGCGACTGGCCCGCTGACGAGCGATGCGCTCGGCGCGGCGATCCAGACCTATTTCGGCGGCGCGGACTATATGAGCTTTTTTGATGCGGCGGCGCCGCTCGTGAGCTTTGAGTCCATCGACATGGAGCGGGCCTGGTTCGCCTCCCGCTACGACCGTGGTGAAGCGGATTATGTCAACTGCTCGATGGAGCGCGACGAGTATGCCGCGTTCGTCGAGGCGCTGACCACCGCCGAAGAGGCGGAAGTCCACGGGTTTGAGGACTCGAAGGTGTTCGAGGGCTGTATGCCCGTGGAGGTCATGGCGCGGCGCGGCTTTAACACGCTGCGCTATGGGCCGCTGAAGCCCGTCGGCCTGAAGGACCCGAAGACCGGGAAGGAGCCGTATGCCGTGGTGCAGCTCCGGCGCGACAACGCGCAGGGCAGTATCTACAACATCGTCGGCTTCCAGACGCACCTGAAATTCCCGGAGCAAAAGCGCGTCTTTTCGATGATCCCCGCGCTGCACAATGCGGAATTTGTCCGTTACGGCGTGATGCACCGCAACACGTTCCTCGACAGCCCGCGTCTGCTCGACCGGTACTATGCCGACCGGCGCGATCCGCTGGTCGCGTTCGCCGGGCAGATGACCGGTGTGGAGGGCTACGTGGAGTCGACCGCGTCGGGCTATCTCGCGGCGGCGGCCATGGCGGCGAAGCTGAAGGGCGAGCCGCTCCCGGACTTCCCGCGCGAGACGGCCATCGGCGCGCTCGCGCTCTACATCTCCGATACGAGCATCGGCGCGTTCCAGCCGATGAACGTCAATTTCGGCATTATGAGCCCGCTCGGCTACCGGGTCAAGGGCAAGGCCAACAAGAATCTGGCGATCGCGCAGCGGTCGCTTGCCATCATCGATGCGATGAAGTAAGGAGGCAATTATGCGCATTTTAGTGGACGCCATGGGCGGCGACAACGCGCCTGCGGCTGCGGCGCTCGGCGCGATCCGCGCGGCGGAGGCGCTGGGGACGGAGGTCGTGCTTGTCGGGCGCGGGGAGGAGATCCTCAAGGCCCTCGCCGACCATCAGATCCAGACGCTGCCGAAGGGCGTGGAGATCGCGAATGCGGACGATGTCGTCGACATGCACGACGACCCGGCGACGGTTCTGAAAAAGAAGCCGCAGTCCTCGATGGTCGTCGGCTTGCAGATGCTGCGCGACGGCGGCGGGGACGCATTCGTGTCCGCCGGATCGACGGGGGCGCTGCTCTCGGCGGCGACGCTGACGGTGCGGCGTGTGAAGGGCATCCGCCGCGCGGCCATGGGTCCGATTATCCCGACGGCCACAGGCAGCGTCATGCTCATCGACTGCGGCGCGACGGCGGACTGCACGCCGGAATTTCTGCTGCAATTCGCATTCATGGGATCGTATTGCGCGCGGAAGCTGCTCGGCGTGGAGCGGCCGCGCGTGGCGCTTTTGAACATCGGCACGGAGGACAGCAAGGGCGGCGAGTTGCAGAAGGCGGTCTATCCGCTGCTGCAAAAGGCGGGCGACGCCGGATACATCCACTTCATCGGCAACATCGAGGCGCGGGACGTGCCGCTCGGCGGAGCGGACGTGGTCGTGGCGGACGGCTTCTCCGGCAATGTGCTGCTGAAGACTATCGAGGGCACGGCAAAGTTCATGTCCGGCATGATGAAGGACATGTTCAAGCGCAATTTCCTGACGAAGCTGGCCGCGCTGGCCTGCCGCAGCGGGATTCAGGACTTCAAGAAGAAGATGGACTACCGCGAGACGGGCGGGACGCTCCTGCTCGGGCTGCGCAAGCCGGTGGTGAAGGCGCACGGCTCGTCGGACGAGCTGGCGTTCTATCATGCGGTACGGCAGGCGGTGAACGCCGTCGAGGCCAACATCACGCAGGACATTCAGGACAACATTGAGAAGATGGCAGTGCCGAAGGAGCTGGAGCATGCTGACGAAACTTGAACAGGGACTTGGATATACGTTCCGAAATAAGACACTGCTGGAAAACGCGCTGACACACAGCTCTTATGCCAATGAAAACCGCGAACGGCACCTGCCGGACAACGAGCGCCTTGAATTTCTGGGCGATTCGATCCTCGGCTTTGTGGTCGCGGAGTACCTCTACCGCAATTTCCCGGACAAGCCCGAGGGCGAGCTGACGCGCATCCGCGCCGACCTCGTCTGCGAACGCAATCTGGCCGAGGCCGCCGCGACGATCGAGCTGGGGAGCTATCTGCTGCTCGGCCACGGCGAGGAGCAGGGCGGCGGACGCAAGCGCGATTCGATCGTGTCGGACGCGATGGAGTCGGTCATTGCGGCGAGCTTTATGGACGGCGGCTTTGCCGCGGCGAAGGAGATCATCGACCGGCTGATCCTGTCGAACATCCCGAAGGGCCGGCCGCGCAATTTTGACTATAAGACGGCGTTTCAGGAGCTGGTGCAGCGCAAGAAGGATCAGCAGATCCACTATGAGCTGACCGGCGAATCCGGCCCGGATCACGACAAGCATTTCGAGGTCGAGGTGCTGCTGAACGGCAAGGCGGTGGGACATGGCGTCGGCAGCAGCAAAAAGCGCGCCGAGCAGGCCGCGGCGGAGGCCGCGATCGAGGCGCTGTTCCCCGGCGAGATCTGAGATTTGACGAAAAAGGCCCCTCTGGGGCCTTTTTTGTGCCTGTATGTCTTACAGGTATGCTTGTAGGGGCCAATGCCTTCATCGGCCCATTCCCGCCGCAGCGGAAAGGCCTCCTCTACCAAGAGGGGGCTGTCTGCGCTTTGCGCAGACTGGGGAGAAATCCCCGCCGCAGCGGAAAAGCCTCCCTTGTGTAAAGGGAGGTGTCAGCGAAGCTGACGGAGGGATTGTAGCGCATCTCTGGCCTTTATCCTCTCAGTCTGGCCTTGCGGCCAGCCAAATGCCTGTGGGCATTCCGGGGCGCGGCCCCTTGATGCTAGGGTGTATCTGAAAACTGTCAACGCACCCGAGCAGCGAGCCTTTTCACGCTGCGCTGCGTCATTTTTCCTTGAAATACGTCAGTATTCCTGCGAAAAAATGTCTTGCTCAGCGCAAAAATTCTTCGCTGCCGGTCACATTTTCAGTTTTCAGATACACCCTAGCAAGGGGAGCCTTGGGGCGGACGCTGCCCGCCCCACAAATCCTTACAAGTCATAGAGGTTCTGGTTGCAATTTGCAGACTTTTTTGATAAAATAAGACGTTAATAAAAATGGAGAGGTATGCGCGTGTATCTGAAATCCTTGGAGGTCCAGGGCTTCAAATCGTTCCCGGACAAGACTGTGCTGCAATTCGGCAGCGACATCACTGCCATCGTCGGCCCGAACGGCAGCGGCAAATCGAATATTTCCGACGCCATCAGCTGGGTGCTCGGCGAGCAGAGTTCCAAGGCGCTGCGCGGCGCGAAGATGGAGGACGTCATCTTCGGCGGCACGCAGAAGCGCGCGGCCGTGGGCTACGCGGAGGCGACGCTTGTGCTCGACAATCAGGCCGGGCAGCTCCGCATCGAGACGCCTGAGGTTGCCATCACGCGGCGGTATTACCGCTCCGGTGAGAGCGAGTATTTCATCAACCGGCAGAGTGCGCGCCTGCGCGACATCAATGAGCTGCTGATGGACACCGGCCTTGGCAAAGAGGGCTACAGCAACATCGGGCAGGGCAAGGTCGATGAGATCCTGGCCCTCAAATCGACCGACCGGCGCGAGGTCTTTGAAGAGGCGGCGGGCATCTCGAAATACCGCCACCGCAAGGAGGAGACGGAGCGCAGGCTGGCCAACACCGAGGACAATCTGCTGCGCATCGGCGACAAAATTTCGGAACTCGAGCTTCAGGTCGAGCCGCTGCGCGAACAGGCCGAAAAGGCGAAGAAATATCTGGCCCTGCGGGACGAGCTGAAGGGACTGGAAGTGACGGTCTGGCTCGACGGACTCGGCAAGGCCGCGGAGCATGCGAAAAAGGCCGAGACGGATTACGCCAGCGCGGCGTTCATTCTCGAGCAGGCGCATGACGAGCTGACGCGGCTTTACAGCCAGTCTGAGCAGCTGTCGCTGCAATTCAACCACGAGACGCTCGTGCTCGACCAGATGCGCGAGGAGATCGCGAGCATGGAGACCGAGCGGCAGCGGCAGGAGGGCGAGGCGGCAGTCCTCGAGGCGTCGATCACGCACCAGAACGAGAACATCGTCCGCATCCGTCAGGAGCTGGACGATCAGGATACGCGCAGCGGCGGCATCGCCGGGAGCATCGCGGAGCAGAAGCAGCGCATGGAAGCGGCACAGGCTGCGATGCGGGAATTGAATACGGAAATTGAATCGCTGAACGCGAAAAATGCGGAATTTGATCGCGAGACGGCGGAAAAGCAGAATAAGCTGCTGGCCTTGCAGACGAAGCAGTCGCTGTTACAGGCGGATGCCGCCGAGAAGAACACGCAGATCGCATCGCTGACGGCGTCGCTTAGTGAAATCCTGGAACGGCAGAACATTTTGAAGGAAGACCGCGCCGCCGCCGAAGCGCGCCGCGCGGACATCGACGCACGGCAGGCCGAGTGCCGTAAGCGGCTGACGCAGGCGCAGGAGGACGTGACCTCCGCGAACAATACGATCTCCGGCTATGAGCTGCGGCTCAAGACCCGGCAGGACAAGCGCGCGCAGCTGCAAAAGCAGGCGGACACGGCGGGCGTCCAGCTCCAGACCATCGAGGCGCGGATGAAGATGCTGCGCGAGATGGAGCGGGAATTTGAGGGCTTTTCCAAGGCGGTGCGCCTCGTGATGCAGGACGCTGAGCGCGGAAACCTGCGCGGCGTGCGCGGCCCGGTGTCGAAGCTGATCCGCGTGGACGACGAATTTACGACCGCCATTGAGACGGCCCTTGGCGCGGCGATGCAGAACATCGTTGTGGAAAATGAAGACTGCGGCAAGGCGGCCATCCAGATGCTCAAGCGGCGCGACGGCGGCCGCGCCACGTTCCTCCCGATGAACACGATCCGCGGCAAACGTTCGCGGGCAGAGGATTTCATGAACCTGAACGGTCTCGAGCGGCAGCCCGGCTTCGTGGGCATCGCCTCGGCGCTGGTGGAGACCGCGCCGGAATATGAAGAGATTCTGGAAAATCTGCTGGGGCGGACGGTCATCGCCGAGACGCTCGACCATGCCATCCGCATGGCACGCGCGGGGGAGAACCGGTTCCGCATCGTGACGCTCGACGGACAGGTGATGAACGCGGGCGGCAGCATGACCGGCGGCTCGACCACGAAGAGCGCGGGCGTGCTCTCCCGCGCGAACGACCTGGCGAGATTGGAGGGCGAACGCGCCAAACAATCCCAGCAGCTTGAAGCGCTGCAAAAGCAGCTGAGCGAGGCGGCGTCGAGCGCGGCGAAGACGGAGTTTGAGCTCTCCGCCGTGCGGCAGCAGCTCCGCGAGGCGGAGGACGAGGTGCTCCGCCGGACCGAAGAAGAAAAACAGGCCGCGGCGCTGCGCGATGCGATGGAGGCAAATCTGGCGTCCATCGACGCGGAATTGCAGCGCATCGAAGCGCGCAACGGCGGCGACGGCGGACGGCTCGACATGCTGCGCACGCAGCGCGAGCAGCTGGATGTGCAGCTTGCGGCGCTGGAAACGGAGCTTTTGGCGGCGCAGAGCGCACTGGAAGCCGCGGGCGCGCAGCAAGCGGCGCTGAACGCGCAGACCGCGCAGCTCCGGGCGGAGCTTGCCGCGAAGGACGCTGAGCGCAGCGGCGCGGAGACGTCCATCGCGCAGCTTGAGGCGCTGGCCGAAGCGATGGCCGGCGACCGCGAACAGAAATTGCAGCTTATTGAAGACTGCAATGCCCAGATTGCCGCGCTGCGCGAACAGCAGGCGGCGCAGGCCGCAGCAGTGAACGCCCTCGCGGCGCAGACCGAGGAGAAGCGGAGCGCCTTGCAGGAGGCGGTGGAGCACCGGACGCAGCTCGAAGGCCGCCGCAACCAGACCGAAAAGCAGGCGCAAGATAAAAATAAGGAAATTCTGAACCTCGAACGCGAGACCGCGCGCCTCGAGCAGCGGAAGCTGACGAGCGAGATGGAGGAAAAACAGCTCATCGACAAGTTGTGGGACTCCTACGAGCTGACGCCGTCGACGGCGGAGGCGGAGAAGATCGAGATTGAATCCATCCCGGCGGCGAACAAAAAAATCACCGAGACGCGGCGGAAGATTTCGTCCCTCGGCACGCCGAACCTCGGTGCGATCGACGAATTTGCCCGCGTGAACGAGCGGTATGAATATCTGACGGGCCAGCGCGACGACGTGCTGCACGCGAAGGACGATCTGCTCCAGATCATCGACGGCCTGACGACCGAGATGACGGAAATTTTCGTCCGGGAATTTGCAAAGATCAACGAATATTTCGGCGCGACGTTCACCGAGATGTTCGGCGGCGGCCGCGCCTCGCTCGAGCTCGAGGACAAGACCCAGCCGCTGACCTGCGGCATCGAGATCCGCGTGCAGCCGCCCGGAAAGCAGCTGAAGACCATCACGCTCCTCTCCGGCGGCGAGAAGGCGTTCGTCGCCATCGCGCTCTATTTCGCGATTTTGAAGGTGCGTCCCACGCCGTTCTGCATGCTCGACGAGATCGACGCCGCGCTCGACGACCGGAATGTGGGGCGGTTCGCGGGCTATCTGCGGAACCTCTGCGAGAAGACGCAGTTCATCGTCATCACGCACCGGCGCGGCACGATGGAGGCCGCCGATGTGCTCTACGGCGTGACGATGCAGGAGCAGGGCGTGTCGAAGATTTTGAGCCTCGATCTCGATGAAATGACCAAACAGCTTGGCATTACGACATAAATAAGGAGTAAACTATGGGCTTTTTTGAAAAGATAAAGCAGGGACTGAGCAAGACCGCCAGCTCGATCAGCAGCGTGTTCACCGCGTCGGAGCTGGACGACGATTTTTATGATGACCTCGAAGAACGGCTGATCCTCGCCGATCTCGGCATGGACACGACGGTCAAGGCCGTGGAGCGGCTGCGCCTCGTGGTACGCGACCGGAGGATCAAGACCGTGGCGGAGGCGCGCGAGGCGCTGCGCGAGGTGCTGTGCGACATGCTGGACGTGGGCGACAGCGCGCTGAATCTGTCCACAAAGCCGTCGGTCGTGCTGGTCATCGGCGTGAACGGCGTCGGCAAGACGACGACGATCGGCAAGATCGCAAATCAGCTCCATCAGGCGGGCAAAAAGGTCCTGCTCTGCGCGGGCGATACGTTCCGCGCGGCGGCGGCCGATCAGCTCGAGATCTGGGCCGAGCGCGCCCATGCCGACATCATCCGGCAGGGCGAAGGAGCCGACCCGGCGTCGGTCGTGTTCGATGCGATCTCGGCGGCGAAGGCACGCAGCGTGGATGTGATTCTCTGCGACACGGCGGGCCGTCTGCACAACAAGGCGAACCTGATGAACGAGCTTGGCAAGATCAGCCGCATCATCGACCGGGAGCTGCCGGATGCGGCGAAGGAGGTCCTGCTCGTGCTGGACGGCACGACGGGCCAGAACGGATTGCTTCAGGCGAAGCAGTTCCAGGAGATCGCGGGCGTGACGGGCATCGCCCTCACGAAGCTCGACGGCACGGCCAAGGGCGGCATCGTCATCGCGGTGGCGGATGCCTTACAGATCCCGGTGAAGTACATCGGCGTCGGCGAGAAGATCGACGATCTGATGCCGTTCCGGGCGAAAGAATTTGTGGAGGCGTTGGTATGAGGATCGACGGACGGGCGCTCGATGAACTGAGAAGCGTGAAATTCACGCCGGACTTTACGAAATTTGCCGAGGGCAGCTGCCTCGTCGAGATGGGCGACACGGTTGTGCTCTGCAATGCGTCTGTGGAAGAAAAGCTGCCGCCGCATGTCAGATCCGGCGGCTGGATCACGGCGGAATATTCGATGCTGCCGCGCGCGAACCGCGAGCGGAGCAAGCGGGACATTTCCAAGCTGAAGCTCAACGGACGGAGCGCGGAAATTCAGCGCCTCATTGGCCGGAGCCTGCGCAGCGCGGTGGATCTTTCAGCGATGGAGGGCGTCTCTATCGTGGTGGACTGCGACGTTTTGCAGGGCGACGGCGGGACGCGGACGGCGTCGGTCACGGGCGGGTTTGTCGCGCTGGTGATTGCGCTGCGCAAGCTCGTCGCGGCCGGAAAGCTCGAAAAGCTGCCGGTGTCGACCTTTGTGGCCGCCGTCTCGGCGGGAATTGTGGACAATGTGCCGATGCTCGACCTCCGCTATCAGGAGGACAGCCGCGCGATGGTCGACCTGAACTGCGTGATGACCGCGGAGGGCGGTATCATTGAATTGCAGGGCACGGGCGAGGGACGCCCCTTCACGATGGAGGAGCAGCAGGAGCTGATCGCCCTCTGCCGCAAGGGCATCGGCGAGCTGACGGCCAGGCAGAAGGCGCTGCTGGGAGAATTGGTATGAAGGTCATTTTAGCAAGCAAAAATGCGCACAAGCTCGAAGAACTGTCCGCCATTCTGGGGCAGCTGGGATTTGAGATCGCGCTGGAATCGGAATATGGACTCGACATCGAGGTCGAAGAGACGGGCACGACGTTTGAGGAAAATTCGCTGCTCAAGGCTGAGGCGGTCATGAAAGCATCCGGGCTGCCGGTGCTGGCCGACGATTCGGGCCTGATGGTCGATGCGCTCCACGGCGCGCCGGGCGTCTACTCTGCGCGGTACGGCCATAAGAACTCGGACGCGGAGCGGGTGGAATACCTGCTGGAAAATATGAAGGACGTGCCGGACGAGGCCCGCACGGCGAAGTTTGTCTGCGTGATCACGTGTCTCTGGCCGGACGGACGGAAGATCGTCGCGCGCGGCGAATGCCCAGGGCGCATCCTGCACGAGGTGCATGGCAGCAACGGCTTTGGCTATGACCCGGTGTTCTATGTGCCGGAGCAGGGCAAGACGTTTGCCGAGCTTTCGCCGGAGGAGAAAAATGCCATCTCGCACCGGGCAAGGGCATTGCAGGAATTTTGCAGACTGTATGAGGGAATGAAGCATGACAAGTAAGGAACGGGCCGCGCTGCGCGCACAGGCCAACACGATCGAAACGACGCTGATCGTCGGCAAGGGCGGCGTGTCGGAGCGGGTATTGCAGGAGGCGTCGAATCTGCTCGACGCGCACGAGCTGATCAAGGGCAAGGTGCTTGAGACGGCGATGCTGACGGCCAGAGAGGCCAGCGACGCGGTCTGCGAGGCGCTCGGCGCCGAGGGCATCGGCTGCGTGGGGACGAAGTTTATCGTCTGGCGCAAGTCGGAAAAGCTCGAGCAGGAGAAAAAGTCGGCGGCGAAGCCCGCCGCAGCCAAGCCAGCGAAGAAGCGGAACGGAAACTATAATCCGGTCAAGGTGTCGAACACGCGCCGGAAGGAGCAGCTCCGCGAGCGGAAGCAGAAGCAGAAGGAATATTTCCACGAGGCCGCCGTCAAGGCCGCCATCGAGAGAAGAAAACAGCAGCAGGAGAATGGCTGAGGGAATTTTGCGACCCCATTCTTTTCTTTCTCTATTCGGAGAAAGAAAAGAACCGTG
>ERZ772880.1460-NODE-1460-length-20265-cov-6.494706_pt1 | contig 20265 bp, 17 predicted proteins | sample MGYA00580577_ERZ772880 | MGnify/ENA primary metagenome ERZ772880 (study PRJEB29015, sample SAMEA2737705) | human gut metagenome | biome: human gut; feature: human-associated habitat; material: faeces | place: China | collected 2012 ... | reverse complement strand
AGGGGATGTAGCAACCCTCCACCGTCAGCGACTGGCCGTTTTCCACCGCGGTTTTGACGATCTCCCGCACCACGGGCCAGAGGACGGCGGTGAGGGCCTCGTCGGTGCTCTCCGGCGTCAGGGGACACATCCCGCTGCGGATGAGGCCCATCTTCAGGTGGTCGATGGACAGATAGGGCGCGCCGTGCCGCTCCAGCAGGCGCTGGTCCAGCAGGGTCTTTCCCGTGTGCGTGCTCCCGGTCAGCAGACGGATCATAACCATTCCTCCTTGCTGTTTTTTGTATCATACCCCCGCGCCTGCGCCGGCGCCAGAGGACGGCGGCGGCGCGGGAAAATTCGCCGCAAAATCGGGAATGACCTCTTTACAAGGCGGGGAGAATATGATAAACTACTACAGCCTGTAATTTACAGGCAGAATTTACCCCCGGCTTCGTCCCCAGGCTCTCACCGGCCGGTCACGCAGCCCAGGGCACATTGTATGAAAGGTGGAACCCAACCATGATCCGTAAGGACGAGAAGACGGCCGTGATCGAGGCCAACCGTACCCACGCCACTGACACCGGCTCCCCCGAGGTGCAGATCGCCATTCTGACCGCCCGCATCCAGGAGCTGACCGAGCACCTGAAGGTGCACATCCACGACAACCACAGCCGCCGCGGCCTGCTCAAGATGGTCGGTAAGCGCCGCAAGATGCTGGACTATCTGATGGCCAAGGACATCGAGCGCTACCGCGCCATTATCGCCAAGCTGGGCATCCGAAAGTAAGAAGAAGCGCGGAGGCGTGCGGAGCAGGACGACAGCGAAACACGCAGATGAAAAAACAGGTTGGCGGAACGCCAACGGCATTTTTCGCGGAGTGTTGAGCAGTTGTCCGTCGTGCAGCCGCCGCAGCGTGACAAGAAGCGCGTAGGGTAGGCGCATAGGGGAGCTAAGAGGACATGGAGGCGAAAAAACAGGCTGGGCGAAGCCCAGCGGCATTTTTCGCGGAATGGCCGCTTAGCGACCCGGCCATGCGCCCAACCCGCAGCGTGACAGCGTCGGCCTAAGCTTTGGATCATTCGCTTCCGGGCAGGCCCGAACGCTCACTCCCGCCGCTGGGCCTCCTTTCCCCACGCGAACCGCTTCGCTGGGTTCGCCAGGAATCTCCGGTGCTGACAAAACAAGCCCCTTGTCATGCAGTTCCATGCGCATGACAAGGGGCGGCTTTCGTGCAGGCTGTTTATGAGAAAAGATTCACGCTCAGAGCCGCTGCAGACCGGCTTCGATCTCGCCGATCATGTAAAGCGACCCGTAGCAGAGGACGACGCCGTCCTTCCCCGCGTGTTCCACCGCCAGCTTCACGCCGTCCGCGACCGTCTCGCAGGGCGTGACGGGCTTGCCGAACGTAGCGAGGTACTTTGCCAGATCCTTCGCGTCCAGCGCGCGGGGATTGCCCGGCGTGACCGTGATGAATTCTTTGGCGAACGGCGCGACGTTGGCATACATGCAGTGGAAATCCTTGTCGCCGAGGACGCCGGTGAGCACCGTGAGGGGCCGGCCGGCGAGATAATCGTCGATGTTCTTGACGAGGGCCTCGATGCACTGCGGATTGTGTCCGCCGTCGATGATGAACAGCGGGTCTTTGCGCAGCAGCTCGAACCGGCCTGGCCATTTGACGTCCTTCAGGCCCTTGCGGACGGCCTCCTCCGGCAGCTTCCAGCCGCGGGTACGCAGCGCATCAACTGCGGTCAGCACAACGGCGGCGTTGTGCAGCTGGTGGTCGCCGAGGAGCGGCAGCTCCAGCGCCTCATAGCCGTCGCAGTCGAAGACCTGACCCTCCAGCCCGTGCGAGCGGAGGCGGATGGAATCGAAATTAGCCTTGTGCAGCTTCGCGCCGACTTTTTTGCAGCGTTCCTCAAACACGGCCTCCACGGACGGCTGTTCGCGGTAGATGACGGCGTCGCAGCCGGGCTTGATGATGCCGGACTTCGTCGCGGCGATCTTCTCGAGCGTGTCGCCGAGGACCTCGGTATGGTCAAGGCCGATGTTGCAGAGGATGGCTACCTCGGGGGGCAGGATGACGTTCGTCGCGTCGAATTCGCCTCCCATGCCGACCTCGCAGACGACAATGTCGCACTGCTGCCGCGCGAAATATTCAAAGCCGATGGCCGTGACCATTTCAAATTCGGTCGGCTGCTCGAAGATGGACTCCGCGAACGGCTTGACGTATTCGGTCAGGGCGCAGATGTCGTCGTTTGAGATCATCTGGCCGTTGACCTGGATGCGCTCGCCGAATTCGACGATGAAGGGCGAGGTATAAAGGCCGGTCTTATAGCCCGCGGCCTGGAAGATCGAGGCCAGCATGGCGCAGGTGGAGCCTTTGCCGTTCGTGCCTGCGACATGGACAAATTTGCATTTGCGTTCGGGGTGGCCCATGGCGTCGAGCAGCGCGGTGATGCGCTCGAGTCCAGGGATGCTGCCCTTCCAGCAGACGGCGTGGATATAATGTAAGGCTTCGTCAAGAGTCATCATGGTGGAATTACTTCTTTCTTATGTTTCCGAGTCGTTGGATTTGCGGTGCAGCACCGGCGGCCAGAGCTTGGTCGCGGTGAACACCTTGGAGCGGTAAAGCAGCCAGACGATCAGCGTGTCGAGCACGAACGTGACCACAAACTGGATCGAGCGCGCGGCCAGCTTCGTCAGGAAGAATGCCTCAAACGCGTCGCCGCCGTAGACCTTGGCGAGTGCGAAGCTCTGCCACAGGATGGAGCCGAACACGATCGCCGGCAGGAACGCCAGCGCGATGCGCCCGATGTTGACCTTCTTCACCAGCATCGGCCGGAACAGGCCCGCGCACAAGCCGTACAGGATCGGTGGGATGCAGAACATCGGGTTATAGCCGTAGCCCGAGAACAGGCACCCGACAAAGTCGGCCACAAAGCCGACCAGCGCGCCGGGGATCGGCCCGAAGAGCATGCCCGCGATGAAGATCGGCACGGCCTCGAGCGAGAAGCGCGTCGTCTCATTCGGCATCGGGATGATGAGTCGCGCCAGCACGACCGAGATGGCCGCGAGCAGGGCGGACGTGGCAAGGATGCGGACATTTTTCAGACCGGTATGCTGCGCGGCGGGCGCAGCGGCTGCTTGATTTTTGAGCATAAAAAAGCCTCCTAATCTGGAGAAGCCTTTCATGAATCGCCTGCGGCCTTCGGCGGATCTTTTGCCCCAATCCTGCGGTTTGAAAACCTTGGAATATTGCGCAGCCGTTGGCGACAACGGAGCCTTACGGATGCGGCATACCCCTTGCGGGTACACAAAGTATTCCGGCGGTTTCAAACCTTGGCTTGTGCCAAAATCTCTCTCCGAATGCTCTTGTCGATTACATGTAAGCCTTCTCTTATAAAAATTGGAGGAGGTTAAAGATATGAACTTTTCTGGAAATCGGAAACTGCATGCTGTACAATTTCTCTTTGCCATAGCGGATGCGAAATGACACCGCGGGGCAAGCCCCTTCGCCCGGCGGCAACCTCCCATCCAACCGGTACTTGACGCGTCATTCCTACTCATGCAACGTTCGGGTACGCACATACTGTTAAATTAGCAGGCTCACATCTTCCTGCCCTTAAAATCGCTCCTGGGACCATTGTACCGTATTTTTGGAAAAACGCAAGTGGTATTTCGATATTTTATGATTGATTTTCCGGCTGCGGAAAAATTTTTCACGCCCTATTGACAAATGCGTCCTGCGGTGGTATAACATAACCAACCTACCGGATTGGTAGTAAATTAAACAGGAAGATGTTATCATGATCATACCCGGAACACGATGTTGACGCGCAGAGCCGCCCGTCCATCCACAATCAAATCTTTTCTATTCTGAATATTTTGGAGGTATCATCATGTCTCATATCTATACATCCGCAGATCAGCTCATCGGCAAGACGCCGCTTCTGGAGCTTACCCACATTGAAAAGAAATTCGACCTGAAGGCAAAGATTCTCGCCAAGCTCGAATACTTCAATCCCGCCGGTTCGGTCAAGGACCGCGTGGCCCGCGCCATGATCGACGACGCCGAGGCGAAGGGCCTGCTGAAGGAAGGCTCCGTCATCATTGAACCGACCTCCGGCAACACCGGCATCGGCCTGGCCTCCGTCGCGGCGGCGCGCGGCTACCGCATCATCATCGTCATGCCCGAGACCATGTCCGTCGAGCGGCGGCAGCTGATGAAGGCATACGGCGCGGAGCTCGTCCTTTCCGACGGTGCGAAGGGCATGAAAGGCGCGATCGCAAAGGCGGACGAGCTGGCAAAGGAGACGCCGAACAGCTTCATCCCCGGCCAGTTCGTGAACCCTGCGAACCCAAAGGCACACTTTGAGACAACCGGCCCCGAAATCTGGGAAGACACCGACGGCAAGGTCGACTATTTCGTCGCGGGCGTCGGCACCGGCGGCACGATCACCGGCGTGGGCAAATTTTTGAAGTCGAAGGATGCTTCGGTCAAGGTCGTGGCCGTCGAGCCGAAGACCTCCGCCGTTCTGTCCACCGGCGTGGCCGGCCCGCACAAGATTCAGGGCATCGGCGCGGGCTTCGTCCCCGACGTGCTGGACACCAAGGTCTATGACGAGATCATCCCGGTCGAGAACGAAGATGCGTTTGACACCGGCAAGCTCGTCGGCCGGAGCGAGGGCGTCCTTGTCGGCATTTCCTCCGGCGCGGCCCTGTGGGCGGCCATCGAGGTGGCCAAGCGGCCTGAGAACGCGGGCAAGAACATCGTCGTCCTCCTGCCCGATACCGGCGACCGCTATCTGTCCACGCCGCTGTTTGCCGACTGAATCGCAAAATAATCTCAAATTGGTACTGTCATTTGCCGCTATTTGTGTTAAAATAGCGGCAAATGATTTTATATGGAGCAAACCATGGCTTACCAGAGAATTTTGACCATTCAGGATATTTCGTGCGTGGGGCAGTGCTCGCTAACCGTGGCGCTGCCGATCCTGTCCGCCTGCGGGCACGAGACGGCGGCACTGCCGACGGCGGTGCTCTCGACGCACACCGGGCGCTTTCAGGGCTACACCTTCCGCGACCTGACGGACGACATCCCCGGCATTCAGGCACACTGGGAGCGCGAAGGACTGGATTTTTCGGCGGTCTACACCGGCTATCTCGCCTCCGCGCGGCAGATCGCGCTCGTGCGGGACGTGATCCGGTCGCGGCTGCGGCCGGGCGGCGTTTTGATCGTCGACCCGGCGATGGCAGATGATGGGAGGCTTTACAGTGGCTTCGGCACGGACGTCGTCGACGCGATGCGGACGCTCTGCGCCGGGGCGGACTATATTCTTCCAAATGTAACGGAGGCCGCGCTGCTGGCCGGGCTGCCGTACCCCGAGCAGGCCGGCAGCGCATCTGAGCAGATCGACTGCGCATACGCTGAGCGGCTCGCAGCGGGCGCGGCAGCGCATGCCGAACAGACCGTTCTGCTGACAGGCGTGAGCTTCGAGCCGGGAAAAACTGGTGTTTTCCTCTGGAGAGATGGAAAAAGCCGCTATTATGCCCATGAAAAATCGCCCTGCGGCGGCTATGGCACAGGCGACGTCTTTGCGTCGGCTTTTACCGGTACACTACTGAACGGACGCACAGCGGAGCGCGCAGCGCGGCTTGCAGCGGACTATACGGCGCGCTGTGCAGCGCGCACGGCGCAGGACCCGGCGCACTGGTACGGATTGGAATTTGAACCGGAGCTGCCATGGCTCATCCGGAGATTGGAGGATCGGGAATGAAGGTATTGGTCGCGATGAGCGGCGGTGTCGATTCGAGTGTCGCCGCCCAGCTTCTGACCGGGCAGGGCCACACCTGCATCGGCTGCACGATGAAGCTCTACGGCAACGAGGACGCGGGACTCTCGAAGGGGCACACCTGCTGCTCGCTCGACGATGTGGAGGACGCGCGGAGCGTGGCCTACCGGCTCGGGATGCCGTATTATGTGTTCAATTTCGCGGACGATTTCCGCGACAAGGTCATCCGCCGCTTCGCCGAGAGCTATGAGGCCGGGCGGACGCCGAACCCCTGCATCGACTGCAACCGGTTTATGAAATTTGACCGGCTCTATGAGCGGGCAAAGATCCTTGGCTGCGATCATGTCGCGACTGGGCACTATGCGCGGATCGAGGAGCGGGATGGGAAATTCGTTCTGAAAAAGGCGCTCGATCCGGCCAAGGATCAGAGCTACGTGCTCTACACGATGACGCAGGAGCAGCTGGCGCATACACTGTTCCCGCTGGGCGGCTATTCGAAGCCGGAGGCGCGGAAGCTCGCGGAGGACGGCGGACTGGTCAACGCGGAAAAGCCCGACAGCCAGGACATCTGCTTCGCGCCGGACGGCGACTATGCCGCCGCCATCGAGCGCTACACCGGCAAAAAGCCGCAGCCGGGCAACTTTGTCAACGCGGACGGCAACGTCCTCGGGCAGCACAAGGGCATCATCCACTACACGATCGGGCAGCACCGGGGCCTCGGCCTCGGGCAGAACGAGCGGGCCTACGTGTGTAAAATTTGTCCGGCGGACAACACGGTCGTCCTCGGGCCGTCGGAGGCGCTGTTCCGCCGGGACGCGGCGGCGGCGGATGTGAACTGGATCTCGGGGCAAGCGCCGGACGGCCCCATCCGCTGCTGCGCGAAGGTGCGCTACCGCCAGACGGAGCAGCCGGCCACGGTCACACCGCGGCCGGACGGCGGCGCGGACATCCTCTTTGACGAGCCGCAGCGCGCCATCACGCCGGGGCAGGCCACGGTGTTCTACGACGGCGACGTCGTCCTCGGCGGTGGGGTGCTGGAATAATGACAAAAGGGCAGGAGAAATCCTGCCCTTGTTTTTTTGGTGATGGAATTGGGGGTTCGTGCGGTAGAATTCGTAGGGTCGGTCGTTGCCCGCCCATCGACCTCTCCGTCATTTGCTTCGCAAATGCCACCTCCCCTTGCGAAGGGGAGGCAAGCCGCTGCGGCGGGGATATAAAAACCGAAAGGCAACCCAGCAAAGCGGTTGCCTTTCGGAGAGGAAGAAGGAAGGAGCGGATATGAAGTTTTCGGCTTTAGCCGAAAACGGAATGCAGCGAGTTTCTTCTGACGTCGCGGCGGGTGAGGCCGAGGTAGAGCAGCGTGCAGAGGATGGCCGAGAAGAGCGAACCGGCGGCTGTGGCGAGGCCCATGGGCAGCAGCGTCTGCGGGAAGAGGCGCGACATCAGATACGCGCCCGGGACACGGATGAGCACAATAGCGAGGATGCTGTGCAGGAACGACAGGCCCGATTTGCCGCACGCGCAGAAATAGCCACTGAAGCAGAAGTGGATACCGGCGAACATGCAGTCGAAGATATAGCCGCGCAGATAGTTCGCGCCGGCGGCGATCGTCGCCGCGTCGGGCGTGAACAGGCCGACGGCACCCGACGCGCAGAACTGGATCGCGATGGCCACCACGACGCCGAAGCCGAGGGCCAGGGCAATGGAATCCCAGAGGGTCTGCCGCGCCCGCTCCGGCTTGTCCGCGCCGAGATTCTGCGCGGCGAGGGCCGAGACGGTAGACAGCAGTGAGGACGGGACGAGGAAGACGAACGAGATGAACTTCTCCACGATGCCAACCGCCGCCGCGTCGGTCAGGCCGCGCTGGTTGGCGATGATCGTGATGATGAGAAAGCCGATCTGCACAAGGCCGTCCTGCGCGAGCACCGGAAGGCCAATGCGCAGGATCTGCCCCATGACGGCCTTCTGCGGGCGGAGATCCGACTTTTGCAGCGAGATCATGCGGCATTTGCGGATGGCAAGCAGCGCGATGAGGACGCTGAGCGCCTGCGAGAGCGTCGTGCCGAGGGCAGCCCCAGCAGGACCCATGTGCAGCGCGCCCATGAAGAAATAGTCCAGCGCGATATTCGCCGCGCAGGCGACGGCGACGAAGTACATGGGACTCTTGCTGTCGCCCATGCCGCGGAAGATGGAGCTGAGGATATTATAGGCCGTGATGAACGGGATGCCGCAGAAGCAGATGGTCAGATAGGCGGCCGTGCCGTCGACAGCCTCGGCAGGCGTAGACATGACAGCCGTGATGGGGCGGACGAGCAGGAGCAGCACCGCCGTCAGCGCGAGCGACACGACAGCAAACAGTGTGACGGTATTGCCGGTGGCCTTTGCGGCCTCCGCCCGGTTGCCCGCCCCGACGGCGCGGGCGATGGAGACCGTGGTGCCCATGGCGAGGCCGACGAGCATGACTGTCAGCATGTGCATGACCTGCGAGCCGATGGAGACCGCAGTCGTCGCGGCGACGCCCTCATACTGGCCGACGATGAACAGGTCGGCCATGCCGTAGAGCGTTTGCAGGAAATAGGCAAGCAGATAGGGCAGGGAGAAGCGGACAACGTTGCGGAAAACGCTGCCGGTGGTCAGATTTTGTTCCATGGTAATTCCTCATTTTCGCGTCCGCTGCGTCTGCGGCGCGGACTGTGGATTTTCGCCGCGCGGCCGGACATCTTCATTCTACACCCGGCGGCGCGTTTTGTCTCCTCTTTTTTCGCTGCACCGGAAAACAGCGGCAGATCGGCACTGTGTATTCTGCCTGTCCAAAAATTTACGCGGCGGGCAAAAATTTTTCTTGCCTTTTTTCGGGGGATATGGTATACTCGTCCCAAGAAGTTAGAGCGCCTTAACCAACAGTTAGAGAACTCTAACAAATAGAAAGGAGCGACGGATGAGTATTGTCATTCTGGGCGGCAACGAATGTATGGAGCGCCGCTATAAAGATCTGTGTCAGAGCTACCGCTGCCAGTCGAAGGTATTCACAAAGCCCTCCGGCGGTCTGCGCAACAAGCTTGGAAGCCCCGATCTTCTGATTTTTTTCACAAACACGATGTCACATAAAATGGTGCAGGGCGCATTATGCGAGATAAAAGGGCAAAATACTATCATCGAGCGCTGCCACACCAGTTCACTTTCCGCGCTGCGCGGCATCCTCAACAAATACGCCGTGGAGGGATAAACGCATGTCCGAAGAACGCCTGATCCGCCAATGCGCGCCGACGCTGGCGGGCATTAAGACCGGGAGTCTGTTCCCATGTCCGTATGAGACGCGCGAGGAGCTGATGGCCGATGTGCGGGCGTTCAACCGGCGGTTTGCCGCGCGCGGACTGTGCTTGCTGCCGCTGCGGCTGGAAAACGGGCACGCGCTGCTCTACCTCTACCGCCCGGCGGAGCTGCGGCGCGATCTGCAAAACGGGCTGGCGCGGGAGATTCTATCCTCGGCGGGCTATCGCTGCGGGAGCTGCGAGGGCTGCGTGACCGATCTGGTTCGCCGTCTGCGCGGCAGCGCGGAATTTCCGCACGAGATCGGCCTGTTTTTGAGCTATCCGCCGGAGGATGTGCGCGGCTTCATCGAAAACCGCGCGCAGAATTTCAAGCGCGCGGGACTCTGGAAGGTCTACGGCGACGAGGCGCGGGCAGAGGCATTATTCCGAAAATTCAAAAAATGTACGCAGATCTACTGCGAACGCTGGCAGTCCGGGTCAAAGATGGACGAGCTGGCCGTCGCGGTCTGAGATAAGGAGAAATTACTATGAAGAAAACACTTGTGATCTATTGGAGCGGCACGGGCAACACCGAGGCTATGGCAAACGCGGTCGTCGACGGCATGAAGGAAGCCGGAGCGGACGTCACGTGCTGGACGGTTGACGATGTGAAGGCCGACGCAGTCGCGGAATTTGACGCGGTCGCGATGGGCTGCCCGGCGATGGGCGCGGAAGTGCTCGAGGAGACGGAGTTCGACCCGATGTACCAGTCCATCAAGGCCAGCCTGTCCGGCAAGGCCGTGGGTCTGTTCGGCTCCTACGGCTGGGGCGACGGCGAATGGATGCGCGATTGGGAAAACGACGTCAAGGCCGCGGGCGGCGAGCTCGTCCGTGAGGGCGTCATCTGCTGCGAAGCGCCCGACGACGAGGCGATTGAAACCTGCAAGGCGCTCGGCAAGCTGCTCGCCGAATAAAAGCAAGGACGAAAATACCGCCGCTTCCGGAGGGAAGCGGCGGTGTTTTTTTATGGTGTCTGCCCTTTTTATATTGTGCACCGCGCTAAAAGGGAAGCGGGCGACCAATGGTCGCCCCTACGAACACGAGCGAAGCGCAGTGGAAGACGAATGGCCTTAATCCCCTCAGTCTGCGCTTGCGCAGACAAACGCCTGCGGGCGTTCCGGGGCGCGGCTTTGACATGCCACCGGCATGTCATTCACTCCCGCGCCCCCGCTTCGCGGCCCCTTGATGCAATCAAGGGGAGCCTTTGGGGGCGTTCAGATGCCGGTGCGGACGTAATGTTCTTCCTTTTTCTGCTCGATCTTTTCCTCGATGGCGGTGACGGTCTTATCTTTGGCCTCGGTGATGAGGCGCTTGATCGTCCGGATCAGCCAGACGAGGACGAACACGGCCGGTGTGATGGCAAAGAGCACCATCAGCAGCAGGAACAGGGCGGCGTAGTCCTCGGTGAGGCGCGCGGCGTTTTCCCAATAGGGATAGATGACGGCATGCGTATTCATCGAGCGTTCGCCATAGGCCAGCGCGACCTTCGCGAGGCTGAGCGCACTGTAGCGGTTCGAATTTTCGACGGCGACGCCGTCACCCAGCTGGAATTTGTCTTTCATTACGCTCAGCGCGTAGCCGGAGATGGGGTCGGGCATGACGATCTCGTAGGTGTCGAACTTCGTCTCCTGGATGGCGTTCAGCGCATCGAAGCTCATGAACATCAGCGCCGGGTCGGTCAGGGCCTTTTTGGTGGCCTTATCGTCCTCGAGGCGGACGACGCCCGCGACGGGATAATTCCGCTCACCGATCGTGACCTCCATGCCCGCGACGTCGCTGCTGCCGAAGAGCTGCCACGCAAGGTTTTCATCCAGCACGACGCGGTCCTGCGCGAAGTCGGACTCCGCAATATACGAGCCGGAGAGGAGCGTGTAGGGATGGAACAGGAAGAAATCGCCGCCGACGCCATAGGTCTTGACGTTCGATTTTCCCGCCGGGCCGGAGACGGCGACAGACGTCGCCGTGCCGGACCAGGCGTCCTGATAGAGGCTGCCGCCCTCGGGCGCTTCGAGCGAGGCGTCGATCATGGCCTGATCGAGCTTCTGCCGGAAGGTGCGGACGGCGGAGACGTCCTGCGTCTCGTTGACCGGGAGGAAGGCCGAGACCTGCGCGAATCGCTCTTCGCTCTGGCCGCGCCAGCGGTCTGCCGCCTCCTGCGTGCGGAGCAGGTTCCGATACTCGGTCAGCCGCGCGGCACAGAGCACCGAAAGGGCCGCCAGCGTGATGTTCAGGATCAGGAGCAGCAGCGTCTTCCAGCCGGGGCGTTGCAGCTTTTTCCGGGGCTTTTTCTCGCGCGGGGGCTTCGGCGGTTTGGCCTTCCGCGCCGTTTCAAACCGGCCGCTCATCCGTTATCCGCGAGCTTCACCTGTGTGCCCGCTTCGATCGGCTTGGTGGAAGTCGTGATGACGAACTCGCCCGCGCCGATGCCGGAGACGGCGGACATCGTGTCGTCCTGCGCAAGCACCTGCACGGGGACGCGCGTCGCCGTATAACGCGTGGAGAGCGGCGTGGACTTCGACGTCAGGGCCAGGACGAACGTGCCGTTGTTGTCGGTACGGACGGCGGAGTTCGGGACAAGGGCGTCATAGCTTGCGCTCTTCTGGCCGATGGAGAGGGTGAGGTTCGTGTTCGGGTCGACATCGCCGGTCAGCTTGAAGACGAGGAGATTGTTGCCGCTGGTGTTCGGGTCGCGCGCGATGTTTTCGAGCACGGCCTCGACATTGCCGCCCCAATAGTTGACGACGTCGGCCTTGTCGCCGACCTTGACGCGCTTGGCCTGCTCGGCGGTGACGGAAATCTTGATGGTGTAGCCGCGGTCGGCCACGTTCAGCTTGGCCAGCGGAGTATCCGGGCCAATGGAATTGCCGGCTGTGACCTCGATCGAAGCGATCACACCGCCGACCTTCGCCTTGACCTCGAGTTCATCGGCGTTGGCCGTCAGCTTGGCCAGCGCCTCTTTTTTCTTTTCGATGTTCTCCTTCGCGGCCTGCATGTCGAGATAACTCGAGTCGCCGAGCTGCTGCGTGAAGAGCAGCTCTTCCAGAGCCGATTTTGTGGACTTGACCGTCTCAGCGGCCGTGGCCGCGCTTTGCAGCTTGGTCGCGGCCTCCTGCGCCGCCGTCAGGGTACTCTTGGCCTGATCGACGGAAGCCTTCAACGCCTTGAGGTTGTTGTCGTACTGGTTGACAATGTTCTGGGCATTGTTCAGCGTGTTCTGCGCCGTATTGAGATCATACGTTGCCGTATTCAGTTTGCTCTGGTATTGCTGAATGGTCTGCGCTGTGGTGGTGTACTTCTGTGCAACTTCCAGTTCTGCCTGCAGCGTCGTCAGCCTTTCCTCCTGCGCAGACTTCGCAACATAGTAGTCTTTCAGTGCCGCATACGCCGCCTTGACGGCTCTGGCATCATCCGTATTCGCCGTAGCCGGGGTGATGACTGCTCCATCCTTGCCTGTTTCTCCGCCCGTATAAGAACCGAGCGCCTTGGCAAGTTCTTCATCACTCATATTGCAGTATGCAGCCATGACCTCATCGCGGCCGCCCGCCAATGTCGACAGGCGTTTATAATTTGCTTCATGCTCTGCAATCGCGGCAGCGTTCGCCGTCAGAAGCCGATTCAGTTCATCATTCGCGGCTTGAATCTCTGTATTGACCTGCTCGACCGTTTTTGTCGGTGCGCCGGTCTGCAATTCGCGGAGCTTCTGCGTATATTCGTCGATGCTGGCCTTTAAGCTTTTGACATTGGCCGTCTGTTCGGTAACGGCGGCCTGCGCATCCGTATACGTCTTATCGCTGGACGCCGTGGTGTACTGCTCCTGAAGCGAATCATAATTGGCCTGGGCAGCCTTCTGGGCGGCATCGGCCTTGGCCTGCTCCGAAGCCAGGCGCGTGGCGTCCATGGTGCTGTACTGATGGTAGATGGCAAGGGCCTCGTTATAGGCGTCGCGGGCCTTCTGCACCTCGTGGTTCTCCTTGGCCGAGTTGTTGCCCGCGTCGATGAGGGACTTTTCATAGCTCAGCTCCAGCTGATCCAGCTCGTCCTGCGCGGCCTTGACCTCGTCGGACTCCTGCGATTCCAGCAAAAAGAGCGTGTCGCCCGCGTTGACCGACTGGCCGACCTTGACCAGAACGCTCGCAATCTTGCGCGTCTGGTTGATGGTCACGTCATAGGTCTCGTTCGCGCCGACCGTGCCGGAGCCGCGGATCTTGGCGTTGATCGTGCCGCCCTCGATCTGCTGCGCGGCCACCTCGGGGAGCGTCGCGTTCATGATCGTGTTGGAGAAGAAGGTGAGCACCAGCAGGATCGCCAGAAAGATGATCGCGGCGGTCTTGACCCATTCCCGTTTGCTGACTTTTGTTTCTTCCATGGTAAATATCCTCTCTCGTTGCGGTTAACCCTTGACGGAACCGGAATATGCGATGCCCTCGACGAGATACGCCTCGCCGTGCAGGAACAGCAGCAGACCCGGGATCATATACACGACGGCGGCGGCAAAGGCAATGCCGATCTCGCCGGCGTTGATCTGCGACAGATAGACGGACAGCGGCTGCTGCGACGCATCCGGCAGGAGAATGAGCGGCTGCTCGACCATGTTCCAATAGTCGATAAAGACCAGAATGGCGATGGAATAGAGCGCCGCGCGGCACTGCGGCAGACAGATGCGCCAGAAGATCTGCCACTCGCCCGCGCCGTCCAGCTTAGCCGATTCGATCAGCGACACCGGGATACGCCGCATGAACTTCGTGAGCAGAAATACTGAGAACGGCGCGAACGCGCCGGGCAGCAGGATGGCCCACTTGGTGTTCAGGATGCCGAGCCAGTCGGACACCAGATAGTTCGGGACAAGCGTGACCTGATAGGGCATGAGCATCAGGATCACGTAGAAAAAGAAGATGGAATCGCGCACCTTGCCGCGCCAGCGCGTGAAGCCGTAGGCCGCGATGGACGCGACCATGAGCTGCGCAAAGACGATCGGCACGGTGAGGATGATGGAATTCCAGAGCTTATAGATGTAATCCGGGCTTTTAAGCAGGACTGTCCAATACTGACTGAACGAGACTTTGTCCGGAATGAATTTCAGGTTGATGGTTTTGGAGATGTAGCTTTTGCCGTCCTTGGCGTTGTCGAAGACCTGGCCGTAGTTGGCCGTGATCTCGCTCTGCGTCATGAACGAGTTCGTGATGGTGAGCAGCGTCGGCATGACGAAGAGGAACGCGAACAGGATGGCCAGCAGCACGATGACCGTGCGGGAAAAATAGCGCTTCTTTTTCATCCTTCCACGTCCTTTCCGAAGTAATTTTCGATCAGGAACAGCAGCGCGACCAGGATCACGATCACGATCGCGAGGAAAACCGCTGCGGCGGACAGGCGCTGATAATCGAGATGCTTGAACATGTTGTTCATGAAATGCTGGAGCATATACAGCCCATCATATGGGTAATCGCCCGTGAGCAGATAAATTTCACGGAAGATCTTGAACGAGTTGATGATGGACAAAATCGTCACGAACAGGACGGTCGGGGAGAGATAGCGCAGCTTGATGTGGAAGAAGATATAGCTGCCCGTCGCGCCGTCCAGCTCCGCCGCCTCGATCAGCTCCTTCGGGATGTTGTTGAGCGCGGCCATGAACAGGATCATGTTATAGCCGAGGTTTTTCCAGAGGAACAGGCTGACGATGACGACCATGCAATAGTCAGATTTCAGCCAGTTGATCTTGTCCGCGCCGAAGACCATGAGGAATTCGTTGACGACGCCGTTTGAATGGAACAAGACCTGCCAGATCAGGATGATGGACGCGATGGGCACCATCATCGGGCTTAAAAAGCAGGTACGGAACTGGCTCTTGCCGGGGATGCGGGCCTCGAGCATCAGGGCCAGCAGCATCGACAGCACCACCGCCAGCGGCACGGCGAGGCCCGTGAACACGGCGGTGTTCTTCGCCGCGGTACGGAACGCGGCGTTGTCGAAGACGGCGATATAGTTTTTCAGGCCCACGAAGCTGTTGTCCACGACGCCCGCGATGAACGAATAGTAGATCACCACGCCAAACGGGACGAGATAGAAAATCAGCATCCCGAGAAAGCTCGGCCCGGAGAAGCACATGGAGTTCAGAAAATCCCGAACCTTCAGATTCGCGTTTTTCCAGAGCGTCTTTGCGCTCTGGGGCGCGGTTTGTCGAGTTGGTAGTTTGAGCATGGCGATCCTTTCCTGCATGGGGTAAATGTCTTAGGTGTTGGGGGCGGGCAATGCCCGCCCCAAAAAATGCTTAGCTCTGCTCGGCGACGTAGAGCTTCACGCGGCTCTGGATGGCGGAAGCCGTTTCCTCCGCGGTCGCCTGACCGGCGAAGAAGGGTGCGGCCTCGTCGTTGACGATGTCCATGATGGACTCGTCGTAGACGGAAAGGCGCGTTGTCTTGGAGATGACGTCCAGGATCTGATCCGCCTGCTCCTGGCTGAGCGCGTAGATGTCCACGCACCCCGGATCATTGCTGTCCAGCGTAGTGGAAGAGGCCGTGGCGGTGTAGTACGTGGTCTTCGGGATCTTGATGGGGTCGCCGTTCTCGTCGAGGATCTGGTTGCCGTTCTCGTCAGTCTGATATTCCTCGGTCATGGCTTCCTTCATCTTTGCATCAAAGGCTTTCTGGTTGACCGGGAAGTTCCAGATATCGTTGCCGGTCTGATAGTCCTCGCGCACCAGCTGGCTCAGGAAGTTCCACGCAACGTCCCTGGCCTTGCACGTGGTGGAGATGGCGAAGGTCTGGCTGGTGGAGAACAGATGGTTGCTCGTGCCGTCCTCGGACGGATAGCCGACAAAGGTGATGCCCTCGCCCGCGTACTGGCTCATGCTGTACAGGTAATCCTCAAAGCCGTACAGATATGCCGACGAAAGCAGCTTCTGTCCGTTCTTCATCATCGTCGCATCATCGACATACTCGCCGCTGTGCTCACTGTCGTAAGCCTCCCAGTCGAATTCCGCCGGGAAGGACTTCACAAAGTTCAGCAGCGCGATGAAGCCCTCGCTGTCGAACGAGCACTCGCCGGTCTGCCAGTTGACGAACGCGGAGAGGTTGTTGGAGATGCAGGTGCTCATGACGGAGAGCTGCGTGGTGTAGTAGTTGAAGACGTAGGCGTCCTCCTGCAGCTTGGTCATCGCGTCCTGCACGGCCGCGACGTTCCAGACGTCATAGCCGTCCACGACCTTCGAAAGGCCGAATGCGGTCTGGACCATGAAGCTCGCGGGCAGCTCGTAGAGCTTGCCGTCCGTCTCGCAGGCCTTGATGATCTGGGGGACGAAGCTCTCGCGCGTCAGCTCGGAATCGCTGTCGATCAGCTCGTAGAGGTCGGTCAGGATGCCCTTGGCCGCGTAGCGCTCGATGGGCAGATTCTCGGTCAGGAACATGTCGGGGATGACGCCGGACATGATCTCGGTGTTCAGCTTGGTGAGGCCCGCGCTGTAATCGTCGTTCGTGTTGAACTCGGAATAGTCCTTGACCACGATGCGGTAGGCATCGCTCGTCTTGTTGAAGTCGACGATCTTCTGCTGGATGTTATAGTCCAGATAGAAGCAGGCGAGCGTCAGGACGGTCTTTTCCGGGAGGCTCGAGGCGTCTACGCGCTCCATCAGCACGAGCTCGTTGACGCTGGTCTCGTCGTCCCAGTGGTTCAGGACGGCGATGATGCGGCCGTCGTTCATCACGGCAAAGCTGCTCATGTTGTTCGGGTTGATGTCGCTGTCCATCCAGTCGAGCAGCTTTTCCGAGGTGTCGCTCGACGAGATGTAGCCGAAGATCTTGCTGTTGTAGTTGTAGAGGAAGTCATATTCCTCGACACCGGGATAGATGTCCCACGCGCTGTTGGGCAGCGCGGTCTTGTGCTCGGTGTCATACGACTTTGTCTCGACGTTGATCGGCACGAAATAGTTCGAGCCGGTCTCGTTCTCGGCGTCGTAGATGTAGGAGATCGAGCCAACGGTGTTCGCGTCGAGGCGTTTCAGCTCGCCGCCGTTGTCTCCGGCCTCGATCGTCGCGAGATATTTGCCCTCGCTGTCGAACAGGTAGACGTTCTGCCAGTCGTAGCCGTAGATCGTCCCATCCTCGCCGACCACGACGGAGGAGATGTTGGAATAATAGCTCGCCGGCATGTCGTACGTCACGATGTCGCCGCCGCTGGCGGAGCCGACCACCGTGTCGGCCGAGGCTGTGCCGTCCGTCGTTTCGTCCTGCGGCGGGATCAGGTCGAAGCGGGCCAGCTCGGCACCGGTCGCGTCAAGGTGGACCATGACGGTCTTGTTCTCATTGACCTGATACTGCCATTCGTCCTGTGTATTCGGATCAAAATCGTCGGGCAGCTCGGTCTTATACTGATTGACCATGCAGAAAATCCAGATGCTGCCGTCGTCCATGACCTGGAAGTTGTTGACGTAGCTGCTGCCCTCCCAGCCCTCTTCGACGGACGGGAGCGTCAGGCCCTGCACCTCGGTGCAGACCTGGCTGTCCAGATCGAGCGAGTAGAGGGCCGTCCGGTAATTGGTGTATGTATAGGTCTCGGTCTGTTCCTCGCCGTTTTCATCGGTGTAGGTGTAGGTCTCGGTCTGCTCCCCGTCGGGGATGCTGGCTGTGAACCAGACCGTGCTGCCCTTGGCCGCCACGCCCGTCACGCTGTCCACCTCGGGGGGTACGGTCAGATACGTCGGCTTATAGGCATATTTCGATGTCACCTGCGACTGGTCGTTCTTTGTCGGCGTGATAATGCTGGAGTTCCCATTGCTGGTGTCACTGTCACCATTATTTTTCTTGCCGCAGCCGGCCAGCACGCCGACCAGCAGCACGAGCACCAGAAACAGGGCAAAAATACGATGTTTCATAGTCAGTTTCCTTTCTGCGGAAGAACCGCGCACAATGATTGCTTTGTTGTCCCCATCATATCAGGTTTTTTCCGGATGAGAAGTCCTTCGCCTGATTTTTAAGAATAATTTAAGATTACGCCGCTCCTACTCGTCCGCGTCCTCCGGGACGATCGGAAGGATGGCCTCGGCGGTAAATTTCCCGTCCGCCTCGTGGCGGCGGAAGCTGCCGCCCATCTGCGTCAGGATCTTTTCCGCCGTGCGCAGGCCGATCTTGTTGCTCTCCACCTGGCCGGAATCGGCGCGGATGGTGTTGCAGATGCAGATATGCAGCGCCCGGTTCTCCGGCAGGGCCGCGATGGACACAGGCTGCGCCGGGTCGGCATATTTGCGGACGTTGGCAAAGAGATTGTCGAGCACCCGCTTGAAATACGGCACATCCACGCGCACCCGGCAGAACGTGTCGGGCATGACCATCCGCGTGGCAAATCCCGCGCTCTCCAGCTCCGCCTGCGCCTCGCCGAGCAGCTGCTCCAGCAGGACGTAAGCGTCATACGTCTCCAGCCGCATCGGCAGCTCGTCGTTCGAAAACAGCAGGCTGTATCGGAACAGCTCATCCGTCAGCTGCTTGATGCGCCCCGCGCGCTCCTGGCAGGCAGCGAGATAGCTCGCCGTGTCGGGCGGCAGATCGCGCTGCGCGGAGATGATGTCGAGATAGCCGAGCAGGGCCGTGAGCGGATTGCGGATGTCGTGCGAGAGGGCGGTAATGAGGTCGGAGTTCTGCTTGAGGGCCTTCTGCTCCTCCTCGGTCTTGTGCAGGAGCGAGGCGCGCATCCGCTCGACGCTCTCGGTCAGGCCCGCCAGTTCATCATTACCGCGGGGCTTTTCAAGCCGCGCGGTCAGATCGCCGCGGCCGATCTGCTCGACCTCCGCCGCGATCGTCACGATCGTGCGCGTGATGCGGCCATTGTAGCTGAGCATGAAGCACATCAGCACGAAACAGCCGACGAGCACGCTCACGATTGTCGTCAGCGTATAGAGCCGCGATTCAGAAAAGTCGTAGACCACGGCCTGCATCGGCCCGTCGGTGAAGTAGATCGGGTAGACGCCCGCGGAATTGGACAGGAGCGGCGGCGCATCCGTCTCGTCCACATCGTCCACGCCCCACCAGCCGGCCTCGAAGGCCAGCCGCTGGTTCCGGTAGAGCATCACATAGGTATCGCTCTTGCTCATCGACCAGCGGGCCACGGCGTCGGTATCACGCGAGGAGATGCGGTTTTCCTGCACATAGGTCTGCAGCTCGCTGACGATGGCCCGCTCGCGCTTCTGCATGGCCTTCTGGTCGAGATAGACCTTCTCGATCAGCGTGTCGCCGATCCAGTTCGCCACGAAATAGGCCGCCGCCGCGCACGCGATCGCGACCAGCAGCACGAGCAGCTGCTTCGTCCGCAGCGAGGAAAAGGCAGATTTTTTAGTCAATCTGATACCCCTTTCCCCACACGGTGCGGATCAGGCGCGGCTCAGCGGGATTGCGCTCCAGCTTCTTTCGGAGGTTCACGATGTGGACCATGACCGTATTGTTCGACGCCGGCATATACTTTTCATGCCAGACGTTTTCGTAGATGTCGTTCACGGAGACGACCTTGCCCTTCTGCGCGGCGAGATACTGTAAAATGGAAAACTCCGTCTCCGTCAGCTCGACGGCCGCGCCGTCGCGCAGGACGCGGCGGTTCTCCTCGTCGAGGACGATGTCCTGCCGCAGGATCTTGCCGTTGATCTTTCCTTTATAGACGCGATAGCGCCGCAGCAGCGACTCCACGCGCATCAGCAGCTCCGCGCTGGAGAACGGCTTGACGAGATAATCGTCGCCGCCGGACTGATAGGCTTGCAGCATATCCCGCTCCTGGCTCTTGGCCGTCAGGAACAGGATCGGTGCGGAGGAGATCGACCGGATCTCCCGGCTGGCCTCGACGCCGCCAAGCTCCGGCATCATGATATCCATCAAAATGAGGTCGGTGTCCGGGTTTTCCCGGATATACTCCACGGCACGGCGGCCATTGATGGCCTCGTGTACGCGGTAGCCCTGCTGCTCCAGCATGATATGTAAAATTCTTCGAATATCCGGCTCGTCGTCCACGACGAGGATGTGGATGGTCTGTTCCATAGTCGCACGCTCCTGATGGTTTTTCATCCACATTGTAGCATATTTTCTTGGGATTCCAAGGGTTTTTAAGAATTTTTAAGACTTCTCCAAATCCCTTGCAAAATTGCCTACATCTTGTGGTATAATGGTGGAAATAGGCGTATTGCAATAGCTTAGGAGCGGCACATTCGCCGGCGC
>ERZ772880.1457-NODE-1457-length-20278-cov-16.264995_pt1 | contig 20278 bp, 18 predicted proteins | sample MGYA00580577_ERZ772880 | MGnify/ENA primary metagenome ERZ772880 (study PRJEB29015, sample SAMEA2737705) | human gut metagenome | biome: human gut; feature: human-associated habitat; material: faeces | place: China | collected 2012 ... | reverse complement strand
GGACAGCGACGAGCCGCTGACCCACACCAGCGCCAGAATGATGAAGCTCGCCACCGGAGTAGCCTTGACCAGCTGCATCACGGGGGCGAGAAGGGCGTCCACCCACTCCCACTTTTCGGCGGCTACCGCCAGCACCGCGCTGGACAGAACGCCCAGCCCGAAGCCCAGCAGGATGCGCCCGGCGCTGAAACCGATGCGCTGCCAGAACTCGACCTGCGGCAGCAGCTCCACCAGCGTACCGATGGCCTGCACCGGCGAGACAAGAAAGACTTCCTGCCCGATGGCCACAGCCGCCGCCTGCCAGACGCCCAGCCAGAACACCGACGCCGCTAAGATTTGAATGCGGCGTTTTTTTGTTTTATCCATGTATTTCTTTGCTCCTGTTCGTTTTCTCGCTTTCAGAATATCACATCATGTATGAGAATACAATCCTTCATCTTTTCTTCTCTTGACATGAAGGTCATAAAACACTACACTGGAATAAAGTAATCCTTATTCTACGTGCCTCCGCGCACAGCTGGGAGAGATGACCATGCACGATTCCGCTCACACTTCCAGCACGCAGCCAGCCTGTGCAGCGGCTTCCAGTGCCTTGTGGGCAGCGGCGGTGTAGCGCGGGTCGGATTCATCAAAAAACTTGCCGCTGCCGTTCACCTTTTTGATCAGGTCAAAATGACCCAGGATGGTGGGCTTTTTGGCGGCAACTGCGGCTACGTTGGCAAAATACGTTTCCACCACAGCAAGGCCGTCGCCGTCAAAGTCGTCCTGGATGCAGGCAGCCAGGTCCGCTTCGCGCCAGTCAATCTCGTAATATTTGCCGGTCTTGGGGCCCTTGACATAATGGGCGCTGCCGATCCAGTAATCATAGGCAGCCGGGTCGTCATCGCTGTACAGATCCCATTCCAGGCCGCACAAAATGTCCAGCTTGCCGGCATAGCGCTCTTTCAGCTTGGCTACCTGGGCGCGGTACAGCTGGGTGCGTGCATTGGTCATGCAATACTCAATGTCGTGCGGGGTGTGGCTGTGGCCAGAGAAGCCCAGCGTTTTCAGCCCGGCTTTCCAGGCGCTCAGGGCAAGCTCCTCCGGGGTGTTTTTGCCGTCACACAGCTTGGTGTGAACATGGACCGAACTGAGCAGATACTCCTTAGCCATTACTGCATCCTCTCCTGTTTCACTTTATGGTCAATAACATGGCGCTTTTCCAGCTCTTTGGTGATGTCTTCTACGGAAATGCCAAGTTCAATCATCAAAACCATCACATGGTAGGCAAGGTCGCTGATCTCGTAAACGGTTTCCTCTTTGTCGCGCTTGCTGCCTGCAATGATCACTTCGGTGGATTCCTCGCCGACCTTTTTCAGAATCTTTTCCAGACCCTTGTCAAACAGGTAGGTGGTGTAGCTGCCCTCTTTGGGGTTGGTCTTGCGGCCTTCGATCAGCTCATACAGCCCCTGCCAGGTGAACTGCTTCAGCTCATCGGAAACATAGACCGGGTTAAAGAAGCAGCTTTCCGCGCCGGTGTGGCAGGCGGGGCCGCTCTTGATGACATCCACGACCAAAGCGTCCTTATCGCAGTCTGCGGTGATGGAAACCACGCGCTGCACATTGCCGCTGGTTTCGCCCTTGCGCCAGATCTCCTGGCGGCTGCGGGACCAGAACACCGTGCGGCCCTCGGCAATCGTCAAAGCCAGGGTTTCGGCGTTCATATAAGCCAGGGTCAGAACCTCTTTGGTGTAGTGATCCTGCACAATGGCCGGAATCAGGCCGTTGGCATCAAATTTCAGAGTTTTGGAATTTTCGGTGATTTCCATGGCGAACTCCTTATCTAAAACGGCGAAAGGCTGGGTACACTCTGCCGGGCCGCAGATTCATGCGAACCGCACAGCCGGATTCCCAAAAGTTTCCCCATTCTCAGTAAAAAATTATAAGTATAGTTTAGCGTGTTTTGCGTTGTTTGGCAAGCCCCAATTATATGGGCTGCTTTTGCCTGTTATACCCGCATCTCCACGCCGTTTTCACGCAGGTAAAGCTTCAAATCGCGGATGTCCACCTGCTTCGTGTGGAAGATGGAGGCTGCCAGCCCGGCGTCCACACGGGGGTGGTTCAAGAACAGCTCCTTGAAGTCATCCATCTTGCCAGCACCGCCGGAAGCGATGATGGGCACAGCACAGCGCTGGGCCACGGCGTCCAGCAGCTCCAGGTCAAAGCCGTTCTTTACGCCGTCCGTGTCAATCGAGTTGACAACCAGCTCGCCCGCGCCGTTTTTCACGCCATGCTCCAGCCAGTCCAGCGCGTCAATGCCGGTGTTTTCGCGCCCGCCTTTGGTGAACAGCTTAAACTTGCCATCCACCCGCTTGATGTCCGCCGAAAGCACCACGCACTGATTGCCGTAACGCTGGGCAGCGGCGGAAATAATGGCCGGGTTCTTGATGGCACCGGAGTTGACACTTACTTTGTCGGCACCGCATTTCAGCACCCGGTCAAAATCTTCCAGGCTGCCGATGCCGCCGCCGACCGTCAGCGGGATAAAAATTTCGCTGGCAACGCGGCGCAGAATATCGGTAAAAATCGTGCGGCCCTCCACGCTGGCGGTGATATCATAAAACACCAGCTCATCAGCCCCGGCCGCGTTGTAATAGCGGGCCATCTCGACCGGGTCGGCCATATCCTGTAATCCGGCAAAGTTGACACCCTTGACCACACGGCCGTCTTTTACATCCAAGCACGGGATAATGCGTTTGGTAATCATGCACCCAGCCCCCTTATTCCTGATACAGTGCCACAGCCTGTTTGAGGTCGATGGCGCCGGTGTAGATGGATTTGCCCAAAATTGCGGCGTGGCAGCCCATGGCCTGCAGCTCCGCCAGCTCTTCCATGTGGGCAATGCCGCCGGATGCTGTGATCTCCAGGCCGGAAATCTGCAACAGCTCACGGTACAGGTCCATGTTGGTGCCCTGCATTGTGCCGTCGCGGGAAATATCGGTGGCGATGATCGCCAGCACGCCAGCTTCGGCACAGCGGCGGCAGAAAGCAACGCCCGGTTCGGGGGTGACTTCTTTCCAGCCGTTCACAGCCACAAGGCCATCGCGCATGTCCACGCCAACGGCAATTTTGGGGCCGTATTTCTGCGCCATGCGGGCGGTAAAATCAAAATCCTTTACGGCAATGGTACCCAGGATGCAGCGCCCCACGCCGAGGGAAAGATACTGTTCAATGCGGGCTTCGTCACGGATGCCGCCGCCGACCTCGATAAACAGCCCGCCCTGCTTAGCAATGGCGGCAATGGTGGTCATGTTGGCGGTGGTGTCATCCTTGGCACCGTCCAAGTCCACCACATGCAGGTACTTGGCCCCGGCGGCAATAAACTCCCGTGCCTGGGCGGCAGGGTCTGCATTGTAAATGGTCATCTGGTCGTAATCGCCCTGGTACAGGCGCACGGCCTGCCCGCCGCGCAGATCAATGGCAGGATATAACTTCATGGCTGCACCTCACAATTCTGCAAAGGCCCGCAGCATGCGCAGGCCGGTATCGCCGGATTTTTCGGGGTGGAACTGCGTGCCGTATACCAGGCCGTTTTTCACAGCGCCCGTTACCGGGATGCTGTACTCACTGGCAGCCAGCGTGTTGGCGGCACAGTTTTTGGCGTAAAAGCTGTGCACATAATACACATACTCACCGGGCTTGGTGTACTTGAACAGCGGGTCGTTTTCCCGCCCCGGCACAATGTCCAGCCGGTTCCAGCCGATGTGCGGCACTTTCAGGCTGGGGTCTTTCAAATCGTCTGCCAGCGGGCACACTTCGCCGGGAATCAGGCCAAGGCCGGTGTGTTCGCCGTACTCATAGCTTTTTTCAAACAGCAGCTGCATGCCCAGGCAGATGCCCAAAAGCGGTTTGTGCTCCACTTCCTGCTTGATAACGGGCACCAGGCCGGTGGCTTCCAGCTTGGCCATGGCATCGGCAAACGCGCCCACACCGGGCAGAATGATGTGGTCCGCCGCGCGGATGGCGGCAGCGTCGCGGGTCACTTTGGTTTCCAGCTCCAGGCTTTTCAGGCTGGAAGCCAGACTGAACAAGTTGCCCACGCCGTAATCAATAATTGCGATCATATACGTTCCCCCTTTTTGTATGCTGCTGTTGCAGCACCCCTCCTAATACCTGGGGTTAATGTAGCCCCAGGGCCAGCCGGACCTCGTTCATTTGGATCTGGTCCGTGTCATATTGGTAAACCGTTCCATCGGCAAAGGTATAACGCACAAAAACGCCGGTGGGGTTTTTGGCGGTCTCTTCGGGTATTTCCACTTCCCACAAGTCCAGCACCGCGCCGCTGTGGTAGCGGACGGTGAGCGGCTCCCCCTGCGGGCAGCTTGGCTGCACTTTGCCCGCCCCGGCGGCGCAGATCAACCGGCATAACCGGCTGCTGGCATCCGGGTCCAGGGAGGAGGTTTCGCCGTTGCGGGTCAGCGCAGCGCCGATCTTGCCCGCGTTTTCCACACTGGCGGCAAAATCGGTGGAAAATCTGCGGTAGCGCTGGTGGTAACGCGCCGCCCAGCCAATGGTGCCAATGCAGATTACCAGAACCACACAGGCCGCCGCCAGGAACACCGCCCCGCCCCAGCCACGCCGCCGTTTGCCGGGTTTAATTCTGTCATACAGGTTCATGGTGTTCCCTCCTGATACAGTGGGTCCAAAACCCATTTGAGTGGGTTTTATTGCACAATGGCCCAGTAATCGTTTTCAGTGCGGATGATGTGGTCGTAGAAAGAGCGTTGGAATACGGAATGCCCGGCCCTGTGAGCAACGCGCCCTTTGAAAATGCGGACAACCTGGGAAATATTTGTAGGGGACGATGCCTGCATCCTCCCGTCCGCTTTGGGTTGGATACCCACCAAAAAATGAATATGGTTTGGCATAATTACATAATGCAGCAAACCATCCATTTGCAATAATGCCTGTTCAGCAATGCGGCCCAGCGGTGATAATTCAATATGCACATCAGGGTTGAGCCCGTCATGCGGGCCGATGCGAGCATCGGCCCCTACAACTGAACCAAGGTTACATACACGGTTTTGGGTGCATATGGTAACAAAATACACGCCGCGGGCACTGTAATCATACCCCTTTAACCGGTTCCCTTTGCGGTCTGGTAATTCCGTCCCCATGCCACTTTACCCCAAAATCAAATCCAGCTCCTCAAAGAATCGCTGCATCTGTTCCGGGGTACCGATGGTGATGCGCAGATAATCGGAAAGGCGCGGGGCGCTGAAATAGCGGATCAGCACGCCTTTTTGCCGCAGGCGCTCAAAAATCTGTTTGCAGGGCATGCGGCTGGTGGTAACGAACAAAAAGTTGGTGGCGGAATCCGGCCCGGTAAAACCGCGCTCCCGCAGCTTGGTCATTGTGTCGGCGCGGGTGGCGCAGATCTTGCCCACCGTATCACGGAAGTAATTCTCATCCTCCATGGCGGCCACGGCGGCAGCCTGGGAGAGGGAATTGACGTTGTATGGGCTGTAGCTGAACTTGATGCGGTTCATATCGGCAATCAACTCCGGGTTTGCCACGCAGAAGCCTACGCGGGCACCGGCCAGATTGTGGGATTTGGAGAAGGTCTGCACCACAATCACATTGTCATATTTCTTGGTCAGCGGAACGCAGCTGGCGTTTGGCCCGGCAAAATCAATGTACGCCTCGTCCACAATCACAATGCTGTCGGGGTTGGTGCGCACCACTTCCTCAATGGCGGCCACCGGCTGCAGCAGGGTGGTGGGGGCGTTGGGGTTGGCAATCACGATGGTCTCATTCAGGCCGTGGTACTTGCTCAAATCCAGCGAGAAATCTTCCTCCACCAGGATCACATGCTGCGGAATGTGCAACAAATCGCACAAAACCGGGTAAAAGCTGTAGGTGATATCGGCAAATGCCAGCGGGTGGGTTTCATCGCAGAAAGCGCGCAGCGCCAGCAGCAGGTTTTCATCGCTGCCGTTGCCGCACAAAATATTTTCCGGCTGCACGCCGCAGTGGCGGGCAATGGCGGCGCAGAGCGCGGCTTCGGTCAAATCGGAATACAGCCGCAGCCCCGGCACTGCTCCGGCCACCGCCGCCGCCACGCCGGGGGCAGGCGGGTAGGGGTTTTCGTTGGCGTTCAGCTTGACAAGGTCAGGCAGTTTCAGCTGCTCGCCGGGGGTATAAGGCTCCAGCGCAGCCAGTGTTTTGGTAAAATAACGGCTCATTTGGGTCACCTCTTTGTTGGTGCAGCAGCCGGGCCGCCGCACCGGATCAGGAAAGTCCGTGACATAACGTGTATCCTGCGCCCATTTGGCGGGGTTGGTGTCGATGTAGTGCCAGATGGTGTTGTAATCGTCCGGGGAGCGGATGATGTGGTCGTAATATCCGCGCTGCCAGAGTGCATGCCCGGCAGTTTTGTTGGTCAGCCGTTTCAAAGTGGAGATAAACATCGAGATGACCTGGCTTGCGCGGGCGGATGTAGGGGGCGGCGTCCTCGACGCCCCGGATGGGCCTTGCTGAATGGCAATCAATAAATGGATGTGATTGGGCATTACAACATATTTTTCAATCCGCACATGGGGATAAAATGCAATCATATTCCCCAACTGCCGTGCAACAATTTTACCGGTTGGTGACAATCGGGTTCGCGGGGCGTCGGGGACGCCGCCCCCTACAATCGTTCCAAAGGTGCAACGCTTGTTTTTGGAACAAATCGTAATGAAATACACACCGGATTGGCTGTAATTATATGTTGCTAAACGGTTGGCCTTCCGCTCCGGTACCCCATCCTTCACTGGTCTTCAAAACGGATGGTAACGCTCTTGGCGTGGGCGTGCAGGCCCTCATGCTCGGCAAAATCGGCAATGCGAGATTGAACTTTGCCCAGGGCATCGCGGGTGTAATAAATGAAACTGGACTTTTTCACAAAATCGTCCACGCCCAGCGGGCTGGAAAAACGTGCCGTGCCGCTGGTGGGCAGGGTGTGGTTGGGGCCGGCAAAATAATCGCCCAGTGCTTCCGGCACATTCTTGCCCAGGAAAATGCTGCCCGCGTTCTTTACGCTGTTCAAAACGGCGAACGGGTCGTCCACACAAATTTCCAAATGCTCCGGGGCAATGATGTTCACAGCGTCAATGGCCTTGTTCATATCGTCCGTCACAATGATCTTGCCGTTGGTGTCTACGCTGGCGCGGGCGATGGCGGCGCGGGGCAGCTGTGGGATCTGCACTTCCAGCTCGGCTTGTACGGCCTTGGCCAGCTCGGCGCTGTCCGTTACCAGCACGGGGCTGGCCAGCTTGTCATGCTCGGCCTGGCTCAGCAGGTCAGCTGCCACCCAGGCGGGATTGCAGCTGCCATCCGCCAGCACCAGAATCTCCGAAGGCCCGGCGATCATATCAATGCCAACCTTGCCGAACACTTTGCGCTTGGCGGTGGCAACGTAAATATTGCCGGGGCCGACGATCTTATCCACCGCCGGAATGCTCTCGGTGCCGTAAGCCAGCGCGGCCACGGCTTGGGCGCCGCCGGTCTTGAAGATCTTGTCAATACCGGCAATCACCGCAGCAGCCAGGATGGAGGGATTCACCTTGCCATCCGGCCCGGCGGGGGTGGTCATCACGATCTCCTTCACACCGGCCACCTTGGCGGGGATCACATCCATCAGTACGGTGCTGGGGTAAGCGGCGGTACCGCCCGGCACATACACACCGGCTTTTTCAATCGGGGTATATTTCTGGCCCAGCACAATGCCGGGGGTATCGTTCATCACAAAGTTCTTGTGGACCTGGTGCTCATGGAAGGCGCGGATGTTGGCGGCGGCCATCTTCAGGGTAGTCACAAAATCCTCACCGGCGGCTTCAAAGGCTTCGTCAATTTCCGCCTGGCTCACCCGCAGCTCGTCCAGCTGGGCGTGGTCAAATTTCAGAGCGTAATCTTTCAGGGCGGCATCACCGCGGGCGCGCACATCGGCGATAATGGCATCCACGGTTGCTTCCACGCTGGCTTCCGCACGGATATCACGGTTCAGGATTTCTTCAGGCTTCAAAGCGTCAAACTCAAAAATGCGGATCATTTGGCAAGCGCCTCCTTCATCTTGTTCAGCAGTTCGGTCAGCTGCGCGTACTTGAATTTGTAGCTGGCTTTGTTGGCAATGAACCGTGCCGAAATGGGCATGAACTCTTCCAGTACGGCCAGATTGTTTTCTTTCAGGGTGGTGCCAGTCTCCACAATATCCACGATCACATCCGAAAGCCCCAGGATGGGAGCCAGCTCAATGGAGCCGTTCAGTTTGATAATGTCAATATCGCGGCCAATGCTCTCGTAATGGGCGCGGGCAATGTTCACAAACTTGGTGGCAACGCGCAGGGCGCGGCTTTCATCGTCCACAAAGTTCCTGGGGCCTGCCACGCACATGCGGCACTTGCCCATGCCGGTATCCAGCAGCTCATACACATCGGCACCGGATTCGGTCAGGATATCCTTGCCCACAATGCCAATGTCAGCAGCGCCGTGCTCCACATAAATGGCAACGTCGCTGGGCTTGACCAGGAAGTACCGCACCCCGGCTTCGGGGTTCTCCACCACCAGCTTGCGGGTCTCGTTGTAGTTTTCGTTGGCTTCATACCCGGCGGCGGCCAGCAGGCCATAGGCTTTATCGCCCAGGCGGCCTTTGGGCAGGGCGATGTTCAGCCACTGGCGCTCGGTGCCCTGCTGCTGTACCGGCGGCAGGGGAGCGCTCAGGCGCTCCAGCTCGTCCAGGTAAAGGGCAAAGCCCAGGGCGCAGGCACCGGGGGTAAAGCGCTGGGCCAGCAGGTCATACCGGCCACCTTTCAGCACGGCACGAGGCACCCCGGCCACATAGCCGCTGAACACCAGGCCGTTGTAATATTCCATATCACCGGCAAGGCTCAGATCCAGCTGCATGCCGCGTCCGGCATCGCCCAGTTCATTCTGCAGGCTCTGCAATTCCAGCAGGGCATCCCGCTGAGCTTCGCACTGGCACTGGCTGCGGGCGGCGGCCAGCGTGGTGCCAAAGGGGCCGTGCAGGCTTAAAATGGTGGTCAGCGCGTTGGCGGCGGCTTCATCCAGCCCGCTTTGCAGCGCGGCGGCATGCAGCTCGTGGGCGTTTTTATCGCGCAGCAGCTCCAACAGGCGCGGGCGGGCGGCGGCATCCACATGCAGGGTGTCCAGCAGGGCGGTCACAAAGCCCATATGGCTGACTTCCAGCACGGTGGGAACTTCCAGGCTGGCCAGGCTTTCCAGCGCAAGGCGCACAACCTCGGCTTGCTCGGCAGCGCCAACCGCACCGATGCACTCCAGGCCCATCTGGCTGATCTCCGAGAAGGTGTGGCTTTCCCGGCTGGGGCGGCAGATCTGCTCTGTATAATAATACTTTTTGCATTCCCCGGCGGCGGGCTGGGCGTTTTTGGCGATCGAAAGCGTTACGTCCGGCTTGATGGCGCGCAGCTTGCCGTCCAGGTCGGTAAAGGTAATAACCTGGGAATCCGAAAGAAAGCGTTCATTCTGCTGATAGAGCGAATATTCCTCAAAATGAGAGCAGCGAAATTTGCGGTAGCCTGCACCCTCGTATAATACACGCAGCTGCAAAGTGCTGCGCTCAGCCGGTGAAAACCGGGAAAGATCAAGTTGCATGAATATACTCTCCTCTTCTAATCTCTTCCGAACATCTTCCATTCCGCTTCATCCACAACCCACCAACTTACGCGGGAATAGATGAATTTATTATACTTTTATGCATTAAAGATGTAAAGAGATTCCGTGCAAAATAATAGAATAAAAATACGGCCATCCCGCGCCCCAAAGGGCACAGAACGGCCGTATACTCAATGTCTGGTGCGCTGAACGTTGTATGCTTTGACCATCAGCACGGTGTACCACAGCAGCAGTACCGAAAATACCACAAAGCTGCCGGAAGAAGCCTTGCCCAGCGGCACGCTGGCAGGCGCAGCAAGGCTGGCAATGCGCAACACCGTGTGGGCAGCCAGAAGCACCCCGCAGGCAACCAGCATCATGCGGGTGGAGCGGGTGTATTTCAGGTCGTCCACAGCGCGGCGGGCCGCAGGCAGGCTGCCCCACACAAGGCCCAGCAGCAGCCACAGGTCAGCCAGCCGAAAAACCGGCGCAGCAGCGGCCAAAGCCCCGCCGGCCTGCACCCAGGAACCGCACAAAACAAGCTCCAGTGCCGTGGCCGCCAACCCGCACACAAGCGTAGCCAGCCCCTGCCGTGTCAGCAGCAGGGCACCGATCACCAGCAGCACGGTCAGGCTCAGTTCCGCCATGGTAACGCCTTCCGGCACACCCAGGAACGCCCGCCCCGCTGCGCCGATCCCAAGCAGCAGGAACCCGGCAGCCGCATAATTGTGGCGCTTTTCCATCTTAACACGTCCTTTTTGAAAAAGTCTGTTGCATAAAACCTTGAAAGGTTAAAGGGTATTATATCACGCGGTTCCCTCTTGCGCAAGGTGTGCGGCGGTGGTATAGTAATTACTATGCAGCCCAAAACGCAGCTTTTTAACTGTACCTCAGGAGGTTTCTTGTATGCATATCCCAAAAGGCCCCACCGCCGGGCTGGAACTGGCGCTGTTTGAACCCGCTTTGCAGGCGGCGCTGCAGCCTTCCCCGGATTATGATGCGGCCCGCTGGCTGTATGTGCCCAATACCTATTCCGAGTACCGTTACATTTTGGGCACCCGCGGTAAAAAGCCGCTGATCTGCGTAGGTATCAACCCATCCACCGCGGCTCCGGATGCCCTGGACCCCACCTTGCAGAGCGCCCAGCGCATTGCCCTGGCTAACGGGTATGACAGTTTTTTGATGTTCAACGTGTACGCCCAGCGCGCCACCCGCCCCGATGATATGGAGCATGCACTGAACCCCGCCCTGCACGCGGAAAACCGCAAGGCATTCCGGTACCTGCTGTCTTTGTCGGACCAGCCTGCCGTGTGGGCCGCGTGGGGGAACATCATCCTGAAACGGGATTACCTGATGGACTGCATGCGGGATTTCGCCGCCGACGGCAAAGCGGCAGGCGCAAAGTGGTACACCGCAGGGCCGCTGTTAAAATCCGGCCAGCCGCACCACCCGCTGTACTTAAAAAAGGATACGCAGCTGCTGGACTTTGATATTGATGCCTATTTGTGTGCTCAGCGTGCAAAGTGAGATAGAGCAATACCAGATAATTCCCGCTGTATCGCCTTAGAATGATTTGGTATTGCCGGATAGAGGATAACCTCAGGCTTGGGAGAGGAGATAGAAAATCATGGCATTTGAAGTGGAATTTTCAAAACGGCTGGACCTGTTCGGCGCGGAAATTTTTGCCGCCCTGAATGATAAAAAGGTGGCCCTGGAAGCACAGGGCAAAAAGCTGTACAATCTTTCGGTCGGTACCCCGGACTTTGAGCCGATGCCGCACATCAAGCAGGCATTGTGCGATGCCGCCATGGTGAGCGAAAACTGGAAGTATTCCCTGCGGGACCTGCCGGAACTGCTGGATACCGTGTGCGCTTATTACAAGCGCCGCTTTGATGTGGACGGCATAACCCCGGACCAGATCATGAGCTTTAACGGCAGCCAGGACGGCATGGGCCACATGGGCCTTGCCCTTCTGAACGACGGCGATGTGGTGCTGCTGCCGGACCCCTGCTACCCGGTGTTCATTACCGGTGTCAAGCTGGGCGGCGGCGTGCCGTACTACTACCATCTGACCAAAGAGCATAACTTCCTGCCCAATGTGAAGGAGATCCCCGACGATGTGGCCGATAAAGCGAAAATCATGATCGTATCCCTGCCGGCCAACCCGGTGGGCAGCGTGGGCAGCCCGGAGCTGTACCAGGAGATCGTGGATTTCTGCAATGCACATAAGATTCTGCTCATCCATGATAACGCCTACAGCGATATCATCTTTGATGGTGCCGTGGGCCACAGCATCTTCAACATTCCCGGCGCTGAGACCTGCGCAGTCGAGTTCTTCTCCCTGAGCAAGAGTTTCAACGTGACCGGCGCGCGCATCAGCTTTTTGGTGGGCCGCCGCGATGTGATTGCCGCATGCAAGAAGCTGCGCACCCAGATTGATTTCGGCAAGTTCATCCCGGAGCAGAAAGCCGCCATTGCCGCTATGACAGGCCCGCTGGAGCCCATCAAGGCCCAGTGTGCCGAATACCAGCGCCGCCGCGACGCCCTGTGCGGGGGCTTCCGCTCCATCGGCTGGGATGTGCCGGACAGCCACGGCTCCATGTTCGTCTGGGCACCGGTCCCGCAGGGGCACGGCACCAGCATGGAGTTCTGCATGGAAATGATTGAAAAAGCCGGCGTGATCTGCACCCCCGGCTCCAGCTTTGGCCCGTCCGGTGAAGGCTACGTCCGTTTTGCCCTGACCCTGCCGGTGGAAAAAATCACCGAAGCCGTCCAGGCTGTCAAGAACAGCGGCCTGATTGGGTAAAGCAGGCAAACGGGGAAGCAATACATAAAATATAGAGCAATATAGAGCAAGGCCCGATACCGTGCGGTGAGATTCACCCCGGTATCGGGCCTTGCTGATTTTTGTTTGTGTTAGGGCAGGGGAGCAGCGGGGTCAGTGACCCCGCCCTACAAAGAAGGCAATGGTTTTATCAGTCACTAGCAGGGTACGGGGGTGGAAAACGCACTTGTACAACTAAGTTGCCACCATAAAAATTATTCCCCGGCAAATACTTCGTCCGTCATGCTGCCCGCCGCGTCAAACAGCGCCACGCGGAAGCTGCCCGCCCCGGCGGCATGGTCCTCAGCCTGCTCGGCGCAGGCTTTCCAGAACCGTGCGGCCTGCACGGCAGCGGTAAAGGCATCCCCCGGCTGCACGGCGGCAAACGCCCCGCACAAAACGGAAAGCATACACCCCGCCCCCGTCACGGTGCGCATCCGGTCGCTGCCGCCGCGCACGGTGCAGAGCAGCTGCCCATCGGCAATCAGATCCTCGGTGCCGGAAAGCAGCACCACACACCCCAGCTTTTGCGCCAACGCTGCGGCCAGCCCGGCGGGCGCTTTTGGGGCGGTCAGACTGTCCACCCCGTGCTCGCTGCCGCCAAGGCCCAGCAGGGCGGCGGCCTCCCCGGCGTTCACCCGCACAATGGCGGGCTGCACCTGCTGCAAAAGGCTCTGGATGTTTGCCAGCCGCCAGGGGCTTGCGCCCACACCCACCGGGTCCAGCACAACAGGGATGCTGCGGCGGTTTGCCGTGGCACCGGCGGTGCGGGCAGCGGTGAACTTGGCTTCGTCCGGGGTGCCGGTGTTCAGCACAACGGCGCTGGCCAAAGCGGCAATGTCGGCCATTTCCTGCGGGGCCTGGGCCATGATGGGGCTTGCCCCGATGGCCAGCGCCAGGTTGGCGCAGTCGTTGGCAGAAACAATGTTGGAAATGCAGTGCAGAAGCGGGTGCTGCGCCCGGATGGCAGCCAGCGGTGCGGATACGGACATAAATACAAACCTCGTGTTACTTGTTCAGGGCGTTCTGCATGGATTTCAGGGTGCCGTTCTTTTCCAGCGCAAACAGGATGATGCCGGCAATGATGGAACCACCCACGGTGGAAACCAGGAACGGCACAATGTAGGCATAGAACGCAATGTCACCGGCGGCCTTGCCCATAAACAGGATAGCGACCGGCCATGCCAGCAAACCGCCGATGATGCCGGTGCCGAACACCTCACCAATCAAAGTGGGCAGCAGCTTGTGGGTTTTGTGGTAGACAATGCCGCACAGCAAAGCGCCGCACATGCTGCCGGGGAACGCCATCAGGCTGCCAAGGCCCAGCAGGTTGCGCAGCAGGCTGGCCACAAATGCGGCACCAACGCCGTACCAGGGTCCCAGCAGAACGGCGCACAGTACATTGACCATGTGCTGCACCGGCGCGCACTTGCTGCCAAATACAGGGAAAGAAAACATGCTGCCAACAACAGCAACGGCACACAGAACACCGGCCAGAGCCAGCTTTTTGGTATTGGACTTTTTCATATCGAGTACTCCTTTTTCAATATAACAAAAAAGCGGAAGGCTGCCGCAGGCATCTGCCGTCAGCCGCCTTGTACGGGCGCAGCGGGCAAACACTTCTCCCCGCTGTTCGGTCGAAGCTTGCTGGCTTCCTCTCACGCCGGAACACGGCTTCCCATCGCTGAATCACAAAGCTCCGGGCGCTCCCCCGCAGCTTCGGGCACAATGCCTGTTTTCCTTCCTTTCCCCTAAGGCGGCCCAACGGGCCGGCCCTGATATGATACAAAAAAGCAGGGGCCCAACGCGGAGCCCCTGCAAAAAAGACAAAACAAAACAGTTGAAAGTCTTCCTACGGTGGCATGGTCCACATCAGGTATTAAGGGTCGAAGCAGCGCTTCCTCTCAGCCAAAAAGGCTCCCCTGATTTCGTTACCCATCATAAACACTTGCGGGAATTTTGTCAAGGTCTTGTTTTTATCCGCAAAAAGGGGTATGATAGTACCCGTTATGGGGAGCCACTATGGCTGAGAGGGAACAATCGGTTCCGACCCGATGAACCTGATGTGGGTAATGCCAACGTAGGGAGAATGCAACATTCGTGTACAAAACGGGTGCGTCTTTTTCCGGCGCGCCCGTTTTTTGTTTTGCCTTTTTTGGAGGTTTTGTTTATGAAAGTTCTGCCGCAGCAGCTGCGCCTGTACGCTGTGACCGACCGTACCTGGCTGAACGGCCGCCGCCTTGCCGATGTAGTGGCCCAGGCCATTGACGGCGGGGCAACCTTTGTGCAGCTGCGGGAAAAATGCCTGGACGAACACGACCTGCTGGCCGAAGCCGAGGAACTGTCCGCCCTGTGCCACTTCCGTCATGTGCCGTTTGTGATTGATGATAATGTCGAGGTTGCTTTGGCAGCCGGGGCGGATGGCGTGCATGTGGGCCAGAGCGATATGGCCGCTAAGCGCGCCCGCGCCCTGCTGGGGCCGGATAAGATTTTGGGCGTATCGGCCCATAACGCTGCCGAAGCGCTGGCCGCCCAGGCCGACGGCGCGGACTACCTTGGCTGCGGCGCGGCCTTTGTGACCGGCACCAAGCTGGACGCCCACCCTGTTACTGCTGAAACCATGCGCGCGGTAACGGCGGCGGTCAACATCCCCGTTGTAGCCATCGGCGGCATTGACGCCGCCAACCTGCTGCAGCTGCAGGGCAGGGGGCTGGCCGGTGTGGCCGTTGTCAGCGCCATTTTTGCCCAGGCCGACCCCTGCGCTGCCAGCCGGGAACTGTACCGCCTGGCCGGGCAGTTATAATATGACCTTGCAGCTTTGGGGTGTTCGATACATCCTATCGCTGTTGGTGCGCTGTGCATTGGGGGCACCACCTTGCACGGCGGATATTTTTACCTGATGCTGAACCACGCCCGATACGGGCAACAGGAGGAAAAACATGAGAACAGCATTGACAATCGCTGGCAGTGACTCCAGCGGCGGCGCCGGAATTCAGGCCGACATCAAAACCATGACGATGAACGGCGTGTTTGCCATGAGCGCCATCACCGCCCTGACCGCCCAGAACACCACTGGGGTAACCGGCATCCTGAATTCAACGCCGGAATTTTTAGCGCAGCAGCTGGATGCCGTGTTTACGGATATCTACCCGGATGCTGTCAAGATCGGTATGGTCAGCTCCCAGGAGCTGATCCGCGTGATCGCCCAAAAGCTGCGGCAGTACGGCGCAAAGCATATCGTGGTGGACCCCGTGATGGTGGCAACCTCCGGCGCAGCCCTGCTGGAACCGGACGCAGTTACCGCGCTGGAAACTGAGCTTTTGCCCCTGGCGGAAGTCATTACCCCCAACATCCCCGAAGCGGAGATCCTGTGCGGCCACAGCATTAAGACGGCCGCCGATATGGAAAACGCCGCGAAAGAGATTAGCCAGAAATTTGGCTGCAATGTGCTGTGCAAGGGCGGGCATAACCTGAACGATGCCAACGACCTGCTGGTGCTGACCGATGGCAGCGCCGCCTGGTTCAACGGCCAGCGCATTGATAACCCCAACACCCACGGCACCGGCTGCACCCTGTCCAGCGCCATCGCCTCCAATCTGGCGAAGGGCTTTGACCTGGACACGGCGGTGGAGCGGGCCAAGGCTTACATCTCCGGCGCTCTGGGGGCCATGCTGGACTTGGGACGCGGTTCCGGCCCCATGAATCACATGTTCGACCTGAAGAGCATCTACTGTACGGAAAAGGCAGATTGACCAGTTTGCAGACAACAGGGGGACAGCGGTTTTATTCGCTGTCCTCCTGTTGTTTTTGCGCAGAAAAACGGCGGTTCCGATGGCGGGATCTATTTGGAATCACCAGACTGAACAAAATGATTTCAGGTATTTTTAAGGTTTAAAACGAGCTGAATATACTAAAAAAATGATAAAAACAAAATTTTTTAAAGTGTTTTTTCAGGTTGATTTTAGCTTTCCATGATACCTTTGGACCAGAACCCTTCCCGGAGGGGGAGGTACGGAAAGGATTGGCACGGTATGAGCGAAAAAGGACTGGAGCGGGAGACGGAAGGAATCTCCGTGGGGGAGCGGGAGCCCGTCGTAGCAGATTCCTCTCCCAAAGGGGGCCGTCTCCGCAGCAGCTGGAAAAAGCTGTGGAAGGGGCGGAAACGAAAGGCGCTGGCGCTGCTTCTGGTGGTGGCCATTGCAGGCGGCGTGGTGATCTGGAGGGGCCGCGGACAGACGGCTTCCGCTGCGACGACGTATCAGGAGGCGGCGGTGGAGCGCCGCTCTATCACCAATTCCCTCTCCTCCAGCGGCACGCTGGAGCCAGCGGACTCCTACACCGTCAATACGCTGGTCTCCGGCGAGATCCTCAGCGATACCTTTGAAAAGGGCGACCAGGTGGAGGAGGGCCAGCTGCTCTATACTATTGATTCCTCCAACGCGGCCAGCAGCCAGACCCAGGCGCAGAACAGCTACTCCCAGGCCCAGACCTCCTATGAGCAGGCGGTGAAGGCCAAGTATCCCCAGGCGGACCTGAGCGGCACCGTCAGCGAGGTGTATGTGAACGAGGGGGACAGCGTCAGCGCAGGCACACAGCTTCTGAAGATCGTGGCGGATGAGAACATCTACATCGACTTCTACTTCACCTACGCGGACAGCGGCGACTTCTACATCGGCCAGACCGCCACGGTCTTTATCGACGGCTTTGCCGGGACCCTCACCGGAACGGTTGCCGCGGTGTCCAGTTCCTCCGCGGCGGTCTCCACCGGCGTACCCCTGACTACCGTCCGGGTACGGCTCGCCAACCCGGGCCTTGTGACATCCGACTACACCGCCAGCGCCGTCATCGGCAGCTACTCCAGCTACGGCCAGGCGTCCATCAAGGTGGGGGCCAGCAGCGTCATCACGGCAGAGGCGTCCGGCAAAGTTGCAGGTTTCAACTGGCTGGTGGGCGATACCATCTCCAGCGGCGACCGGATCTGCACCATCACCGGTGACAGCGTGGACAACCAGATTGAAAGCGCCCGCATCAGTGTCAGCAACGCCTCCACCAGCCTGGAAAATGCCCGGGACAATCTGGAGGACTACTCCGTCACCGCGCCCATCTCCGGCACCGTGGTCACCAAGAACGCCAAGGCGGGGGACAACATTGAGGGCGGCTCCGGCAGCACCCTCTGCGTCATCTATGACCTGAGTTATCTGGAGATGACCATGTCCATCGACGAGTTGGACATCAGCTCTGTGGAGGTGGGCCAGGAGGTCCGGATCACCGCCGATGCCGTGGAGGGGAAGACCTACACCGGCGTGGTGACGGAGGTGTCCGTGGCGGGCACCACCTCCGGCGGCATCACCACGTACCCCGTCACCGTCCGCATCGACGAGACCGACGGCCTGCTGCCTGGGATGAATGTGGACGCGGAGATCGTGATCTCCTCGGCGGATGACGTGCTGGCCATCCCAAGCGCCGCAGTGAGCCGCGGGGACATGGTGCTGGTCACCGCGAATTCTCCCAGTGCTGTGAATGCCCTGGACCAGGAGGCCCCGGAGGGCTACGTCTACGTGCCGGTGGAAACCGGCGTCAGCGACAACAGCTACATTGAGGTCCTCTCCGGCCTCCAGGAGGGGGACACAGTGGCCTATCTCCAGGCGGCTGGCTCCGCCAGCTCCGGCGATATGACGTTCGTCATGCCGAGCGGGGCCATGTCCTCCATACCGATGGGCGACATGCCCAGCGGGATGCCCTCCGGCGGCGGAATGCCCAGCGGCGGGCCGGGAGGCTTCTGATGGGCACTTTGATCGAATTTCGGGAGGTCTGCAAGTATTACCAGATGGGCGACACCACTGTGAAGGCGGCGGACCACATCTCCTTCCAGATCCGGAAGGGGGAGTTCGTGGCCATCGTGGGCCAGTCCGGCTCCGGCAAGTCCACCTGTATGAACATCATCGGCTGCCTGGACGTGCCCACCTCCGGCACGTACCTGCTGGACGGCAGGGATGTGGGTCAGATGGATAAGGACCAGCTGGCCGCCATCCGGAACAAGATGCTGGGCTTCATCTTCCAGCAGTACAACCTGCTGCCCAAGCTGACGCTCCAGGAGAACGTGGAGGTGCCGCTGATGTACGCCGGCATCCCCAAGCCGGAGCGGCACGAGCGATCCCGGATCGCGCTGGAGATGGTGGGTCTTGGCGACAAGCTGCGCAATAAGCCCAGCCAGCTCTCCGGCGGCCAGCAACAGCGGGCGTCCATTGCCCGGGCTCTGGCAGGGGACCCGGCGGTGATCCTGGCCGACGAGCCCACCGGCGCCCTGGACTCCCGCACCGGCCGGGAGGTGCTGGGCTTCCTCCAGAAGCTCAACGCCGAGGGGGATACCGTGGTGCTCATCACCCACGACAACTCCATCGCCGTCAAGGCGGACCGCATCATCCGCGATTTCCAGCCGGACGTCATCCTCGGCACGGGCGGCTATGCCAGCTATCCGATGCTCCACGAGGGCGCGCGCCTCGGCATCCCCACGGCCGTGCACGAGTCCAATGCCGTGCCGGGCCTCGCCACAAAAATGGTGGCCGACAAGGTCGACCGCATCCTGGTGAGCTTCGCGGACAGCCGCTCGGCCTACCGCGACCCGTCCCGTGTTATCGCGGTCGGTATGCCCGTACGGGAGGAGTTCGTCTTCACCCGCCGCGCCGACGCCCGCCGCGCTCTCGGCCTCGACGAGAAGACGCCGATGATCGTCTCTGCCTGGGGCAGTCTCGGCGCGCGCGAAATGAACAAGAAGATCGCGCAGTTCATGAAGCTCGAATGCGAGCAGGACTGCTGGCGGCATATCCATGCGACCGGCTCGTTCGGCTGGCGCTGGATGCCGGACTATGTGAAGGAGCAGGGAGTCGAGCTGGAAAAGCACCCGCTCATCACGATGCAGGAATATATCTATAACATGCCGGAGCTTATGGCGGCGGCCGATGTGGTCATCAGCCGTGCCGGGGCCTCGACGCTCAACGAGATCGCCGCAGCGGGCACGCCGTGCATCATCGTCCCGTCGCCGAATGTGACGAACGATCATCAGGAGAAAAACGCCCGCATCCTCGAGCAGCACGGCGCGGCCGTCGTACTGCATGAGAACCACTGCGACGGCGAGCTGCTGTTCCGCACGACGCAGGGGCTGCTGGCCGATGCTCCGCGCCGCGCATCCATGCGCAAAGCGCTGCAGGAGCTGGCTGTCGTCGATTCCGCGTCTCGCATCTGTGATATCATTCTGAATCTGGCTAAAACACACAAATCCTGACCGCCGCATAGGATGGGGCATCTTCCCATCCGGAGGTCGGTCATGGACATATTCTGCATCCGCGGCGGAACGCCGCTGCACGGTCGCATTGCGCTGCACGGCGCAAAAAATGCTGCGCTGCCGCTGCTGGCCGCCACGCTGGCGACCGGTGCGCGCTGCGAGCTTCTCGATTGCCCGGATATTTCCGACGTCACGGCTGCCTGCGCCATTCTGCGCCACCTTGGCTGCGCGGTGGAGCAGCACGGCGGGATCGTTGCAGTCGATGCCGGCTCCGCATGCCGGTCAGATATTCCGGCAGAACTCATGCGGAAAATGCGCGCTGCCGTCCTGTTCCTCGGGCCGCTGCTCGCGCGCTTCGGCACGGCGGAGCTGAGCCTGCCCGGCGGCTGCGTGCTCGGCGCGCGGCCGATCGATCTGCACCTGCGCGGCCTGCGCCGGATGGGTGCGGAGATCACGCTTGACGGCGAGCATATTTCGGCCCGGACCGACGGCCTTCACGGCTGCACGGTCGCGCTGCCGCT
>ERZ772880.1455-NODE-1455-length-20299-cov-4.379174_pt1 | contig 20299 bp, 25 predicted proteins | sample MGYA00580577_ERZ772880 | MGnify/ENA primary metagenome ERZ772880 (study PRJEB29015, sample SAMEA2737705) | human gut metagenome | biome: human gut; feature: human-associated habitat; material: faeces | place: China | collected 2012 ... | reverse complement strand
AACAATGCCTTGTCGGCCAATTTAGAACTACGAGTCTTGATAACGCGGGAGAACACGTCGAATAGCAGACACTGCCGTCCTCGGCGAGGTCTGCATCCAGAATGGGCCGCTCCGCCGTCACGTCGAGGACGCTCCCCTTTCCGGCGCGGATCACGTGCAGCGCATAGCCGCCGACGTCGTAGGCCATGACCTGCTTTCCGGCGTGCGCGATAGCCGGCGTGGTCAGCTTTTCCTGCACCACGGTGAATTCACTGCCGTCCGCCTCATAGGTCGAGATGCCGGTCGCCCCGGCGACGGCGAGGCCGCCGTCAAAGTCGGCATACTGGTTCGCGTTGCCCGCGTCGAAGAGGAACTGTCCGTCCGTCCCGCCGCCCGACACGTTCAGATAGCGGACGAAGCGCCGCGCCGCGTCGAGATTCAGGCTGTCGCGGAACACATAAGCCGCCACGCCCAAACACACCACGAGCACCAGCACGGCGAACAGAATGATCCGCCGTACGGGCCATTTTTTCTGTTTTTCATTCAAATTGGTCACATTATCCGACATGGAACGAAACCTCTCCATCGTCATACCAGAGCTGTGTCATGTAAAGTCCGCCGGGCGGGACCGTCGGGCCTGCGGCCTTGCGGTCGCCGCGCTCCAGAATTTCCGCCACCGATTCCGGCGGGAACTTCCCTTCCGCCGCGTAGACGACCGTCCCGGCCATGGCCCGCGCCATGTTGTAGAGAAAGCCGTTGGCGCAGACACGCAGCGAGATGATGTCGCCCTCACGCGCGACCTCGTAATAGTAGACCGTCCGCACCGTGGATTTGACCTCCGTGCCGACCGAGCGGACGGCAGCGAAGTCGTGCGTTCCGACAAACTGGCTACCCGCCAGCTGCATGACCTTTTCATCCAGATGCTTTGGGTAGAACCACGCGCGGTTGACATAAAACGGATCTTTGATCGCCGAGTTGTAAATCAGATAGGTATATTCTTTTTTCACGCATGAGCCGATGGCGTTGAACCCCTCGGGCACTTCGCGCGCGTCCGTTACCACGATGTCAAGCGGCAGATGTGTGTTGAGTGCATAGGGCAGGCGGCCCACCGGGATGCGCGATGTCGTGCGGAAGTTGGCGATATAGACGCGCGCATGGACGCCCGCGTCCGTCCGTCCGCAGCCGGTCACATGCACCGGATGGCCCACCACCATCGCCACGGCCTTCTCTACCGTCTCTCCGACCGTCACCTGCGTCTTTTGCACCTGCCAGCCGTGATACGCCGTGCCGAGATATTTTAATGTGATTGCGAGATTCCGCATTATTCAAACATCCTTACAGTCCAAACTGCCGCAAAACGATCATCGCGGCCAAAAATGCAGCGCCGACGCCGAATGCGATATAGTCCCGTTTTTCGTACTTCAGCTGGTGCAGCCGCGTGCGGCCCTCTCCGCCGTGGTAGCAGCGGCACTCCATCGCCGTTGCCAGCTCGTCGGCCCGGCGGAACGCGCTGATGAACAGCGGCACGAGGATCGGCACGAGCGCCTTCGCCCGCGCGATCAGATTGCCGGACTCGAAGTCCGCGCCACGCGCCTTCTGCGCCGACATGATCTTGTCCGTCTCCTCGATGAGCGTCGGGATGAAGCGCAGCGCGATGCACATCATCATCGCCAGCTCATGCACCGGCAGTTTGATCTTCTTGAGCGGACTGAGCAGGCTCTCCAGCCCGTCCGTCAGCGAGATCGGCGAGGTTGTATAGGTTAACATAAAAGTCCCCGCCACGAGCAGCATGATCCGCAGCGCCATAAACACCGCGTTGAAGATGCCTTCTTTCGTGATCTTGAAGATCCAGAACTTCACGATCGGCTCGCCGCTGGAATAAAAGAGGTTCAGAACCGCCGTCAGAATGATGATCAGCAGCAGCGGCTTGAGGCTCTTGAAGATGACGGACAGATGGATCTTCGAGATCCAGATGACCGCACCCAGAAACGCCGCCACCAGCAGATACGACACGAACCATTTTGCGAGGAACAACACCACGATATAGAGGATCACGAAGACCAGCTTCGTCCGCGGATCAAGCTTGTGGATGGGGGTCTGTCCTGGGAAATACTGTCCCAGCGTTACATCTTTCAGCATACGCCGCGCCCCCCTTTCAGCAGCGGCCGCAGCGCCTGCCGCGCCTGCTCCACCGAAAATACCGACGTGTCCACCGGCACGCCGCGCCGCTTCAGCGCGAGGAACAGCTGCGTCATCTTCGGGATGGCGAGACCCATCTCCACCAGCTCCTCTGCATGGGAGAAGACCTCTGCCGGCGTCCCGTTCATGACGTTGTGCCCGTGGTTCATGACGAGCAGCCGGTCAACGTTCGACGCGATCTCCTCCATCGAATGGCTCACCATCACGACGGCGGCATGCTGCGCAGCCTGATAGTCGCGGATATTCTGCAAAATGCTCTCGCGGCCGCGCGGGTCGAGTCCCGCCGTCGGCTCGTCCAGAATCAGCACATCCGGCTCCATCGCGATCACGCCCGCGATGGCCGCGCGGCGCTTCTGCCCGCCGGACAGGTCGAACGGCGATTTTTGCAGCTCGGCGTCCGTAATGCCGACGAACTGCGCCGCCCGTTCGACGCGTGCGCGGATCTCTTCCTCGGACAGGCCCATGTTTTTCGGGCCGAACGAAATGTCCTGATAAACGGTTTCCTCAAAAAGCTGATGCTCCGGATACTGGAACACGAGGCCGACCTTGAAGCGGATCTCGCGCGTAAACTTCACGTCTTTCCAGATATCCTCGCCGTCGAAGAGCACGCGGCCCGACGTCGGCTTCAGAAGCCCGTTGAAATGCTGGATCAGGGTCGATTTGCCCGATCCGGTGTGTCCGATCAGTCCCACAAATTCCCCGCGCTGGATGGACAAACTCACATCCCGGAGCGCCGCGCGCTCAAACGGGGTGTCCGCGCTGTAGACGTGGGACAGATTCTGTATCTCTAGTATAGGGGTCAAAATGGTTTCCTCCGAATGTCAGGGTCAGGCCTTTATCCGATCATAAAGTGCCTGCGCACATTGGTCGATGGAGAGCGCATCCAGCGGCAGGTCAAATCCGTCCGCGCGGAGCGCATAGAGCAGCTCGGTCGTTTCCGGGACGCTGAGTCCCACGCTCCGCAGCAGCTCGACCTGGGAAAAGACCTCTGCCGGCGTCCCGTCGGCGACGATCTTCCCGTCGTTCATCGCGACGACGCGCCCGGCATGGGTCGCCTCGTCCATGTGGTGCGTGATTAGCACGACGGTCATGCCCTCTTCGCGGTTCAGCCGCTCGACGGTCTCGATGACCTCGCGGCGGCCCTGCGGATCGAGCATCGCGGTCGGCTCGTCGAGGACGATGCACTTCGGCTTCATCGCGAGTACACCTGCGATCGCCACGCGCTGCTTCTGTCCGCCGGACAGCAGCTGCGGCGCATGCGCGCGGTATTCATACATGCCCACGGTCTTCAGCGCCGCATCCACGCGCCGCTGGATCTCATCGCTCGGCACACCGAGATTTTCCGGCGCAAAGGCGACATCCTCTTCGACGACGTTCGAGACGATCTGGTTGTCCGGGTTCTGGAACACCATGCCCACCGCCTGGCGGATCGCCAGCAGCAGTTCCTCGTCCTTCGTGTCCATGCCGTAGACCGTGACGCTGCCGCCCGCAGGCAGCAGGATCGCGTTGAAATGCTTGGCGAGCGTCGATTTACCGCAGCCGTTGTGGCCAAGCACGGCGACAAAGCTGCCCGCCTTGATGGAGAGGTTCAGCCCGTCAAACACGATGTGTTCCCGCTCGCTCTCCGCGTCTGGATAGGTATAATGCAGGTCACAGACCTGAATGGCTTCGTTCATTGTCACTTTCCTGTCCACCGGCCGGTGCTGCCGCAGGGCAGGACGAGGCCGGAATCCTTGACCGGCAGGCCCAGTTCTCCACATTCGCTGTGGCCGCCGAATCGTTTTGTAAAAATGGAATCCATGATGTAGCCCACAACCGACGGAGCCAGGCCCGTGGTGTAGGAGTTGATGATGACGAACAGCGGCTTGTCCGAAAGCACCTGGCTGACCAGCTGGACGAACGGCCAGAGGTTTTCCTCCAGCTTCCAGATCTCGCCCGACGGCCCGCGGCCATAGCTTGGCGGGTCCATGATGATCGCGTCATAGCGCCGCCCGCGGCGGATCTCCCGCTCGACGAATTTCGCGCAGTCGTCCACGATCCAGCGGATGGGCCGGTCCTCCAGGCCGGAGGACTTGGCATTCTCCTTGGCCCACGCGACCATGCCCTTCGCCGCGTCGACATGACAGACGCTCGCACCCGCCGCCGCACAGGCCAGCGTCGCGCCGCCCGTGTAGGCAAAGAGGTTCAGCGCGTTGATGGGCCGCCCGGCGCCGCGGATGGTCTCCATGATGAAATCCCAGTTTGCCGCTTGCTCCGGGAAGACGCCCGTATGCTTGAAGTTCATCGGCTTGACGTTGAACGTCAACTCGCGATATTTCACCTGCCAGTGCTCCGGCAGGCGCAGATTTGCCCACTTGCCGCCGCCGGTTGACGACCGGGCGTAGCGCGCGTCATACTTCCGCCAGAGCGGATCGTCCTTCGGCGTGTTCCAGATCACCTGCGGATCTGGACGCACAAGGACATATTTGCCCCAGCGTTCGAGCTTTTCGCCGCCGGAGGTATCAAGGACCTCATAGTCCTTCCAAGCATCAGCCAACCACATACTGTTTCTCCTGTTATGGATTCAAACCGGTATCCGCGTTCCATAGATCCGGTTCGGTCGTATCTTCGTCGTCCGGGTCGGACTGCTCGTCCTCATCCGGCTCCGGTTCTTCTTTTTTTGGCAGATCGTCCGCGTCGTGGATATAGCACGGGACATTGATCGCGTCCACATCCGGCGCGACCGCCGCGTAATACCCTGCCGGGAGGCTGTCGTTCGGCACGACGTAGGACTGGTCGAGCACCACGATGCCCGCCGTCGGGAATGCGCGGGAGATGTTCAGCAGACCGACGTTGTGCGTCGTATTGCCGTCCACCAGCGCGCAGTATTCATTCGCCGCGTGGCCCGAGGCGTCGCAGATCTCGACCTCGGTATGGACGTCGCAGTTCTCTGTCGGCACGTCGTAGAGGCTGAGCTGCACCTTCACCGCGCGGCTCCCGCGCGGATCCTCCTTGCAGGCGTCCGTGACCAGCTTGCCGCTGTCGCGGCAGACCGTACACTCGACGACGTTCGTCGGCTTCGCGAATTCCTTGTTGGCAAGGCCCGTATGCAGCGTGCTCATCACCTTCTGCCAGAGCACCACGGCGGGGTTCGTCTCCGAATTCGTCAGCACGACTTCCTCCGGATCGTCATATCCGCACCACACGACGCCCGTATAATACGGCGTATAGCCCGCGAACCAGCGGTCAAAGTCGCTCGTGGTCGTGCCGGTCTTACCGGCGACGGTCATGTTCTCGAGCTTCGCGCCGTAGCCCGTGCCGTAGTTCACGGTGTTCTCCAGCATATCCGTGATATACCACGCCGTCATGTCCTTCATCGCGGGATACGAATTCTGCGTGTTGTCCAGAATGATGTTCTTGCCGCTCGCGTCCGTCACCTTCGTATACGTCCGCGCTGTGCGATAGACGCCTTCGTCAGCAAACGAGGCATAGGCCGCGGCCATCGCCCGCACGGTCACGCCGTTGGTCAGACCGCCGAGCGCCATTGGCGCGAGGTTCACATCGGAGCGTACCTCGCCGCTGCTCGTCACATAGTCGGACACCAGCGTAGAAAGGCCCATTTTCTCTTTTGCAAATTGATAGCAATATTCCGGCGTCATCTCCGCCACCAGCTTGACCGGCACGGTGTTCAGCGACTCCATCATCGCCTCGTTAATCGAGACGAGGCCGCGGAACGTCGAGTCCGAGTTCTTCGGCCAGAAGGAATTGTCCGTGAACGAATACGGCGTGTCGTCATAGACCGTCGCGGGCGTGATGAGCCCGAGCTCGATGGCCGGCGCGTAGACCGACACGGGCTTGATCGTCGAACCGGGCGAGAGCAGGCTCTGCGCCGCGCGGTTCAGCGTCAGACTGCCGGTCTTTTTGCCAACGCCGCCCGCCATCGCGACAATATCGCCCGTCTCATTATCAATGATCACGATACCGGATTGCAGCTGCTGCGAGCTGGCCGTCTCCGGGATCTGGCTCAGATCCTCATACACCGCGTCCACCGCCGCCTGCGCGTCGGGGTTATACGTGCTGTAGATCTGATAGCCGCCGGTCATGACCATCTTATAGACGATATCATAATCATAACCGGTTTTGTCGCAGAGGTCGTTGACCACGTCACGGATGACCTGATCCTCGAAATAGGAATAGTATTCCTCGTCGGCATCGCTGTCGTCCGTGCTTTTGCGCACGAAGACCAGCTCCTCCGCCTTCGCCTCGTCATACTGCTTTTGCGTGATATAGCCCTGGCTCAGCATCTCGCCGAGGATGATCTCCTGGCGCTCCTTGTTCTTCTCAGGGTTGAGATACGGGTCATAGATCGAGGGATTGTTCGTAATGCCGATCAGCGACGCGCACTGCGCCAGATCCAGCTCCTCCACGTTCTTCCCGAAATACACCTGAGCCGCCGACTGCACGCCCTCGCAGTTCTGTCCGAGCGCGATGACGTTGAGATACCATTCCATGATCTCTTCCTTGGTGTATTCCTTCTCAAGCTTCAGCGCGGAATAAATTTCCGCCAGCTTCCGCCGCACCGTCACCTCGCGGTTGCCCGTCACGTTCTTCACCAGCTGCTGCGTGATGGTCGAGCCGCCGGCGCTGCCGCTGCCGAGGAACATTTTCAAGCAGGCCCGCATCGTCGTCACCCAGTCGACGCCCTGATGCTCCATAAAGCGCTTGTCCTCGATGGCAATGCAGGCATGGATGAGGTTTTTCGGGATGTCCTCATATTTGACCCACGTCCGGTTCGCACCGCCGTAGAGCTTTTGCAGCACAACATCCTGCCCCGTCTTCGGGTCCTCATAATAGATGACCGACGTCTGGTCGAGCGCGAAGCCCTCGAGCGAAAAATCGTTCTGCGCCGCGAGGTCATTTTTGACATACAGCGCAAACAGACATGCGAACACCAGCACCGCCAGCACGCCGACGAGCACGATCGTCCCGATCACGCGCCCGAACACGCGCCATCCGTTTCGCTTGGGTTTATCAGCACCGCGCTGGGCGGATTTGTTCTCATTTGCCATACCGTTCCTCCATAGACTATTACGGCCAAGGTTTCTGATTCGATTATACATTATATCACACGTGTCAATGAGTTTGGAAACATTTTGTGAATATCATGCCCTTCTTTCCGCCACACTAGCAAAAAGGAGTTTGGTCATCATGAAAAAACGCATCATTTCCCTGTTTTGTGCGCTGCTCCTGCTTACGCCGGGCTTTCTGCTGCGGACGCGGAGCGGTCGGATTCAATATTACGACTACGCCGCCGGTCTCTGGCACGAGACCGGCGCCTCCATGGACGGTCTCTCCGCAGTCGACCGGGCGCTGCTCGCCCGCGGCCTTCCGCTTGAAGACGCCGCAGCGCTCACCCGCGCGCTGGAGGATTTTTGCACCTGATTTCGTTATCGCATAATTTCCTCTTGATTTTGCATCCGGCAGCGAGTAAAATAGGAGCATAAACAAACGGAGGGAATCACATGAGTCAGGAATTCGGAGACGACTTCATCTCCATCACCGACGAAGACGGCAAGGAATATGAGCTGGAAGTGCTCGCGGAACTCGAATACGAGGGCAGCCGCTATCTCGCGCTCGTCCCCGCCGGTACAGACGAGGCCGAAGAGCTCGAGGTCAGCATTCTGAAATCGGTCGAAGAAAACGGCGAGGACATCCTCGTCACCATCGACGACGATGAAGAGCTTGAAAACGTCTATCAGGCGCTGATGGATCTCATCTACGAGGACGAGGAAGAAGAATCGTAACACAAATTTGTCAACAAGTCTCCCTGCGGGGTGCGTGACGGATCCACTTAAACCCACATTATAACTCAGGGACGCTGTACTTCATCTGCCGATTGCAGGCCTCCCGCCCAAAGCAACGACTTTGCGTGGACGTTGGAAGCAGTGAATCAGATGAGAGGCGACCCACCTGCCGTTTCGTGCAGGTTATAATTGGGTCCGCACGGCTTTCGCGGGGAGATTTTTTGTGTTTTTTGTACCTTTCAACACGCTCCAAAACCGCCTGATTTTCTTATTTTTCCCTTCAGAAAAATTTACCCTTGCAACATGCGTACTTTTTTTGTATAATACGGTTTGTATCGCCAAACGGCGAAAATCCGGAACTATGAGAGGAATGATCCCGAATGAGCGCATCCCGCAAAAAGAAAGAGCGCAAAGCGCAGAGCGCCGAAGCACCTGTCGCGCAGGGCCAGCCGGTCAAAAAAGGTATGAGCCGCGGCCTGAAGACCACGCTGATCGTTGTCTGTGCCATCGTCGTCATCGCCGCTGTGGTGTTTTTCAGCATGGTGACGGGCGGCTATTTCGCTTCCCATACGACCGCCGCGACCGTCGGTTCACACAACCTGACGCCCGCCATGGTCAACTATTTCTACAATGCTCAGGTCTACGAATTTGAAAAATCCTACGGCTCCTATCTCGGCATCGACGCCGCCTCGCTGTCCACGCAGGTCTACAACGAAGAGACCGGCGCGACCTGGGCCGATCTTCTGATGGAGCAGGCCCTGAACACTGCCGCACAGACCTACGCCATCTATGACGAGGCCATCGCGAACGGCGCCGCCCTTTCCGAGGACGACCAGAGCCAGATCGACACGATCCTTTCTTCGTACGAGCTGACCGCCGCGCAGCAGGGCTATGCCAACGTGAATGCCTACCTTGCCTCGGGCTACGGCGCAGGCTGCAACACAAAGAGCTACACGGAATACCTGACGGTCACCATGATCGCTGAGAACTACTGCCAGCAGGTCAACGACGGCTTCACCTACACCGCTGAGGATCTCGCCGCCGAATATGAGGCAAAGCCTGCGAACTACAGCACCTACACCTATCGTCAGTTCCTGATCAGCGACTCCCTCTTCCAGACCGACGACAACGCGCTGAGCGACGAAGAGCTGGCCGAGAAGAAGGAAGCCCTCGCCACTGAGATGGCCGCTTCCACGCAGGGCAACGAGCAGGCGTTCATCGACGCAGCTTATGAAAACGCCGCTGAATCCAACAAGGATTCCTATGCCGACGAGAGCTACACGCTCCGCTCCACCATCGGCTCCTCCATCGTCGAGGCGCAGCGCGACTGGCTCGCCGACAGTGCCCGTCAGGAAGGCGACACCACTGCCATTGATGTGGACGGCACATGGTATGTCCTCTACTACATCTCCTGCGACGTCAACGACTGGCAGCTGCCGAACGTCCGCGAGATCCCCTTCGCCGCGACCGACGCCTCTGACGAAGACGCCATGAACGAAGCCAAGGCAAACGCCGAAGCCGCGCTGGCCGAGTATGCGTCCGGCGAACAGACTGCCGAGGCGTTCACCGCCCTCGTCCAGAAGTATACCAGCGACGAGACCGCGACCGGCCTGACCGAGAACGTCACCCCCGGCTCCGGCAGTGACGAATACAACGCATGGGTCTTCGACGCCGCGCGCCAGACCGGCGACACCGCCGTTGTCCAGACCTCCACGGGCTACAGCGTTCTGTTCTTCGACAGCTACGGCAGCGTCTATCGCGACACGCTGATCGAAACTTCGCTCCGCAGTGCCGACTATACCGCTTGGTACACCGGCGTGACCGAAAACGCCAGCTACACCGAGCAGTCCTTCGGCATGCGCTTCACCCGCAAATAATCAAAACCCGCATAAAAACCGCCTCCGTAGCCCAAACTGGACTGCGGAGGTATTTTTTATGAAACAGGAAAACGTCTCCCTCTGGAAATGTCTGCTCGCGGGTCTCGCCGCGGGCTTTGTCAACGGATTTTTCGGCGCGGGCGGCGGCATGGTGCTCGTCCCGCTGCTCATCTGGCTCGTCGGTCTGCCGGATAAGCTCGCCTTCTCGTCCGCCATCAGCATCATCCTGCCGCTCTGCATCGTCTCGCTCGTCATCTATGGGCGGCACGATATGCTGCCGCTCTCCGACGCGCTCCCCTATCTGCTCGGCGGCGCGGGCGGCGGCGTGCTTGCGGGACTCTGGTTTCAGAAGGTCCCGGCAAAATGGCTCCATCTCGCGCTCGGCGCGCTGATCTTATTGGGAGGAGTGCGATTGCTCATATGCTGAATTTTCTCATCGCCGTGTTGGCCGGACTCGTCTGCGGCGTGCTCTCCGGCTTCGGCATCGGCGGCGGGAGCCTGCTCATGGTCTGGATGACCGCTGTCCTCGCCATGGAGCAGAAAGCCGCGCAGGGCATCAATCTGCTCTATTTCCTGCCCACCGCCGTCTGTGCCCTGATCTTCCATGCCAAACACCGGCAGATCTGCTGGAAGGCCGTCGTCCCCGCCGCGCTCGCCGGATGCGCCGCCGCCGTGCCCGGCGCGCTGCTCGCCGCAAGCCTCGAAATGGAGCTGCTGCGCAAGCTTTTCGGCGGCTTCCTCATCGCCGTCGGCCTTGTGGAAATCTTCTGTAAGGGCTTGCAGAAAAATTCCGCCTGATCTTCAAATCGACGTCGTAGGAGCCGATGCCCTCATCGGCCTGTCTCCGCCGTAGCGGAAGCCTTCCCCTGGGGGAAGGCTTCGGGCGGGCAATACCCGCCCCTACGATCTCTATCGCACCCCGATCCTAAACGTAGGGGGCGACCATTGGTCGCCCCCTACAAACACGCCCCGTTTTTTACGCAATGATCAAAATGACCGCCACGATCAGCGCCAGCACGCCGCTTGCGCGGTTCCATCCGAGCGCCGCGTCAGACGGCTCTGCATCGCGGAATTTCCAGCCGACCTCCAGATACCACGCGCCTGTCGGCCACGCAGCGTTGAACGCACCGATCAGCAGCAGCACGAGGATCACCGCGACCGGCTTTTCCTTCTGCACGTTCGGGTGCGTCCGGGAAAGCACACCGTTCAGCTCCATGCCGCTCGGGTACTTTGCAAAATCAAACTCCATGCTTGCGCTTCCAGTACCGCTGCTTCCATTCTCCGTCCACGTATAGCTCTCTCCGTCCGGATAGGAGAACGTCACGCTGTACCCGCTGCCGGATGTGCTGTAGCGATAGCTGTACGTGTTCGTCCCATCTGTGATCGTGCCGCTTTTTTCATTGATTGGCGTGACCGTATAGCTGCCCACCGTATACGGCTCCGTGCTTGCCGTCTTTGTCTCCGCGCAGGCGCACAGCAGCGCCAGCATCAGCAAAACCGCCAAAAGCCATGCAAACCGTCGTTTCATGCGTGCTCCTTTCTCCGGCCCGCACGGCGGGTTTCAGTCCGCCATGCGGTAGATCTGATCAAAATACTGATAATACGGGATCATAAAGCGGAAGCCGTCCTCTGCGAACGTCAGCAGCTCCCGCGAGGCGGAAACAGCATCGTATGGCCGGATGCAGCGGAAGCCGATCCAGCGCTTGTTGTACCAGGGGCCGAGGAGGTCGTCCGCATGCCCCTTCGGCTTCGCGTATTCCTCGCCGGTGAGTGTGAACATGTCCTGTCTGGCAAACTGCCGCGCCAGCTTTTCCATCGGCTTGGCGTCCTGATCGATGAGCTTGCGCATTCGCGCCGCGTCCGCCGCGCGCATCCAGTAGCCGAAGCCCAGGCCGTAGCCCTCGGCCCCGACCTCGAACCAGAAGTTCGGCGCGCCGTCGCGATGCTCGATCTCGTTCTGGAATGAAAACCAGATCTCGTCCTTCAGCGGCCCGCGCCCGAACAGCCGCCGCGCATCGCGGTAGATGCGCGAGATGTGCAGATTCAGCCCCAGCGCCGGATACTGCTCCTGAAACCAGTCGTAAAGCTCGTTTGCCAGCGCCTTTGTCGGCTGCATGACGAGCTGGTTGAATTCTTCCTTGCGCGGGTTGAACCACTCGCGCGAATTGTTGAACCGGAGCTCCCAGAAGAAGTCCCCGACCTTTTCCGAATATCCTGTGAACATTGCCTGTGTCTTACTCCTTGTGCGAATTGAGATAATTGAGGTAACCCTCCAGAATCAGCGACGCAGCCACCGCATCCACTGTATTCTTGCGCTTTTTTCCGTGATAGCCGCCGTCTGACAGGATCTGATGGGCTTCAATCGTCGTTCGCCTCTCATCCCATAGGACGACCGGCTGGTCCAAAAGTTCCTCCAGCAGCGCCGCAAACTCCCGGTATAAATCCGCCCGCGGCCCCTCGCTGCCATCCATGTTCCGCGGAAATCCCATCACGATCCGCTCTGGCCGGTGCGTTTTCACCAGCGCCGCGATCTCCTGCGCGGTCTTATCCTTATTCCACGAATGGATCACCGTCGTAAACCCCGTCAGCCAGCCCATCGCGTCCGAAACCGCGATCCCGGTGCGCGCGTCGCCGAGATCGATCGCCATAACCTTCATATCCAATCTCCCTTGCATTTTGTCGCTGGATAGTATACCATATCCTGTGCCGAAAAGGCAAACGGAACACAAAAAAAGTTGGGTTTTTCTGAAATTTTCTGTTGACGCGGCCCGTCCCATATGCTATGATGAGCATACCTGTGAAAAGGGGCTTATTTTTTTGCGCCTTTTCGGCCGTGGGACGCCGTGGTAGTTCCGGTGTCGTCAAATTTTTCTGACCACGGCTCACGCAGGGAGGCAAAAGTTAAGGAGGTGCCGACAATGCGAGTGAAGATCACGCTCAGATGCAACGAATGCAAGCAGAGAAACTACAACACCATGAAGAACAAAAAGAATGACCCCGATCGTCTGGAAATGAAGAAGTATTGCAGATTCTGCAAGAAGCACACTGTCCATTCCGAGACGAAGTGACGCAGTGATTTTAACACTGTAGAAAGGGTGAACATCATGGCAGAAGCAAAAAAGGAAAACTTCTTTGTCCGTACCGGCAAACGCCTCAGCCGCTGGTTCCGCGAAATGAAGAGCGAGCTGAAGAAGGTCGTGTGGCCGACAAAGAGCCAGATGGTCAATAACACGCTCATCGTTCTGGCGTGCGTATTGATCGTCGGTATCTTCATCTGTATCTTTGATGCTGTGGGCGGCGTCGTCGTGAACGGCATCATCTCCCTGGTCAAGGGGTAAGCCATGGCGGAAGAAGCAAAATGGTATGTCGTCCATACCTATTCCGGCTATGAAAACACCGTCAAGGCAACCATCGAAAAGACCATCGAGACCCGTCATCTCGAAGATCTCATCCATACCGTGTCCATCCCGATGGAGACTGTGACCGAGATCACGGACAACGGGCCGAAAACCTACGACCGCAAGGTCTTCCCCGGTTATGTGCTGGTCAAGATGATCATGTCCGACGAGGCATGGTACATCATCAAAAACGTCCGCGGCGTCACGGGCTTCGTCGGCTCTGGCACCAAGCCCACGCCTCTTACCGAAGAGGAAGTGCGGCAGCTCGGCGTGGAAAAGCACGAGATCGTGGTGGCCTATGCCGAGGGCGACAATGTACGTGTGGCGGATGGCCCGCTGACCGGCTTCATTGGCGTCGTCGATCTGGTCGACATCGAAAAGAACAAAGTCCGCGTCATCGTATCCATGTTCGGCCGGGAAACGCCCGTCGAGCTGGAGCTGGATCAGGTTGAGGTCGTCAACCAGTGACTTCTGACGAACGGCTTCGTCAGAACGTGGGAGGGGTTCGCCCCGCCAGAAATACGCGGCAGCGCGTATCACCACATCTATTCAGGAGGTGCTTATCATGGCACAGAAAGTAACAGGTTATATCAAGCTGCAAATCCCGGCCGCCAAGGCCACCGCTTCGCCCCCTGTCGGCCCGGCTCTCGGCCAGCATGGCGTTAATATCGCACAGTTTATCCGCGAGTTCAACGACCGTACCAAGGATCAGGCCGGTTTTAAGATCCCCGTCGTGATCACGGTCTACGCCGACCGCAGCTTCTCCTTCATCACCAAGACCCCCCCGACCCCGACCCTCATTCTCAAGGCTCTCGGCATCGAAAAGGGTTCCGGTGTTCCCAACAAGGACAAGGTCGCTACCATCACCAAGGCGCAGGTTCAGGAGATCGCCGAGCGCAAAATGCCCGACCTGACCGCCAACACCATCGAGGCCGCCATGAGCCAGGTTGCCGGCACTTGCCGCAGCATGGGCATTGTCGTCGTCGACTAAACAAATTGAACCTGACCCGAGGTATTCCGGCGCAAGGCCGGGCCTCATAAATCTGTGGGAGGAGTATTCCGAATCACCACTAAGGAGGATAATTACATTGTTCAGAGGTAAAAAATATAAGGACAGCAGCAAGCTGTATGATCGCAGCGCGCAGTACGACGTCAACGAGGCCATGGATCTGGTCGTGAAGACCGCCACCGCCAAGTTCGACGAGACCATCGAAGCCCACATCAAGCTCGGCGTCGACTCCCGTCACGCTGACCAGCAGGTCCGCGGCGCCATCGTTCTCCCGAACGGCACCGGCAAGACCCGCAAAGTCCTCGTCTTTGCGAAGGACGCGAAGCTTCAGGAAGCTCTGGACGCAGGCGCTGATTTCGCCGGCGGTCTGGACATGGTCGAAAAGATCACGAAGGAAAACTGGTTCGGTTTCGACGTCGTCGTCGCCACGCCCGACATGATGGGTGTTGTCGGCCGTCTCGGTAAAGTTCTTGGCCCGAAGGGTCTCATGCCCTCCCCCAAGGCCGGCACCGTCACCCCGAACGTCGCTGCTGCCGTCAAGGAGATCAAAGCTGGTAAGATCGAGTATCGTCTCGACAAGACCAACATCATCCACTGCCCGATCGGCAAGGCTTCCTTCGGCCCCGAAAAGCTGACCGAGAACTTCAACGCCCTCATGGGTGCCATCATCAAGGCGAAGCCCGCCGCGGCCAAGGGCCAGTACGTCCGCAGCTGCACCCTGGCTTCCACCATGGGTCCCGGCGTCAAGGTCGTGGCTTCCAAGTTCTAAGCCGTTTTTCGAAAAAACGCAAATTTGTGCTTGACTTTACAGCACGATCTGCTATAATGATTAGGCTGCCAAAGACAGCAGGAGGTTTTCTACCGTAATGGCTCGTCCATCCTGCCGAGGTTTCGCACAAATGGTACACCATTTCTGTGTCCTCACGTCTTTCGGCGTGAGGACATTTTATTTTTCGGAGGTGACATTCATGCCCAACGCAAAGGTACTGGAAAGCAAAAAAACCATCGTTGATGCTCTGTCTGAGAAAATCCAGAACTCCACTTCTGCCGTTTTTGTAGACTACAAGGGCATCACCGTCGCACAGGATACCGCTCTGCGCAATCAGTTCCGTGAGGCAAATGTCGAGTACGCGGTCGTCAAGAACACGCTCACCCGCTTCGCCGCCAACAAGGCCGGCTACACCGAGTTCGATGAGCTGCTCAACGGCACCACGTCCATGGCATACACCACGGAGGACCCGATCGCGCCCGCGCGTGTCATTTGCGAGTTCGCAAAGAAGAACAAGAACGTCATTAAGATCAAGGGCGGCATGGTAGAAGGCAAGGTTCTGTCCGTTGCAGAACTCATGTCCTTCGGCGAACTGCCCTCCAAGAACGCACTCGTCGCGCAGGTTCTTGGCACGTTCCTCGCTCCCATCTCTTCTCTCGCGGTCGTTCTCAATCAGATCCTCGAGCAGAAGGGCGGCGCGCCCGCAGAGGCTGCCGAGGCTCCCGCAGAAGCGTAATTTCCATTCACCAAACACATTTTTAACTGAAATAATTACTGGAGGTAACTATTATGGCATCCGAAAAGATTACTGCTATGATCGAAGAAGTTAAGACCCTCACCGTTCTCGAGCTGGCCGAGCTGGTTCATGCTCTGGAAGAGGAGTTCGGCGTTTCCGCCGCTGCCGCTGCTGTCGCCGCTCCCGCTGCCGGTGCTGCCGCTGCTGAGGAAGAGAAGACCGAGTTCGACGTCGTCCTGAAGGCCGCTGGCGCCAACAAGATCGCTGTCATCAAGGTCGTCCGTGCCCTGACCGGCCTGGGCCTGAAGGAAGCCAAGGAAATGGTCGACGGCGCTCCCAAGACCCTCAAGGAAGCTGTCTCCAAGGACGAGGCCGAGAAGATCGCTGCCGAACTCAAGGAAGCTGGCGCCGAGGTCGAAATCAAGTAATTTCCCCTCTCCATACCTGCAAAAGGACCGCACATCCGTGCGGTCCTTTTTTGACCATTTGAAAGGAGTCCCCCTATGAAAAAGCTCCGCATCACCGTCATGAAAATCACAACCTATCCGGAACTCAGTGAACGCTACGAAACCCCGCAGCCCTTCCCCTGCTCCATGCACGAAGGCGACGTCTTCTATGCCGACGGCTGGCAGAAGCCGGACGGCTTCTGTGACAGCGCGTGGCAGACGCTCTCTCCGTTTGCCCTTGCCCTCTCCCACGGCGCGGAGGGCTTCTATGACGGCTGGATGAAAAATCCGCGCTCCGCCATGCTCTCCTGCAACGACGGCTTCCGCCCTGTCACCTTCCTGCTCGAGGCGCTCGACGAGGACGTGGATTGACTCACAGCACCGCAATCAACCGGCAAAACAAAAGCCCGATCACCGTCGGCAACAAGACGGCCAGCAGCGTCCATTTTCGGCTCTCCGTCTCCTTACGAATCGTCAAAACTGTCGTGCTGCACGGCCAGTGAAACAGGCAGAACACCATCGCGCACAGCGCCATCCGGTAATCCCAGCCGTTCACCGCCAGCCATGAGACCATCTCCCCTTCCGCGCCGAGCGCACCTCCGCCCTCCCCGATCATCACGAGCAGCGGGAATACCAGCTCGTTGGCCGGCCAGCCGAGCACAAACGCCAGCAGCATCGCGCCGTTCATCCCGAAAAAACACCCGACCGGCTCCAGCGCTCCGGCCATCCACGTCAGCAGCGTACTGCCGCCGATCCGTACGTTCGCAAACGCCCATATTACTGCCCCTGCCGGGGCCGCGACCATCGCCGCGCGCCCCAGCACGTGCAAAACGCGCTCCGTCAGCGACCGCGCGATCACCGCGAGCAGCCTTGGCCGCCGGTAGGGCGGTAGCTCCATCACGAAGGCCGACGGCGCGCCGCGCAGCACCGTCCGGCTGAGCACCGCATTCGCTGCGAACGTCATCCAGACCGACAATAGTAAACACCCCATCAAACAGACCGCAGACTCAAACGAGCCGCCGCGTCCCGCGAACAGAAACGTTCCCAGCGCGATCAGCAGCGGAAACCGCCCATTGCACGGCACAAAGCTGTTTGTCAGGATGGCCAGCAGCCGCTCCCGCTCTGAGCCGATGATCCTGCATCCCGTAACGCCAACCGCATTGCACCCGCACCCCATGCACATTGTCAGCGCCTGACGGCCGCAGGCGCCGGAGCGGGACATCTGCGCATCCAGCAGATACGCGACGCGCGGAAGATATCCTGATTCTTCTAATATTGTAAACAATGGGAAAAAAATTGCAGCCGGTGGGAGCATCACAGCGACTACTTTTGCTGTTGTTCCGAACATTCCATCCAAAAACAGGCCGCCGAGCCATTCCGGCCAGGCTGCGCCGCGCCAGAGTTCCCAAAGCTGGACATCCAGCGTCATAAAACAGCTTTCCAGCCATCCAGAGATCGGATTTGCCCCCGAAATGGTCAGCCAGAGGACGCCGAACAGCAGCAGCGCCATCAGCAGCGGCCCGCTGACTTTCCCGCTCAACACCCGGTCAAGTCTCTGCGTCCGTGCCCGCATGTTCCCGCTCGCCGCCCCGCTGGACGCGATCTGCTCCGCCCGTTCCACGAGGCGGCGCACATTGCGCTCCGCCTCGCGCGGTGTCTTCGATGCGGTCAGGCCGAGGCGTTTGGGATGGGGACGCTCAAAGCCGTCGCAAACCGCTCTGAGGCGTTCCTGCAAAATTTTCAGTCCCTGTTTCCTGGCGGCGGAGATCCCGACGACCGGTACGCCCAGTTCCGCCTCCAGCCGCCGCAGATCAATTGTGATGCCTGCCGCCGCGGCCTCATCCATCAGATTGACGCAGAGCATGACGCGCTCCGTTCGCTCCATGACCTCAAGCGCCAGCAGCAGACTCCGCTCCAGGTTCGTCGCGTCGCAGACCGCGAGCGTACAGCAGAGGTCATCGCGCGCCAGAAATTCCGTCGCAATCTCCTCCTCGCGGGAACAGCCTTGCAGCGAATAGGTCCCCGGAAGATCGGCCAATGTATATTCTGCCGCCTTATAGATAAATGTCCCCTGCGCCAGCGCAACGGTCTTCCCCGGCCAGTTTCCGGTGTGCTGCCGCTGGCCGGTCAGCGCGTTGAAGAGTGTGCTCTTGCCGACGTTCGGGTTGCCCGCCAGCGCGATCAGGCGCCCTTCGTTCCCCCGCCCCGTCACGTCCATGGTTCCGTCAGGATCCGCGCCGCGTCGCTCCTTCGTATTGCGATCACCGCGCCGCGCACAGCATAGGCTCCTGGGCTGCCGGACGGCGCACGGTGAACGCAGCGCACGCGCGTCCCCGGCACGAGGCCAAGCTCCATCAGCCGGAGCCGCATTGCGCCGCTCAGCAGGATCTCTTCCACGACCACCGTTTTTCCGACCGGCAGATCCGATAAGCTCAAAATATTCACCAAAAATCGCACTCCCATCCAGTTCTCTGCTGTTTTCAGCATATACGGCAGATTGCATAAATGTGACTGTGGGAAGCGACAGATCTTTTTTGTGGCTTTCCTTGACTTTATGGCGCGATTTGGGTATAATTCTATCGTAATATCGGCAATATGGGCTTTTACCCATAGCCCTGAATTATTCTTTGAAAGGAAGAACGATATGATTTACACTGCGGAAGTTCAGCACATGTGTCCAGTCGCCAAGGGCGCATATCACGGCCCGGCTCCCATCCCCGAAGAGGGCAAATGGGTTCAGGCCAAGGAGATCAAGGATATTTCCGGCTTCACCCACGGCGTGGGCTGGTGCGCACCCCAGCAGGGCGCCTGCAAGCTGTCCTTGAACATCAAGAACGGCGTCATCGAAGAGGCCCTGGTTGAGACCATCGGCTGCTCCGGCATGACCCACTCCGCCGCTATGGCATCTGAGATCCTGATCGGCAAGACCATTCTCGAGGCCCTCAACACCGACCTCGTCTGCGACGCCATCAATACCGCCATGCGCGAGCTGTTCCTGCAGATCGTCTACGGCCGCAGCCAGTCTGCGTTCTCCGAAGACGGACTTGCCGTCGGCGCTTCGATGGAAGACCTCGGCAAGGGCCTGAGAAGCCAGGTCGGCACCATGTTCGCCACCAAGGCGAAGGGCCCGCGCTACCTCGAGATGGCTGAAGGCTACTGCACGAAGATCGCCCTGAACAAGGACGACGAGATCATCGGCTACGAATTCATCAACTTCGGCAAGATGATGGACTTCATCAAGGCCGGTGACGAACCCGCCGAGGCCCTCAAGAAGGCACAGGGCCACTATGGCCAGTGGGACAACGCGGCGAAGTATATCGACCCGCGCAAGGACTAAGAGAAGGAGGACACGAAAATGGCATTGTTTGAAAGCTACGAAAGAAGAATCGACAAGATCAACGGCGTCCTCGCTCAGTACGGTATCTCTTCCGTCGAAGAGTGCCGCGAGATCTGCAAGGCCAAGGGCTTTGACCCGTATGAGATCGTCAAGGGCATCCAGCCCATCTGCTTTGAAAACGCCTGCTGGGCGTACACCGTCGGCGCGGCCATCGCCATCAAGTCCGGCGTGAAGTCCGCGGCCGAAGCCGCCAAGATGATCGGCGTCGGCCTGCAGTCCTTCTGCATCGACGGCTCCGTCGCCGAGGACCGCAAGGTCGGTCTGGGCCACGGCAACCTCGGTGCGATGCTGCTGTCCGACGAGTCGAAGTGCTTTGCCTTCCTCGCCGGTCACGAGTCCTTCGCCGCCGCTGAGGGCGCGATCGGCATCGTCCGCAACGCCAACAAGGCCCGCAAGGAGCCCCTGCGCGTCATCCTGAACGGTCTCGGCAAGGACGCCGCTCAGATCATCTCCCGCATCAACGGCTTCACCTATGTTCAGACCCAGTTCGACTACTTCACCGGCAAGCTGAACATCGTGCGCGAGATCCGCTACAGCGAGACCGAGCGCGCCGACGTCCGCTGCTACGGCGCTGACGACGTCCGCGAGGGCGTTGCCATCATGCATTCCGAGGGCGTGGACGTCTCCATCACCGGTAACTCCACCAACCCGACCCGCTTCCAGCACCCCGTGGCCGGCACCTACAAGAAAGAGTGCATTGAGCAGG
>ERZ772880.1431-NODE-1431-length-20545-cov-4.042850_pt1 | contig 20545 bp, 27 predicted proteins | sample MGYA00580577_ERZ772880 | MGnify/ENA primary metagenome ERZ772880 (study PRJEB29015, sample SAMEA2737705) | human gut metagenome | biome: human gut; feature: human-associated habitat; material: faeces | place: China | collected 2012 ... | reverse complement strand
CTGGCGGTCTATCTCTTGTTTTCGGTTGCTTGCTTCCTTACCGTACATGAGCATTGGCACCAGGGTTATCGTTGCCGTAGCCCTCCAGCAGGTTGATCGCGCCCCAGATGCCGAGACCGGCACCGAGAGCTACTACGAGGGTCTGCAGTACGGTGACTGCGCTGTTGAAAAATGCCATAAATGCGTACCTCCTTGTTTTTTGCGCCCATTCGGGCTGAAAATGAGATTGTCTTTTTTGCTCTTTGCATGTGCACCTGCAAAGAATATAAAAAATAGCCGGGCAGATTTTTCATCCGTCCCGGCTATGTAAACAGGCAGTATTCACTGCCTGCATGCTTTTGGAGTTTTATCTGGCAGCATCCTGATGCCTGAAGGCTTTCCCGGAAGGCTTTGCTGCCGCAGTTTCTTCCTTCCGGTCAGATAGGTCCGAGAGGACAGAGCCTCTGGATCTATCCTTGTAGGATTCCATCAGCGCCTTCAGCTCCACATTGGTCACTTCTCTGGTCTCGCGTCCCCAGATCGGCTGACCAGCATCGTCGATTCCATTCTTTACAGAACGGGAAAGGCGGGTCGTTCCGTCCTCAGGGAGTTTCATCCAGACACCCTTGCCGAACTTGTTTTCATGGATCATCTTCGGGGAGATCACAAAGGTTTCCCAAGGACGGGTATCCGCCTTATTCGGATTCGGAATACTGACTTCTACCAGTTCTTTGCCGTTTCTGGAAGTAAACGGATCTCCCACAAGACCCTTGCCGAACTTGATCGCCACTTCCGTGTAGCTGCCGCCCAGGGTTTCGCCACGTGCTATCGCTTCCTCGGCTTCCCTTACGAAGTCGGGCACATCCATGGACATCCACGGTCTTTCATCTGTCATATTGGCTTACCTCCTATTCCTCAGATATAACAAAAAACTCATCCTTCGGATGAAGCTTTGCCCTGGTATCCAGGAACTGCTCAATGTCAAAGGTGAGTTTCTTGTCGAAATCTGCCGTATATTTGTAGTTTGGGTGCTGCGTCAGGTCATACTTATCGGACAGGAACGGACGCACGCCGCGTAGCTGCAGGATGCACTTGCTGCCATCCATCACGGCCAGCTCATCCCGGCTCATGAGCTCCTTGCCCAGCTTCTGATAGTTGGTTCCGTAGCTTGGACTATTGCCTCGGGTATCTGAGGTATTGAAGGTATCGATCGTTTCCTTACCGAGCGCTTCAGAGAGCTCTTTCAGCGTGGTCGGTTCGGAGCCGCCTAAGAATACCTGACAGTCCATGTTGCCGATGATGGTATCGGCATTGTCCTTGTAAATAGCCTTCAGCTGAGACCGGGCCTGCAGCACCAGGCAGGCGCTGATCTCACGGGAACGGATGGTGGCAACCAGCTTTTCCAGATTCGGGATCTGACCGATGTTCGCTGCCTCATCGATCAGGCACCGTACATGGACTGGAAGTCTGCCGCCGTAAACATCATCCGCTTTTTCACACAGCAGGTTGAACAGCTGCGTGTAGATCATGCTGATCAGGAAATTGAAGCTGCCGTCTGTATCGGACATCATCAGAAACAGGGCGGTCTTTTCATCTCCCAACGTATCCAGCTCCAGTTCATCATACATGGTGATCTCCCGGACCTCCTGAATGTCGAACGGGGCAAGACGGGCACCGGCAGACACAAGTATACTTTTTAGTGTTTTGCCCGCCGCTAGCTTAAATTTGGCATATTGCCGGACTGCAAAGTGGTTCGGCTTTTTCTTCTTCAGATCCTCAAACATCAGATCCACCGGGTTCTGGAAATCTTCATCGTCCTCGCGGACTTCCATTGCATTGATGAATTCGATCAGCGTGGCAAAGTTCTGTTCCTCCTTAGGTGCCTCATAATGGATATAGCCGATGAGCGCACAGTAGAGAAGTGTCTCTGCCTTGTCCCAGAACGGATCTCCGCCCTTGCCGTCACCCTTGGTGTTTGCCATGAGCGTCGTTGTCAGCTTCAGGATATCCTTTTCGCTGTGCAGATAGGCAAACGGGTTAAAATGCATGGACTTGTGGAAATTGATCGTGTTGAAAATCTTGATTCGGTAATTTGCATGCACAAATGCATGGCCAACCTCGAGCAGGGTCGTACCTTTCGGATCGGTCAGAACATAGGACGAATGAAGCTGTAAGAGATTTGGCTTAATCCAGAACCGTGTCTTACCGGAACCGGAGCCACCGACGATCAGAACATTCTTGTTTCTGGCGTTGGCTGGATTCTTCGGACGGTTGCTCATCATCAGCCGCTCTGTCTTTGTGAGGATCACATTATTTGCAAAGACCGGATCCATGAACGGTTCGATATCCTTCGGACCGCCCCATCGGGCAGAGCCATACTCGAGGTTGTGCTTAAAATTTTTGGCATTCTTTCCACGGATGTAGACGGCAGCCCGGAAACCTGCACCGCAGATCAAGCCGACCATCAGATCCAGAGGGTGAAGGCTTGGAAGCGGATTTCCGAACGCGACACCCATAGTCGTAAAGAAAGACAAAAGCTTTTCGGAAGCATCGGCACCTTCCGCCATGCGCCAAGCTTCTCCCAGATTGGTACAGACCAGACCGATTAGGATATAAGGGAGCGCCCGGATCAGAAACTTTTTCAGTTTCACAGTATCCATACTCATCGTGACTGCTCCCTCTGCTTGTCCCTGGTTGCCACCTTTGCAGGGATGTCTCTGACTGCATCGACTAGCTTGTGCAGCGTCTTAAGAACACTCGGGCGTTTGTTCTTTGTCAGGATCTCTGCGGAATAGGCATTGAACGCCGCCGTCATAGCATCCGTGTCTCTGGCTTTAAAGAACACCAGATACTTCGGTGGAAGCACAGATTTATCCTTGGTGATTGCATAATCGACACCGTATTTTCGGGCATGTTTTTCAAAGCCCTTCAGGTCTGTTTTGGAAATGTCGATATTGGTTACGCCCTGATTCTGACCGATCAGCTCCTGAATGGTCTGCTTGCCGGTGGGCTTTTCATGCTTCAGCGCCGATTCCCGGGACTTCCGCTTGATATACGCAAGTCCTTTCAAGGCCAGCCTGAGAATACCACGGGCAGTCAGCTTGGTCGTACTGATGGCCAAATTCACAGTCCTGTTTTCAACTTCTTCCTGCAAGGATCACCACCTCCTTCGATCGTTTTCATTGGCATCACAGCCTCTTGCCGGTGGAACCCTCCACCTCCATGATGCCGTCAAGAGTCGTAGCGGGAATGCGAAATCGCTTGGCCAGAGCAACATCCTCTTTGACCTGCTCATCCATAAAGTCACCGCAGACAACCAGAATGCGGGACCTGCGCAGAAGCTCTGCTGCCATTTCCAGTCTGTCCTTGTGTTCCTGGGGGACCTCATCACGGAAAAGATCCGTATACATGAGCTTCGGGCAGATCGGGGAAAAGCCTGCCTCATACACATTCCGACAAAATTTTCTGGCCATACTCTTGGCTTCGAATTCATCATCACTCCAGTCCGAAGTGATATAAGCGAGTGGTCTAACCATGTCTACCTCCTATTTCTCCGGTTTGTCAGTGATCGTCGCGTTCCGGCTTCCTGTGCTTCGGCCTGGCCCCGATCTCCTCGGAAGCCTTCGCCTTGGCATTTTCACGGGCTGCCAGCTGCTCCTCCGGAAGCGGGATCGCCATGATGCTGCGTCCCATCCTCATAAACACCTCCGGCTGATGAAACAAATCTTCAAACTTGCCGATCTGCTCCTGCGTGAGGGAACCAAAACTGTCCTCGGTAAGGCCGGTCACCAGGAAAGAACCTGCGATGACATCGTAGATCTCGCCCTTCTCATCACGCAGAGCGCGGTTGAGGGGAAGGCCGTTGATCTTGCCCTCCTCGTTCACGATCAGGCCGACGTTGTCCTCGAAGGGATAAACCACTTCGATATCTCCGCCTACCAGCTGCTGAAGATCCTCAAGCCCGGTCTTGGCTTCAATGACCTTCGGATGCTCATGGGGTTCTACCAGAAGCACCGTAATGGTGTCTGCCGCCCTGGAATCAGAAGCATCATCGCCAAAAGTCATCGCCGGTTCGTCCGCCAGCATAGCTTCCTCCTTAACGGCCTCGCGGGCCTCAAAGGTACGGGCATTTTCAAAGATGTGCTCCTCGCTGTCATAGTGGAAGACATGATCCGAGAGCCTGTCTGCCGGGACAACCTCAGTTTCATTCACGCTGCGAACCATCGCCTCCAGATAGCTGAGATCCATGCTGCCGTCATCGGCAACAAGCAGAACTTCATGGATCGAAGAAGGAAGAACGTAGAAGTCGCCGCCCAGCGTTTCGGCTGCCTGTTCCAGAAAATCCGGGTACTGGATCGCACACGCGCCATTCTGGCCGCCCTCCACAGAGGCCACCCACATGGGCGAAGGCTCATCCGGTGCAAACAACGCAGCGGCATCGCCCATCAGGTCACGCATGACATCGGTCATGTTTCGAAGCGTCGCAGGATGGGCCTGAACTGCTGCTTCCAGGGCATCTTCGTGAAGCTGGTCTGCAGTGATACCGTAAGAACGGAGCATGCTGTCGGTGACGAGGATGCTGGAAATTTCCTTCGCACTGTTGCTCATCTCGAAGCGATACACGATGGACATATCCTCCACATTGCGGTGGGGGATCTCGGAAAGCTTGTCCTCATTTCCGGCAATCGGAATCATCTGAAGGGTCAGCTTCTCCTTCATCTGCTCATAATCGTTCAGAACATGCTCATCGAACTGAGGCATATGGCTGATCTGATCGGAAATACCATGCGCGATCTGATCCATGACATCATCCATGTTGAAATCCTCACCGAGATCCTCAAAAAAAGCCTTCAGATTCGTGGTTGCCGCGATATTGCTGTTCTCGGGGCGAACCGCCATTCCGATATAAGACTCGCCCTGCAGCTTGCTTACCTCCTGAAGGCTGATGTCCAGTTCGGGGAAACGGTTACGCATCTCATCGATGACCTGGGCTTTAAACTGTTCAAAATTCATAGGTCAGTCCTCCTTCTTCGGCAGCCAATAACCGCAAACGATTCTGCCGGTTTCGTCAGTAATGGTCATAGCGTGCTGATTCAAAAAGTGCATAGCGGTAAGAAAATCCATGGCAGTGAGTTCTTCACATTCGCCCCCGTCATCACCCACTCTGGCGATATACACGGGATCCGTAATCGTGATATCATCCTCGCTTTCCCATGTATGCTCCATATAGTGAAGGAACAGATTCTCCGCAATCTCAACGTAGCGGAACGTCTGCTCATCTTCAAAGTCGGGGAACCTCGACATGGCCTCTTCTTCCTCCATCAGCTGCACACCCTTGCCGGGAACGGCATAGAGAACGGTGGCATCCATATATTCGATGTCATCCTCGTCCCAATCATCGTCCTCTTCCTCGCACTTTTCAGGCTCCTGGGGATTCTTCCCCTGAAACATATTGCAGAACCTGGAAAGTGCGATGGCGCTGGTATAGAACACCTCTGCCATATTTGTAACCTGGACAAGGAACGCATTGGCTTCTTCCTCTTTCATGCCAGCCCGCAGATCCTGCAGCTGCTTCATCATTTCTTTCTCGTTCATTGATTTCGTACTCCTTTTTTGTGTTCTTGATAAAAGAAAAGCACCATCAAAAGCGTTTCTTCTGACAGTGCCTAGAGTACCGGTATTCGATTAGCGCTCCTGATCGCGGGCTTTCTTTTTCTGCCACTGATCCAAAAGCTTGATAATGGTGTCCTGCATCTGCTGTGCCGTGTAGGACCTTGGGAAATACTTCCTCAACTGCTCATTTCGGAAGGTGACCCGTTCAAGATCACCTTTCTTCACCTCGTTCATGATCTCTCTGGCAGAGTCCATGGTGAAATCGCCTTCCTGCGCCAGCTTTTTCAGGCGCTGTGCCTGAGAAAGGGAAGGGGCTGCCTGTACCTCATCCATGGCCTGCATGAAGATCTCCTGTTCCTCCGGTGCAAGATACGAAAGCTCAACAGCCGGGTTGAAGGAGATCTGCTTCTGATCGACCATCTCCAGAAGTTCGGGGATCAGATTGGTGAGGCGGATGAAACGAAAAATCTGATTTTTGCTCGTTCCAAGTTCTTCTGCCATTTCCTCACTGGATAGCTTCCCGATATTATTCCCAAGTTGGGAATAATTATCTTGAGATGGTCTGCCAGCCTGATGCTTCATCGCCTCCAGTTTCATCTTATACGCAAAGGCCCTCTCACTAGGCAGAATGCTTTCACGCTGAAGGTTGGAATCGACCATGAGTACGGTGGCGGCATCATCATCCATGTCCCTAACCAGCACCGGCACCTCCGTAAGGCCTGCCATTTCAGCAGCATGGGCGCGGCGGTGTCCGGAGATGATCTCGTATCCGCCATTCTCCAAGGGTCTTGCGATCAGAGGAGTCAGTACACCGTACTGGACAATGCTTTCCGTCGTTCTCAGCATAGCCTCATCATCGACCACCTTGAACGGATGATCCTTAAAGGGCACCAGCTCGCCGACGCGGATATTCTGCACTCGTTCCAGCTGGCTCTCCGCACGGCTCTCATCCGTTTCAAAAATATCATCGTAGCTGGTCAAGCTGATGTTTCCGCCTCTTTTCGGCATTCTGCAGCACCTCCTTTGTCAGACTTCGGTAGGCCTCGGCAACCTTGCCACCGGGATCGTGCTTAAAAATACTCACGCCCTCCGCGCTGATCTCCGCTGCACGGACGGAGCGCGGGATATCCGCATCATAAACCTTCAGCTTGCTGCCATAGGTGTCACGGATCAGGGTGCTGATTTCCTTCGCAAAGTTCGTGCGGGAATCCACCATGGTCAGAAGGATCCCTTCGATCCTCAGCTTCGGATTGATCTGCCTCTTGACCTTGTTGACGGTCTGAAGCAGCTGTTCCAGGCCTTTTGCCGACAGATAATTGGCCTGCACGGGAATGAGTACCTGGTCGGAAGCGGCCAGTGCATTGACGGTAAGCATTCCGAGTGACGGCATGCAGTCCAGCAGAATGTAGTCGTACTGGCCCTTTACCGTTTCCAGGTACTGCTTGAGAATGGTCTCGCGGCTCATGGCATTCACCAGAGAGACCTCCAGACCTGACAGTGTGATGTTTGCCGGAACAAGATCCACGCCCTCTTCGTGCGACAGGATACCCTCCTTAGGTAAGGGCAGCTGATCCTGCATGATCTTTGCCATCAGGTCGGTAAGTGTGACCGGAAGATCATCCGGTCTGGGATTGCCCAAGGCAATGGTCAAGCTGCCCTGCGGATCCGTATCCACCAGAAGGACCTTCTTGCCCTCATTTGCCAGGCCAATCCCAAGGTTTTCACAGGTGGTGGTCTTGCCGGTCCCGCCTTTCTGGTTGACCACCGCAATGACGGTTGCTTTATTCGACATTTTTTACCACGCTCCTTCCTCACGTTTCATTTTCAATTTTTTGAATCCTCCTTCCACATAGCCTTGCGACATATCGTGCCGGACAAGCGCATCGTAATACGTGCCTATGGTGATCGGCGCGTTATAGATCGCAGTCAGCATATACTGGCGGATATTTCTGATCTTCGTGGTGTTCTCCTTGAAGCAATCCATCACATAACGGATATGTTCGGCATCCAGCTTCATAAACCGACTGCGAACGACCTCTGCAGGACGATCCTCTGCGGCAATACGAATCATCGGTTTCTTGCTGCAAACCGTTTCAACGATCAGATCCAGAATGTTATCCAGCAGCTCCGTATCGTAAGGATAGTCTTTCTTTAATTGGCTGATATTGAGATGCTCTGAGAAATAATCATAATATTTCTGATAGGTGTCTTTTCCGTCCATCCTTCGATCACTTCCGGAAGGAAAGATAGAATCAGTATCACTATACTCAGTATGATTCATATCAGTATTAGTTCCGTGTCCTTTCGACACTTCCAAAGATGTTCTTTCGACACTTCCAGAAGTGTCATTTTGACATTTCAAGAAATGTCTTTCCACAGGGTTATCCACGGAGATGAAATTCTTCACGTAGATCAGGTTCGGTTTGCCAAGTCCCTGACGTTTTCGCTCGATCAGACCAACCTTTGTTTCCAGATCCGCTAACAGCTGGACGGCTTTCTTGTTTCCGCAGTTCATGTCTGCCATGATCTCTTCGATCGTACAGATGATATACACGCGGCCCTGCTCGTCGATCCAGCCGTTTTTCGCAGAAAGAGGGACCCGATCCAGTAAGATGCCGTACAGGGTTTTAGCTTCAGCAGACAGGTATTTAAACCGGTCGTTCGTAAAAAGCACTTTGGGAACCCGGTAGAAGGCAAACTGTTCGGACTGGGCTCCGTAGAAATAATCAAACACTCATTGTCACCACCTGCTTTCAGGAGAATTTATCGCGCTTGAGGGGCTTCTTGCGAAACACGTTGTCCTTCTGCCCGTAGGGACATCTGGTGAACTGACACCGGCGATACTTGAAATCCGGACGATGGTAATGGCAGTGGGCACAGCTTCCGGGCTTGCTTTCAGTCGATTCTCTCTTCGAAACCTTGATCAGCTTCTCGCTTTTGCGAAAGCTCTCATCCTGCTTACTCATCTGCGCCACCTTCTTTCCGGTCACGCTTGGCTCGCAGCCAGGCCTCCAGATCCTTATAGCAGGTGGCACTCACACAGGGCTGACCCTTGGCATAACAGCAGCCTTCACATTTCTTTTCCTGCTCGGTCATCACAGCCTCGGCCAGATAGTAGCAGTTCTGTTTTCCCAGAATGCAGCCGACCTTGCGGTTCTTCCAGAAGAAGCACATGCGGCAGGTCTCCGGCTTTTCCGCATAGTACCTGATCCCGTCGATCAGAATGGTATTGCGTCTCGCTTTTTTTCTCATCACGATATCCTCCATAAATTTTGATACGCTGCCGGGAAAGTCCGGAAACGACAAAAGCCCCGTGATGATTTTCGTCACCACAGGGCTTATGTAAGATATCTGTATTTTGTTTTCTTTGGTTCTGATTTTGTCTTAAAATGCTGTCTGAAAGCTCGTATTCTGCATATGAGTTGCATAAATATTTTCAAAATGCTAAAATAGGGGAGCGCTTTTAGATATCTAAAATATCTCAGTCTGAATTTCTAACGCGATTAGAAATCCGGTTCTCAAGCAATTCTTCCATCTGGTCCGAATTACAGCAGATTCTTTCCGTCCGGACTGATTTATCACAGATTTACACCCAAATACACCGGTAGACATGGAACCTTACGCCATTTTTAGCAGATGGTCTCAATCAGGCTGTTTTCGCTCGTTAGATAAATGCGCTGTTTTTTAGAAGTTCGTCAATTGCCTTTCTTTTTTATTAGCAAAAACGCGGAAGATTTCGTGAGAAACCTTCCGCGATAGTGCGCTGGCGTCCCCGATGTGATTCGAACACACGGCCTTCCGCTTAGGAGGCGGACGCTCTATCCAGCTGAGCTACGGAGACAACTATGAAATTTCCTTGATTTTACGCGGTTTTTTGCGTTCCGGTCAAGGTCCCGGTTTATATTCAGAGGCGATTTCCATTAGAAGAATGGCCTTTTTGCTAATGGATTTTCGGCCTTTGAAAGCTATTTTTGAAAAATTGTTCTTGTTCCCAATGTTAGAAAAACGCTTAAATCACGATGCCATTCGAACCAAAGCTCAGATTTTTAAAAATCATTTGGCGCGTGATATCCTTTTTCTTAGGAGGCGTGTGCTCTATCCAGCTGAGCTACTGAGACATTTTTAAGATTTATGCAATTTTCACTGCTCGAAGGAATCGAACAATCTGCCGCTTAGGAGGCGGCCGCTCTATCCAACTGAGCTACGGGGGCATATCTGATTTCGCGGAATTATTTTACACCGGAACCGCCGGAAAGTCAAGCCGGGGCATATTTGCCCGCGCCGGACATAGGATGTATGGGAAGTGAAAGCATGACAATGACATCCATCTTGGAGGTACTTCCGGTGCAGTTCCGTGCGGCACTGCGAGGACTGGATTGGGACAAGATACAGGAGCTGCGGCTGCGCAGCGGGTATCCGCTTGGAATCAAGCGGGTCGGCGAACGGGAGGCAGCGCATAACGCGGCGCATGATCCAGCGCATGACGCAGCGGGCGTTGTGCGGGCAGAGGATGTGGCGGCTGTGCTTGCGGCGGCGACGAGACAGTCGGCATACAGTGCGCAGGAGACGCTGCGCGAAGGTTATCTCACGCTGGAGGGCGGACACCGTGTCGGCGTGTGCGGAACGTTGGTATTACGCGGCGGCGAGCCATACAGCATGAAGGACGTCACGTCGCTGAACATCCGCGTGGCGCACGATATTCGTATGGATTCTGCGCGTTTGCTGCCCTATTTGCGGGAAAATCTGCTGATCATCGGGGCGCCGGGCAGCGGGAAAACAACGCTGCTGCGGGCCTGCATCCGGACGCTCAGTCAGATGGGACAATGTGTCAGCGTGGCGGATGAACGCGGGGAAATCGCGGCTTTTCCGTTGGGGAGCCGGGTGGACGTGCTGCGCGGCTGCGGAAAGCAGGCCGCGATGGAGCGGCTGCTGCGCGTGATGGGTCCGGAGTGGATCGCGGTGGACGAGATCAGTGCAGAGGCGGATGTGCTGGCGCTGGAGAAGTGCTCCTACTGCGGCGTGAAGCTGCTGGCGACGGCGCATGCGGAAAGCGTGGACGAGCTGCACCGCAGGCGGCTCTATCGGATGCTGCTGGAGACAGGCGTATTCCGGCGGGCGCTGGTGCTGCGGGCGGATCAGCAATTTGCGGAAGAGGAGATCGGACTATGATAAAACTACTTGGGACGGCTATGATCGTGTTGGGTTCCGGCTCCGCCGGGTTTGGATTTGCGCGCGCAGTCCGCGCTCAGCTGCGGCAGCTGAACGCGCTGCTGGCGGCGCTGGAGGCGATGAAGGGTGAGATCGAATACCGGCTGACGCCGCTGCCGGAGCTGTTTGCCGCGCTGGGCGAGGGGACAGAGCCGGTGACGGCGGCGTTTTTCCGCGGCTGCGCGGCGATGATGGAAGCAGACCGGGCGCTGCCGCCGCAGCTTGTACTGGGGCGGGCGATGGAACAGACAACGAGTCTGCAATGGAGCGCGCGGACGCGCGAGACGGTGCGGAATCTGGCCTTTTCACTCGGGAAGTTTGACCTTGGCGGGCAGGTGCGCGCCATCGAGCTGGCACAGGAGCGGCTGCGCGCGGAGCTGGCGGAGGTACAGGCCGGGAGCCGTGCGCGCTGCCGGAGCTATGAAACGATCGGGATCTGCGCCGGGCTGGCGCTGGCGGTGATATTGCTCTGACATGGAAATTGATTTGATTTTTAAGATCGCGGCGGTGGGAATCGTGGTTTCGATTTTGAATCAGGTGCTTGTGCGCTCCGGCCGGGAGGAACAGGCGACGATGACGTCGCTGGCGGCGCTGGTTGTGGTGCTGATGATCGTGGTGCAGAAGATTGCGGCGCTGTTTGACCTGGTCAAGGATCTGTTTCAATTTTGATGGAGATTTGGAAATTTGCGGCGTTTGCGATCGTGTGTGCGCTGCTCTGCGCCGTGCTGAAGCAGCACGGGGCGGGACAGGCATCGCTGCTGGCGCTGGCGGGCTGCGTGGGGCTGCTGCTGACGGCGATGACGGTGCTCACGCCGGTGATGACGTTCCTCCGGCGGCTGGCTAGCCTTGCGGGGGTCAATCCGGCGCTGCTCGCGCCGGTTCTGAAAGCGGCGGCGGTCGGTTTGCTCACGCAGCTGACGGAATCGTTCTGCAAGGACGCGGGGCAGCAGGCGCTGGCCAAGGCGGTGGAGCTGGGCGGCGGGGTACTGGCGCTCTATGCGCTGCTGCCGCTGGCGAGCAGCGTGGCGGAGCTATTGCAGCGGATGGCGGGAGGCGGATGATGCGGAAGTGCCTGATATTTCTGCTGCTGGCGGCAGCGCTTGCAACCGGCGTATGCGCAGCGGCGGACGTTTTGCAGGAGGAGGCCGCAATCCTCGGCGCGGACAAGCTGGAGGACGCCCTTCCCGCGGAGGCGGAGGAAGCACTGGATGGGATCTCGCCGCTGGAACAGGGCAGCTTTACGGAAGGATTTAAGCAGGTTCTGTCCGGCGCGGTGAAGGGACTCGGCGGATGGATGCGGCAGGGCGCGCAGGTGATCGCAGCGCTGCTGGCCGCGGCGCTGCTGTGCGGGTTCGGTGCGGAGGCGAAGGGCGGCGCGGGCGCGGCTGTCCGAATGGCAGGCTGCCTTGGAATCGCGACGGTCTGCACGTCGGGACTGTATGGGATGATCGCGCTGGCACAGGAGACGCTGGATGGACTCGGGAGCTTTTCGGCGCTGCTGCTGCCGGTGCTCTCCTCGGCGCTGACAGCGTCCGGTGGGGTAACAAGCGGCGGAACACTCTACGCTGGGGCGACGCTGCTGATCAGCGTATTGACGAGCCTGATCCGATCATTCCTCATTCCGTGCGTCTACTGTTATTTCTTTCTGGCCGTGGCGCAGTATGCCATCGGGGACGACCGGCTGGAATGTCTGCGCGAGCTGGCAGGGTGGACGGTAAAGACGGCGCTGCGCGCGGCAGTGGCCGCTTTTACGGCGTATCTGACGCTGACGGGCCTGCTCGCCGGGGCGGCGGATGAGATGACGTTAAAGGCGGCGAAGAGCGTGATCTCTACGGCCATCCCGGTCGTGGGCGGGATGATTTCGGAAGCGTCGCAGGCTGTGCTGACGAGTGCAGCGCTGATCCGGAACAGCGCGGGGATATTCGGGCTGCTGGCGGTGCTGGCGGTGGGGCTTGGGCCGTTTTTGCAGATTGCGGTGCAGTATCTGGCGCTGCGCGTGACCACAGCGCTGAGTGGCTTTCTGGCAATGCAGGAACACACAAAGCTGCTTGCATGTGCGGCGGATGCGATGGGCTATATGCTGGCGATGACGGGCAGCGCGATGCTGATGGTGATCGTGGCGGTGTGTGCGTTTTTGAAGGCGGTGAACGGATGAAGGGGTATTTGTTTTCTCTGACGGCGGCGGCGCTGCTCTCGGCGCTGGTGCTGGCACTGGTGCCGGAGGGAAGTGTACGGCGGACGGTACAGCTGGGGTGCGGGCTGCTGCTGGCGCTGACGGCGCTCAGCCCACTGCTGAAGCTGGACTATGACGCGATTGCAAAGCAGATCGCAGAGATTCGGCTGGATACCGAGACGGTGCGGACGGGCGTGGAGGTGCAGAACCGGGAGCTTCAGGCGCGCATCATATCCGAACAGGCCGCGGCATATATATGGGACAAAGCGGACGAGATGGGGGTGGCGCTAGAGGTTGAGGTGGAGACGCGGGATCTTGGCAGCGGGCCATATCCGTGGCGCGCGACGCTGACCGGGACGTGCGGCGGCGAGAAGCGCACGGCGCTGACACAGTACATCGAGGAAAATCTGGCGATCCCGGAGGCGAGGCAGGTGTGGCAATGCGAATAGACAAGGACGCACTGCGGCAGGCGCGGGAGCGGTGCGCCGCGTGGCTCCGGAAAAACCGGCTCGTGGTGCTGCTGGCGCTGCTGGGCAGTTTGCTGCTGCTCTGGCCGACGGGAAGCAGGCGCGAAACTGTAAAGACCGAGACGGCGTCGAACAGCTTTTCCCTTGCGGAGACGGAGGCGAAACTCGAAGCGCTGCTCGGCAAGATCGACGGCGCGGGCGCGGTGGACGTGATGCTGACGCTCGCGGACGGCGGCGAGGCCGTCTATCAGGTGGATGAGACGGTTCGCGATGAAGGGCGCGAAGAGCAGACGGTGCTCGCTGACAAGGCGCCGGTGCTCGTCCAGACACGGCAGCCGAGGTTTCAGGGGGCCGTGGTCGTCTGCGAGGGCGCGGACCGTGCGGCGGTGAAGCTCGCGGTGACGGAGGCCGTCGCGAGCCTGACGGGACTTGGCAGCGGGAAAATCGCAGTCGTCAAAATGAAGTCATCAAAATGAAGGACAATAGGAGGAAACGGTATGAAAGCATGGAAACGGAACGCAGTGATCGCGACGGTGCTGGTCTTTATCTGCGCGGGCGTGTATCTGAACTGGTCGTACAACCAGAAGGAGAAGACGCCGGAGCTGACACAGACGCTGAGCGCGGAGCAGGTAATGGGGGAGACGACCATGGTGATCGCGGACACGTCGGAGGAGGCAGAGCCGGCCGCGAACATGGACGCGGCGGATTATTTCGCGCAGGTGCGCCTGAGCCGGCAGGAATCGCGCGACAGCGCCGTGGAGCTGCTCGAGGAGACGATCGCATACGACGAAGGCACGGCCGTGGGCGATACGGCGTCCGCCACGCTCAACACGCTGGTAAACACGGCGCTGAGCGAGGCGCAGATTGAGAGCATGGTCATTGCCAAGGGATTTGCCGACTGCGTGACGTACATCACGGACGACACGGTCAGCGTGGCGGTTGCTGCACCGGCGGAAGGTCTGAGTGAGGCGGACGCGGCGCTCATCTCCGATGTGGTACGTTCGCAGACGGATTATCCGCTTTCGCAGGTGCGCATTATCGAAGTGAAGCCGTAAGGACAGCATGGATTTTGGTGGAGGGCGGGAACGCTCTCCACTTTTTGCGCCTTTTTACTTGAAATTCTATGGATTTATGGTACAATGTCAAAATGAGAAAAGAATCGGGTACTTTGCGCAGGAGGCTATGTTATGGCAGAAAATAAAGAGTACTTCTCCAAGGAAGTGGAGAATGGTTCCATTCAGATTTCGGAAGAGGTCGTTGCGTCTGTGGCGGCGATGGCCGTGCTGGAGGTAGAGGGCGTGTGCGGTTTGGCGAGCAATCTCGGCTATGACATTGCGGAGATGCTGGGCAAGAAGACGCTGGCCAAGGGCGTCCGGATGAGCACAGAGGGCAATGCGCTGCGCATTGACTGTGAGATCGTGGCGCAGTTCGGGCAGCCGGTGTTCGTGCTGGCACGGAATGTGCAGGAGCACGTGAAAAGCTGCGTGGAGTCGCTGACGGGTCTCAGCGTGGCACAGGTGAACGTCAACGTGTCCGGCATCGCGCTGCCGCGCGAGGGCAAAAAGTAAGAGGGAAAGACAGGAGCAGCTATGACAAGGACGAATGCGCGGGAGATCGCATGCCATCTGGTATATGAAATGTATCTCAACGACATCACAGCCGGTGAGGCGCTGACGGCGCTGATGGATGAGGGGTACTATCCGAGTTTGAAGTCGGAGAGCGACGTCTATGAGGAAAAGCCGACGGGCAAGCAGCTGGAATATCTGGAAAACGTCGTGCAGGGCGTGCAGGCGAAGCGCGCGGAGCTGGAAGGATATCTGGAGAAGTATGCCATCGGCTGGAGCGTGGGGCGCATCTCGAAGGTGGCCCGTGCGGTGATGGAGGTCGCGATGTATGAGGTGCTCTACGTCCACGACGTGCCGACCGGCGCGGCCATCAGCGAGGCGGTCGAGCTGACGCGGAAATATGAGAACGAGGACGTGGTCGCGTTTGTAAACGGTGTGCTGGGCGCGTTTGCCCGGGCACAGGGCGCGAATGAGGCCGAATGATGGTTCTCGGGTTTGACACCAGCAACTATACCACTTCGGTGGCGATCTCGGACGGCGTGGGCGGCAAAAACTGCTCACGCCTTTTGGACGTTCGGCCCGGCGAGCTGGGGCTGCGGCAGTCAGACGCGCTGTTTGCGCATGTGAAGCGGCTGCCGGAGCTGGCGCGGGCGCTGTTCGCGGAATATCCGGGCGCGGAGATCACGGCGATTGGAGCCAGTACGCGGCCGAGGGCTGTGGAGGGTTCGTACATGCCGTGCTTCCTCGCGGGACAGAGCACGGCAGAGACGATGGCGGCGGCGCTCGGGGTGCCGTTCCACGCGGTATCGCACCAGCAGGGACATGTGGCGGCGGCGCTCTGGTCGGCGGGACGGATGGAGCTGATGGACACGCCGCATCTGGCATGGCATCTGTCCGGCGGGACGACGGAGCTGCTGCTCATCACGCCGGAAGGGAAGAACGTTCACGCCGAAAAGCTCGGCGGGACGAGCGACATCTCTGCCGGACAGCTTATCGACCGAACCGGGAAGCTGCTCGGCTTGCAATTCCCGGCGGGAAAAGCGCTCGACGCGCTGAGCCGGGAGGTGGATGCGGCGGAGGATTTCCGTGTGAAGGTGAATGGGCTGACGTTCTCATTCTCCGGGCTGCAAAATAAGGTGGAAGGCTATCATGCCGCCGGGCATGGCGCGGCGGAGACGGCGCGGTATGCGCTGCGGTCGGTGATCGGGTGCATCCTGCGGACGACCGAGGCGGCGCGGAAGGCATATCCGGGGCTGCCGGTGGTGTTTTCAGGCGGCGTAGCGTCGAACGCGATGCTGCGCGAAGCGTGCGTGGGCACGGACGCCGTGTTTGCGCAGCCGCAGTTTTCCACGGACAACGCGATGGGCGTCGCGATTCTGACGGCGCGGTTGGAGGGACTGGATGGAGCTGCAAATTCTTGAGGTCTCGCAGGTCAACGCCTACATCAAGGGGCTGTTTGACCGGGATGCGCTGCTGGGGCAGGTGTGTGTCCAGGGAGAGCTCAGCAACTATAAGGTATATCCCTCGGGGCATCACTATTTTACAATGAAGGACGCCGAGGGCGCGCTGCGGTGCGTGATGTTCCGCTCGAGTGCGGGGCGGCTGCGCTTCAAACCGGAGAACGGGATGCAGGTGCTGGCCGTGGGGCGGATCACGGTATTTCCGCGCGACGGAGCGTATCAGCTCTACTGTGAGAACTTGACGCCCGCAGGCGCGGGCGACCTGCACGTGGCATTTGAGCAGCTGAAGGCGAAGCTGCTGGCCGAGGGGCTGTTTGACCGGAGCCTGAAAAAACCGCTGCCGCCGTATCCGCACACGATCGGCATTATCACGTCCGGCGCGGGCGCGGCGATCATGGATATGCTGCGGATCTTGAACAAGCGCTATCCGCTGACGAAGGTCAAAATTTTGCCGGTGCGCGTACAGGGCGCGGAGGCCCCGGCGGAGATCGCGGGCGCGATCCGCTATGCCAACGCGCACAAGGTAGCAGATGTGCTCATTACAGGGCGCGGCGGCGGATCGATGGAGGATCTCTGGGCGTTCAACGATGAGCGCGTGGCGCGGGGCATTTTTGCGTCGGAAATTCCGGTGATCTCGGCGGTCGGCCATGAGCCGGACGTGACGATCTCGGACTTTGTGGCGGATGTGCGGGCGGCGACGCCGTCGAACGCGGCGGAACTGGTTGCGCCGGATCAGGCGGAGCTGCGGCAGACGCTGGCAAACATGCATGCGCGGATGCTGGCAGCGGTGAAAAAGCAACTACAATTCGACCGGCAGCGGCTCGGCGCGCTGGCGGGGCGCCGGGTTTTACAGTCGCCGCTTGGATATTTACAGGATCGGCGGATGCTGCTCGACCACGAGAGCCGGATGCTCGCGACGCTGATGCAGCGGGCAGTCGCGCAGAAGAAGCAGCGGTTCGCACATCTGGCGGCGGCGCTCGACGCGATGAGTCCGCTGAAGGTGCTCGGGCGCGGATACAGCCTCGTGCGGACGGAGGACGGAAGCGTCGTCCAGCGGGCGGAGCAGCTCCGCGTGGGCGAAACATTGGAGATCACGCTGCGCAAGGGCAGCGTCAGCGCGGAAGTACGCGAGATCAGGGAGGACAGCGATGGCAGAGAGATCGAAGACGTTTGAGACGTCGATGGAGCGGCTGGAGGCAATCGTCCGGCAGCTGGAACAGGGAAATGTGCCGCTGGAAGAGTCGCTGAAGCTCTTTCAGGAGGGCACGAAGCTCGTGCAGGGCTGCACAAAGCTGCTGGATAAGGCGGAGCTGGAGGTTGTGAAGCTGATGAAAGGGCCGGACGGGGAACCGGTGGAGCAGGAGTTCGTGCGCGATGAGTGAGTTTGATGCAAGAATGAGCGCCTACCGCGAGGCGGTGGAGGCGTATCTGAATGGGTGCTTCACGGAAGATCTGCCGCAGAAACGGCTCTTTGAGGCGATGCGGTACAGCCTACTCGCAGGCGGGAAGCGCATCCGGCCCGTGCTGGCGCTGGAATTCTGCCGGGTGTGCGGCGGAGACTGGGAGCAGGCGGTGCCGATCGCGGCGGCGGTGGAGATGATGCACACGTACAGCCTGATCCACGACGATCTGCCGTGCATGGACAACGACGATTACCGGCGCGGCAAGCTGACAAACCACAAGGTGTTCGGCGAGTCGACGGCGGTGCTCGCGGGAGACGCGCTGCTGACGGCGGCGTTTGAGACGCTGGCGAACTCCGGCGCGGACGCGGCGGTCATCGCCGGAACGGTGCGGACGCTGGCCGTGGCGGCAGGAGAACTTGGCATGGTGGGCGGGCAGGTGCTCGACCTCGCGGCCGAGGAGGAGGAGACGCCCGACGCGGAGCATATTTATACATTGCAGGATTTGAAGACCGGCGCGCTGATCCGCGCGGCGTGCTGCTGCGGTGTGGTCGCGGGACATGGGAGCGCGGCACAGTATGAAGCGGCGGCACGGTACGCCACGGCGCTGGGACTGGCGTTCCAGATCCGGGACGATATGCTCGATGTGCTCGGCGATGCAAAGACGCTCGGCAAGGCCGTCCATGTGGACGAGAAGAAGGGGACGTTTGTGCGGCTCTACGGTCTCGAACGCTGCGGCGAGATGATCGCCGCGGAGGGAGAGAAGGCCGAGGCGGCGCTGGAAGTCTTCGAAGATCCGGCGTTTTTGAAGGAGCTTGTACAAAAGCTCGCTGTAAGGGAATTTTGAACATGACCACCCGCCCGGAGAGGCGGGTGGTTTTTTGCAAATGAAATTATGTAGGAGAAAATCGGAGAAGCGGGCGGACAGGGTCGTCCACCCCTACAGGGAGCGGCAGAAAAGAAAACATCCCCCTCTCGGGCGAGAGGGGGATGCTGATTACTCGATGTCATGGACGACCTCTTCGGGCGGGGTATCGAGCCGCTCGGGGTGGGCCATGAGGCGCTTGAGGTATTTGAGGACGGTCGCAAAATAGAAGCCGTCGCAGATGCGCTCGTCGGTGTTGACGGTATAATCCACATATTTGTGGGCGACGACGGTGCCGTCGTCCTGGATCTCGTTCTTCCGGTATTTGCAGCCGAAAGCGATGAAGACCGGGAGGTTGCCGAAGTCATAGAGATGGTGGACGATCGGCGGGATGCCGAGCGAACCCATCGACGTGAAGAAGATCGAGCCGTGGAACGGGCTGACCTCAAGCAGGAACTTCGGCAGGAGGCCGAAATAGTCGATCAGCTTGAGCAGCCAGACTGTAAACTTGAACAGCACGCCGGGGATCAGTGAGAGAACCTTCGCGGTCTTGTCAAAGTCGCTGCCGAGGGCGTGGCCCTGGATGTCGGAGACAGCTTTGTTCAGCTTTTCATAGACGTCGTTGGCCGTGTCGGTGGGCTTGAGGTGGATTTTCGCGATGGACTCCGACGCGTCGGTCGCCATCTCGGTCTTGACGACCATGCAAAACTGGATGTCGTCGTCGCGGGAATAGACCTGCTGCCCGGAGAGGAAGCGGTTGACCGCCGGATATTTCGCGACGCAGCGGACATAGGCTGCGAGGAAGACGTGCGTGATGCCGAAGCCGGTCAGGCCCTCGCGCCGCTTCTGGCGGATATAGCGCTCGATCGGCGTGATCTCGACGGTGTCGCGCACAAAGTTCGACGCGGGGACGCGGTTTGGCATGATGTAGTTTGCGACGGTCTGCATCGGGTCGAGCGTGCGGAGCTTGCGGCCATCGGGCCGGTCGCCCCAGGTGGGGTGGTATTTGCCATCGAGGTGGAGCTGCATCGCGAGCGATGTGAGCAGGCCGCCGAGCAGGAACAGAATGTCCGGCATGGTGGGCCGGAGCTGAAGCCAATCTAATTCGCGGATGGCAGAGCGGTGGGAGTAGACCTGCACGGCGAGCGCTGCCGCGAGCAGGACGATCAGGCCGAAGCTGCTCTTGACCGTGCCGCTGACCGTCACGGCGTAGAACGCCGCGATCGCGAGATACGCCACCCAGAACACGAAGGTCATCGGGAGCGGGAGCGTGCTGAGGGAGATCTTAACGCCGTAGTAGATCGCCAGCATAAAGGCCGGAACGGCCGTCCGGTAGAAGCGTTCTTCGCCGCTGCAAAGTAAGATCAGCACATAGATCAGACAGGCCGCAACCGGCAGTACGATTTGGAACCACACCGTCGCCGCACCCGCGCCTTTCTCGCAGGGATATGCGATGCGGAGTACTGCCGAAGCCGTCAGAACCAGCGCCGCCAGCCAGGTAAACACATTTTTCCGGCTGACAAAATAGGAAACTCGTCTTTTCATGTCTTCCATGATACCAATTTCCGGTGAGAAATGCAATGGGGAATTTGGGCGGGGATGCCTTGCGGCAGACAAAAAGGCTCCCCTTATGAAAGGGGCCGCGAAGCGGGGGCGCAGGCATTTGGCGCGAAGCGCCGGAGAGGTTTGAACGTAGCGGTTTTGAAAACCTCTCCGTCATTTGCTTCGCAAATGCCACCGTCTCGCTGCGGCTCGGTCACGGCGCGGGTCTGACAGCCCACCGGGCTGTCATTCAACACCGCGCCGCCGCTTCGC
>ERZ772880.1419-NODE-1419-length-20676-cov-46.311479_pt1 | contig 20676 bp, 15 predicted proteins | sample MGYA00580577_ERZ772880 | MGnify/ENA primary metagenome ERZ772880 (study PRJEB29015, sample SAMEA2737705) | human gut metagenome | biome: human gut; feature: human-associated habitat; material: faeces | place: China | collected 2012 ... | reverse complement strand
ATTCTTCGCCATCAAACACATCCCAGATGCTATCTTTAAGGGCTTTAAGTCCTTTCAAACTTGGTGTCGCGTAAAGTATCTGGTACAATTCCGCATTTGTTACCGTTCGGAAAGAATACAAATAGACATATTTAATTTTTCCAACTTTTAAAGCCCGAACCACATCATCAACCACTTGCTTTCTATCTTTTGGTTTCAAATCTCCTAGACATCGCTGTATCCGACCTCGATCTTGATTTTTATTGCGATTAAAGTCACTCGTAAAAAAGTTGAAAAGTAATTCACAGTAGTTGTCCTTCAAAATATTATGGAGTTTGGGGATTTGAACAGTACCAAAGCTATATGGATCCACATATATTAGGCTACAGCTTCCATACTTAAACAATTCTCTGTGAAGTGGAGTCGCATTTGCAATGTCATCCAGTATGTAATTAACATCTGCATGGGCAGTAAATATCTTTAAGTTTTTGCTTTTCTTAACGGTTCCGTTAATTATACTTATAAAATTATTTATTCTATCCTCTCGCAAATCATTCAGAAAAACCACAAACTTTTTCGATGCATACCGCGAATCTTGAGCCAATTCGTTAAATATATGAATAACTTCCATTCCCGTACAGAAATCACCATCTTCATATATTCCAGCATTACACATGCAATCAATAAAGTTTATTTGGTTGATGCTTTTTCTTCCCGCTTCAATAATTGCCCATTGTCGAACATATCGCGTAACATATTTTATTTTATAAGTAGTCTGCTCTTTTTTGCTCTGGATTGCAGAACTATCTATGCCGATTTTTTCAAAGTCATCAGGTGAAATATTCATAATTCCTCCGCAATGAATTATTATCCCAGCGTTCTAAATTCGTCGTCTATCATTGTGTGTCCTGTATCTCACCTCCACTCTGCCTCATATACTATTTTACATTAGGCTTCCCGCAAACTCTTATATATTTCTTCTGTAAAAATACCGAGCACCTGCCGTTTGATTTCTTCATTGCTTAGCAGAAGTGAGAAGAAATCCTGATTCTGTTCTAATCCTTCAATCAAGGCATCGTCAATATCATCAAAATAAGAAAATTCAAAGTCTTTGACGGTATTGTTTCGCGCACTGGTTTTCAGTTTATCCGATTTTAAAAGGATGTCCCTGATCTGTAACATAGCCTTAACCGCCACATCATTATTATAGGCCTTTCCGGTACGGCTATTGATCTCCGCAATGATCTCTGAAAGCCGTTCCTCTTTTGCTTCAGTAAGCCCGAAATTTTCGGCAGTCGGCAATTTCACCACCGGCTGTGCAACAAGGTTTGACGTTGTATGTTCCTCGACCTTTTTCTGAACAAAATTGGTTGCCTTAATCTTTCCGTCTAGGTTGTATCCACCGCCCGGATGTTTGATATTGATATAGGCCAGAAGATATGTGATAAAGTTGTATTTCTTGTGCAGATCAGTATCCTCAAAGCAGGATGCCTGCAATAGGAACTCATAGAATCGGACAAAGTGCCGCATCGCAGACACAATCTCCTGCTGTCTAACGAGATCGTATTGCTCAATCATGTTCTTTGCACGCTTGAAGTAAAACGTCAGCTTCTGCTTGTCCTTGGCAGATATATTCTTCTTATACAGCAGCTCGTTGGCTTTTTCGATATCATCCGGGTCAAGCACGGTGTACGCATCGATTTGAGCTTCCAGATCATAAATCGCCGTCGGCGTTACGGAAGTGGAGAGCAGCGTAGTCGTATAGTACGGTGCAAATGCCGCTTTGATATCTTCGTATGTATTTGCAAAGTCCAGCACGAAGGTTTTCTTCTCGAACGGCGGGCAAATACGATTCAGGCGGGAAAGCGTCTGAACAGCAGATACGCCCTTCAGCTTTTTGAGAACATACATAGCGCAGAGTTTCGGCTGGTCAAACCCGGTCTGATACTTATTCGCAACCAGAAGTACCTGATATTCGTCCTTATCAAATTCTTTTGTCAGACGATCCTCCGGGAAACCGTTCATGGAAGCCTCGGAATATTCGGTTTCATCGTCCGGGAGCTTTACTTTGCCAGAAAATGCAACCAAAGCTTTGATATCGGTATAGCCTTTTTTCTTTGTATAATTCTCAAACGCCTGACGGTATTTGACCGCACCCTGCCGGGAAGCAGTGATGACCATTGCCTTTGCCATGCCGCCAAGTTCCGGCATCACTGTTGTGCGGAAATGTTCAATGATAACCTCTACACGCTGTGCAATGTTTGTCTCGTGCAGTTCCACAAACCGCGCAATTTGCCGCTTTGCATCAGCAGTCTTGCATCGAGGATCTTCTTCAATCTCCTTGTTCAGCTGATAAAAGGTATCATAAGTGGTATAGTTCTGAAGCACATCAAGGATAAAGCCCTCCTCAATGGCCTGCCGCATACTGTAAATGTGGAACGGATGAAAGCTGCCGTCCTCATATTCCGTGCCGAACAATTCCAGCGTCTTGTCCTTGGGCGTTGCGGTAAAGGCAAAGAAGGACAGATTCTTATGCCGCCCCTGAACGGTCATTTCCCGCATCAGGCGGTCTTCCGGGTCCAGTTCTTCTTCGGCCTTGCCCTCGATCTCGGCGTATTCCCGCAGAGCGTCCTCGGTATCCGCAAGGGCGGCTTTCAGTTTCAGAGCCGAGCTGCCGGTCTGAGAGGAATGGGCCTCGTCCACAATAATGGCAAAGTTCCGTCCCGCTACTTTATCCACTTCCTGATAGATGACCGGGAACTTCTGCAAGGTGGTGACGATAATGCGCACGCCGCCGTTGATGGCGTCCCGCAGGTCCTTGGAGGTCTTATCTTCCCCGATGGTCTCAATGGCGCCGAGGGTGTGGTCAAAGCCGGAAATGGTCTCCTGCAGCTGCGCATCCAGCACGGTGCGGTCGGTAACGACGACCACGCTGGAGAACACCGGCTTGTTCTCCTCATTGAACAGCGAGGCCAGCCGGTAAGCCGTCCACGCAATGGAATTGGACTTGCCGCTTCCGGCACTGTGCTGGATCAGGTAATTATGCCCCGCTCCGTTCTGCCTGACATCGGCCAGCAGCTTGCGCACCACATCCAGCTGATGATAGCGCGGAAAAATCAGCGTTTTGCCGTCCTTCAGGTTCAGAAACTTCTGGACAATGTCCATCATACTGTCCTTCTGAAAGACATTCTCCCACAGATACGCCGTCGGGTAGCCGTTTGGGTTTGCCGGATTGCCCTTGCCACCGTCGTTTCCGGCTCCGTTGGAGCCCTGGTTAAAGGGCAGGAAATAGGTGTTCTTTCCGGCGAGCTTTGTGGTCATCCACACCTCGGTGTGATCCACACAAAAATAGGCCAGAATGCGCTTGTTGAACTGAAAGCAAAGCTCCCGCGGGTCGCGGTCATACATCCACTGCCGCTTGGCGTCGTCCACCGTTTGTCCGGTGTACTGGTTTTTTAATTCAAAAGCGAATACCGGGATGCCGTTGAGCACCAGCACCATATCCACGCTCTTTTTTGTATCGGCGGAGAAGTACCATTGACGATAGCACTCGATGGTGTTTGCCGCCCACTGGGCAGCCGCCGCCTGATTCAGGGCAGACTCCGGCTTAAAATAGCACACCCGAAAACGCAGACCACGGTGCTTGAAGCCGTGGCGCAGGACAGAGAGCAGTCCCTCCGTCTCGCAAGCCGTGTTGAACGCCGTGCAGAACTTCCGCACCGGGTCCACCTGATTGGCGTTTTCAAATCGCGCCCTCTCCTTGGTCTGGGTGTGCTGAACGAAGTCGATCAGGGTGTTCACATATAGCCCTTGTTTCGCGTCATAGGTGTCTGCGCCCTTGGTATATCCGCGCGCCGGGGAGAGAAAGAAGGATTCTATATCCGCTTCAAAGCGCTTTTCGGTTGCATCAGTTGCCATTGTTTCTGTCCCCTAACTTTCTGCTCAAATTTTCCTTTGATCGACTCACACACAACATCTATACTATCACAAAACAGAGTTTCCTTTGTTATCCCGAACAGCGCCAGTTCCTTTAAGATTTTTTTCTTTACACTGCTGGCAACAAGGATTCTACCCGCAATAGAATCCGCATTCTTTTCGATTTTATCAATATACGAATAAAAGCTCATTTGGTCGTGTTCGATGTGATTCGGAAACAGGATATACCTGCCTTGCTGCGCCTGCTGACGCATTTCCTTGACAGGCGCATAGATGAAATATGGGGTTTTGCAGCATTCCTCGATCCACCTGCCGCCTTCATCGTCTGTTTTATGGCAAATTTCAATTGTTTGCGCTTGCTCAAGGAAATACGGTTGGCGTTTCACTGCGCCATAGAACAAGCTTAATTTCAAGAATGTAGCCCGAGCAAATCGGTAGCTGTCTGCAATAGCGTTGACGATGGGATAATTCGCCACATCCAACTCGTTTGTCTTGAATACAATAACTTCGCCATCCGCTCCTGCATTTCCGGCGCAGGCAAAATACAAAGCGACCAAAGCATTTTCCGTAATGTCCAAAAGGCGGGTTGGGATTCCGTGGTGCTGCAAAAGCGCCAATAGTTCGATTGGGGAAAGCGAATCATTAAAGACATTCGGAAGCCTATATTTCGCCATTTCAATCATATTGCGTTCTTCGGAGAAAATCGAAATATCGCAGGCAAATTTCCGGCCTCTGGCTATTGACGGAAGCAAATCAAACGCTTTGTTTGACTGGCCCCTAAAAAGCAGCGTCTCGTTATTCGGACCACCGTCACGGATAAGAGAGTTGTCCAGTTCTGTGATCTGCTGAACAAATTCAGCAACGCTTGAAACTGTCGTCACAGCGGATGCACCTCCTTTTTGCCCGTCACATACTCATAAATCAGGGATTTCTTGTAGTTTTCGATTTCGGTGAGGTATTGTTGTTTATTGCGGATAAGCGTATCAAGTTGCTTGCATTTCTCATTCAAGTAACTCACTATTTCTTTCTGTTCATCTACAGGTGGAACGACAACAGGAAAATTCAGAAAGTTATCTGCTTGAAGTCGCCATCTTCCCATTCCGCTGACGCCTTGACCAAGGCCATAGAAAATGCGGTTAAAATAGCACATCTGCATTAAATAGAGATAGTAAGAACTGTCATTTTTCTCGGCATCATCAAGAACAAATACTCGATAGTCAGGACTTGTAACACCAGAATATTTTGAAATATCAACCCAACCTGTCAGCAAATCCATATGGTTCATTGCAAAATCACCGGGAGCAAGCAACTGGTATTGGCTGTAGTTAGCAGCAATCTGCCCTTCGTTCTTTGATAAATCTTTTGGCTGAATTCCTCTCTGTGTAATAGAAAGAACCGTGTAGCCTTCTTTTCCTGCAATATCTTTTTTGATATGAAACAGATATTTAATTCGCTTCATTACCCAGTTGCAGGGGATCTCTTCAAACCAAACACTCCCGCTGTCCTTCATCGGCCTGTCGCCACGGATGCCCTTGGTGACTGCCTGCGTAATGACCGCCTGTTTCAGCTTTTTGTATTCTTCAATGGACGCACGGGTCTTTTCCAATACCGCGTCGATTTTAGAGCATATCTGATCGAGTTGGTTTGCAATTGCATACTGTTCTTCTTTTGTCGGCAACGGCAGGAACATATTCTCATATGCCGTCTGAGTCATACTTGGCAAAGTCGTCTGAGACATATAAAGTGTGTAGTCAAATACATGCGCACAGTAGAAATAGTATTTCAAATCGAAAATGGACTTGGAATACACATTAAATGCGGTATCCACGTTCCAGAACTTTGAACTAATATAATGGGGAATGTGCAAGGTTGCTCCCTTCCTGCCAATCAGCACAGATGGTCCTTCTTTGTACTCACCACAGGTTTTAAAGCTCATTGAGCCGCTTCCGTATACAGGAATGCTTCCCTCTGTTTTAGGATCACTTCCATTCTGAATCTCTACGCAATTTTTCGCCTTCGCATGCTGAACGCCACCCTGCAAAACAGCCTGGCAGATGCAAAAAACTGGGCAACGAAAACATCCTCACGGAAGGACGACATCATCTGTCTGGCAAAAACCAGCCTGATACCTCTACTGCAGGAAGCCGAAAGAATGCGTCCGCAACGCAACCGCACCCTGAACAGTTGCCGTCTCTCGCTCCAGCATCTCAACAAACTACAACTCCTCAACCATATTGACGAAGAGGTACGTACACTGAACCGAGAACATAACCGCTTTCTACTTTCGGACACCAACGCCCTGCTGCACAAATTGGTGCGCGAGGGTGACTCTTCGTTCGTCTTCGAGAAAATCGGCGCCAACATACGCAACGTCATGATTGACGAATTCCAGGACACCAGCCGCATGCAATGGGACAACTTCCGTCTGCTGTTGCTCGAAGGACTTTCGCAAGGAGCCGACAGTCTGATTGTGGGAGATGTGAAGCAGTCCATCTACCGCTGGCGGAACGGGGACTGGGGAATACTGAACAGCTTGGGAAATAAAGAATTAAACTTAAACTCCTTCCCCGTCCGTGTGGAAACCCTAAAAACAAACCGGCGTAGCGAAACCAACATTATCCGTTTCAACAACCAGGTATTTACCGCTGCCATAGACTACCTCAATGCATTACACCTGAACGAACTGAAAGAGGATTGCCTACCCCTGAAACGCGCTTATGCCGACGTAGTGCAGGAATCGCCCAAGAGCACGGAGTACGGCTACGTAAAAGCCACCTTCCTGGAACCGGACGATGAACACAACTATACAGAGCAGACCCTTCTCGCTTTAGGAGAAGAGGTGCAACGGCTGCTGGAAGAGGGCGTAACACTGAATGATATCACCATCCTTGTCCGCAAGAACAAGAATATCCCGCCGATAGCCGACTATTTTGACAAAGAACTGCATCTTTCTGTCGTGTCCGACGAAGCTTTCCGTCTGGATGCCTCCCTTGCCATCTGCATGCTGATGGATGCCCTGCGCTGCCTATCGAATCCGGAGAACAAGATTGCGGAGGCTGCGCTGATGGAGAATTACAAATTACAAATGACAAATGACGAGCAGTCGGGATTCATCATAGCCACTCCCCTGCCCGAAACCTTTACCTCCCGACGGGAAACGCTGCGCTTGATGCCTTTGTATGAGTTACTGGAAGAACTGTTCAGCATCTTCGGCATGAGCCGCATTGAAAAGCAGGATGCCTACCTCTTCTCCTTCTTCGATGCTGTGACGGAGTATCTGCAAAGCAATTCTTCCGAACTGGCCAGCTTCATCCGCTACTGGGACGAAACCCTTTGCAGCAAAACCATCCCCAGCGGTGAGATGGACGGCATACGCATCCTCTCCATCCACAAGTCCAAAGGACTGGAATTCCATACCGTACTGATTCCCTTCTGCGACTGGAAGCTGGAGAACGAAACCAACAACCAGCTGGTGTGGTGCGCCCCACCGGAAGAGCCTTATAATGCCATCAGCTTAGTACCGGTGAACTATTCCACCACCATGGCGGAATCCATATACCGGCAGGACTATCTGCACGAACGTCTTCAGCTGTGGGTAGACAATTTGAATCTGCTGTACGTAGCCTTTACCCGTGCCGGCAAGAACCTCATCCTCTGGAGCCGAAAGGAACAGAAGGGAACCATGTCCGAACTCCTTGCCAACACCCTGCCCCACATAGCCAAAGACGGAGCAGGCAGTTGGGACGAAGAGGCTTCCATATATGAGAACGGCAAGATTTGCCCTTCCCCCGTCCCCGTCTCACAGCATGACGCAGACAACCCTGCTAACGACGAAGCTAAACCTCTATACTACGAACAGAAACCTCTATACTGCGAACGTAAACCTGAGGTTTACGAACAGCAACCAGTCAACAGACTTTCGCAAAAGCCGGTCAAACTGCCCGTCCACATGGAGAGCATGCTCCACGACATTGAGTTCCGGCAATCCAACCGTTCGGCAGACTTCATAGCAGGAGTGGACGAAGCAGAGTCCAGCCAGCGCTTCATCAACCGGGGACGTTTGCTGCATACCCTATTCTCTGCCATCGAAACGGAAAAAGACATTGACAATGCCATCAGCCAGCTCGTCTTTGAAGGTGTGATTGGACGGAGTGAGACGGAAGAAGAAATACGCAATCTCACCCAACGCGCTTTCTCCCTGCCTCAAGTCAAGGACTGGTATTCAGGAACGTGGCAGCTATTCAATGAATGCGACATCATCTGGCAGGAAAACGGTGAACTGCGGACACGCCGCCCGGACCGCGTGATGATGCGTGGCGAAGAAATCGTAGTGGTGGACTTCAAGTTCGGAAAGCCAAACAAGAAGTACAACAAGCAGGTGCAGGGATACATGCAACTGCTGGTCCGCATGGGGTATGTCGCAGAAAATATACGGGGTTACTTGTGGTATGTAGAGGAGAACAACATAGAACCGGTATAACTCACTCCCCATCCACTATTAATTATCAATTATCAACTAAATCATGGAAACATTCCTCCAACTGGTCGCCCGCGACCTTTACGCCAAAATAGGAAACGACCTCTCGCGCACCGCCATCGTTTTCCCCAACAAACGTGCCAGTCTGTTCTTCAACGAATATCTGGCAACTGAAACGGACCGCCCTTTGTGGTCGCCTGCCTACGTCAGCATCAGCGAACTGTTCCGGCAACTCTCTCCATTGAAGTCCGGCGACCCTATCCGCCTGGTATGCGAACTGTATAAGGTGTTCTGCGAAGAGACCCGCAGCGAAGAAACTCTGGATGACTTCTACTTCTGGGGAGAACTGCTCATCAGCGATTTCGATGACGTAGACAAAAACCTTGTAGATGCCGACAAACTCTTCAGCAACCTGCAAGAACTGAAGAACATTATGGACGATTACGACTTCCTCGACCAAGAACAAGAAGAAGCCATCCGCCAGTTCTTCCAGAACTTTTCCATAGAAAAGCGCACGGAGCTGAAAGCCAAATTCATCTCCCTCTGGGATAAACTGGGCGACATCTACCGCCACTACCGCCGCAATCTTACAGAACTGGGCATCGCCTACGAAGGCATGATGTACCGCAATGTCATGGAGCAACTCGACACCGACCGACTGCGCTACGACCGCTATGTATTTGTCGGCTTCAACGTGCTGAATAGAGTAGAAACCCGTTTCTTCCAGCTCTTGCAGGATGCCGGGAAAGCAATGTTCTATTGGGATTACGACGTGTTCTACACCCGTCTTCCCCTTGAGCAAAAGCCGCCCTATACCCACGAAGCAGGCGAATTCATCCTCCGCAACCTAAAGCTGTTTCCCAACCAACTGCCCGAAACTTCTTTTGATGTACTGCGGAAACCCAAGAACGTACGCTTTATCTCCGCTTCTACCGAAAATGCACAAGCCCGCTACTTGCCGCAATGGATTAGGGGGAATGAAGAATTAAGAACCCCTTCTTCATTCAAAGACACTGCCGTTGTCCTTTGCAACGAATCCCTACTGCTTCCCGTCCTCCACTCCATTCCGGCAGAGGTAAAGAACGTCAACATCACAATGGGATTTCCCCTTGCCCAAACTCCGGTGTACAGTTTTATCAACGCCCTTGTAGAGCTACAGACTACCGGCTACCATGCAGGTACCGGACGATACATCTACGAAACCGTAATCACGCTGCTGAAACACCCTTACACCCGGCAACTTTCCCCCAATGCCGAAACACTGGAAAAACAGCTTACCCGGGACAACCGCTTCTATCCCCTTCCCTCGGAGCTGAAGCAGGACGCATTTCTTGAACAAGTCTTTACACCACAGAACAGCATTGCCGCCCTATGCAGCTACCTCACCGAACTGCTTCGCGAAGTGGCCGTCCTCTACCGCCAGGAAAAAGACGTGGAAGACATCTTCAACCAGCTGTACCGCGAGTCTCTGTTCAAAAGCTACACCCTCGTCAACCGCCTGCTCAGCCTGATAGAGACCGGCGAACTGAGTGGCGTGCGCACAGACACGCTGAAGCGACTGCTGAACCGGCTGCTTACCTCTGCCAACATCCCCTTCCACGGAGAGCCCGCCATCGGCATGCAAGTAATGGGTGTGCTGGAAACGCGTAACCTCGACTTCCGCAACCTCATCATGCTCTCCCTCAACGAAGGGCAATTGCCCAAAGCCGGAGGCGACTCCTCCTTCATTCCCTACAACCTGAGGAAGGCCTTCGGCATGACCACCATAGAACACAAGAATGCCGTCTATGCCTACTACTTCTACCGCCTCATCCAACGGGCAGAAAACGTCACCTTATTATATAACATCTCTTCGGACGGACTGAACCGCGGGGAGATGTCCCGCTTCATGCTGCAATTCCTGGTAGAGTCGCCGCACAACATCTCCCTTGAGTACCTTGAAGCCGGACAATCTCCACAACAAGCCCTGGAAATTGAGATTCACAAGACACCGGAGATGTTGCAACAGATGTTCGACGCCTACGACATCCACCGATGTCCCCAAGCGTTCTTCTCCCCCTCCGCCCTCAATGCCTATCTGGACTGCCGGCTGAAATTCTACTACCGATACGTAGCCGGCCTGAAGGCTCTCGATGAAGTAAGCGCCGAAATAGACTCCACCCTCTTCGGCACCATCTTCCACCGTTCTGCCGAACTGGTGTACAACGAACTGACAACCAACGGACGGGAAATACGTAAAGAAGACCTGGAACAGTTACTGAAAGACGATGTCCGCCTGCAAGCCTATGTGGACAATGCTTTTAAAGAAAAGTTCTTCCATGTGCCCCTTACGGAGCAACCGGAATATAACGGTACGCAGCTTATCCATTCCAAAGTCATTGCCTCTTACCTGCGCCAGCTTCTGCGCAATGACCTGCAATATGCCCCGTTCCGTATGGAGGGTATGGAACAGGACGTCAGAGAAATGATGGAAATAGATACTCCGCAAGGAAAGCTTGCCTTACAGATAGGCGGTACCATCGACCGCCTGGACAGCAAAGGAGACACGCTACGTATCGTGGACTACAAGACAGGCGGTACTCCCAAGACTCCTGAAAATATAGAACAACTGTTTACTCCCGCCGACAACCGTCCCAACTATATTTTCCAGACGTTTCTGTACGCCGCCATCCTCTGCCGCAAGCAATCGCTGAAGGTAGCCCCTTCCCTACTTTACATCCACCGGGCAGCTTCCGAAAGCTACTCCCCGGTCATCGAAATGGGAGCGCCACGACAACCCAAGGTACCGGTCAACAACTTCGCTTTCTTCGAAGACGAGTTTCGCGAACGGCTGCACGGACTCCTGCAGGAGATATTCAGCCAAGAAGAAACATTCAGCCAAACAGAGGATACCCGGAAATGTGAATATTGCGATTTCCGCAGTCTGTGTAAGAGATAGAGATAAAAAAACAGACCATCCGTTCATAAGAAACAGATGGTCTGCACGACCGTAACAGACGGTCTATTTGAGTCTGACGGATGGTCTGTTTTACTTCAACGGACCATCTGTTCTATTTTCTTCGTTATCACTTCTTCACCGGAATAGAGAAGCTGAATATGGAGCCTTCGCCTTCCTTGGAAGTAAACCACAGTTTACCGCCATTCTTCACGACAAAATCCTTGCATAGCAACAAGCCCAGTCCCGAGCCTTCTTCGTTGTTCGTGCCGAACGTGCTGAAATGCGTATCAGTATGCAACAACTTCTTCTGCCCCTCCTCGCTGATGCCACAGCCATAATCCTGGACGCTGACAACTGCCATACCATCTACTTCCTCCATCTTCACCAGTACCTCTGAGTTCTCCTTACTGAACTTAATGGCATTACTCAACAAGTTACGGACCACTGTCTTCAGCATGTCAATATCAGCGTTGACCATCATTTTTTCCGGTTTCATCTCGCGGATTCTTATCTTCTTCAGGCTTGCCACCATACTGAAAATCTCAATGACACCGTCTGTCACTTCGACGAGGTCCACATCCTGATAAACCACGTTCAACTTACCGATTTGACTCTTTGTCCATTTCAGCAGGTTATCCAGCAATGAAAACACATCCTCCGTAGTCTGATTAGCCATCGTCAGAAGCTCGTACATTTCGGCGCCAATTTTCTCAGATGGCAAGTTCAATATCAGCATATTCAGCACCATTTTGATGGATCCCATCGGAGAACGTAAGTCATGGGCAATCACCGAATAAAGCTTGTCACGCCCGGCAATAGTACGTTGCAGTTCTTCCGTCTTACTCAAAATCAACCGTTTGGCAGCTACCAAAGATATTTGGTGGGTAACACGGATAATCAATTCCTCCTTATTGAAAGGCTTAGAGATGAAGTCATTCGCGCCAACCTGAAACCCCTTCACAATATCTGCCGTACTATTCAGTGCGGTCAGAAAGATGATTGGAATATCAGCTGTATTCGGATTTGACTTTAAATGTTGAGCTACTTCAAAACCACTCATGTCCGGCATCATTACGTCAAGCAAAACCAAATCAGGATTTTCCTTTTCCACCTGTTCCAACGCTTGCCGCCCGTTACTTGCAGTAGCAATCGCGAATTTCTCATTTGTCAAAAGCACTTTCAACAATAAAACGTTTGACATCACATCGTCAACGATGAGAATCTTGTATTCGGAAGGATTTATTTCCATGTTCATCTTTCTATATTGTTTTTCCCGTTATCAAAATTACTATTTAGTTAGGAACGATATTCCTTAAAATACTCTATTATATACTGTAAACCCTCTTCCAGCTCTATAGTCGGTTCCCAGCCCAACTTTTCCTTTGCCAGAGTGATGTCCGGCTGACGCTGTTTGGGATCATCATGAGGCAGTGGCTTGAAAATCAGTTTCGACTTGGAATTCGTCAGCCTAATGACCTTTTCCGCCAGTTCCAATATGGAGAATTCATTCGGATTTCCCAAGTTTACCGGACCGATAAAATCGTCCTCCGTGTTCATCATCCGCACCATACCTTCTATACAGTCATCTACATATTGGAAACTTCGCGTCTGATTACCCGAACCGTATATTGTAATATCCTGGTTCTGCAATGCTTGAACCACGAAATTGGAAACCACCCGTCCGTCATTCGGCAACATCCGAGGACCATACGTATTGAATATACGGATAATCTTGATCCGCACTCCATTCTGGCGGTGATAGTCCATAAACAATGTCTCGGCACAACGCTTCCCTTCATCATAACAAGAACGGAGGCCAATTGGATTTACATTTCCCCAATAACTTTCCACTTGGGGATGAATAACGGGGTCACCGTACACTTCGCTGGTAGAAGCCTGCAATATCTTGGCATTCGTCTTTTTGGCCAGTCCCAGCATATTGATGGCGCCCAATACAGAAGTCTTGATGGTTTTAATGGCATCATATTGGTAGTGGATGGGAGAAGCAGGACAAGCCAGATTATAGATTTCGTCCACATCTGCCTCATAAGGGGTTTCCACATCATGCAGTACAAATTCAAAGCGGGGATTGCTCTTCAGATGAGTGATATTTCCTTCCGAACCGGTGAAAAGATTATCCAGACAAATCACCTGATGCCCGTCGTTTATCAATCGGGTACAAAGATGAGAACCTATAAAACCAGCACCGCCACTAACCAAAATTTTCTTCATGTAATGTTTTTTATAGTGCCTTAAAGCACATAGGACCTATTCTGTTTGTTTTGATGCTGACAAATGTAGGCGATTTGACTAAATTATGCAAGTTTGCAACGAAATATTTCACTTGTTAATGAATATAAAGAGGCAGATTAAAAAATCCGCCCCTGAAATATTCATTTATTTATCCGCCACATACTCTTCTTTCTTATCCGGAATGCTGAAGTTCTTGTTCGCAAACAAGTCTGCCAGACCCGAAATTTGCTTTAAACGCAACACTTCGTCGCGATCCATTCCGATATTCTTCATTATCCATTCATCAGACATACCGGCTCTGTCCAATTCCGCAACAATATGGCACATCAACTCGATATTATGCGTACCACGGGCACGATTATGACGGATAGTGGACGCCATACGGTTGGAAAGTTCCTTGTCAATCACGACCACGGGAAGCAACCCGTTTTCGCGCTGATAAATTCTTTTGGATGTCTTCAACACCTGATAACGGTGGTAACCGTCCACCAGGATGTAGTTATCCTCTTCCTCATCATAGTAACAGACACAAGGCATGGTGAAACCATCTTCCCAGATGGAAAGCTCCAGAAGCTTCATTTCGGGCGGTGCCACTACATTCGGATTGTAATCGTTTGCTTGTATTTTCTCTATTGGAATTGCCCTTACGTTATATACCGGACTTTTATCTACGCTCATAACATCATATTTTTGAATTGTTCCATTATCTTGTCTCTTTTGTATGCCTCTTCCTTGTTCAAGGCAAAACCCATGTACTTGCAGGCATGGTCATTCTTCAGGATGCATATGCACATCCGCTTATAAGTGGGAATTTCCCGGAATTCCGCGATGTCAATATCATCCAGATAATCCATGCGCACCGGCTTCTTGTTTGTCTTGTAATTCGTGGTATTTATCACTTCAATGGACACTCCTGCATCCCTCAGCTTCTGGATGGTCTCGTCAGCCAGACACCCCCCTTTTGTACGCCAGAATTCAATGCTGACGGTAAGCTTTTTCAAGTAGTTCCTCCGGGTCTCTTCCGGCAAGGTGGAAAGCAGGAACTGCATAAAGCCTTTCCACGTATACCCTTCGGGCAGTCGGACCGTCTGCCACCCCATAGCACGCGTCCCTCCGTAAATACCGGTAAAGTTCACCCCGTTGACCCGCCCTATCATTCTTCCCCAAGTATTCGGGTCGATGACACGATACAGCTTCAGGCTCTCTTGTGCCTCACAAAGAAAAGGGCTTGCCACACGCTGGCGTTCGATATTGACTCCGGCTTTATAATATAGGTCATACAAATGGTTATAGTCAAAGCCGAATTTGCCATTGGCCGTCCAGATATCCGTCGTCTTCCAATCATAAATGGGATAAGCATTGAAAATGTCATTGCCTATCTTCGAGGTCCAGCGGTAATTGTGGTACATCTGATACTTCCGGTTCAGATGGATGCTGCGCCAGCGGTTAAAACTCTCTTGCGTACGGATGCCTATGAGAAAGCAGGCACGCACTCCATCCTTCTTCTCATGCAGCCATTTGGCAAAGTGCATCTGGAACTCATAATCCCACATTTCGGGAGTGTAGAAAGGAAACGTCTCTTTAGTGAGGCAGCCTTTCGGCATCTTCCTTACCCAAATGTCCTCCAAATCCTCCTGCCACGGACGCCAGTAACTCTGGTACATCGACGTACAAGTCGTTACACGGAAAGGCACACAAACACGATACACCTCCAATATATCCTTATTCGCCTCCAATACCCGGTCCACATAATCAATGGTCATGCTGTACTGTATCTCATAGTCCATATGGAATACACACAGTTTACGGTTCAGCCGGTTCCGGCGGATATAGTCTATGCACAAATTCAGCAACACTCCACTATCTTTTCCTCCCGAAAAAGAGACGCATATCGTGTCAAATTCCCTAAAAATCACATCAAGACGTTCTTGCGCCAGTTCATACACATTTTTGGGTGTAGCCATAATTATCTGTTTTTCTTCATTTTCACATAACGGGTCCATACCTTGTCTTCCAAAAAGCCCAGCTCGCTGAAGACATCCCTATCTTCAACAAAGCTAACAGCCGTCAGACTACTCTCCTCGCCCTGCTTCTCAAGTACCTTTTCCAGAAGCAATTTTAGCGTGTCAACATTCCTTTCCTTAATATAATAGTTGTTGATGACACATTCATACTTCTTGTGCTCCACCGGCACAAAACCTACAACATGTTTATTATCCAGAGCAACAAACCACTCGTACTCTTCCGATGTCCGGAAAGGGTAATTGTAGTTCTGTTTCAGCACTTCCGGGCTCATAACCAAAGGGGCTACAAGCTCGTACAGCTTTTTATCCGTACCATGTAATTGCACTATCTGTATCATATCTACATTTATATTATTTGTAATTACGTGTTAAAGATAAAGCTTATTTACGACGGAATATTCTCCTTTTAAATAGATTTAAGAATATAGCCCTGTAATATAAAATATTAATAAATAAATATTATCCCCCTAATTTGTATATGTTGATTAATTTGGGTTTCTTTGCAAAAGAAAGTCACCCGAAGAGAAATAATGAAATATTTACTGCTTTTTATGACCTTTGCCAAGATAGGAATGTTCACTATCGGTGGCGGATACGCTATGATACCTCTCATTGAACGGGAAATCGTAAAAAAGAGATGGATGAGTAAAGAAGATTTCATGGAAATGTTTGCGTTGACCCAGTCACTTCCCGGTGTTTTTGCTGTCAATATATCCATATTCGTCGGCTACAAGCTGCATAAAGTAAAAGGTAGCCTGGTGTGTGCACTTGCCACAATCCTCCCCTCTTTTGTCATCATGATGCTGATAGCCATGTTCTTCGCTCATTTTCAGGACAACCAGGTGATGATACGCATCTTTAACGGTATCCGTCCGGCAGTAGTCGCACTGATTGTGATACCCTGCATTTCGGCTGCACGGGCACTGAAGCTGAAGTATTGGCAACTGGTGCTTCCAGCCATCGCCACCATACTCATCTGGCAATTCGGGCTATCCCCCGTATACATTGTCCTTGCAGGAATTGCAGGAGGAATGCTCTATACATTATGGTTAAAAGATAAACTGAGAAAATTACAGATATGATTTATTGGCAGCTGATATTGGTATATCTAAAAATCGGAATGTTCGGTTTCGGAGGCGGTTACGCCATGTTGTCCCTCATCCAATATGAGGTGGTGGACCACCATCACTGGCTCACCCTGCAACAATTCACGGACGTAGTGGCCATCTCGCAGATGACGCCTGGTCCGATAGGCATCAACAGTGCCACCTATGTGGGCTATGCAGTTACTCAAAGCGTGTGGGGAGCTGTCGTGACCACCATTGCAGTATGTCTTCCCTCGTTCATCCTGGTATTGCTCATCTCTTACTTCTTCGTGAAATGCAAGGACAACAAATACATCAAGGCGGCAATGTCGGGACTGCTGCCCATGTCCGTATCATTGATAGCTGCTGCTGCCTTATTGCTGATGAACAAGGAAAATTTCATAGATTACAAAAGCATACTTATCTTTGCAGCCGCTTTCGGCGTGACGTGGAAGTGGAACCTCCACCCTATCTTACTGATAATCCTTGCCGGAGTCGCAGGCTTCCTTCTATATTGAAGAAGCGGTAGAGACGGATACCATCTTGCGGGCATATGCCCACACCACGCAATAGGCAACCAGCGGTACGATGAACGCCCACACCATCGTCGTATGGTCTGCCACCAGTCCCATCAACAGCGGACCTACCACGCCTCCCACGGGAGACATCATCAGGAAAGAGGAAGCCCTCTTGGTATGGTTGCCCAGCCCGCGCAAGGAAAGTGCAAAAATCGTGGGAAACATAATAGCCTCAAATGCATATCCGCACAACAGAGCTGCAAGCGACACCATTCCTACATCCAGCAACACCAACAAGGTAGTCATCACAGTGCCCGTAGCACAAACCAGCAACATCTTCTCGGCACGCACACGTCCCATAATCCAGCTACCGGCAAAACGTCCTAACATAAATAATCCCAGTCCACCGAAAGAAAGCACTACGGAAGCTTCGCGGGCATTCATCCAATTCTGCTCCACCACGTAATTGATGAAGAAGCTGTTGATGGAAATCTCGCCGACCTCATAGGCAAACAAGGCTATCAGCCCGAAAATGAAAAGCCGGTGTGACCACAATCCGACCTTATTACCAGCTTCGTCCACCTCCACACTATGTTCAATCTCGGGCAACTTGATTCTTGAAAAGACCAGCGCTACCAGCAACACAATTACCCCCATGCAGATATAGGGCAATGCGACATTACCCGAGCCCGTCTGCCCATCCTTCGAGAAGAGTAGCAGTCCAGCCAGTACCGGTGCACAGATACATCCCAGACCATTGAAGGATTGTGCGAAATTCAGTCGGCTGGCAGCAGTTTCCTTTGCGCCCAATTCTGTGGCATAAGGATTGGCGGCAGTTTCAAGAAACGTCAGTCCGCAACCTATCACGAACAATGCAAACAAGAAAAGATTAAAAGACAGATAATGCTGCCCGGGGATAAAGAGCAGCGAACCGATGCCGTAGAGCAACAGACCGAATACCACACCCCGGCGATATCCGAAGCGACTGATGAAAAGTCCTGCAGGAATGGCCATGATGAAGTATCCCATATACATCGTCATCTGTATAAAGGCCGAATGTGTCTTCGTAATATCCAGTATCTCTTGAAAGTGCTTGTTCAGTACATTCAGAATGGCATGGGCAAATCCCCACAAAAAGAAAAGAGAGGTAATCAAAATGAAGGGCACAAGGTATTGTCCGCCCACCAATGGTATTCGTTTCTGTTTCATAATATGATAATTCCAGACAATCGTTGCAAGGCGATTGATAATTGCGGGTGCAAAGATAAACAAAACTCCCGGTCTTTACCCAACATTTTCCTATTCGCTATTGTACGGAGCAACTTTTTCTCTAACTTTACTGCCATCATACAATGTTAAGCCATGAAAAATGCCATCCCACGATACAATTTCTACAAAACTAAGTACGGAAGCGAACTTCTGATAGATGTCGTTGATTTGCAGTATACCCGGAAATTCTTGACCCAGGGAAAAGTACATATTCTGACCTACTATGACATCACCTTCATCACAGAAGGAGAAGGAGAATTCACTATCGGTAACCGGACACACTTGGCAGCTCCCGGTGATGTATTCTTCTCCAAACCAGGTGAGGTGCGCAGTTGGGACACAGACCGTATCGGCAACGGTCATGCTCTAATTTTTGAGGATACCTTTTTGACCTCTTTCTTCAAAGACCCACTATTCGTGCAGCACCTCCCGTTCTTCCGAATGGGAAAAATGGTAGACAAACTCCAACTGCCGAACGGGCTCTATGCACGAATACTCCAACTTCTGCACGACATAAAGGTCGAAATCGACTCCTTCCACCCACACGATACGGGCATATTACGCGCCTTACTTTACGAGGTCCTCATGCTACTCAACCGTGTCTACCGCACCTCTATCCCTCCGGAGACGGGTAAGGAGCCACATAAAGATATCAGCAGCTTCCACCTCAGCCGATTCTTCGAATTGGTTGGGGAGCACTTCCGGGAGCAGCATTCTGTACAATTCTATGCCGATAAACTATGCATCACTCCCAACTATCTGAACGAAATCCTCTCTTCGGCCATAAACATCAACGCCAAGCAGTACATACTCAACAAGGTTACAGACGAAGCCCAGCGTCTGCTCACCTACACCGACCTCCCCATTTCAGAAATAGCCTCCGAACTCCATTTCTCAACCGTCTCCTACTTTGTACGTAGTTTCCGACAATGTATAGGGTATACTCCCCTCGCCTACCGGAAAATGGAGAAACCGTGAAAAGTGACATATCCTCCTTCTTTTTTATTGTACAAAAGTTCCACTTACCGGCTATCTTTGCCCTTGAAACAATAACCCATAAAAAAAACAAACAATGAGAGATGCAGAAAAAACAGTAGGAAACATGATTGACAAGGAAAAAACCATCTTTGTCGGTTCGGTGGATGCCGAAGGCTTTCCCAACATCAAGGCCATGTTGCAAACCCGCAAAAGGGAAGGGATCAAACACATTTACCTATCAACGAACACCTCGTCGATGCGCGTTTCGCAATTTCTCAAAAATAACCGGGCATGCCTTTACGTCTGCAACACACGCTTCTTCAAGGGCGTAATGCTGCGCGGCACGATGGAGATACTGACGGACAGCACCAGTAAGGAAATGATATGGCAGGAAGGCGACACTATGTACTACCCCGAAGGAGTGACTGATCCCGATTATTGTGTCCTGAAGTTCACCGCCTTCGCCGGTAGGTATTACAGCGGATTTAAATCAGAAGACTTCACGATAGAATAAACGGGCCATCCGTTCCAGTCCATCAGCAAGCAGAGCCCGGGGACAAGCGATATTCAGCCGGATAAAGCCCTCTCCACCGGGACCGTACATCGTACCGGAATTGACCATCAGATGCTGTTGTTCTTGCAAACGCAAGGCGACAACATCTGAGCTGATACCGGAAGCACGGCAGTCTATCCAAACCAAATAAGTTCCTTCGAGTGGCAGCACGGGATATTGTGGTAACCGTTCCTTGAAAAAGCAGCAGAGGTATTCGTAATTCCCCCGCAGATATTTCCGCAAGGCATCGAGCCATTCCCCACCTTCGTTGTAAGCTGCCATTGTGGCGATTACGCCGAACGGATTGACGTCGCATACCTCGTTGATGTTAATGGCTCTGTCAATACGGCGGCGCACCTCTTCATCGGCTGCGATGATATTGGCGATTTGCAACCCGGCAAGGTTGAACGCCTTACTCAGCGAAACGCAAGTGACGGAATTTTGCAAAAAGCGTTCGGACAAGGAGGCAAAGGGTGTGTAGTCATATCCTTCGTAAGTCAGTTCACAATGAATCTCATCCGCCACGACAAACACCTCATTCCGTAAACAAATATCACCTATATGCTGCAGTTCTTCCGGAGTCCAGACCCGTCCGACCGGATTGTGAGGATTGCACAGCAGCAGGATTTTTGCTTTCGGATCGGAAGCTTTCCTTTCAAGATCGGC
>ERZ772880.1414-NODE-1414-length-20707-cov-10.020531_pt1 | contig 20707 bp, 15 predicted proteins | sample MGYA00580577_ERZ772880 | MGnify/ENA primary metagenome ERZ772880 (study PRJEB29015, sample SAMEA2737705) | human gut metagenome | biome: human gut; feature: human-associated habitat; material: faeces | place: China | collected 2012 ... | reverse complement strand
TGAGCAGGATAAAAAAGCTCCTCGAGAACAAAGGTATTTTGACTTCACAGGGAAAGAAAGTATGGAACGAATCACTTATCCGCAGCATCCTGAAAAACGAAAAATACGTGGGTGACGCACTTCTGCAAAAGACATTTACTTCCGACTGTATCACTCACAAGGTTGTAAAGAATCACGGCGAACGTCCGATGTATCTGGTGACAGATCATCATGATCCGATAATTGACCGTGACACATACAATAGAGTTCAGCAGGAGCTTGCAAGGAGAAGTTCAAAAAGAAAGGTATCAGATAAAACTATCACCGAACAAGGAAAATACAGCAGTAAATATGCTCTTACCGAACTGCTTATCTGCGGAAAATGCGGCACGCCTTACCGCCGTACAACGTGGACTTCAAGAGGGAAAAAGTTAATAGTCTGGCGGTGTATAAGTCGGCTGGAACACGGCAAAAGATATTGCCCCGATTCGCCCACGATAAAGGAAGAACAGCTCCACAAAGCTATAATACGAGCGATAAATAACTACTACTCTTGTGGTAACGACGTTGAAAAGATCTTAAAAGCTAATATCGGCAATGTGCTTGAATGTCAGGGGCAGGAAGAAATTATTGCAGCTGAAAACAGACTTAAAGAGATCGACCAAGCAAGAAATGATCTGATAAGCCTCATAGCAACAGGCGGCTGTGATGAGGACAAGCTGGACAGCGAGTTTGAAAAGCTGTATAAGGAAGAGCAAAGCCTGAGTGAAAGACTTGCAATGCTGAAATCAAAAAATCAAACTTCCGCCGAAACTCAAGCCAAGCTTGATAAGATAATAGATATGATAGAGCATGAGAAATTCGAGCTGGAAACGTTCGATAATGTGCTTATCAGAAAGCTGATAGAATGTGTGAAGGTTCTGAGCAAGACGGAGATACTGTTGATCTTTAAAGGTGGGTATGAGGTCAGAACGGAGATTGAATAACGATTAAAATTTACAGCTTGCGATATATTCGCAGGCTGTTTTTGTTGGGAGGTGTAACATTGTCATCAAACTTTGACGGCATAAAAACGAGAAAATACGGCATTGAGATCGAAATGACGGGACTTACACGAAGTCAGGCGGCAAGAGCTATGGCTAAAGTGCTTGACGGAAGTGTTGAACACGAGGGCGGAAGCTATGACAAATACGTTGTAACTGATTCAAAGAACAGAAAGTGGGCGATAGTTTATGACGGTAGTATCAACTGCTATAATGCAAACGGAGACAGAGCGTCTAAGTCTTACAGCGTGGAAATGAACTCTCCTGTGCTGGAATATGGAGACATACCGCTTTTGCAGGAAGTTGTCAGAGCGTTACGCCGTGCAGGCGGAGTAACGGGTCCTCGGTACTGTGCTGGAACGCATATCCATATTTCAGCGGACGATTATACACCGCAGCAGATTCGAAATCTTGTGAACATCTTCGCAAGCAAGGAGAACTTTCTGTGGGACGCTTTGCAGGTATCATCAGCCCGTGAAAGCTACTGTCACAAGATGGACAAGCAGTTCATAGCGGACATAAACCGCAAGAAACCCAAAGATATGGAGGAGATAAAAAAGCTTTGGTATCGTGGAAGAATGAGCGAGCAGTTTCAGCATTATTCAAACAGCCGATATGTGATCTGCAATCTGCACAGCTTTTTTCAGCACGGACATTATGAGATAAGAGCTTACAACGGTTCTCTTCACGCAGGAGAGGTAAGAAGTCAGATAGTGCTTGCGTTAGCTATAAGCAATGCGGCAATGACAAAGAAATACTGCTCTCCTCACGTTTCACAAAGCGATAATATGCGGTACAGTTTCAGAGTGTGGCTTTTAAATCTTGGACTGATAGGAGATGAATTCAAGAATTGCAGGTCGCATCTGCTGAAACATCTTGAGGGTGACATAGCCTGGCGACACCCGGAGGACGGGATTGCTGCAAGGGCAAGGCTTAAAGAAAAGCGAGAGCTTGAAAAACAAGCGGCTCGTGAGCGGCGTGCCGAGCCTGTAAGCGACAACAGCACACAAGCCGAAAATGTACCCGAAGAAAACAACGAGCTCACAGAGAGCCAATGTGAGGGCGTTGAAGAGGAACTTGAAATGAGTATGTAAAATTGCAAAGGAGTTTTTATGGAATACAAAAGATTATACATCGCTTATGGCAGCAACATCAACCTTGAACAAATGGCATATCGCTGTCCAAATTCAAAGATCGTAAGCAAGGAGATGCTGAAAGGCTACGAGCTTGAATTCAGAGGTGTTGCGACGATCGTGCCGAATGATAAATCGGAAGTCCCCATACTCATATGGGAGATAGACGGACGTGACGAGCACAGTCTTGACAGGTATGAGGGCTTTCCGAATCTTTACCGCAAGGAGCTGTTTGAGATAGAGGTAGACGGAGAAAAAAAAGAGTGCATGGCGTACTTGATGAACAAAGGACAGATATCGCCGCCGACCAGTTATTATTACAACGTCATAAATCAGGGATATGAGGCGAACGGTATGGACACAAGCTATCTAAGGGCGGCACTTGAAAAGTCGGTTTACGGGCAGCATTTTGATGAATTTCAAGAAGAACTTGAAGAAGATGATCTTCAGATGAAGTTTTAAGGAGCGTGGTCAAATGAGATACAAAGGATTTTACATCAAGATCTCACCTGACAGCAACATTCGTAGGGTCGACAAGAAAGGCAGAGATATTCTCTGTGAGGGATTTTTGATACAGGTTTTCGCTGACGAGACCGAACGTATTGAGATCGACAACTTTTCTGCGGCTGTGGGTTTTGAGATACTGGAGAACAGCTTTGAGGAGGCGGTGCAGTTTGCGAAGGATTTTGTGGAGTGTGAGGGGAAGGAATGTATGTGAAATATGTGGGACAAATAAAAATGCTATGAAAATCGGCTTTATAATAAGTCGATTTTCTTGCTTGATTTGTCGAAATATGTCATAATAATGTATGTGTTTGAAAGTATGTACAAAGCTAAGGTTGGCCGATTGTGCAATATATAGAAATCATGCTTGAATTATTAAAATGTCACTAGCTCTATTGAAAAATGCTGTAAAATGGTGTATAATTATGTTAGGCGGCTTGTCTTTATATGCAATGCTGTATGTAAAATAAAACAAGCGGCAATAATAAACGTTCTCACACGAGTGCAAATCCATTATATTATGTAGTATGTGATTCTTATTTGATTAACATATCAATCATTATTTCATAAAAAAAAGAGAGGAATATCTATGGAGATTATCTACAAGTCAATTCGTACAATTAATTATGAAACACAACAGATTAGCGCAATCGATACGCCATCTGCATTTGATGATTATGTAGCTGAATTAATAAATCACATAAGCAACAATAATTCTGTTCGTGAATATAAAACACGTTCAAATTCTACTGAGGTTATTGGAAATATATTAGGAGTATGTGCAAATATAAATGATGATGATTGTGTTTTTAGTAAGATGGATGTAATAGCTAGACGTCTTTTGTTGAAAGAAACAGAAGCTCAAAGTAGTATTATTCACACGAATACAATAGTGCAAAAGGGTAGTTTAGTCCAAGCTTTGTTATTTGATGAAACATCGGAGAAATATATATACTTATTAGCAAAAGTGGAGCATACTGAGTGGGTGGATGATTCTGATTTTACTTTTAAAACTGGTTTTTCAAAAGATAAAAAGAAAATATGGAAGTCATGCTTGTTTGATTTATCTAATCTTGTTGCAGATACTTTTTGTGCTAAAGTATATTCTGATACAAAAGCACGATATTGGTATGATGGTTTTCTAGAATTGGATGAAATGAATAGCGATGAAGCAAACACAGAACGAGCTTTTAAAGCAGTCGATGCTACACTGGGTCACGGATTTAGAGGTATCACCAGTCCTGATCATACAATAATTAGAAATGGTTTTGTAGCATATATGAAAAACAAAGAGCATATTGATTATCCAGAAATGGTCGAAGAAATTTTGGGGAATTATGAACCTATTGATCCTAATATTTCATCGGATAAAATATTAGAAATAAAATCAAGGTTGTTAGAGCAACCAGAAAAGAGAAAATTTGATTGTCAATTTAATGTCGTAGGAAGTGCAATTAATGCAAGAATAAGGCGTGTATATCCAATATATGATGGAATAGATCTTAGAGTCAATGGAGGTATTAAGGAATTATCAAAAACAATTATTGCTGTTGAGGAAAATGGCGTGAGATACATAAAAATTAGAACCAATAATGAAACTACGTTCAATCAATTTAAGTTTTAAATAAAGGGAAAATAGAATGTTGAGAAAGGAGGTTAGATATTATGTTGTTTTCCGAAATGAAGAGGATATTTAAGTGTGATAATATTAATATTTCTGAACGACTAAATACAGTTGAAGCTTCTTTTGACATTGAATTTCAGGATTTCCCCGCTATGGAGGAACTTCGGAATATTATTTCAATTGTGCCCACACGTGATATTATAGTATTAACATTGAAAAGTTACAGTGGTGATATTATTCAAATTACAAATAGTCAAGTTGAGGAGTGTGACTTTTCAAAATTGATAGACGGATTATCTTCTGATGATGAGATTAGCGTAAGTGTTAGAATTGACAAAAGTATCTTGGATAATAAATTTTCGATATATGATTTTGATTCCTTTAGTAATGATTTGACAAGACGTGAACCTAATGAGGTGATGAAATGGTTCTCAGATTGTTTGAAAGGGATAGATTTCTTACGATTTGAAGTGTTCGATTATGATATTTCATTTGCTACTAGAACATTAGCTTTTGAATCCAGTAGTGATGCTATTTTTTATCCAAAGGTAAACAGATTACAGAGGCTAAAAAGTTGTAGAGAAAATGCTTGTTTTTATAACATGAACACTTATGAAATAATTCCTGATGATTTCATTTTTGAAGGCATTATGAGAGCAGGAGAAAGGCTGAAATCGTTATTTGGTAAATTGGCAACGATTCTCTCTTTGATATATGTAGTCTCTTATTCATCAATTGATGAATACAGCGTTAATCTTCAAATCAATGGTCAGAGAACAACAAGCCAAACGAGACCTTTGAATAGTATTGAAGAAAACGATAAATGGATTTCGATTTATAATTGGATATTTACAGATGGAAATCCAACTGACAAAATGTTGATAGCTCACAATGTTATGAGCTTATATTGTAAATATGAGAGCTTTTTAAATATCGATGAGACTATGTTTGATGCGATTAAGACAAACTATAATCTTTACTTGCGTACTAATGTGAGTCAATATCTTGACATGAAACGTGATATAGGTAAATTCATTCAAAACATTGTTACTCAAGTAAGTGATTATGCGTTGAGCATACTTAGTAAGTTTAAAGCAAACCTAATTGCATTATTCGTGTTTCTGTTTACTGTCGTATTAACAAATATTGGGAACAAGCAAAACTGGGGAGATATTTTTACTAAGCACACAATATATATAATTGAATTATTTGCAATGGGATCTATGGTGTATATGGTTATATGCATTTTTGAAACGAGATACCAATTAAAGAAAGTACGAACTGGATATCAAGAATTAAAGAATAATTATAAGGATGTATTATCAGACTTAGAAATAAAAGAAGCGTTTCAAGAAGATAAACTTTTTAAGGAGGCAAATAAGTCGGCTAAAAACGGATTAATTGGATGGTCTATAGTTTGGGGTGCTACATTACTGTTATGTATTCTTGTTATTGAGTTTTTTACAACAAATCATGGGGTGCTGGTATGGTTATGGGATAAATGCTATACTCTTTTTATCGCTTCTAAATGAGAATAATATCTATAATTTTTTATCAAAGGTTTAGACATTACTTTTAACGAGAAATATTATATATTTCGTCATCTATTTCATAGTCGCAACACACGAAAAGCTCGATTTTATCGGGCTTTTTTCTTTTGCTCCAGTAAAAATAAATGGGCAGACACGCTGGCTCTAAGAACAATTTTTAATTGATATTATGCTAAAACGCACTACCATAGCTAATGCGTCTGTCGGTTAATATATTCATATATGTAACGAACAAATCCGCAGGCGATACTGCGGATTTCGTTTTAATTTCTATGCACTTTCTAATTCTTCTGTTGGCTCAATAAACACGCTGACAGTTCCATTAAACTCTCCGTTCATCTCGAATCTGATATCAAGACTTTTATCTTCATTTTGATGAATGAAAATTCGCTTGACTAACATTCTTAGATTGATATCCGAAATCGTACCCTCGGACAGGATTTCATCAAGTATCTGTGTTGTGTTTTTAAGCTGTTCTTTTCTCTGTTTGCAGATTTTGTCATATTCCCTCAAGTCGGTTATCCGTTTTTCAATAGCGGATATTTCTTCTTCACGCTTAGTAATCATATTGTTGTAAACTTGTGCGTGTTCTCTGTCGCCGATTCGCTCTATAATCAAATCTTCGATCTGCTGTCGGAGTGATAATATCTTATCGTTGAGCTGCTGTATCTGACGTTCATACAGCGGCTTTTTCTTTACCCAATCCTTGACAATCTTGTTGTAGCGTTCGCTTTCGGCAAGTATCGTTTCACGAAGTCCTCGGACTTCATCTTCGATCAAAGCGTCAAGCTGATTTTCACGGACTGTGTGCGGAGTACAGTATTGCTTGCCGTAGCGGTGTGCGCTGTTGCAAGTGTATTCAACGTACTCTTTGCATTTCCATTTTCTTGTGCGAGCTACAAAGCAAGCCCCGCAGTCGGAGCATTTTATTAATCCGGAATAGCGATGAAGATTCCTGCCATTTTGCGAACGTGGATTAATCTGTGAACGCTGTTCCAGTAAAAACTGTGCCTGTTTCCAAGTTGTTTCATCAATTATTGGTTCGCAGAAATTCTCATGGCGATACTGTTCTTCGGGCGGAATGAAAGTTTTGGTTTTGTATATTTTTGAAGTTACTGTCTTATGATTAACCATTGTGCCAATGTATAATTCATTTGTGAGAATGCGTTTGACTGCTGTTTGTACCCACAAGTATTTTTTAGAGATGTCGGGTTTCCAATCTGCTAGCTTTCTGCGCTGATAGTATTCTGGTGATTTTATTCCACGTTCGTTCATCTTCTTTGCGATTGTGGTCAAGCCGTAGCCGTCAACGTATAGCTTGAATACTTCCTGCACTATCCAAGCTGTTTCATCGTCTACCAAAACAGTATTTGTGTTTCGGCCACGCTTGTAACCGAGGGGTAAGGACTCTATCAGACCTTTTCCTTTCTGCTTTTGACGTACACCTGCTTTTACTTTTTTGCTGATGTCCTTAGCATAAAAATCGTTGAAGATCTGCTTGAATCCAATCATCAAATCGTCATTCTCGTTACTGGAATCAATGCCCTCAGTCACAGAAATTACCTTAACATTATTCTGTCGCAAGTGATCAATGAAGAGTTCAGTCTGCGTTCTGTGTCGTCCTAATCTAGATAGATCCTTGACCAGAACTACATCAATTTTACCTTCGTCAACAGCAATTTCAAGTTCTCCTAAGCCTTTTCTGTTAAACGTCATTCCTGAAACATTGTCATCAAAGCTCTCTCCGACGATTTCGTAACCATTCTGCTCAGCGTAATCAACTAAAATCTGTCGTTGATTTTGCAGACTGTTCATTTCCTCATCTTCGTCACGAGATAATCTGTAGTATAGCCACGCTCTCATTTTATCGACCTCCTTTAAATTCGGCAGGCACGCTATGGTGTGTCTGCGTTACCTATCTGAACTTCGTTCAGATTGACACTACCACAAGCCGACCTGAAAGTCCAGCGATTACGCTGTTTTATCAACAAGTTCTACCTTTTCAATAAAATCGGAGTCGGAGCATTTGGACATACTATCTGAATTCAAATAGTCGTTAATCATGGACTCCATGAAGGTATCAAATGTCTTTCCGTCGCCATTATAGATAACAGTGACTGAATTGATTTTCGGGATTTCTCTTTGTCTTGGCATATTTTTATCGCCCTCCTTACTGTCTTTTCAGTTTCTTTTTCTCTGATTTTTAAACTGATCATTTTAATCATTCCTTTCCTGATATTTTGTCTGACATCATCAGCAACGCCTGAAAATATGCCGATTTTACATGATTTTCAGTACTTACGACCCCTGAATCATTCAAATCTCAAATTTATGACCCCATAAAAATTACGCACAATCATTTTGCTGAAACTGCGTATTTTCGGCACTTTTGCGGCGAGCTTTGCTCGTCCGCTGTGACTGTTTCGGGGGCTATGACCCCGAAACTTTAACTTGCAATGAAATATTTCACTTTGCTTTAACTGCTGCATATCCGGTATTTGTGCAGATTGACAACTGCCTTTTTATTATCAGAATTAAAACCTCTCCCACATATCGCCCACAGCGGCTCACAAATCGCTTGTGTCGGCTTTTGAAATGCTTTTGCTAAACTTACCCGACAAAAAATCCAAGCCCGCAAATCGGCTTACGTTTGCCGATTTTGGTTGACAGTAACTTTGCCCGTTTTCAGTTACTGTCACACCTGCTGTCAGCACCGTAAACCAAGCATTTTCAAGGGTTTGCGAGGTATTGCTTATGCACTCCGTTGACAGTAACTCCGCTACCATTTTTACTGTCACTACTGTCACGCTCACAGTCGTAATGAAGAATTATCAGTCTGCCGTTTCTTGTTCGCTTGTACTGAAAATCAATTCCAAACTTTTTGAGAGTGTAACCGTTCTGCACCAGATCTCTTGTTACTCTGTTGGGATAAAACGTTTCATCGGAAACACTTTTCAGAACATTCACTAATTCCGAAGCTGTACCGCAGAAATCAATATGCTTCTTAAGATACACATACAGTGCAGCCAGAAAAATGTTATCTTTATTTTTGCAGTTGAGCGGCTCATCGGTGACGATCCACTTCTTTAAATTGCTGTCAAACTGCAAATTAATTTCTGCGTTTTCAATATCACGACCTACACAATGAAGCTTTGCTGTACGACTTCCACGCTTGCTTTCAATCAGAACCATGCTTCCGTCAACACAACCGCTTAAGCCTGTACTGCCTGAGATCATATTAAATGGATCGCTGTCAGCACACTTTCGTGTGTGATGCACAACTACGATTGTAATTTCAAGCTTGTCGGCAAGTGCTTTCATCACAGACAGTTCTTTGTAATCAGTGCCGTAGCCTGACTCCGATTCGTTACGCACCTTTTGCAGAGTGTCAATGAACACAACTTTTAAATCGTAATGCTCATTTTTAAAATCCGTAATCTGTTCTTCCAAGCCATTTCCAATCGCCTCAGACATAATTACGAAATACAATCTTTCCGCAGGCTCGTCCGTAATTTCGTAAAGACGATTTTGGATTCGTACATAGCTATCTTCCAGACACAAGTACAGCGCAGTTCCTTGTGTAGTTTGCTGACCTAATACCTTTTCTCCTTTCGCTATAGACAAGCACATATCAAGCGCAAGCCACGATTTTCCGACTTTTGGTGCTCCTGCTAAGATATACAGACCTTGTGCAAGCAGATTGTCAACTACAAATTCAATCGGTTTGTACACTGTGGTCATGATTTCCTCGCAGGACTTTGAGTTGAACTTTTTCAATTTATCAAGCCTCCTATTCAATTTTCAAGTTTCTGTTGCTTTTCGTTTTAATTTACTTTGTAAATCGCATTCAAATTTTTTACGCACATTAATTAAATTTCCGATATCAATATGTAACCAAAACAAAAAAGCCCGTACACTTTTCAGTTTCACGATTTTTACAAAAGGATATAGTTATCCCGTTGTTACCAAAATCGTGCCTGAAATATGTACGAGCTTAAAGCTCTAAAAGTATTTGCCGATATGTTTATCTAAGTAAGAGGCACTTACTGTTTAATTTTATGTTGAACTATGTCGTCCCTATTTAATATTATATCATTAGAACACTCGTTTGTCAACAGCTAATAAAAAACCTGTTTGCGTTCCAAGATTTTTTACTCTCGGAGCACGCTTTGTTTTGAACTATAAGTTTATCACACAGTGCTACAAAATTCAGTAACCAACTTAAAGCATAAGCAATAAACCTTTAAAATGGACTTGACTTCTCCCTAAAACAGAGTTAACATACGACAAAATGTGCAGTATACACCGAAATTATCTTATAATATACCACTAAAAGATAAAAATGTCAATCCACGGATTGACTAAAACTGACAAAACTAATTATATATTTTGTACAAATTCAATGATAGCTTTCTGTCAATCTATATAATTGACGGTAAAATATCAAGGATTTCGAGATGTTTATAACTCTTTTTTCTTCTATTTCTGGTCAAAAATCTCGTCAAAACGGGTGTATACTTAAAGTACATATTTTAAGGAGGTATCGCCATGTCAAGACGAGGAGAAAACATATTCAAACGCAAGGACGGTCGCTGGGAGGGCAGGTATATTTCAAGTTACATGGAAAACGGTAGAGCAAAGTATTCGTCTGTTTACGCTTACAGCTATGTGGAATGTTCGCAGAAGCTACAGCTTGCTAAAGTTGATTTGTTGCCAAAAAACAACCCGATAACTGTGAACGAGTTGTTTGCGGTCTGGCTTGCAAGCCGTAAAAATAGTATTAAATCATCAACCTATGTCAGTTATCGCACCATGTATCAGAATTACATCGCTGCACCGCTTGGAGATATGCGTGTTGACAGAGTGACTTCATTTATGATCAATCGCTATGTGTCCGAACTGTTGGAATGCGGCAGAGATGACGGAAAAGGACTTTCATCAAGGAGCGTGCAGGCAATTCTAATCATGATGAAATCTGTATTTGCTTACGGAGAAATTGAATACAAGCTTGATGACCCTGCTAAAAATGTATCGCTGCCAAAATCGGAGCATAAGGAAATTGAGGTTTTTACAAGCATTGAAATAGAGAAAATTCGTAAGAATGCTTTATGTGATGATTGCCAAATTCTCGGTATTCTGCTTTGCCTTTATACTGGTCTGAGAATAGGTGAGATATGCGCTTTGAAGTGGCAGGATATTGACCTTGTAAATCAGGTGATTCGTGTACGGAAAACGCTCCAGAGAATTAAAAACCCTAATGCAATAACACCTAAAACAGTTGTGCTAATCGATGAGCCAAAAAGCGCTAAGTCTATCCGTGATATTCCTATTCCGACTTTTATGCTGTCGCAGATTGCTAAAATCAAACGAAATGTCAATCCTGACTGCTGCTTCCTGACACAATCAGTTCAACATACCGAACCGAGGACTTATCAGTACAGGTACAAAACTTTTCTGAAACACATTGGTGTAACGTATAAGAATTTTCATGTTCTGCGGCATACCTTTGCTACGGAATGCATTCGGCTTGGGATTGATGTTAAAACTGTCAGCGAACTTTTAGGTCATGCAAGTGTGAAAATTACACTTGAGAGGTATGTACATTCCAATATGGATATGAAACGTAAGCAGCTTGAAAAATTATATGCCTGCGTTTAGCTTTTTTATTTTATTTCTGGTCAGAATTGTGGTCGGAAAGCTCCGCAAAGCCTTGATTTATCGGGGATTGCGGGGCTTTTTTTCTTATAGTGGTATATTATAAGATAGGTATAGACACTATAATTAAAATTTATTCAAAATGGAGGTAAAGTTATGAAAAAACGTATTGTCAGTATGTTTACAAGTATGTTATTAGTCTTTAGTATGGTGTCGTATGTTCCGAATGTCAACGCTAAAGCCGACGATATTACAGAGGAAAGGAATGGAGAAATCACGACAGGCAGCGGTGACGTATCTATTGAGGGTACAAACTCGTTCGGAAATATGTTGACATCTTCTCTAGACGAGAAGATGGATGAACAGGAGGCTAACAACGGATATAATGTATTCTCGGTGGAAATGGCAGATACCACTGTTGCCGCAGTTGAATTTGAAACATTGGAGGACTGTACGCTAGTAGTCGGAATCTACGACGAAGCTGGTGAAGCTATGCTAGCTTCAGGTAGTACAGAGGTTATTTCAGGCGAAACAGATGTATACGTAGATATTGAAACTGATAGTATGCCAGAGTATTTCTATCTAAGGGCTTTTCTGGTGGACACCGAGTGTTTTCGTCCGCTGTGTGCAGCCTATGAGTCACCGAATTACACACAAGAAATGCAGGAGTTTTTGCAAAAAACTACCGATGATTTTGATCAGGACAGAGTGTTGAATTTAGACGAGGATAAGACAAATAATTTTGCGGTTTACAGCGAAGACACTAAGATAATTTCGCAAGCAGAGGGCACAAATGAGGTCGTTTCTGCTGATGATGAAAATAATATCTATGTTATTGAGAACGCAGATAGTTCTATTACGTCTTTGCAGCCGGGTGAGACTTTTGCTTATGAGTATGGCGAGGGTGATGTGTTGATCGTTAAAGTTAATACAATTTCAATCAATGGAACTACTGTGACGATTAAAGGGGAAGAAACATCGTTAGAGGAAACATTTGATTATGTAAAGATTGACACCCAGCAGGAAACTGGCGATGCGGAAATTGATACAAATGGCTGTGACGATAGTTTGGAGTATATGGGTACGATTTCCGAGAATGAAAACAGCAGAACTAGCACATATGCTATTGATGTTGATACGGGAGCAAGCACAAAACTGTCATATAAATTTTTAGGAAATGATGAAGACGGACCTAAGGTGACTGGATCATTTAGCTTAGGCGTAGGAGTTAATGTTAAAACGTATATTTCATTTTCTTATCAATACATAGAGATTGCATTTAATTCAGATATGAAATTGGAACTGGCTTTTGAAGATAAGGTCGAGATTAAAATTCCAATAGGAAAAGTGACCTTTATACCGTTTCCAGGAATCAATATAGGCTGTGATTTGAATTTTTTAGCATCAATAGCAGGTAAAATATCTTTTAGCGCTACACTTGAATACACATCAATAGGTTTTTCATATTCCAGTGATACTGGATTTAAAAATCTAGTAAAAAAGCCTAATTTGGATATTGATAAAGAAATACAAGCTGAAATTAAAGTATTTATAGGCATTTCATTAGCTCCAAATGTTTCGTTGATAAGTAGCAAAATTGCAAAGGCGGAACTTGATTTGAAGGCGGGAGCGGAAATAGCGGCAGAAGCAACTCTTGCAACGAGTTCGGATTCAGTAAAAAATGATTGTAGCATATGTTTTGATGGCGAAATTGCTCCTAAAGTGGAAATGGGTGTGAAACTGAAATTGCTTGACAATTCAAAGTTATCACTTGATATTAAAATGCTTGATTTTAAGTTTACAAGTGCAGACTTTTATTTTTCAGTAGATAAAAAAGAGTTTGGTTGGGGTGGATGTCCCTATAAAAAATATAAGATTAATATAACTGTATTAGACCAAGAGGCAGACCCTGTTGAAAATGCAAAAGTTGAAATAGACGATAGCATAGTTTGCAATGAGTTGATAACCAATAAGGACGGTAAGACCAGTCTATATTTACCTAATGGAAAATATAAAGTTACTGTCGAAAAAAACAGTGCCAAAGTAAAGAGAAAGTTTGCTGTTTTAGATAATGCAAAAAGTCTGCCTGTTGAACTTTCAACTAATAATAATCAAAGTGGTAACGATAAGATCAGCACAGATGATTGTAAATTAAGTTTAGGAATGGGTGACAGTGCCATAATTACTGAAAGTGGAAATTTGTATATGTGGGGTTCCAATAGTAGAGGGGAGTTAGGCAATGGAACAACTACGGATAGTTATACACCCATAAAAATAATGGATAATATAAAGTCGGTAAGTCTTGGTAGTTCAAGTAGCGCAGCAATTACTGAAATTGGTGAACTTTATACATGGGGTGATAATAGTGACGGAACGCTTGGAGATGGCACAACAATTGATAGATATTATCCTATAAAAATAATGGACAATGTGGCTTCAGTTAGTGTTTCTAGTTCTGTTAGTGCGGCAATAACTGAAGATGGCAGTTTATATATGTGGGGTTATAATAATGGAGGTAGACTTGGAAATGGATATGGTAATGGAATAGTCGCAACTCCTATAAAGATATTGGATAATGTAAAGTCTGTAAGCCTAGGAAATTCCCATAGTGCAGCAATAACAAAAGACGGAGACTTATATACATGGGGTTTTAACGATTGTGGTCAGTTAGGCAATGGAACAACAACTGATAGCTATACGCCAATAAAAATAATGGATAATGTAAAATCGGTAAGTCTTGGTTCTTTAAACAGCGCAGCGATAACCAAAGACGGTAGATTATATGTTTGGGGTAATAACGACCACGGTGAGGTAGGCAACGGAACAACAACTGATATGTGTGTACCAATAAAAATAATGGATAATGTAAAATCGGTAAGTCTTGGTTCTATTAGTGCGGCAATAATTGAAACTGGAGAGCTCTATATGTGGGGAGAAAATTATTGTGGATTGCTTGGTAATGGAACAACTGCAGATAGCTATACACCTATGAAAATAATGGATAAAGTAGTTTCGTTTAATATAGGACATGCTCTTGCTATGGCAATAACAAAAGATGGAGGTCTTTATACATGGGGTGCTAATACAAATGGACAGCTTGGAGATGGCACAACGTCACAATGGGTAATTAGAAGTATTCCAGCCAAGATATTGGATAATGTAAAGTCTGTAAGCCTAGGAAATTCCCATAGTGCAGCAATAACAAAAGACGGCAGCTTATATACTTGGGGATATAACGGCTCTGGTCAGTTAGGTAACGGAATAACCACTGATAGTTCCATTCCAATAAAAATAACAATACCTGCTGCAACAACAGCAATTTCAGCTATGTCACCAAGCGTTATGCTTTTTACCGAAATGTCGGTAAGTACAACAAAATCATTTTCAGATTTGAAAACAAACGAAGTGTATAACATTTACGCAATTAAATCACAAAGTGCAGAAACACTGCTTGATTCGGATAATCTGCTGTACATAACACAGGCGGTTTCAGACGAAAACGGCGAGCTGAGCGTGGCTTATGGTCTAGCGGAGAAATATGATGATGCTGTATGGTTAGCTGTTCCTATGACGCAGACGGATATTTCAAGTGCAGATGTGGCGCTTGGAGACCTTGAGTATACTGGGAATGAGCAATTTGTCGAGCCTGTAGTTACCTTTGACGGTGAGGTTCTCGCCGAGGGCAAGGCATATTATCTGGAAAGAGATTATAGCGCGACTGATCCTGGCAAATATACAGTCATTATAACTGGAATGGGTCTCTACACGGGATCGATTGAAGTTTCATACTCTGTTAATGATGTAGGATATGACGTTGCAGGCAATGTTACAAGCTTTGGAAGTAATGAAAAAGACTTGACCACTATTACACTAATGACGGAGGGTAACTCCGAGCCTACATATAGTATAACAGTCGGTGGTATAGGTACAGTTAAGTATTCGATACCAAACGTTATGACAGGCAAGTACACGCTAATAATTAGCAAGAAGAATCATGTTACCCGGACTTATAAAGTCTCAGTTGACGATAAAGATATAGTTCAAGATTTAAAAATTCATCTTATTGGAGACATTAACGGTGATGGAAAAATTACAATATCCGATGTAGCAAAAACTACTTCTCATATTAGAGGTAAAGTGTTGCTGGAAGATTATGACTTTGCTGTTGCTGATATTAACGGCGATGGAAAGGTTACTGTATCGGATAAAGCCAAAATTAACGCACATATGCGAGGAAAATCCTCGTTGTGGAAATAAACTATCAGGAGGTAAATATGAAAAAACAAATTTTAACGCTGATGATTGCATCGGCAATTGCTTCGGGTGCAATGCCAATTCTTGGAGTGAGAGCGGAAACACCAAATGTAACAGTGTATATTACCACGGAAAATAGTAGTGTAAGTGCAGGAGATGAGATTGAATTTACTGTTTCTTTTGGTCAACTTAATGGTTTTACAGGCTATCAGATGTACTTAAATATTCCTGAAGGTCTGACTTACGTTCAAAATTCTGTTAAGATTAACAGCAATTTTAAAACTACATTACAGTTTGATGATGTTTTATGGGACGAAGATGTTATTTTGCTTAGCGGTAATGGAGCAGAACCTTATTCAACAGATGAGACCATAGATCTTTGTACGTTTAAATGTACCGTGGATGATGACGCTGTGCCAGGTGATTATACAGTAACGTTTGATGAAAATAAAGTATTTGAGGTGCTTGATGCTAATTATGATGCAACATCATATCAGATTATACCTGCCACCGTTAACGTGATAATGTCAGACGATTCAAGCAAGTCAGACGATTCAAGCAAACTGGACGATTCGAGCAAATTGGACGATTCAAGCAAATCGGACGATTCAAGCAAATCGGATGATTCGAACAAATTGGACGATTCAAGCAAACTGGACGATTCAAGCAAACTGGACGATTCAAGCAAATCGGATAATTCGAGCAAACCGGATGATTCAAGTAAGTCAGACGATTTGAGTAAGTCTGACAACTCAAGTAAACTCTATGATTCAAACAAAGAGTCTAATTATAGTGGATCAACCAATTCAAGTAATAAGACATCAACAACTGTAAACAAAGGCAGTGGTTCTTCAACAGCAAATCCTAATACCGGAATTACAATTCCCGCTGTAACTGCAGGAATAGTACTTTTGGGTACAGCTATGATTGTTATAAAGAAAAAGAAGTAAATTTTTTCTATTTTAGTTAAGACGGCAAATTATTTAATTGCCGGAGTAATAAATAGTTTGTGTCAAGTAAAATAAATAATAAAACAAACAAAATTTACTGATTTAACTAAATCAACTACTATCCGCATAATTCACAGAATGTTTACAGAAAGTTCGCTTTTTTGAGGCGTAATCTAACAAAAGGTTGATACAAATGAAATCATTGTTAAATGATTATTGTATATTTTAGGAGGTATGATTATGTATAAGAAAATTTTAGCAGGATTAATGGCATTGGCTATTGTCACAGGTGCTTATGCCCCGATTCAAAGTATTGTCGGCGGTACAAGCAATATGGAGATTGTTGCTTATGCTGACGATGTGTCGGAGGTAGAAACAGGAGAATACAACGGTTGGGAATATGCTTATTATAAGGATTATGGTAATACAGTATATGTTTATAGATATATCGGTGATGAAACAGAAGTTACATTACCGTCAAAGATAAACGGAAGGCGAGTGCAGGTTGATCCAAATACTTTTCTTAATGGGAATTTTTATGGAGATGGAAGTATATTCGGGCATAGTCAAGTTGAGGTTGTAAATATTCCTGCTGAATATGATGGTGATAATTATGATGATTATTATTATGTTAAAGAATTATTATTTGCGGGAAAAACGGTTAAGCAGGTTAATGTTGACCCTAATAACTCAAAATTTGCTTCATATGACGGAATGATTTTTTCCAAGGATATGAAATATTTGTATGATTGTCCCGAGGGTAAAGAGGGCGAAATTACTGTTCCAGACGGCACGGAATACATAGGTATTTGTCGTAAGGAAAATGAAGCGTTTAAAACCGGTGCCTTTGAAGATTGTCAGAAAATAACTAAAATCAATTTTTCAGACAGCGTTAAGGAAATTTCAAATAGAACTTTCCGTTGGTGCAAGGGTTTAAAAAGTGTAGATTTGGCTAATGCTGCTATATTGCCTAGCGATTATACTAAATCCTCATTAGCTTTTTCGGGTTGCGACAGCTTGGAAAGTATATCAACAAGCAATACCAATACATCGTTAACTGCTGTTGATGATGTGCTGATGACAGCCGATAAAACAAGAGTGATTATTATTCCTGCAAGGAAAGATAACGTAAAAATTCCTGCTAGCGTTGTAAGATTTGATTTTATGGAGCGGGGTTACATTGCGGATGACATTAATTGGGTTGAGTACAGATTTTGGAATAAATCTTATACAGTAGATGAAGATAACCAAAATTTCTGTTCAATTGACGGGGCATTATATACTAAGGATAAAAAGGCGTTGATTTATTATCCTGCCGGTGTTAAAAATGCTAAGGTTGCCGACGGTACGGAAACAATTGTAACTGGAGCATTTTTTGATAAGACGGATATTGAATCTGTAGTAATACCCGAAAGTGTAAAATTAATTGATAGAGAAGCTTTTTTGAATTGCACAAATTTAAACAGCGTAACTTTACCTGATAATGCTGAAATAAGCAGATGGGCTATTGGTTATTATTATGAAGATCCTTTGTTAGCCAGTGCAGGTATGAGAGATCCGTTAAAAAATCCAAACTTTACAATCTTTGGCAATCCCGACACAAATGGCGAACGTTATGCAACAGAAAATGGCTTTAAATTTGTAGACCTTACTGCTCCTGATGATAGTTCCTCAACTCCGAAAGATGACAGTTCTACAATAGATGATAGTTCGTCAAATACAGATGACTGAAACTCTACAACGGATAACAATTCATCAAATGGTAGTAACACAAACAATAACAATTCCAATAATGGCAATAATTCAAATAATGGTACAAATGCCAATAATGGAACAAGCACAAATAAAGGTGTTTCTGCAAACTCGGCTGATAGTTCTGCAAACCCAAGCACCGGTGCTGTTTCTGCTGCGTTCTCAAGTGTCGCACTTGCAGGTGCTGCTGCAATAGTTATCACGAAAAAGAAGAAATAATTAATTTTCTGATGTTGTATAATAAAACTTGACACAACCAGCAAAACCGAAATATAATAAAAGAAGAAAGGGTGTGAACAAAATGGAAACAGGAAAGCAGTACAGTGAGGAATACAAAAAAGAAGCGGTGAAGCTTGCAAAAGAGATAGGGAATAAGGCGGCAGCCGAGGATCTAGGAATCCCCAAGGGAACCATCGGGACGTGGGTAAGCAAAGCCAAAGCCGGCGAGATAGACAAAGGTGCAGGCACACGCACGCCAGAAGAATCTCTTAGCCTTGCACAGCAGCTGAAAGAAGCAAATAAACGCATTAAAGAGCTTGAAAAGAAAAATCGTCATTTGGAAGAAATGAATGAATTTTTAGAGGATGCCGCCGCTTTTTTCGCAGCCAGCCGTCGGAAGTCGGGAAAACAGAACGATTGATGTTCATAGCCCAAAAGACTGATGACGGCAGAATCACCGGTAAAATAAGCTTTTATTGTAAGGCATCTGAAGTCAGCAGACAGGCATTTTACGACTATCTTGAGCGCAAAGATGAGCCTTGGAAGTATCAGGCACTTGCCGATGCCATGATGAAAATCCACGCTGAAGACGAATGCAATGCAGATTACGGCAGAGTACGTATGTATCAGGCACTCACTTACAGGCAGGAAATTGGAGAGTTTACGGACGTTCATCTGCCTTGTGAAGCCACAGTCCGCAAGGTTATGGAGGAGATAAATCTCATCCATAAGCCGAAACGAAAGCTGGGCGGAATCACCAAAGCTGACCGCAAAGCACGCAAGTCGGACGACCTTCTCAAACGTGATTTTACGGCTGATGAGCCGTTCAGAAAGTGTGTTACTGATATTACAGAAGTGAAAGCAAAAGACGGAAAGCTCTATGTTTCCGCAATTTTTGACTGTTATGACCTGATGCCAAACGGTCTTGCAATGGCGGATAATATGCGTGCTGAGCTTTGTTCCCAAACGGTTAAAAATGCGTGCCTGCACTATCCGAAAATCTGTGGAGCGATTATCCATTCTGACAGAGGAAGCCAATACACAAGTGCTGTGTACAGAACTGCTATTCAAAAATACGGCATTGTTCAGAGCATGAACAGTGCCGGCGGCAGATGTCACGACAACGCACGGTGTGAAAGCATATGGGCAAGAATGAAAGAAGAACTTTTTTACAACAGGGGAAGAAAATCGGAGAACTTCACCATAGCTGAGCTAAAAACAATGGTTTGGAGATACTTTATGAGCTACTGGTCAAACCGCAGAATTTGCTCATCTATCGGCGGACTTCCACCGGCAGTGAAACGGCAGAGGTTCTATGCTGAATTATCTGCTGCTTAGTCAAAATTTTTGAGAAAAATGTGTCAAGTGATATTGACAATTTCAGTTGAACAGTCAGTTTTTGCGACCAACTGCAAACGGACAAATCGCATTCTCAGCACGATTGTTATCAATCGGTACATTACCGTCATCTAAAAATGTGTAGAGATATTTCTTTTCATTCAGTGCGTAGTGAACGGCTTTAGCGAGTTTGCCTTTTCCGCTGACGTTTTGTGCATCAAGCCATTCTTCTCAATTTGTCTGCTGCGCTTCAATCTGCTCTGCCCAGTCACGCATCCTTACTTCCTGCTTCACTGCGGTAATGGTTGTTGTTTCTTCCATGTTCTTTTCCTCCTGTGTCTAATTTGATCCAACACACTCTATAGACTAACTTAGATTTTCTCATCCGCTCTATAGAACTGCTTGGACTTTATTATACACCAAAGTTCAATTGTTTGAAAGTCGTGGATTTATTTTACGCTTACTTTGCTTTTAGCCGAGGCCTTTGAGAAACTAAAAAAGTTTATGCATAATATGACAAAACCCTCCTAATGTCTAGAAGGGTTCTATGGAGCTGGAAACGTGACTTGAACACGCGACCTGCGCATTACGAATGAGTTGCTCTACCAACTGAGTATATCATAAAATTATATTTTCACTAACGTTACCCTGCCCTCAGGTGCTAGTGATCGCAAGGTCATGTGGGTTCAAGTCCCGTCATCCGCAC
>ERZ772880.1409-NODE-1409-length-20747-cov-14.290692_pt1 | contig 20747 bp, 17 predicted proteins | sample MGYA00580577_ERZ772880 | MGnify/ENA primary metagenome ERZ772880 (study PRJEB29015, sample SAMEA2737705) | human gut metagenome | biome: human gut; feature: human-associated habitat; material: faeces | place: China | collected 2012 ... | reverse complement strand
CCAGCATCTTGGGGCTGGTCAGGTCGTTGATTGCGACGACCTCGTAACCCTCAGCATCAAACATCTGACGGAAAGCCAGACGGCCAATACGACCGAAACCATTGATAGCAACTCTAACAGCCATTGTAATAGTACCTCCTAATTATTTTACCCATAATCGGATAAATCACGGTATCTTTATTGTAGACCAAAACTGGCAAACTTTCAAGTGTCTGCTAAAAAATTAACAACACAATTTCATCTTTTTTTACTTTTGTATGATTTTATGCACCCTGTCACAAAGCTTTTGTTCAATTACACCAAGGGTGTGCAGCCGCTTTTGTCAGTTATTTCCAGCTTTTCCCTGCCCAATACAGGCAAGCCCCATACCGCCGATGCAGCACAGCGCAAGGCCGGAAAGCAGCTCCGGCAGCACCGCCGCCATGCCGCCGCCAAAGCCTGCTGCCAATAGCAAGAGCACCCGGGGCAGCTCCCAGCACAGGCACAGGCAGAAGGCTGCAAGCGCCGCTGCGTGCAGGGCACGGCCATTTTCCGGCCGGGGCAGATACAGCGTGCGCGCCAGCGCCGCCAGAAGCAGCAACGCCGCCAGCTCCTGCCAGACTGCTGCCGTGGGCTGTACCCGGTGCCAGCTGGAACTGTTTTCCATAAAGCGCATCAGCACATTCCAGTAGAACAACGCACTGCCTGCAATGGCCACCGGCAGACCACCGGCGGGCGTTTTCCAGCCGTCTCCGCGCAGCCAGCTGCGCCCAAGGTTGCTCAGCCACACGGCACAGGCCACCTCCAGCAGAATGCGCACAAAGGTGCTTACCGTACCGGCGGCCAGCACAAACTGTGCTGCACCGGCAGCCAGCATACACACTGCCCCGGCAAAGGCCAGCACGCCTGCCGCCGGGCGGCGGCTGCGCAGCGGCTCCGGGGGCAGCGGGCGGCTGTGCCCGACCAGCACTGCGGCCAGCACCACAGCGCCCAAGGCGAGATACCGCCACCACACCGCACCTGCGGTACACAGACCGGTGGCGGCATCGGTGGCAAAGGCAAGGTCTGCGCCGCGGCCAAGGCCAAGCAGCACGCAGAGCAGGACAACAACGAACTCTAACGGTTTCATTAACGCTCCTCGATGGGCTTATACTTCTGGCGCACGCCCAGATACTTGTAGGCCGGGCGGATGATACGGTTGGCAAAGATCACCTCTTCCACCCGGTGTGCGCACCAGCCCGGCACACGGGCGATGGCGAACAGCGGGGTGTACAGATCCTCCGAGATGCCCAGCATATTGTAGATCAGGCCGCTGAACAGGTCCACGTTGGCGCACACCGGCTTGGAGCTGCCCTTTTCCTCAGCAAAGATGCCGGGTGCTAGTCGCTCGATGCTGCACAGCATATTGTACTCTTCCTCAAAGCCCTTTTCGTAGGCCAGATGCTTTGCGCGCTGCTTCAGGATGACCTCACGGGGATCGCTGATGGTGTAAACCGCATGACCCATGCCGTAGATCAGGCCGGAGCCGTCGCCCGCCTGCTTGCGCAGGATGCGGCGCAGATACTCGCGCACCTCGTCGTCGTCCTCCGGATGCTCCACATGCTTGAGGATATCCTGCAGCTGACGGTTGACCATCAGGTTGGCACCGCCGTGCTTGGGGCCCTTCAGCGCGCCAATGGCGGCTGCAATGGCCGAGTAGGTATCGGTGCCCGAGGAGGACAGCACACGGGCGGTGAAGGTGGAGCAGTTGCCGCCGCCGTGGTCGGCGTGGACCAGCAGACACATATCCAGCAGCTTGGCTTCCTCGTGGGTGAACTTCTGGTCCGGGCGGTAGGTGCTCAGGATGTGCTCCGCCGTGCTCTGGCCGGGCTTGGGCATGTGGAAGAACATGCTCTGCTTGTCATAATAGCGGCGCTTCATCTGGTAAGCGTTCACCATCATGGTGGGCATACTGGCGATCAGGTTGATGCTCTGGTTCAGGATATTCTCCAGCGTCAGATCCTCGGCGTGCTCGTCGTAGGAATACAGGCCCAGCACACACCGCTGCATCTTGTTCATAATATTGGGCGAAGGAGCATTCATGGTATCCATAAAGCCATCGGGCAGGGCGCGGTGCTCTGCCAGCAGCTCACAGAAATCGTCCAGCTGCTCCTGGGTGGGCAGGCTGCCGAACAGCAGCAGCCAGATGACCTCTTCAAACACAAAGCGGTCATTGCGGTAAGCCTCGTTCACGATCTCGTTGATGTCCACACCGCGGTAGATCAGGCGGCCCGGAATGGGAATGACATGCCCTTCCTGATCCTTTTTGTAGCCCACAACGTCACAGACATTGGTCAGCCCTGCCAGCACACCGGTGCCATCCGGGTTGCGCAGGCCGCGCTTGACACCGAGACGCTCACTCGTCTCCGGGTCGATGTAGTTGTTTGCCAGATACTCTTCACACAGCGTCCGCATGGTCTGCGGGTCCAGCGACGCTACTTCTGCATGGGTATAGTTCATGCGCGAATTTCCCCTTTCTCTTATTTCTCTCTTATATACTTTCCGGCCATCCACCATGATGGCACACCCTTATGATAGCGCTTTTGTGAAGTAAATTCAAGTCTTGGATGAAATGTGCGCTTTTTCACCCTGCCGGGCTGGTACACTGGGCCCAGAAAAATGCCTGTCCGGGAGGGAAAACTACGATGAAAAAGACATTCTTTCTCCTCTGCGCCCTGCTGCTGGTGCTGGGCACACTCCTGCCGATCGCCGGTTACCGGCTGACACTGGCGGTGTTCGGCCCGGCACAGGGGGCTTCTTCTGCTCCTCTGCCGGGCACTGCAGCTTCGGAAGCCGCCCCGGACAGCGCCGCCGTGCCGCCCTCCGATCAGGACAGCGAGAGCTTTCTGCTGGCCGACCAGAGCGCCGGGGCTGTGGTCTCGGTGCCTCGGCGGGAATATCTGATCGGTGCCGTGGCGGCGGAAATGCCCATCAGCTGGCCGGACGAGGCGCTCAAGGCGCAGGCCATCGCGGCCCACAGCTATGCCCTCTACTGCCGCGACCATGCCGCCGAACCTGCTTCCGGCTGGCTGAGCGTGGACCCCGTCCGGCGGCAGGGATACTTAACAGATGCAGTCCTCCGCAGCTACTGGGGCACCGCCTATGAGGAAAACTATGCCCGCCTCTCGGCGCTGGTGGACAGTGTGCTGACCGATGTGCTCTACTATGGCAGCGCCCCCGCCGGGACAAGCTACTTTGCCATCTCCAACGGCATGACCGAGGCCAGCGAAAACGTCTGGGGCACCGCCCTTCCCTATCTTGTGGCCGTGGACAGCTCCACCGACCTCAATGCGGACAACTACCTTTATACCGTCCAATTCACCGCCGAGCAGATGCAGCAGGCTCTCACCGGGCTGGGGCTGCTCCCTGATCCTGCCGCACCTGCCAGCTGGTTCGGAGAGGCCGCGCTCACCCCTTCGGGCTATGTAGCCTCTCTGCCTGTCTGTGGGCAGAGCGTCACCGGCCCGGCCCTGCGCAAGGCGCTGGGCCTGCGGAGCGCCTGCTTCACGGTGCAGTATCAGGAGGGCAGCTTTCTCCTCACCACCAGGGGCTATGGCCACGGTGTGGGGCTGAGCCAGTGGGGTGCCAAGGCGCTGGCCGAGCAGGGACAGAGCGCGGAGGAAATTCTGGCGCACTATTTCCCGGGGACAGAGCTGCGGAGGTGAACGGGCTCACCCTCTTCGTCATCGCTTACGCGATGCCACCTCCCCCAAAGTGGGAGGCCTTGGCAGTAAATGCAAGGTTTGCGGTTTTGTCAAGAGCTCTCCCTTTGGGAGAGCTGGACGCGAAGCGGCCTGAGAGGGTGAGGATGCTAATAAAAAAGGCAGCTGACCCAACGGCCAGCCACCCAGAAGATCAATATTCAGCCAAACAGGCTCGTCCACCAATCCTGACTGCTGCTTTCCTCGCCAGCAGCGGCTTCAGTCTCTGCCGCAGTCTCAGTTTCCGCGGCGGCTTCCTCCGCCTGCACAGCCTCTTCCAGAAGCTCCAGACCATCGTCATTGCCATCCTCGGTGATGTACCAGTAGCAGGACGCGCCGCCAATGGAGATGCTGGCGGCAGACAGCGGCACACGGCCGGAGGCAACCCCGTTGGAAGGATCGGAACAGTAGAACACGCCGTCGGTGTAGTCCGTCAGGAGCACGGCATGGGGTCTGGTGCGGTCGTACAGCACAATGCCCTCCGGATGCTCTGCCAGAATGGAGACCAGCGCTTTCGTCTTGGCCGCCTTGCCCGAGGGCAGGGTCGCATAACCCACATGCATATCGTTGTATGTAAAGCTGTGGGAGAGCCCGCCCGACCAGGCCGTGCTCTTGATGCCGTTTTCGGTCACATCCACCCAGCTGTCCATCCCGTCCAGATAGGCCCGGCGGCGAAGCATCATTGCGGCAGAGGCCAGGGTGCAGGTGCCGCCCCGGCTCTGTTTGAAGTAGAACCCAACATCAACGTTCAGGTCCACGGCCAGTGCCCCGGGGAGCAGCACGGCCATCAGGGCCATCGTTGCAAGCAGGGCAGCGAGAGTTTTCCGAAGTTTGCTTCCAAAGTGCTTGGCTGTTTCCACGTCAGTATCCTTTCTTCACAAAAGAGCGTTTCATTCACTGGTGTAAAGTATATCATTCTGTTACTCTTTTGTAAACAGTTTTGCAGCCATTTTCTCAATATTTACACGCTTTGGTCACAATTCAAGGGCAGATTGCACAATCGTACAGTGAAGTAGTTGGATATTTGCTACAAAAGTCCGGAAAAGTTTTTCATCGTGCTTCCCACGCCTTCTCTCAACTGCCGGTTTCTTTTTCAACGCAATTATGGTATAATCTGTCCTGAAGTTGAATTTTCAGGAGCATCTATATATGAAAGCAACCATCGTTATCCCCAACATCAACGGCAAAGGCTGGCTCAAGGACTCCATCGAGTCGGTCTATGCCCAGACAGAGCAGGATTTTGAGCTCATCATCGTGGACAACGGTTCCACCGATGAAAGTCTGGAGCAGGCCCGCAGCTACTGCGGCCGCCCCAACTTCACCCTGATCGAAAACGGCACCAACACCGGCTTCTCCCACGCCGTGAATCAGGGCATTGCCCGGGCCAGGGGCGAGTATGTAGTCATGTTCAACAACGATGCCTTTGCCGAGCCCGAGTGGCTGGCCGAGCTCATCCGCACCGCCGAGACCGATTCCAAGATCTTTGCCGTGCAGAGCCTGATGCTCCGCCACTTTGAACGGGAACTGGCCGACGATGCCGGTGATTACGTCACCTGGATGGGCTTTGCCTGCAAGACCGGCGACGGCCGCCGGGCCAGCCGCTACACCAAACAGAAGCGCATCTTCTCGGCCTGCGGCGGCGCGGCGCTCTACCGCAAGAGCATTCTGGAGGAGATCGGCACCTTTGACGAGAACTTCTTCGCCTACTTTGAGGATGTGGACCTGAGCTGGCGCGCCAACAACGCAGGCTACAAGTGTGTCCTCTGCCCCACCGCAAAATGCTACCACATCTGCGGTGCCAGCACCGGCGCGGTGAAGTACAACGCCTTCAAGAGCCAGCAGAGCGGCCGGAACAGCATCCTGCTCCCCCTCAAGAACGAGCCGCTGCTCATGCTCATCCTGAACTTTCTCCCGCTGGCGCTGGGCTATCTGCTCAAGTGCTACAAGTTCCACAAGCAGGGCTTTGGCGAGGCCTGGGACAAGGGCATGCACGAGGCCTTTGCTCTGCTCAAAGCGGGCAAGCTGGGCAAGCGCCCCTTCCGCCTGAAAGACCTGCCCAACTACATCCTGATGGAACTGTGGATGATCTGGAACATGGTGCCCTACCTGTGGTATCGGCTGGTCGTGGTCAGGTTTGATCTGAAGTAATCTGGAAACAAAAACACCCCTGCGTGGAATGCTTCACACATTCCGTGCAGGGGTGTTCTGCCAGATTCCGGTTTTCGGTTTATGCCGCCGGGCTCTCGGAGGAAGCCTCGGTGCTCTCCGCAGCCTCGTCCACAACGGCGCTGGCGGCCACGCTGTCGGCGGCAGAGTCGCCTGCGGTTGCAAGGATGGCATCGTTGACCTCGCTCTCAGCCAGCGGGGCAGGCTCCGCGGCAGAGGCTGCACTGTCGGCAGATTCAGGCTTGGTCTCGCTGTCGGTCAGGCCGGTCAGGTACCAGCTGCCGCTCTGGCGGCTGAACAGGTAATCCATATACTTGGTGGGCGTGTCGGACGAGGTGTTCAGGATGCTGTCATCGCTGCTCTGGGTGGGGATATAGCCCACGGTAACGTGGAGCAGGCCGTCCTTCTTGAACAGTCTGGTGACGGTAGCGCGGAAGATGCCCACGCTGCCGGTGACAGGGATCTTATAGCACTGGGTCGTCTCGTCAAACTCGATGGTCATATCGTCCATCTCAAAGCTCCTGTGGGTCAGCTTGAAGCTGGGGCCCACCAGCTTTGCCAGATAGGCATCCACATCCACCGAGGGCAGCAGCAGCTGTTCGGTGTCGGGGTCCGTGTTGTAGTTATCAAAGCTTCCCTGGGTCTCCTGGATGCTGTACACGCAGCCCCAGACGGCGGCTTCACGCAGGGTCAGGTCATCGATGTTCTCGATGCCGTTAAAGGGCAGCGGGTCGAACAGGACCAGACCTTCCAGCCGGTCCTCATATTCCGCTTTCTGCTGGGTGTCGTCAAACAGGGTGGCCACACCCTTCACACCGGCCCGCACGACTGTTACAACGCCCACCAGTGCCAGCACGGCGATCAGCAGGCCAAGGGCCTGCCGGGCGCGGCGGCGGTGGAGCCGGGCGTGTTCTTCCGGGGTCATATAGGTCTTCATATCGTTATCGTCTCCTAAATCAGGTCATCTTTTGGGGAAATACCAGCTTTCAGTATACCACAAACTGCCCGCCGGTGCAAAACCCGGGGCGTGGATTTTTTGTGAAAGCGCGATTTATTCCCACGTTTTCCAGATCTCGGGCTGGTAGCCCACGGTGGCCTTTTTGCCGTTGCGCACGATGGGCGTTTTGAAGAGCTGCTGATTCTCGAACAGCTTATCCTCCTTCTGCCAATCCACCAGTGCATCCAGCAGGGCCAGCGTCTGCTTGTCCTTTGCCGCCGGGTTCACCAGCTGCTCCCAGCCGCCCAGCGCGCGGGCCACGTTCTCAAACTCGCCCCGGCTCATCTCTTTTTCCTTCAGGTCGATCATCTGGAACTTGATGCCCCGCTCCTTGAAATAGCGCTGGGCCTTTTTGGTATCAAAGCACTTGCTGGTGCCAAAGATCTGAATGTTCATCGTTTTTCCTCCTGGATCCTGTGTGCTCTATTGTATCATATCTGCCGGAAAAAACCTAGGGATAATTCATCTTCTTTCCGTCCATACTTGCTTTATCACAAGCCGCCCCTGAGATTGAACGAAGGGCGGGCCATTTCAGAAAGAGAGGAACTTCCCATGAAAGCATTCGTTGACCCCGATCTCTGCATCGGCTGCACCCAGTGCACCGGGATCTGCCCCGAGGTGTTCCAGATGACAGGCATCCTGGCCGTTGCCGTGCCAGGCGAGCTGCCGCCCGACACCGTACCCACCGCCGTGGAAGCCGCACAGGCCTGCCCGGTGAGCGCCATCACCATCTCGGAGTAACACCTTCACCTGCCTTCCCCACACGGGAGGGCATTTTTGTTTTTTCTGCAAAAATCCCCCGCTGGCCCCCATTTTGTGTTATACTATAAATTGAGTTATAATGCAATGGAGGAGACTGACTATGCGTTTACTGGTCATTGACGGCAACAGCATTGCCAACCGTGCCTTTTACGGCATCAAGCTGCTGACCACCAAGGACGGCCGCTATACCAATGCCATCTTCGGCTTTTTGAATATTATGAATTCCCTGCTCCGGGAGTGTGAGCCCGACGAGGTGGCCGTTGCTTTCGATCTGAAGCACCCCACCTTCCGCCACGAAATGTATGACGGCTACAAGGGCACCCGCCACGCCATGCCGGACGAGCTGGCCCAGCAGATGCCAATCCTGAAAGAACTGCTCACCGACCTGGGCTACCGTCAGGTATCAGCAAAGGGCTGGGAGGCCGACGACATTCTGGGCACGCTGGCCGCTGCCTGCGAGGCCCGCAGTGACGACTGCTTTCTGGCCACGGGAGACCGCGACAGCCTGCAGTTGGTGAGCGAGACCACCACCGTGCTGCTGGCCACCAGCGCCATGGGCCGCAGCAAAACGGAGACCATGGATCTGGATGCCATCCACGAAAAGTACGGCATCGAGCCCAAGCAGCTCATCGAAGTGAAGAGCCTGATGGGCGACACCTCCGACAACATTCCGGGCGTGAAGGGCATCGGCGAAAAGACCGCCATGACCCTGGTCAAGAACTTCGGCACCCTGGACAGCGTGTACGACCATCTGGACAGCCCGATCATCAAGCCCCGTCAGCGGGAAAACCTGCTGGCCTGCCGGGAAGATGCCTACCTCAGCCACACGCTGGGCACCATCCGCACCGATGCTCCCATCGACACAGCGGAAGGGGCCTACAAGGTGACCGAGGGCAACAAGCCCGCCGCTGTCCGCCTGATGCAGGAGCTGGAGATCCAGACCCTCATCACCCGGTTCGGGCTGGACGGCATCGTTCCGGAACAGGACCCCGATACCCTGCCGGAGGTGGACGCAGCCATTGCGACCCTGCCCGCAGAACCCTCCGGCCACTATCTGTTGGCCGCGCGCCCTGCTGTTCTGGGCAAAAAGAGCGTGATCGTGCAGCCGGAGGCCTGGTACGCCGTGCAGGACACCACCGTGTATCCCCTCTCTGAGGAGGAACTGGTCTCCCTGCTGGACGATCCCAGGGTGACGCTGGATGTGTTCGATTCTGCCCCCCTCTACGCCAGAGCCATGGCCGCAGGCAGCTGGGGCAGCAGCATCGTCTGGGACGGCAAGCTGGCCGCCTACCTGCTGGACGCTTCCGCTTCCCACTATCTGCTCACCACCCTTGCCACCAGCTACCATGCAAGGTCAGCGTTCTCCTGTGAGGAGTACCCCGATGCCGGTTTCCTGGCAGACCTGTTCGCCAGAATGAAGGCGGAGATCACTGAAAACGGTGAGGACGACCTCTACAACAACATCGAGTTTCCGCTGGCACAGGTGCTGGCCGATATGACCCGCACCGGCATCCTTGTAGATCGTGAGGGCATCGAGGCCTTCGGCGTGCAGCTGCGGCAGGAGCTGGACCAGGTGCTGACCCGCATCGAGATGGAGGCAGGTACCTCCGATTTCAACCCCAACAGCCCCAAACAGCTGGGCACCCTGCTCTTTGATACCATGGGCCTGCGCCACGGCAAAAAGACGAAGAATGGCTGGTCCACCGATGCCGAGACACTGGAAAAGCTGCGGGACATCCCGCTGGTGGAGGACATTCTCCAGTACCGTGCCTGCCAGAAGCTGAACTCCACCTATGTGGAGGGTCTGCTCAAGGTCATTGGCGAGGACGGCCGCATCCACACCCGTTTCAACCAGACCGAGGCCCGCACCGGGCGGCTCTCCTCTGACAATCCCAACCTGCAGAACATCCCCATCCGCACCGAGATGGGCAGCAAGCTCCGCGCCTACTTTGTGGCAAAGCCCGGCTGCGTGCTGGTGGATGCCGATTACAGCCAGATCGAACTGCGCATCCTGGCCCATGTCACCGGCGACGCACACATGCAGGAGGCGTTCCTCTCCGGTGCCGACATCCACCGCAGCACCGCAGCCAAGATCTACAACATCCGGCCTGAGGATGTCACGCCCCGCCTGCGCTCCAGCGCCAAGGCCATCAACTTTGGCATCATGTACGGCAAGGGCGCTTACAGCCTTTCCAAGGACATCGGCGTGAGCGTCAAGGAGGCCGAGGCCTTCCTGCAGACCTATCTGGCCACCTTCCCCAATATCGACGGTTATATGGAAAAGACCATTGCGGATGCCCGCCAATGCGGCTACGTTTCCACCCTGTTCGGCCGCCGCCGCGCCCTGCCGGAGCTGAACAGCAACAACCACAACATCCGGGCCAGCGGCGAGCGGATGGCCCGCAACACCCCCATTCAGGGCACGGCCGCTGATGTCATCAAGCTGGCCATGGTGCGTGTCTGGCGGCGGCTGCGGAACGAGAAGATGGAAAGCCGCCTGATCCTGACGGTCCACGATGAACTGATCGTGGAAGCCCCGGAAGCAGAGGCCGAAAAGGCCGCGCAGATCCTGCGGGAGGAAATGGAAGGCTGCGTGCACTACGCGGTGCCCCTGAGCACCGATGTGCACACTGGCAAAAACTGGCTGGAGGCCCACTGAACTATGATCGTTTTAGGAATCGAATCCACCTGCGACGAGACCGCCGCATCCCTTGTGGAGGATGGCCGCCGCCTGTTGAGCAACGTCATCTCCACCAGCGTCAAGGAGCAGGCTCTTTATGGCGGCGTGGTCCCTGAGATCGCCAGCCGCCGCCACTGCGAATTCATCAGCGCCACAGTCAAAAAGGCCCTGTTGGATGCGGGCAAGACTATGGACGATGTGGACGCGGTGGCTGTCACCTTTGCGCCGGGCCTGATCGGCGCGGTGCTGGTGGGTGTGAACTTTGCCAAGGGGCTGGCCTATTCTGCCAACAAGCCGCTGGTTCCGGTGCATCACCTGCGGGGCCACATTGCGGCCCTTTACCTGACCCATCCAGAGCTCAAACCGCCCTTCCTCTGTCTGGTGGCATCCGGCGGCCACAGCCATATCGTGGAGGTGCAGGATTACACCCACTACCACATTCTGGGCCACACCGTGGACGATGCCGCCGGCGAAGCCTTTGACAAGGTTGCCCGCACCCTGGGTCTGCCCTATCCCGGCGGCCCCAGCGTGGCAAATGCCGCCAAAACAGGCGACCCCAAGGCCTACCGCCTGCCGGTGCCCCATGTGGACGGCAAGTACAACGTCAGCTTCTCCGGCCTGAAAACCGCCGTGCTGAACGAGGTGAACAAGGCCCAGATGAAGAACGAGGAGATCAACGTGCCTGATCTGGCGGCAAGCTTTCAGGAGCGCATTGCGGGCATTCTGGCCGAAAAGCTGCTGCTGGCTGCTGCCGATACCGGGGCAAAGCAGGTTTGCCTTGCCGGTGGTGTAGCCGCCAACGGCCGTCTGCGCCAGCTGGTAAATGACGGTGCCCAGAAGCTGGGTGCCAAGGTTTATCTGCCGGAACTGAAGTTCTGCGGCGACAACGGCGCGATGATCGCCGCGCAGGGCTACTACCAGTACATTGCCGGGCACACCGCCGGGCTGGAACTGAACGGCCTGCCCACCCTGCCCATCGACTACGAATAAACACAACACCGGAGGTGTTCCCATGACTGAGCGTAATCCTATTCTGCAAAGCCTGTTCGACCGCAAGTCGGTGCGGGTGTATGAAGAAAAGCCCATCCCTGCCGAGATGAAGCAGGCCATTTTGGAAGCTGCCGCACAGGCGCCCTCTGCGGGCTGTCAGCAGCTGTATACCATTTTAGACATCACCGACCCGGCACTGAAGGAAGCGCTGGCCGAAAGCTGTGACCACCAGCCCTTTATTGCCAAAGCACCGCTGGTACTGGTGTTCTGCGCCGACTGCAAAAAGTGGTACGACGCTTACTTAGAGGCCGGCTGCACGCCCCGCACTCCGGGTGTGGGCGATTTGATGCTGGCAGTCACCGATGCTGCCATTGCCGCCCAGAACGCCGTGGTCGCCACCGAAAGCTTTGGCATCGGCTCGTGCTACATCGGGGACATCATGGAAAACTGCGACACCCAGCGCAGTCTGCTGCATCTGCCGGACTATGTGTTCCCGGCGGTGATGCTGGTGTTCGGCTGGCCCACCCAGCAGCAGAAGGACCGCGTAAAGCCCCAGCGCTGCGCCATGGAGCATATCGTGCACGAAAACGGCTACCGCACCATGGACGGCGCAGAGCTGCGGGACACCTTCGGCTACAAAGCCGGAAACGCCCCCTTTGACCAGTGGTGCACCGCCTTCTGCAACCGCAAGTATAACTCCAATTTCTCCAAGGAGATGACCCGCTCCGTGGAGGAATATCTCGGCCAGTTCCGGTGATCTAAAACGTTTCTGAACCGCAAATTACAGCAACAAAAAGCGGCAGCTGCACGGTGTTTTGTGCAGCTGCCGCTTCTCGTTTATCTTTGATTCTCCGCAAACAATGCGCCCAGTTCCGGCAGGATATCGTGGGGCAGCATTCCGTACTCGCCGCGCTTTGCGGCGGCGCGGTCGGCGGCGGCACCGTGCAGGTATACCGCACAGGCAGCGGCTTCGTAAGCGGGCAGACCGCAGGCCAGCAGCGCCGCAAGCATCCCAGCCAGTACATCCCCGCTGCCGCCCCGGGCAAGTCCCGGGTTACCGGTAGGGTTCACGCACACCCGCCCATCCGGGCTTGCCACCACAGTGCGTGCCCCCTTCAGCACCACCACAGCATTCCACGCCTTGGCATACCGCAGGGCAATGCCCTCCCGGTCGGTAGCAAGCGCTGCTGCCGAAAGGCCGGTCAGGCGCGCCATCTCGCCGGGGTGCGGGGTAACTACCAACTCCCCTGCCGGGTGCGGGAAGGGCTTGTCCTCGGCCAGCAGCTGGGCGGCGGCGTTCAGGCCGTCTGCGTCCAACACCGCAGCCCCCGCAAAGCCGGGCAGAAGCTGCTGCACCAACGTGCGGGTCTCGGTGGCCCGGGCGGCACTTTGCGCCGTGCCGCCAAGGCCGGGGCCCAGCAGCAGCACGGTGGCCTTCTGCCGCCGGAGCAGCGGCACATTTTCCGGCGCAATGCCGCCCTGTGCGCCCTCTTTACAGGGGCACAGGCAGCACTCCGGCAGACGAGTCACAGCGGCGCTGACCACCGGCTCTACGCTTGCAAGGGTAACGATACCCGCCCCGGTGCGCAGTGCGCCCTCGGCTGCCAGCAGCGCAGCGCCCCGGTAAAAGGCACTGCCCGCCACCGCCAGCACGCTGCCAAAGGTACCCTTATGGCTATCCCGGGCGCGGGGCGGGATATTCTGCCAGACAAATTCTTCGGTAATTTCCACAGCCATGGGCGCACCTCCAATGGAATGATTTGAATGCCCTCCGCTTATCGGGTTGCGGCACCCAGCATCCGCATCGTGCCTTGGACGGCACTTGCGTCTTGCTGGCCGCTGCCCCAACAACTCCTCCCTGTTTCCGCCACTGGCGGCGGTCGTCGTCGTTGCTGGGCATTTCTAGCGGAATCATTATTTTAAGATTGTCGGTTTGGAAAATCTGCGGATTTTCCAAACCGACTTTTTCACAAGAGAGGAAATTGGGAGGGATAGCATTTACGCCTGTCCCTGCACAAGGGCGCGGATCTGTTTTTCCACGTTCTGCACTTCCTCGTGGAACATCCGGGCGGAAACGCGCAGTGCGCCGTGGCCAAGGATGATGACCTGCTCCATACCGTCCGAGGTCGCCACGCGGACACGGCGGCTCTTGCCGATTTCATGGGTGACCCGCTCGATGAACATATCGGCGGTTTCCGCCTCCTTGGTGTAGACCACATGGATATTGTGGTACTGCTCGATGGCGCCGGGGCTGCCGGGCACGCGGTAGGCATCGAACACCAGAATGAGCTCGCATTTCTGGTAGCCCTGATAGTTGCACAGGATATCCATCAGCTTGCGGCGGGCGGCGTCCAAGCTTTCCTTTGCCAGCGCGTTCAACTCGTCCCACGCAAAGATGATGTTGTAGCCGTCCACCAGCAGATACTCCGGGGCAATTTCCCACTGTTCGGCAGAAAAATCCGGGCGTTCGGTCTTTTGCACCGGACGGAACGCCGCCAGCGGGTCCCGCTTGATGGGGCCGTAGGTTCGCTCAAAAATTTTGAGCAGTTCGGCGTCCTCCTCCAGCGTGGCGCGGTAAGCCATGGCGCGGCGCTGGGGCACAGCCTGCGTCTCCGGGCGGGCGGGCTTTGCCTTGCCCCAGCCGCTTTCAACGTGCATGTGGCTGCGCACCTCGCTCCACGGCACCACAAAGCCAGCACCATGGGCGCAGAACACAGAATCTGCGGGGTTTTCCAGATCATGCTCCGGCTGGTAGCCGCTTTCTGCAATGACCTCCTGTGCATTGTGACAGGGGCGGTAACCGTCCAGCGTCAGACTCAGGTGTCCCCTGCCCCGGGTGTAGCTGACCACCTCCATGGGGTAGCTGCGCATGGTGGATACCGGCGCAAAGCCGGTCAGGGTGGCGGTCTCCGCGCCACTTTCCGGCGGGTCAAAGCTGCCCTCCATGCGCTGGATATCGCTCATGGCGCGGCCGATATTCTCCACCGGCACCTCCAGCCGGAAGGCATACCACGGCTCTAGCAGCTGGCTTTTGGCCAGCATCAGCCCCTGCCGCACGGCGCGGTAGGTGGCCTGCCGGAAATCTCCGCCCTCAGTGTGCTTCAGGTGTGCCTTGCCGGTGAGCAGAGTGATCTTTACATCAGTCAGCGGTGCGCCGGTCAGCACGCCAAGGTGCTGCTTTTCTTCCAGATGGGTCAGCACCAGCCGCTGCCAGTTTTTATCCAGCACCTCTTCCCGGCAGTCGGCGGCAAACTGCATCCCACTGCCCCGGGGCAGCGGTTCCAGCAGCAGATGCACCTCGGCATAGTGGCGCAGCGGCTCGTAGTGGCCTACGCCCTCCATGGGCTCGGTGATGGTCTCCTTATACAAAATACCGCCCGGGCCAAAGGATACCTCCAGCCCGAACCGCTCCGCCAACAGGCTGCGCAGCACTTCCAGCTGTACCTCGCCCATCAGCTGCACATGAATTTCGCCCAGTGTCTCGTTCCACACCACATGGAGCTGGGGTTCTTCCTCCTCCAGCCGGTGCAGCTTGCCTAGCGCGGCGTGCACATCCGCACCCTCCGGCAGCAGCACCTGATAGCTGAGCACCGGCTCCAGCACCGGCACATCGCTGTCCCGCTCTGCCCCAAGCCCGGCGCCGGGCTTTGCATGGGTCAGGCCGGTCACAGCGCACACCTGTCCCGGGCCGATGGCCTCGGTCAGGGTATATTTTGCGCCGGAATACAGCCGCAGCTGGTTCGCCTTTTCTGCCCACGGCTCGCCGTCCGTTTCGCCGGAGAGCAGAGCCTTTACCTTCAGCTCCCCGCCGGTGACCCGCAGCCATGTCAGGCGGGTGCCCTGCTCGTCCTGCGATACCTTGAACACCCTTGCACCAAAGGCGTGCAGCGCCGGGGCGGGGCGGGTGTAGCGGTCAAGCCCCTCCAGAAGTGCATCCACCCCGTCCAGCCGCAGCGCCGCCCCGAACCAGCACGGAAAAACGTGCCGCCGTGCAACTGCGGGGATAATGTCTGCATCGGTCAGGGTTCCCGCGTCCAGCATTTTTTCCATCAGCTGCTCATCGCACAGCGCCAGTGCTTCGTTGCGGGCGGCAGGCTCTGCGCCAAAATCCACAAAACCCTCGCCAAGGCGGCGGTTCAGCTGGGTAAGCAGCTGCTCCCGGGTCATGCCGGGCAGGTCCATCTTGTTCACGAACACAAAGGTGGGCACATGGTAGCGCCGCAGCAGCCGCCAGAGCGTCTCGGTGTGGCTCTGCACGCCGTCGGTGCCGCTTACCACCAGCACAGCATAGTCCAGCACCTGCAGGGTGCGCTCTGTCTCGGTAGAAAAATCCACATGGCCGGGGGTATCCAGCAATGTGATATCCGTATTGCCCGCCGTCAACAGGGCCTGCTTGGAAAAGATGGTGATGCCGCGCGCTTTTTCAAGCGTGTCGGTATCCAGAAAGGCATCCTTGTGATCCACGCGGCCCAGCTTGCGGATCGCGCCGGAGCGGTAGAGCAGGGCTTCCGAAAGGGTGGTCTTGCCGGAGTCCACATGGGCAAGGATGCCCAGAACGATTTGTTTATGCGTTGTTTCCATCCGCTTCTCCTACAATCAAAAATTCATTTTTATTGTAGCACGGATGGGGAAAAAAGAAAAGTTTTTGATTTAGAATGGGTTCGAAACCCAAAAACGCAATTTATCTTATCGGCTTTTCGCGTGAAAAAACAGCTCTGGAAAATCCGCAGATTTTCCAGAGCTGTAAATATAAGAATAACAATTCCGCTATTCATAGCCAAAGCGAACGCGTCGGCTGTTTTAATGGTCAGTTACTCCACGATGATGCTCTTGCCGGTCATTTCAGCAGGCACGGGCAGACCGATATACGGCAGCATGGTGGGAGCGATATCGGCAAGACAGCCGCCCTCGCGCAGCTTCACATCGCCGCAGCCAACAGCCACAAAGGGCACCACGTTGGTGGTGTGTGCGGTGAAGGGGGTGCCGTCCGGGTTCATCATCTTCTCGGCGTTGCCGTGGTCGGCGGTGATGAAGGCGCAGCCGCCGGCCTTCAGCACAGCGGACACCACCTGATCCACAGCGGTATCCACAGCCTCAACGGCCTTGACCGCAGCATCGAACACGCCGGTGTGGCCCACCATATCGCAGTTTGCGAAGTTCAGGATCACCACATCGTACTTGCCGCTCTCGATGCGCTTGACGCACTCGGCAGCAACCTCGGGGGCGCTCATCTCGGGCTTCAGGTCATAGGTGGCGACCTTCGGGCTGGGGATCACGCAGCGGTCCTCGCCCTCGTAGGGAGCCTCCACGCCGCCGTTGAAGAAGAAGGTGACATGAGCGTACTTCTCGGTCTCGGCAATGCGCAGCTGAGTCTTGCCATTCTCGGACAGGTACTGGCCCAGAACGTTCTTCAGCTCCACAGGCGGATAGGCGACCTCGCAGTTGGGCATGGTGGCATCGTATTCGGCCATGCAGACATAGTTCACCTGCTTGCGGCCACCGCGGCGCTCAAAGCCGGTGAACGCATCGTCGCAGAAGATGCGGGTCATCTGGCGGGCACGATCGGGACGGAAGTTCATGAAGATCACAGTGTCGCCATCCTGCACGCGGCCGCCCTCACAGGTGACGCAGGGCAGAACGAACTCGTCGGTCTTATCGGCAGCATAGGATGCCTCAATGGCCTCGGCAGCGTTGGCAGCGTGGTTGCCCTCACCGTAGACGAATGCGGCGTAAGCCTTCTCCTCGCGGTCCCAGTTGTTGTCGCGGTCCATGGCGTAGTAACGGCCGGAAACGCTGGCGATCTTGCCAACGCCCAGCTCATCCAGCTTGGCCTGCAGGTCAGCCAGGAAGCCCTTGCCGGCGTGGGGGTCGGTATCACGGCCATCGGTGATGCAGTGCAGGTAGACTTCCTTTGCGCCCATGTGCTTCGCCATTTCCAGCACGCCGAACCAGTGGTCAGCGTGGCTGTGAACACCACCGGTGCCCACCAGGCCCATCAGGTGGATGGCCTTGCCTGCCTCAATGGCAGCCTTCATGTTCTTGACCAGCACGGGGTTCTTGAGCATCTCACCGTCCCGGATGGACTTAGTGATGAGGGTCAGCTGCTGGTAAACGATGCGGCCAGCGCCCATGTTGGTGTGGCCCACCTCAGAGTTGCCCATCTGACCATCGGGCAGGCCGACAGCCATGCCGGAGGCCTCGATGGTGGTCATGGGATATTTTGCCATCAGGGCATCCAGATGGGGGGTCTTTGCGGCGACCACGGCATTGCCGTAGGTCTCGTTGGGCACCCAGCCAAAGCCATCCATGATGCACAGAAGTACAGGTTTCTTGGACATAACGTTGAATCTCCTTTGATTTAGAACAAATAGCGCCCGGCACAGCGCTGGAAAAACGGCGCAGCCGGGCGCTGGGAAAACAGGTCAGAGGGCTTTCTCAGCCGTTGGAAGCGGCATTGACGATAACAGCAAAATCAGGAGCCTTCAGAGATGCACCGCCGATCAGGCCGCCGTCCACATCCTTCTTGCTCAGCAGCTCCTCGCAGTTCTTGGCGTTCATGCTGCCGCCGTACTGCACAGTGGTAGCCTCGGCCACGGCCTCGCCGTACAGCTCGCCCACCACCTTGCGGATCTGTGCGCAGACTTCCTCTGCCTGATCGGAGGTAGCGGTCTTGCCGGTGCCGATAGCCCAAACAGGCTCGTAGGCGATGACAACGTTTGCCATCTGCTCGGCGGTCACGTCACGCAGAGCGATCTTGGTCTGCATACGGACCAGCTCCTCGGTAACGCCCTCCTCGCGCTGCTGCAGGCTCTCGCCCACGCACAGGATGACCTTCAGACCGGCGTTCAGAGCAGCCAGCGTGCGCTTGTTGACGGTCTGGTCGGTCTCTGCAAAGTACTGACGGCGCTCAGAGTGGCCGACGATGACGTACTCCACGCCCAGATCCACCAGCATATCGGCGCTGATCTCGCCGGTGAAAGCACCGGACTTCTCAAAGTGGACATTCTCGGCACCAACATGGATGTTGGTGCCCTTGGTCTTAGCCACAGCGGTGACCAGATCGGTAAACGGGGTGCAGATGACCACCTCGCAGGTAGCGTCCTTCACAGCGGGGATCAGCTCGTCCACCAGAACAGCAGCCTCGGAGGCGGTCTTGTTCATCTTCCAGTTTCCCGCAATAACAGCTTTTCTCAGAGCTTTGTTCATGGTTTCGGTTTCCTTTCTTTCTCATGAGTCAATCATGGCATATTGAAATGGCGGCCGCTAAAACACGAAAAGGGAGGGGGCCGGACCCCCGCCCCTTTCCGGTGGAAAACAGCCTTTTATTCTTTCTCGTTCAAGCAGGCAATGCCCGGCAGCTCAAGGCCCTCGAGAAACTCCAGGGAAGCGCCGCCGCCCGTGGAGATGTGCGTGATCTGATCGGCAAAGCCGAGCTGCTCGCAGGCAGCCGCGGAGTCGCCGCCGCCGACGATGGTCACGGCATCGGAATCGGCCAGAGCCTGTGCCACGGCGATGGTACCCTGTGCAAGCGTCGGGTTCTCGAACACGCCCATCGGGCCGTTCCAGACGACGGTCTTGGCGCTCTTGACGGCGTCCGCAAAGAGCTTGCGGGTCTCTTCGCCGATGTCAAGGCCTTCCATGTCGTCGGGAATGGCATTCGCGGCAACAGTCTTCACGGCGATGTCCGCGTCGATCGGGTTCGGGAAGTCCGCAGCGACGACGGTGTCGACCGGCAGCAGGAGCTTCACGCCCTTGGCCTCGGCCTTGGCCATCATGTCGCGGCAGTAGTCGATCTTCTCGTTGTCGAGCAGGGACTTGCCGACGGAATAGCCCTTCGCGGCGAGGAAGGTATAGGCCATGCCGCCGCCGATGATGAGGGTGTCGACCTTCTCGAGGAGGTTGTTGATGACGTTCAGCTTATCAGAGACCTTCGCACCGCCGAGGATGGCGACGAACGGACGGGTCGGATCGGCCAGAGCCTTGCCCATGATGGACACTTCCTTCTCCACGAGGAAGCCGCAGACAGCGGGCAGATAGTCCGCCACGCCGGCCGTGGAGGAATGGGCGCGGTGCGCCGTGCCGAATGCATCGTTCACAAAGATCTCCGCCAGAGAGGCCAGCTCCTTGGACAGCTCGGGATCGTTCTTCGTCTCGCCCTTCATGAAGCGGACGTTCTCCAGCAGCATCACATCGCCGTCCTTCAGGGCAGCGGCCTTGGCCTTGGCATCCTCACCGACGACGTCCTTGGCCATCACGACGGGCTTGCCGAGCAGCTCGCTCAGGCGGTCCGCAACGACCTGCAGGGACAGCTCGGGCTTCCACTCGCCCTTCGGCTTGCCCATATGGGAGCAAAGGATGACGCGGGCGCCGTGGTTGACAAGGTACTCAATGGTCGGCATGGCAGCGACGATGCGCTTGTCGCTCGTGATCTTGCCTTCCTTGGTTGGGACGTTGAAATCGCAGCGGCAAAGCACGCGCTTGCCCTTGACATCGATGTCTTCAACGGATTTCTTGTTGTAGTTCATAATTGACCTCCTGATAGACTTGCGATACGCAGAATTCACACTTTCATCTTTCCATAGTCCCGCAGGTGCGGGAAATTCAATTGCCGCAGCGCTTCAAACACGCCGATGGCAACGGAATTGCTGAGGTTCAGGCTGCGTGCCTCCTCGCGGATGGGGATGCGGACGCAGTCATCATAATGGGCCTCGAGGAACGGCTCCGGCAGGCCCTTCGTCTCCCGGCCGAAGAACAGGTAGCACCCGTCGTCATAGGAAACATCGCAGTAGGAGCGCGGTGCCTTTGTAGAGAACAGCCGCTGCTGGGCAACGTTGTTTTTCGCATAGAAGTCCCCGAGATCGTCGTATACGCGCACATCGACCAGATGCCAGTAATCGAGCCCGGCGCGGCGCACGGCCCGCTCGGAGATATCGAAGCCCAGCGGCCGGATAAGATGCAGCACGGAGCCGGTTGCGGCGCAGGTGCGGGCAATATTGCCGGTGTTCTGCGGGATCTCCGGCGCAACAAGGACAACGTTCAGCATGGTGCTCCTGCGGAGAAGAGATTTTCGCGGCAGTATGCTCTCCAAAACACTGCCGACCAATATTCTATGACAAACGACCCCAAAATTCAACTGTTTTTCTTGAATTTTCAAAAATAATTCACACAATTTCGTGTCAAAAATCATAGTTGCGTTTTCGCTCCAAATCCGCTATACTGTCTGGGAAAGCAACACCGGCCCATCTGCACGAAGGCCGGTCGGAAGGAAGCGATCCTCATTTGAAAAAAATGCACCTGACCCCCTCGCGTCTCATCGCGGTCGGGTTCCTGCTGGTCATTCTGGCCGGCGCGGGGCTGCTGATGCTCCCCATCGCCTCACGCGGGGAACCTGCCGGGTTCCTCGACGCCCTGTTCACCTCAACAAGTGCAACCT
>ERZ772880.1405-NODE-1405-length-20769-cov-5.339287_pt1 | contig 20769 bp, 16 predicted proteins | sample MGYA00580577_ERZ772880 | MGnify/ENA primary metagenome ERZ772880 (study PRJEB29015, sample SAMEA2737705) | human gut metagenome | biome: human gut; feature: human-associated habitat; material: faeces | place: China | collected 2012 ... | reverse complement strand
TATCATCATGAACATGCCGATGGAACTGGTCCTTTTCAAAAAAAGTGGAATGAAACCCCATTGCCTGCAAGAATTATTCATCTTGCAGATACCGTTGATATCATAGGAAATAGTATTAAATCTGATGATAATAGATGGGATTTTATATGTCAGTATCTTTCCCAAAAAAAGGATAGTCTATTTGATTCAGAATGTGTTAATGCTTTTCTTCATGTATTCACAAAAGAATCCTTTATGTGTTTAAGTGATGATTCTTTTGAAACGAAGCTATGGGAAATTATTCCAAGAGAAAAAATGGTTTTTGATTGGGAAATGTGTAAAAATGTTGCGGATTTCTTTGCAAAGATTGTAGATTATAAATCTTCTTTTACAAGCAGGCATTCTATAGGAGTAGCTGAAAAAGCCTCCCTGCTTGCCAAATATATGGGATATGATTCAATCACGGTACAGAAAATGTATTTGGCTGGTGCACTGCATGATATAGGAAAAATGGCGGTAGGCAATGAAATTCTGGAAAAACCGGATAAGCTTACGGATGATGAATTTTCTACAATGAAAAATCATGCTGGTTATACATACCTTATATTATCGGAGGTTAATGATTTTGAAGAAATACGAGATTGGGCGGCTTTCCATCATGAAAAATTAAATGGAAAAGGGTATCCTTTTGGAAAAACCGCTGATGAATTAAATGAGCAGGAACGTATGATGGCATGTGTTGATATTTATCAGGCTCTTACGGAAGACAGACCTTATAAAAAGGGATTGTCCCATGAAAAAACATGTGATATCCTTGATGACATGGCACATAAAGGTTTTATTGATTCAGATATTTCAAAGACAATTAGAGAATGTTTTGGAAGAACCTGATGCCATATATGAAAACAGAGGGTGTTTCAGACAATAGTATTTTCAGTTATGTACTAGTATGACTCTTACGAGGGAACCACCGGCACGACATTCCAGATTACATCACGTTCGATCGGAGAGGTAACTGTAGAAAAAATTGGTAAAAGTGCTGTATTTTTCGGGGTGGATGGGTACAACATTTTGTGTGAAAAATAGAATAATAAAATTGTTCCCGAAATTTATTGACTTTGAGAAAAAAATTTGATATATCAGAATCGAACAAAAGAGAAAGGAAATAGCAAACTATGCCGTCAAAGAAAAATATGATGAAAAAGAACTTGGAAAATTTACATCTGAAGGAAAGGATAAACTATGGCTACAGAAAAGTCATTATTATGATGTTAGTCTCAGGTCTGTTTTCTATTGTGGTTATAGGTATGCTATTTGCCAATACGATGCATTATGTACAAAATGTTACTGTTGCAGACCGGGCGGTGAAAATCTGCAGGATAAATGTTAACTCATCAGCGAGAAATATCAGGGAAATGGCATTAAATAATGATACATCCTCTTATGACGGTTATGAGCAGACGGTAGAAAGACTGCTTGCAGAAGTTAATACCCAACTGAAAAATTTAAAGAACTCCGGAGTTATTCCGGATGCGGATTGTGAAGAATACGCATCTGCCCTTACAGACTGGGGAAACATTGGTTATTCCATCATGAAAGAAATCAAAAGCGGTGACAAGGATAAGGCAGTTGATTCAATTCTGAATGATTGTACCCCGGCATTAAATAAAGCCGTAAAAATTGCAACAAGATTAGATGAAATGACCGATGAGGTAAGCAGCCAGGCAGTCAGAATTACGGTTATTTCTGCAGTGGCAGGAATTGTGTGTATTATTATTTGTCTGGTTTTGGCATGGAAACTGGCAATAAAAACAGGCAAAAAAGTACTTGAGTCAATTTTAGTACCATTACGTGAAGTGGAAGCCGTTGCACAGGAATTAACAGATGGAAACCTGCACAGCACGCTGGACTACCATTCAGATGATGAGATTGGAATACTGGCACACAATATGCGCAAATCCATCCGCATTCTGGGAAGCTATGTAGATGATATTGGACGTTCAATGAAGATGTTTGCAGAAGGAAATTTTGATGTGCAGCCGGAAGTAGAGTGGAAAGGGGATTTCGTTGGAATTCTAAACTCCTTTATGTTGTTTGAAGAAAGCATGGCAGAGACAATAAAGGGAATCCAACATGTTTCAGATGAAGTTTCGGGTGCCGCAGATCAGGTAGCATCAAGTTCCAATGACCTTGCGGATGGAGCAACAAATCAGGCAGCAGTTGTAGAAGAACTGACCGCAACAGTCGCAGGTGTTTCTGAACAGGTAGGAAAAAATTCACAATCCGCAAAAGAAATCAGTGGAAGAGTAGACGAACTTGGAAATGCCATTCTGGAAAGCAATGGTAAAATGAGGGATATGGTTGATTCCATGAATGAGATCAACGGGGCATCAAAAGAGATTGACAAGATCATTGCAACAATCAATGAAATTGCGTCCCAGACGAATCTGCTTGCATTGAATGCTTCCATTGAGGCTGCAAGAGCAGGGGAGGCAGGAAAGGGATTTGCAGTGGTAGCGAATCAGGTCAATGTGCTGGCAGACCAGAGTGCCCAGGCAGCAAAGGAATCCGCAACATTGATTGAAACCTCTGTGAAAGCCGTGGAAAAAGGTATGGTGATTGCAGGGCAGACGGCATCACAATTGCAGGAGGTCGCTGAGAATTCCCAGATCATTACAAAAGAAGTCACAAATATTGCAGAAACGTTAGAGACACAGACAACAGAAATCCAACAGATTAATGATGGAATTGAACAGATCAATGATGTCGTACAGACGAATTCGGCAACATCTGAAGAATGTGCAGCAGCCAGTCAGGAGATGAGCAGTGAAGCGGAAAATCTGCGTGAAATGATCCAGAAATTTAAAATTGCAGAAAATAGAAATTAAAAACCGTGCAGAAAATGATGGGTGCTACGTTTACATATATTTGTCGAAAACGTAGCATCCCGATATATAACGAATTTTGTGGGGTGATTATCATGCCGAATATTAAACCAATATCTGGTTTGAGAAATCATGCAGAAGCATATACTTTATTTCCTAAACGGCAGGAAGCAGAGGAAAGAGTTAATACAGAAGACGGAAACATTTAATAACTGAATATGAGAACATAGTATCTCCATCATTTTATACCGAAATGATGGAGATATTTTTATAGCTTAGGAATGGAAGAAAGGGTATCCATATTGTGGGATGATAAAAGCCATAGGAAGACGTTGAACAACCGGTTGCAATATGCACAAAATTTTGTTTTGAGGCTGTATATATATGCACAAACAAAGTGAAAAAATGTAAAAGAATTCATCTGAAACTTATAAATATTTTACAATTATCGATAAAAGAATATGTACAATATGCATAATAATAATAATAAAATGCGCATTTACGTTAAAAAAATGCGCAAACGTTTGCTCTTGAAAATATTCATCTGCGAGATTATAATAATAACATCATTTGACAAATGTGCTACATAAATCCAAAAAATAATCATGAAATTGGTACTATTGATGATAAATATTAAAAGATAATATTTAACAATATAAAAATCAACACATTAACATGCGCAACAGTTAAAAATGTTGCGCAAACACATCATTGATATAAATTGCTCGACAATTTATAAATATACTTTTACTTATTCAAAGGAGAGGAAATATGAAGAAAAAAGTATTAGCATCGTTACTTTGTGTTTCAATGGCAGCAATGTTGTTTGCTGGATGTGGAAGCAGCAGCAACGGAAGTAATGGAACAGAAACAGGAAAATCTAATTCGGGTTCAGACAAGAAGGTTACAATCTGGTCTGCTGAATCAGTTTCTAAGTTAACTGAGGAACTTGCAACAAAATGGGTTAATGAAAATTATCCTGATTACACAGTGGAAGTACAGTCAGTTGGAGAAACTGATGCAGCTAAAAATGTAATTACAGATGTTGACGGAGCTGCTGACATATATGGTTTTGCGCAGGATCAGCTGGCAAGACTTGTTGCGGCTGGTGCATTACAACCATTGACAGATGAGTACAAGACATGGGTAACAGATAATAATGACAGTGGAGCCGCAACGGCTGCAACCCTGGATTCTATGACATATGCTTTCCCAATGACTTCAGATAATGGTTATTTTCTTATTTATGATAAGAGCGTAATTAGTGATCCGTCTGACCTTGATCAGATATTAAAGGATTGTGAAGATAATGGAAAACAGTTCTATTATGAATTTACCAGTGCATGGTACAATGCGGCAGTATACCTGGGTGCCGGAGCAAAGTGTACTTTCGATATAGATAAAGAAGGAAATTTCACGAAGGCAAATACAAATTATGCTTCACCAGAGGGGGTTGTAGCATTAAGAAAATTGATTGATATAGCAAATTCACCAGCTACGGTAGATGCATCAGCACTTACAGCAATTACAGATACTAAGAATGTTGGAGCCTTTGTTGGAGGTGCCTGGACAATCAATGATTCAAAAGAAACTAAGGATCCTGATGGAGAGCCTGATTCTGGTGATGAGGAATCATATGTTGCTCCGGGACTTAAAACTATACTCGGTGACAATTTCGCTTGTGCAAAACTGCCTTCATTTACAGGTTCTGATGGAAAGTCTTATCAGATGTCAGGATTTGGTGGATTTAAACTTATGGGAATTAAGCCACAAAAAGATGCAGAGAAGCTTAAATTATGTTATGAGCTTACCAAGTATCTTACAGATACGGATGCCCAGCTTCAGAGATACAACACTCAGGGATGGGGACCATCTAATATCACAGCACAGCAGGATAGTGCAGTTCAGTCAGATGTTGCACTTACAGCACTTAGAGAACAGCTCGAATTCATGGTTCCACAGGGACAGTATCCAAATGACTGGTGGGATCTCGTCGGTGATCTGATAAAGACAGGTGATGGTGACGGATATCTTACAAAAGATGCAACTGATGATCAGCTTATGGAAATACTTAAAAACCATGATGATACTTGTGCTTCGTACTGCCAATAAATTAGGTGGTTAATAATAGAACTGGCACGGGGAGCTTTGTAAGCTCCCCGTGTTTAAACTACATGGGATGATCACTAATATAACTTCTGTTGGTTGGAGGTAATATGAACAAAATCAAAACTTTTTTTAGTTGGCTTGGCAACGATATAAAAGATATCGGTGTAACATTCAAAGAGGGAGATTTTAAGACAAGACTTTCTTTTTTGATTTTTGGATTAGGACCGATTTTGAGAAAGTCGGTTGCAAAAGGAATCGCATATTTAGCAGTTGAGGTGCTTTTCTTTATATATATGATTCAGTTTGGCTGGCAATATTTATCAAAGATTAATACCCTGGGAACGGTAGAGAAGGGTATAGACCCGGAAACGTTCCTTCTTACAGATGGAGATAACAGTTTCTTTATTCTTTTATATGGAATTTTATCAATTATGTTTATAATAGGCTTTATAGCAGTGTGGAGAATGAACATAAGAGAGAACCGCAAGGAGGAATTACTTCTTAAAGCAGGCAAAAAAGTTCCTACATCCATAGATGATTTGAAGTCATTATTGGATGGAAATTTTCACATTACATTAATGGCATTGCCGGTTATTGGTGTGTTTGTATTTATTGTTTTACCAATAATTTTTATGATTTGTGTTGCGTTTACAAATTACGACTATAATCACCAGGCACCGACAAAACTTTTTACATGGGTAGGATTAGAAAATTTTAAATCATTACTGTCATTTGGGTCTAGTGGGTTTGGTTCGACATTTTTTACTGTACTTGGCTGGACTTTGGTTTGGGCTTTTTTTGCAACATTTCTAACATATTTTCTTGGAATGGGTGTTGCAATGATGATAAATAAAAAAGGAATCCGTTTTAAAGCATTTTGGAGAACAATTCTTGTTATGACAATTGCGATTCCGCAGTTTGTCTCTTTATTATATGTTGCAAAAATGTTTGACAAATCTGGTATTGTTAATACATTTCTTTTGAATGCCGGAATTATTGATAAGGCAATTCCGTTTTGGACAAATATAAAATATGCGAGAATGCTGATAATTGGAATAAATTGCTGGGTGGGTATTCCTTATTTAATGCTGATTACGACCGGAATATTGATGAATATACCGGAAGAATTATATGAAAGTGCAATGATAGATGGTGCTAATGCATGGCAGAGATTTAGGAAAATAACATTACCATATATGTTATTTGTTACAGGACCATATTTATTAACACAGTTTACAGGAAATCTTAATAACTTTAATGTGATTTATCTCTTATCATGTGGGGAACCTACATCAGCAAAACTCTCAGGAAATGCAGGATATACGGATTTGCTGGTAACATGGCTTTATAAAATGACTATAAACCAGACGAATTATAAAATGGCTGCAGTAATTGGTATTATGGTGTTTATTGTTGTGTCTGTTGTGTCGTTGGTGGTTTATAATCTGCTGCCATCTATTAAAGATGAGGAGGGATTTCAATAATGGCTAGGGAAAAAAAATTACATAAACAACATAAAAAATTAGACAATGCAATAATATATGTTGCATTGATACTTATAAGTATTGTATGGCTATTTCCATTTTTTTGTATAGTATTGCAGAGCTTACATCCTCTTTCAGAAGGTGGTGGAATATCAGGTAATATTTTACCATCAAGCCATTTTTCCTTTGAGAATTATAAGTATTTGTTTACTGCCTCTCCAGAATTTTTGGGATGGTATAAAAATACTTTTATAATTGCTTTTTTTGTTGCGATAGGACAGACTTGCATGGTTCTTATGGTAAGCTACGCTTTATCAAGAATGAGATTTAAGGGTAGAAATTTTATCATGAGATTCTGGCTTATTCTTGGAATGTTTCCGGGATTCCTTTCTATGATTTGTTTGTACTTCCTTTTAAAACAGTTTGGTCTTACACAGGATGGAGCGGTTCCGGGTTTGATTTTAATTGGAGTTGCAAGTTCTGGAATGGGATATTATGTATGTAAGGGATATTTTGACACAATTCCAAAATCTCTTGATGAGGCTGCAAGAATTGATGGCGCTACCCGTTCAAGAATATTTTTTACAATGATTTGTCCGCTTGCTAAACCAATGATTATTTATACTGCTTTGACTGCTTTTATGGCTCCGTGGAATGACTATATTTTTGCTTCTTATGTTGCTTTTGGAAAGTCAAGCAAATACAATGTTGCCGTTGGTTTGTTCCAATGGATTAATAACAATGATTATCAGGGATTTTTTACCAGATTCTGTGCGGGTGGTGTAACCGTTGCCATTCCTGTAACCATACTGTTCCTCCTTTTACAGAAATATTATGTTGAGGGTGTTACTGGTGGAGCTGTAAAGGGATAAAAATGATGTTCTATAAATACAGAAATTGCCATGCTATAGCGTGGCAATTTTTGTACATTTTGATTACAGAAGAGGAGTTTAGGAGATTTTTTCATAAAGTATATGGAGGCTTATCATGAATAAATTCAAAGAGCAGAAAGTAGAGATCAGACCTATAGACAACCTTAATAAAAATTTCATTTGTGGTATGGATGCTTCGGAGGTTCTGGCAGAAGAAAAAAGCGGTGTGATTTATTATAATTATGAAGGTGACAAGCAGGATATATTCAAGACGCTTTCAGAATCTGGTGTTAATTATATCAGACTCCGTGTGTGGAATGATCCATATGATGAGAATGGATATGGTTATGGTGGAGCAAATGCGGATCTTAAAACAGCAATAGAGCTTGGAAAACGTGCCACAGCAAGCGGGATGAAGGTATGCGTTGATTTCCATTATTCTGATTTCTGGGCAGATCCAAACAGACAGCTTGCACCGAAAGCATGGATGAATTATTCATTGGGAAAAAAAGAGGCGGCACTATATCAGTTTACGATAGACAGTCTGGCACGGATAATAGAATCCGGTGTAGATGTAGGAATGGTTCAGGTGGGAAATGAGATTAATAATGGAATGTCAGGTGAGAAGGACAGAACTGTTGTTAATAAGCTGCTTAAGGAAGGTGTAAGGGCGGTCAGGGATATCGCTAAAAAATACAAAAAGGATATAAAGACCGTACTTCATTACACCCTTATCAAGGATGCTGAAGGCATAGCAAAAATTGTTGAAAACCTGAAGCAGGATGCGGTTGATTATGATATTTTTGGAATGTCGTATTATCCTATGTGGGATGGGACTAACGAAAATATGCAGAATGTCGCGAGAAATATAATTGAGAACTATGGTAAGAAGGTTATGATTGCAGAGACATCATACTGTTTCACAACTGAAACTGGGGATGGATTTAAAAATGCTTTTGTCGGGGATGAGAACCTGGTAGAGGGATATAGTGCAAGTGTTCAGGGACAGGCAGCTATAATAAGAGATATATGTGAAGCTGCAAATGACGCTGGATTGATAGGGGTATTTTATTGGGGTGGTACATGGGTACCGGTCGAGGAATATGATAAGGATGCTGCTAATGCTGATGAAGTACTTGCGTCTAATAGAGAAAAATGGGAAAAATTTGGAAGTGGATGGGCATGTAAATGCGTTGGAGATTATGATGAATTTTCTAAGAATTATGGTGGTTCGGAATGGAATAATCAGGCAATGTTTGACTTTAGCGGGCATCCTCTGCAATCGTTGAAAGTGTTCAAATATATCCGTGGATAAAGCATTAGATGGAAGTAAAAGCGGATGATAAGGGTTGTGGAGATTACTGGCAGATATATTTAGTGAGGAAGGGAAAAATGGATATATTTGAAATTAAAGATAATTTCTATCTGAATGGAGAGAAAATACAAATCATATCAGGAGGGATGCATTATTTTAGAATAGTGCCGGAGTATTGGCAGGACAGGCTTGAAAAGCTAAAAGCATTGGGCTGTAATTGTGTAGAGACATATATACCGTGGAACATGCATGAGCCGGAAAAAGGTCAGTTTAATTTCAGTGGAAATCTTGATGTAGTAAGATTTGTAGAACTGGCACAGGCACTGGGACTTTTTGTAATATTAAGACCATCACCATATATATGTGCAGAGTGGGAGTTTGGAGGGCTTCCGTACTGGATTCTGAAAGAAGACGGAATGAAGGTGCGCTGCATGTATGAGCCGTACCTGAAACATGTTAGGGAATACTATGAAAAGTTATTTACAATCATTGCACCACTACAGATAACAAATGGTGGTCCCATAATATTTATGCAGGTGGAAAATGAGTACGGCTATTATGGTGATGACGGCAGGTATCTGGAATATATGAAAAAGATTATGACAGATAATGGCTGTGATGTTCCTCTTGTTACATCGGATGGACCATGGGGATCTGCCTTTGAATGCGGAAAGATAGATGGCTGCCTGCAGACCGGAAATTTTGGCTCAAAAGGTAAGGTGCAGTTTGAGACGATGCAGGAAAAGATGGGAGCAGAAAAGAAGCCATTAATGTGCATGGAGTTCTGGGTAGGCTGGTTTGATAGCTGGGGCTGTGGAAAGCATAATGTTGGAGATGTAAATGAGCACATAAATGATCTGGAAGAAATACTGGATAGGGGACACGTCAATATCTATATGTTTATAGGTGGTACTAACTGGGGCTTTATGAACGGTTCGAATTATTATGATGAGTTGACTCCTGATGTTACGAGCTACGATTATGATGCATTACTTACTGAGGATGGCAGATTTACGGACAAGTATTATGCATTCAGAAATGTTATCTTAAAATATATAAGTACAGATAAGAAAAAAGAATGTGATGAGCTTCTAATCAGACTACAGGAAAATCCTGTACCGGCAAGGGAGTACGGAACCATTAAGGTAAACCGCAGTGCAGGCTTGTTTGAAAATCTTGATAACATATCTAAAAGGACAGAGGTGTTGTCACCGGTATCAATGGAAAGATTGAATCAGGGATATGGATATATTCTCTACGAAAGCAGACTTAAAGATAAAGAAATTGAAAAGATAAGATTATATGATGCAAATGATAGAGCCGGGATTTTCATAGATAACGAAAGGATTCTGACTTTATATGACAGGGAGCTTTTAGAAGAGCATGAGTTGGAAAATAAAATATATGATGCGCAGAAAATAGATATTCTCGTAGAAAATATGGGGCGGGTAAACTTTGGACCGGCTTTGGAAAAACAAAGAAAAGGAATAGACAGATGTGTGACAATCAACGGACATCAGCATTTCTACTGGGACACATATTGTCTGCCAATGAAAGATTTGTCAGAACTTGATTTTTCACAGATGCCGAAAGAGGGAGAACCTGCTTTCTATGAATTTATATTTGAAGCAGAAGAAACAGCGGATACATTTCTTGATTTTACCGGCTGGGGAAAAGGCTGCGTTCTGGTAAATGGGAATAATATCGGTAGATTTTGGGACAGGGGTCCACAAAAAAGATTGTACATACCGGCATCATTTTTACAGAAGGGAACGAACAGGATATTGATATTTGAGTCTGAAGGAAAGATAACGGATAGTATTTCTTTAAAGTCAGAACCTGATCTGGGATAAAATATAAGACACAAAAAAAGAGCCGGATGGCTTGCAAATTTTCTGATTTCCTATGCGGCACTCAGAAAATTTACAAGCTGACACGGCAGGGCTGACCATTAAAAGTATATATTTTGGGCATTGTCGAATAAGATTTTATTAATGATATCCTTAGCATTGTTTACGGAAAGGTATCCGTCTGCTATTTTTTCACTTAAAACCTTGCACAGCGAAAAGCGGAAAGCGAGAAGAGAGCCATAGCTTTCTTCCACGGTCCATGTATCACATCCCCAGCAGATTTTGTCAATCTGGGACATTTGTTCTTCCAGCGATACCCCGTCATGATTGCGTAGTCCCTTTTTGTAACCCAGAAAGAACAGATCCAGTCGGAAAGATGATGTAAACAGCTCAGGTTTTCCATTGTCAGTGTCTGGATTCCAGTAAGTATCCACGACTATTTTCTGGTACTTACATTTATTTTTCAGCACATCCATATAATAAGAAGACGGCGTTTTGCCGTCTTCTTTTTAAAGCAGGAGCTAAAGTAGTATTGGTTGGAATACCCCACTTTAAAGCTGATTTCCTTAAGTGACAGGTTCGTATTTTTTAACAGATTGCATGTAGCCTCAATGCGGATATCCGTAATCACATCTGAAATGTTTTTCCGGTATCCGTTCATATAATAAAAAATTTATGCATAAAAGTAGAAAAAGTTAAAAATATCGTGGATATAGTGCTAGAATTGTTGAAAAAAGTAAGTTAAAATACAGGAAAACAACAGGTGTAAAGGGGAAATTTTATGGAATATTCAGCAATTATTCATGATATGGATAAAAGGTTTAGCTATGCGGTTGATAAGGATTTATTCGTGATACGCGTGCAGGTAAAAAAGGATGATATGAAGGAGGTAATCCTTCACTATGAGGACAAGTATATACCTATGGAGCGTAAGGATACCAGAAAGACAGTTCCGATGAAGAAGGTTGCTGTCTCACAGTTTCATGATTATTATGAAGCACAGATAAAGATGCATTTGATCTGTCTGCGTTACTTTTTCGAATTTACGGACACGCAGGGAGAAAAGGTATATTATGGAAATTATGAGTTTGATAAGGAATGCATTACAAACAGGGACAGAATGTTTGACTGTCCGCAGAACCTCCGGGAGGAAGAGATGTTTGAGGTGCCGGAGTGGGCAGCAAACAAGGTCGTGTATCAGATTTTCCCATCCCGTTTTGCAGCAACGGAGCCGGTAGACAAAGAACTGTGGTATAAAGCACCGATTACGCCTATGGATGATCTGCATGGAAATCTCAGGGGAATCATCGAACATATGGATGATATTCAGAATCTGGGAATCGATGTGCTGTATATGACACCTATCTTTCAATCAGATTCGTGCCATAAGTATGATACCACGGATTACTACCAGATAGACCCGTCCTTTGGAACAACAGAGGATCTCAAAGAGCTGGTACAAAAAGCGCATGAGCGTGGTCTGAAGGTAGTCCTGGATGCGGTATACAATCATACGGGAAGGGAATTTTTTGCATTTGCGGATATTCTGGAAAATGGCGAAAAATCCAAATATCGGGACTGGTATTTCATTGACGGATTCCCACTTAAAAGCGAATGGGGAGAGATCCCAAACTTCAAATGTTTTGGTTATTATGGCGGAATGCCAAAGTTAAACCTGAAAAATCCTGAAGTTGAAAAATACATTACGGATGTTGCATGCTACTGGATTAAGGAATGCGATATTGACGGATGGAGACTGGATGTAGGGGACGAAATCAGCCATTTCTTCTGGAAGAATTTCAGAAAGGCAGTCAAGGCAGTAAAGAAAGATCTGCTGATCATTGGGGAAATCTGGCATTATGCTGGAGATTTCCTTGAGGGGGATGAATGGGATACGGTCATGAATTATCCATTTTACCTGAACCTGATTGATCTGCTTGCAGATGAAAAGATTACGGTCAGCCAGTTCGTACAAAATCTTGGATATTTGAAGGGACGATTACACAAAAACTGCTATCCCCTTATGTGGAATCTGATCGACAGCCATGATACCGCAAGATTTTTACATCTGTGTAACGACAATAAGAAAAAGCAGCATCTGGCAGCCGCTTTTCAGTTGTTACTGCCGGGAATGCCGATGATTTATTATGGAGATGAGTATGCGATGCCGGGAGCAAACGATCCGGACTGCAGACGGGGCATGTACTGGGATGAAGAATACCAGGACAAAGAGATGTATGAATGGTACAAGCGGCTGATTCAGGTTCGGAAAAGCCATGCATGCATTGTAGAAGGCGAACTGGCTGGGAGCGTCACGGAAGATGAGGAAGGGACAGTTGTCCTGATCAGAAAAAATGGCGAAGAGACCATTGCCATGATTTTTAACTGCAGCAGCAGTGCAAAAAAATTTAATGAGTACACGCAGAAGTACAATCTGCTTACCGAAAACACCTTTGATGGAAATGTAGAGGGGTTTGATGCTGCGGTAATCGTGCTTTAAGAAGCCTTACGGCAGATGGTTTCCCGGGAGTTTGTCTGTGGGAAGAATAGGGAAAGCACCAGTATTTCCGGTAATGTAAAGTACGGAGGATGATATGACGAATGTAAAAAAGAAGGATGGAAAACGGTTTGGGGCAATCGTATTTAGCCTGATATTATTGCTTTCCCTGGTGTTTCCATATCCTGTGATGGCAGACCAGACGGCGGCAGACCAGACGGCGGCAGCTTCCGTTTATACCATTCACAAGACAGGTGATGATAAGGAAAATTTTGTGATTGTTATCATGGGTGAAGGCTATACCCGGGAACAACAGGATCAATTTTTGAAGGATGCAACGGCAAAAGCACAGGGGCTGCTAAAGTGGTCTCCTTATAAAGAGTATTCCGACAGGATCAATATTTATGCAGTACAGACGGTATCCAGTGAAACTGGTGTGGGCGTGATGTATGGGGAGTCGAACCCGGACACATATTTTCATGTGCAGGCATTCGGAAAATCCTGCTATTTTGCAAAGGACGGGGAAGATAAAGCCAGGGCACTGAGGGCAGAGCTGGAGAGCAGATATCTGGATACCGGTGCAGCCGTTGGAACCATCCATATCATTTGTAATACGACTGCGAATATTGGTTCTTCTTCCAATGCACTCTTTTCCTTTTCGGCAAATTCGGGTGAGAATGCGCAGGGGGATGTCATGACCCATGAAATTTCCCACAGCATCGGAAGATTAGGCGATGAATATGATAAAAAGATGCAGGGAGAAAATATTTCCGACACATCGGATCCGGATAAGATTAAATGGCATAAGATGCTTGGGTTCCGTGGAATCGGAATAACGGCAGCAGGAACAGAAACGGTATTTGCGCCGAGCCGCGTCTGCATGATGAGGGATCTTGGGAATCCGTTCTGTGAAGTGTGTAAAATGGAACTGGCGCGGAGATTAAATAACCGTGATTATGTCAGCAGGCAGGCATCTGTTTATGTGTGCGATCCTGAAATTACAATTCCACATACCAGGACAGGAACACTTGACAGGGATAGTGACCAATACCGGATCGATGAGACAAATATCACAAAAGCAAATGGAAAGGACCTGGAATTCCGTACAGTCGTACAAAATATAGTGGATGCCAAACAGCATTTGAAGATTACTTTCCGCATTATTGGAGCAGACCATACAGTCAAATATGAAAAAGAAGAAACATATACCGTTCCGCCACACAGTAACTGGTATGATCCGGATGCTGCCAGAGAGTCCCTTTCTGTCACACTTCCTGCGGTAACTGGTCTGGTTTCCGGGGACAGACTGGAAGGAAAGATCATAGATGAGGACACTGGGAAAATTCTGGCTGACAATCAGACGGCAGGACAGGCGTGGAGTACCGTAACCATTCGTTATATGCTGCAAAACGAAGACGGGACCGAAACAACAGTGCCTGATACGGCACCCGCGACAGTATATGTACCAAAGAATTCTGCGTATACGTTAAGAAGTCCGGATTTATATGGATATACATGTGTAGGAAACAGTGCAAATCAGGGAGAAATAAACATCACAGAGGATCGCCAGGAGATCACTTATTATTACCGGAAAAACAGTGAGAGGACGGAAATACAAACCGTACCTGTCCGCGTAACTTATGATGGAAAACCCCATACATTTGATATCAAACAGGAAGATGGTGTACAAATCCGTTACAGTTTGACAGAAAACGGATCGTATACACAAACGGAGATGCCGTTTTACACAGAAGCAGGCCAGTATAAGATTTATTTTAAAGCGGAAAAGGCATCTTTTATTCCAACATACGGGGAGGCTGTTTTGGAAATCGAAAAGGCTTCCACCAGCATGCAGCTGACTGCAAAAAACGATACGGTCAAAGGTGCGGGGACAGTAGAATTACAGCTTTGCAGACAGGGGATTCCGGAAGATGCCGGGATAAAAGTAACCTGTGATGTTTCCGGGATCACATTAGAAGAAAAGGGAACGGATCACTGGATGGCAACACTTCCGAATGAAACGAAAACATATACGTTCACCGCATGTTATAATGGGAATGGCAACTATACAGGAAGTAAGGCAGATTGCAAGGTCCGTGTAACGGCGGATCATTCCCAGACCGGGGGCGGTTCTGGCGGAAGTTCCGGAGGCAGTTCCGGCGGCAGTTCAAGTGGCGGTTCCGGCGGAATATCCGGAGGCGGTTCAAGTGGAGGTTCTGGCGGAAGTTCTGGTGGAAGTTCCGGAGGCAGCTCCGGTGGAGGTTCCGGAGAAAATGCCGGTGGAAGCACGGACGGATCATCTGGCAATGTTTCACCGGATTCCAGCACATTACCGGCACCGGATCATGCAAAAGAAGAACCGGGGAATGTGACACCTCCACCCGCAGCAGATACGTCCGTTTCTGTTAAGGATATTAATGTCAAAGCAAAATCTGCAGTTAAAAATAATACGGTCAAAGTGAAGAATATTGCAGCAGTTTTGAAAAAAGAAATTACAAAGGCAGAAAAAGAACAGGGTGGCAGGATAAAAGACCTGTCTGTTGAAATAACTTTTGATACGGCAAAAGCCGGAAACTGGAAGAATCTGCATCTTGAAATGGATAAGCAGGCGGTAAATTTACTTGTCAAAAAGAATGTAAAAGAATGGAAGGTCAATGGTGGCAATGTAAATCTTACCTTTGATTCGAAGGCATTAAAAGAATTAAAGAAAGAAATGAATACAGCTGTGGTTATCAAAATGAAACAGGCTGACAAGAAAAATCTTTCTGCCAGGGCAGGGAAAATTATTGGAAAACGTCCGGTTTATGATTTTTCCGTCACAGGAATAAAGAAAAAGCAGTCGTCTGTCCTGAAAAAGGGACGGATCAGGGTCGCTGTTTCCTATAATGCTTCGAAAAAGGAAAAAGACAAAAAGATTTTTGCATATAAAATTGATAAATACGGTGCAGCAGTTAAGATACCGGGATCTTATTATGATTCCGATACAAAGACCGTTAACTTTGTAAGCCGTGGGTTTTTCACAGTTGCAGTAGGCTGTGAAAAATGATGAAACATAAAAAATCATCGTTCACGTTAAAAAAACTGTAGTTCATGTCGAAAAAGACAAAAACCGGTTTTAATTTGGTATAATGATAGAGCTCATTTTAGTAAAAATGAGTTCATACCGTGAATGATGGAGGGGATAACAATCATCGTTTTAGAAGAAATATTAATGGCAAACGGATTGACCGTGTTAATGATGTGGTTCCTTTTGTTTTGTAGACGAAAGAACAGAGAGAGCCTTCATGTGGGAGATAAAATATATGATGGAATAGCAATCGTAAATTTAGTGGGTGCATTGTCTGAAACCATTGCTTTTCTCGTAGATGGAAAACAGTTTACTGGCAGCCGGCAGATTAATTATATCTCTAACAGCATATGCTTTATAGGGACAGTCAGTATGGGTATGCTTTGGTGTATGTACGTGGAATTGCGTATCTATCGAAATTATAAAAGAATGGTTCAAAAAGCAGGAGTGGAGATATTTCCCTGGCTGGTAGAAGTAATTATGGTTTTATGTAATCTGTTTGGAACAGGGATTATGTTTAAAATATCCGGGGAGAATGTATATCGGAGAACTGCCGGTGTGCTGGTGGGATATATTTCGCTTGTCATATATTTTGCTTACAGTATCTATCTGGTGTATCATTCCAAAAAACAAGGGGTTAACCTGAATTTTTTCCCGGTGATCTATTTCGTTGGTCCTTGTTTTGCAGGTGTAGTTCTCCAGTTCCTTTTTTATGGAATTACATCATCATGGGTGCTGGTTGCGGTCGCATTGATATTTGTGCAGATGCAGTCATACGCAGAGAGTTTGTATATGGATGAGCTTTCCGGATTATATAACCGGAGATATTTTAATGCGGTGCTTGCGGAAAAGAAAATTGCAAGCCATAAATCCTTATATGGAATCATGATGGATGTAAACGATTTCAAGTGTATTAATGACAATTTAGGTCATAGTACGGGCGATAAGGCTATTTGTACGTTGGGAAATATACTCATCAGATCCATACCGGATGATGGTATGGCAATCCGGTATGCGGGAGATGAGTTTATTGTGCTGCTGTCAGGTGTTGATACGGAGCGTGTCTTAGCGACAATGGAGGAAATTAACCATAATCTGTCCCGGTTTAATGAATCCGGAATAGAACCGTTTCATTTAAGTGTTTCTATGGGATACACGGAATTTGGGACAGAAGATGATGCAGAAACTTTTTTAATGCATATGGATGAGAAAATGTATGAGGAAAAACGGAAATATCATATGCGAAAGAAATCAGCCGGTTTGGAAAATAAAGTATAGCATTACGTTCCTGCCATTTGTCCGATAACTGGTTGCAATGGCACAAGAAAAGAAAATATTATAATCATCAAACGAGTAGCAGACTGGTGTAAATCCGGTTTTGCTGCTCGTTTTTATATTTATGGTTATAGGCAGGGATGCTCCAGATTTCAAGACAGTAAATAACCGTGTTATGGTAATGTGGTATACAATCATGTTATGAGTGCAGATGATTCCTGTATCAATAAATTTGTTCCGGGATATTTTTCCCGTATCAATGAAGACGGTTCGTATTCAAACGGCTCAGGATGTGGAAATGATACAGCATCCGAGAGAAACATGGTACGGAAATATATTGTGGATTCCGTATGCTACTGGGCAGATGTATTTGAATACTATAAGGGACTTATTAAGTTCAGAAAGGCACATCCGGCACTTCGATTATCTACATCAGAGGATGTGAAAAAATATGTAAAATCCATAGAAGGACTTGGGGATAATATTGTAGGAATTAATATAAAGGGCGGTCAGAAAGATGAAAGTGCAAAAGAGATGTATCTTCTTTTTAATGCAAACACTGACAACGCAAAAGTTACAATTCCGGAAGGAAAATAGAAAGTCTGCATAAACGGACAGAAAGCTGGCGTTGAGACAATCGAGACAATCAAGGGTGGCGAGTATACAATGGATGGTATCAGTGCACTTGTACTTGTAAAACAGGATGGTGCGGCCATGACGATTGTTATTGTTCTGATTGCAGCAGCGGTAGTTGTTGCGGCAGGAGTTGTTATTGTTGTAATGAAAAAGAAAAAAACAAATAGATAATAAAGTTTATAATTAGTGTCTGCTTACTCAGCAGGCACTAATTATTTTGTATGGAATATCTGCATGGCCCCATACCGTGATAAGGTTAAACATGTTAAAGAAATAGTATCCTAAACTTTGGACGGTAGAGGATGCTATTTTTTTGCGCGAAAATATATCGAACATTTGATTGCTTTTTGATCGAAAAATGGTAAAATAAATACATACAGAAAGCAGTATCAAAGCATAGTGCGGTAGGCGGTTTGCCCTTATTACGAGGGCTATGGTGCCCTCTGGTTGAAAGGAGGGCGATAGCATGGTTACATATTCTGAACTTTTTCAGTTTTGCATACTGATTGTTGCTATTATCAATCTGATCGTAATGATCTTTTTTAACCATAAAAAATAACCGCCCCTACCAAAGACCGGTTATTTTTTAAAACTAACTTTGGCAAACCGCCTACACGGTATTGCTTTTTGTATTTTCATAATACCATTGCGTAATTTTTTTGTCAATGATTTAAAGATCTTTGCTGGATACCATTAAATTGTTTTATTATCTGCGAACAATTTCTAATCGTTCGCGCTGGATAAGTTTTTCATATTGTCTCAATTGAAATACTGTCTACCTGTGCACTTAAATGATTTTAGACACCAGATCCATATCTATTATAGAGTAAGATCAGTATAAGCAAAACGAGTATCACGATATATCTTTTTCTTTTTATCCGATTATAAATTGATATAACAGTAGGAATATTTGTAAGCATAAAGATAATGATACAATTGTGTATCTTATCCTTTATAGACATCTGATTTTTGGAAACGAAACTATATGAGAGTGTCAATAACCCCTGCTTCTCAACGCGTTCAAAACTTTCTGGTTCAAAATTAAGATACACTATAATTAATACGATTGAAAGAACAAGAAAAATAATTGGTGTTAATGATACGGTAGTTGTTCTTCTTTTTTTATTTAAATATGATTCTAAAAAACGTACACAAATAATGGTTAATGCCATTATTATTACGATGAATAAAATTGTAGAAAATTTCATTTATTCTCCTTTTTGCTCTCTGTATTTTTTTATCAATATTTTTGCTGTGTCAAAATCAAGTTGATCATCTATTACCATTTTTTTAATTAATGAAATATAAGCGTCATTTTCTATTTGATCATTCATTTGCATTTTTTGTATAAGTCGATCAAGTCTCAATCGCACGGTAGGATATGTTATATGATACAATTTTGCAACCTCTTTTAAAGAGCCAGATGACATAACAAAATTTTTTATAAATGTGATATCTTCATCACTTAAATTGTATATCCATTCTTGCGCTTTTCGTCTCATTACCAACCCCTTTCTTTAATATTGTTGATATTATCATTTAATAATGTTAAAGTCAACTGCTAATATTATGTTATTTACATCTTTTTATCTTAATAATCATTCGAAACCTCAAACTTGTAAAGATAAGGTTTTCAGATTCGAGGTTACTCTCAACCCCCTTGCTTTTGTTTATATTTCTTCAATCATCAGTTATAAAAAACAGAAGCATTTTAATCAGTTCACCATATCGGTTTCATTTATATTGGAAGCACAAGGTGTAGAGCAGAGATTGTCCGTGTCGGGTGGGTGGAGCAACTAAGAAATTGTTTGGTATTACAGCGGAAGAACTTTTGAAAAAAGCACGGTAAAATGCTGACTTATCAATTGAAAAATAATTATTTTGTATGGAATATCTGCATGGCTCCATAAGTATGCGGCAAATGCGGAGCCGTGACCTTTCTCGACGGGCAGGAAAAATTCCGGCAGGTTGCGCACGTATTACACAATTGCTTGAGATTGGCGTGTGTTGTTGTATCCAGATGCAGGATCAGCGTTGCTGTCTTAAGCGGCCGGAGCATCTGCCCCTCGGTAAGCTGGATGCCATCCGGGGCAAGCCGCCCATAAATCTGTGGGAGCAGGTCAAGGGAATAGGTATCTCCCAGAAAAGATAATTCTGCAAGATACAGGCGGCTCTGACGTTCTACCACATGTGCAAACTCTTCATAAGCCTTTGACAAAAGCATCAGGCTGATGCAGTCCACAATGTAAGCCTCCTGGATCTGTTCATGGTTCAGATATAATTCCGACAGTTCATCCACTCCGTTTCCAAGCGTCACAAACCCATAGGCATAGTGAGGCAGAGAAACCCCGTCTAAATCCTGATCCAGAGAGTAATACGCATAGGATTCAACCAGGGGATGAAGTGCCGTATAAATTGCCTGAATATGAGGCAGGTCATCCGGAGGGAAATGGAAACGGCTGCAAAATTCGTTCCAGTCACCGGAGGATAATCCGGGAGTAAGTTTACATTTCATGGGATACATCCTCCTTATCGGAAGCTGCCATAACGGCTGCAATTTCCTGAAAGCGGTCCGTGACCTTATCATAGTTCTTTCGGTGATGGGGAAAGCCACAGTTTATGCAGGATTTGATACCATTTTTTAAATATTCACAGTTTCCACCACAGGATTTCCCGAGTGTATAGAGGGGACAATAACAAAACAGGCAGTTAAAGTCCGCCTCCGGAATTCCTTTATGGCATGGAAAAAGGAGCACTGAGCCAAGAAGAAACGCCGATCTTAGACATAACAGAATGGCCG
>ERZ772880.1379-NODE-1379-length-20979-cov-16.258316_pt1 | contig 20979 bp, 9 predicted proteins | sample MGYA00580577_ERZ772880 | MGnify/ENA primary metagenome ERZ772880 (study PRJEB29015, sample SAMEA2737705) | human gut metagenome | biome: human gut; feature: human-associated habitat; material: faeces | place: China | collected 2012 ... | reverse complement strand
CTGCCGCACCTCGCTCGCCGTATCGGCACTTAGAATTATGCGGTATTGCCTTAATCTAACCGCGGGTTGCAAAAACGGGCACTCCATGCCGTGCGGCATCTCTTCGTTGCTGTTATAGCTTCTATTATATCATATGCTTCGCGCGTGTCAACGGATATTTTGACGAATATTATGCAGGCATCTCTTCGTTGCTGTTCACTCATTTTCTCTGCCGCTTTTCCTTCCCATCCTTCTTCACTTCATCCAGGCATTCCCGCTCACGCACCTTCATTCTCACCTATTATTCCAAGGTTTATCTGAAATCAAAAAACGCCGGATATTTCCATTTCTCAGCTGCACCCCAACAAAAAAGCAGCGGCCAGCAATCTGCCAGCCGCTGCTTACCTTATTATAATAGCGCTCCCGGATGTTCCGCTCCGCTTCATCTCAATTACTCTTCGCTGTCATCCGGGATATCTTCCTCAAAAGCATCCATCCAGCTTTCGTTGTGCCACTTATCTTTTTCACCTTTTTCCTTGGCGGCAACCTTCTGCCGTTGTGCCTGGTCGTTCATTATGGTGCCGATCGGGTTCAGCGCGCGTTCTTCAATAATGTGGTAGAACAACCCCATCGGGTTATTCACGTTGGGGTCCTTGGCGGCCTTTGCCCAAAACACATCAAAGTCCAGTTCATGCGCCATAGCTTCCATCAATGGGGTCAGGCTGCCATACTTTTCAATCACTTCATTCATGCAGGCCAGGTAATGTAGCCGCATTTCGTCTTTCAGCCCATTGCGCAGGCTGGAAGGCGATGGCACGCACCGCGCTGCCAGGTGGCGGTAAATTTCGTGGTAAGCGCCGCGCTGGCCGCTCGTCAACGTCTTTTCCAGGTATCCATCATCTACAAACTTTGCAAACTCTTTTCGCATATCCTGCCGTTTTACAATCGTTTCGGGAATCAGCTCTACCTTGGGCGGCTCAGGTTCCGGCATCGTTTGCTGCACCGGCTCGTCCATCACATGGTACTCCGCTTCCAACAGCTCCTCTTTGGGTTCTGCTGCCGGCTTTGCCTTGCGGAAAATATAAATGCGATAGTTATCCATATCCTCGCGCAGCACCTTGTTCAGGTACCGCGCCGGGCTGCGCATCGTCTGCGACCGGGGAATGATCTCCTGTGCATAGCGGGGTGCCACACCGGCCAGCCAACTGGTCAGCCCGCCACAATCCAGGATGATGGCATTCATCTTTCCAAACACCGTTTTGTTGCCGCCGTCCTGCTCGCCATCGCCTGCCTGGATGGTGCAGCAGGCATCTGCCAACACATCAATGATCACTTCCACCGCGTGCAGCTCTTCGGGCGTAATCTCCGTGCGCAGCTGATCCATGCGCGCTTTCACAACAATTTCCTCCCGCAGCTCGGTGCGGTGGCGTCCAAAGGAATAGGGGATCGTTGTTTCCGGTGCCGAAACATAATCAAAGGTGATCACGCTGGGATCATCCAGCAGCGAATCCTCAATCGCCACGGTGGGGCGGCCCTTCTTTTTGCTCTTTTTGCGCACTGTGCTGTTGATGCTGTCCAGGTTGGCCTGTGCGGCGGCATCATCCACCGGGTCAATCGTTACCACCAACGAAAGAACCTTCTGCCCTTTTTTTTCGTACACATCGTAATTAAAAATAATATCCGTCTTTTCGTTAATTTCCGCCTTTGCCTTTTCCAGTGCCAGGCGGCGGAAATCCGACCATCGGTTGGCCGTATACGAAAGCTGTTCATACAGCATGCTCAGGTTCCATACCAGCGGTTCCCCGGCCGCTTTCTTTTTCAGGTACAGGCTCTGGTAGCTCTTGCACAGCTCGTAAATGCGGATGGAATAGGTGGAGCGCATCAGCATGGTGTAGGTCACATCCATGGTGGTATACAGGGTTTTCAGCTGCACCAGGTGCGGTTTCAGCACCGGATCCAGCGTGATGGTCATGCGCGCGCGGCCCTCATCAATGCGCACTTTATCGATCCATCGGAATGTTTCCACCGTGGAAGTTCCGTTATTCTTGATCCACTGGATGGGCGCGTTGGCCAGCTCCTCAATATTTTTGCGCACCTGCTTGTACAGCGCCCCGCTGTGCGGGTCCATGCCGGTCATCTTGATAAAATCATAAATGCTCAGCTCATAAGAGGGCAGGTCCGTATCCTCCGGCTTAATCATCGAAAAAATATGCAGCATCAGGCGCTGCTGGCTCAGCGTCAGGTTGTTGCGCGTCATCTGTACAAGGTCATTGGATTTGCGAACGATGGTCTGGTCCCCGCGTTCTTCAAACGTAACGACAAACGGATCATCTTTTTTCTGTTTACTTGCCGCCATAAGCAGGGGCCTCCTATATCGGTTGCTGTATCCCGGGTGGTCACGCACATCATGCTAAACATTATAGCACATCCTGTTGTCCAGCGCAAGAATTGCAAATTTACACAGGGTTTCACCGCCATTACCCTGTGCAAAATGCAACACCCGCGTTGTGGTTTGCCATATATCCTGTGGGGGTTGCAGCCCGGGTGCAGGTTACACAGGGTTCTATTGTGCTTTTCTGTCCTGCTGTTTCAGGGTTCTGTAACCTGATGGAATGGCAACACCAATTTTTTCCCGTTCTCCCCCATCTCCCGGCTTACCTCTGGTTGTTATTATGGCTTAGATGTTTAGTTCTATATTAGTAATAGGTAGAGCCTGTGTAATTTAACAACGCAAACCTGTGTGTTCAACCAACTGCAGCCTGTGCATTCCACCACCATTTTCCTGTGCGGAAAGCAACCTGCGTAAAGTTGCAAATAAGCCAAAAACAGCCAAACCTGTGTAAATTGCAACACGGAAAACGGGCCTATCCTGTGTGGTTTTCCAACAGGTACGCGGGTCACGGCGGGGCAGGGGAGCGGGAATACCCTGTGTAAAATGCAACTGTTCCGGGGGTAACCTGTGCGTTTTTCCAACGGTAAGCGGCATAGGGAAACAAGGCAATCCTGTGCGCTTTTCCAACACGTTTCGGGAATGTTCGGCACAGAATGTGGGCAATACCCTGTGCAAAATTGCAACAGCTCACAGCTGCTTCAAATAGATCAGTTGCAAATTTACACAGGGCAGCACCCCTTTATTATAAGGTAAGTGCCGCACAGAATGGCGCGTGAGGGGTTGCAGTTTACACAGGATAGATTGAAAGCTGGGAGCTGGGATCTGTCTGAAACGTCAAAAAGCTCGTCTGTTTCAGCAAACGCAGCCGGATTTTGTGCTTGCGAAAGATCCGCTATTTTCGTTGCTCTCAGATGCACCTCAGGAGCTGGCGCAGATAGAAATCGGCAAGGGGGAACCGGGAATCAGGGGCGGGGCAGGGGGGACAAAAAAGCGAATGGCATATGTGTAGCAAACCCGCACCCCGTTGTAAAGGGAGAACGGCGTCCCGTTGGCGGGCGTGCAATCCACCAAACACACACCCGCCGCCGCAAACACCGCAAACCGTTTGCAGGGGCGCGGTGTACCCATCGCGCCGCAAAAAAAACGGGAACCGTGCGCCGCAAACCTGCCATCCCTTCCACAAGGCGCCCACCCAGCCGCCAGGCCCCGCCGCAAACAGGCGCATGCGAAACAAATAATTGCGCAAAAACAGGGAAACGCAACAAAAAAGGCGAATTTTGCTGCAAAGTTGCGCTCTGCGTGCGCAGAGGATCATAAAACGCGCGGTCAAAGTATATAAAATGACCGCTGCCAAAAAGAAAATTAGAAATAAATTATACAAAGGCTTTGAACATATTGTATAATCGGAGGAAAGCGCAATCAGTAAAAATGCTGAAAAACAGGAATTTACGTGGATTGTATTGCCTTTCTGGTGTAAAGGTGCTATATTTTAACAATAAAAAGTAAATGCGCAATGAGAAAACTCGATGCGGGTTTTTTTTGAAAACAACATGGCAACGGTTGCGCAAGTAAAAGAAGCTGGCTTCCTTTACTGTTCCACTGGGATCCCCTGTGGAACAATGTGCTTCCATCAAGCCAGCGCGAAAGGCGGGTGAGCAGATTGAATAGAACAGGAAACAACACAACAGGTTGGGCGCGCCGGCTGACAGCGCTGCTTATCACCGCTTGCCTGGTTATGGCAATGGCCCTGCCTGTATACGCCAAGGTGGATCCTCTGCCCGACGCACCTGGCGAAGTAGAGCTGCTGGAGGATGAGCAGGGAACGGCCTCCGGGGAGGATACCGTTCCGCCGGAGCAGAACGCCGCCACCCCGGTGCCGGATGCCGCCACCCCGGAACCGGAACAAAGCGCCGAGCCGGAGCAGCCCGCCCCGACCGAAACGCCGGAGCCCACGGCAGAACCTACCCCGACCCCGGAACCGGCAGCCACCGCAACGGCCACCCCTGTGCCGACCGTGACCCCCACCGCCACCCCGGAACCGACCGAACAGCCGCAGAAGATGTACGCCGCAAGAAGCGTGGATAACGTGCAGGCAGTTAGTGAGCAGGAAGCGACAGATGGATTCACGGTTTACTTTGTCGTTCCGAATCAGATGCCAAAAGATAGTGAAACTGTGACCGTTTTAGATACCGATGCAATTAGGCTTAATGTAGAAACAACTAATGCAAATACTAATGATAAGTGGTGGCATTGGCATCAAATGGAGTGGACTGGATGGAAAACAGAAGATGGACGTAAGATTTATGCCGTTAAGAATTGTAAAGATATATTAGGAGATAACTTTCTAGAAATACAGTTCCAGTTATACAAGGATTCTGCTTGGAATGATAAAGATTGGAAAGGACAGATTAAGCTAACGGAGCCGAATCCGAAAAATATAAGCTACTACAATAACAAAATGTATGTTCCAACTGATGATGGAAAAAGCGGTACTTGGACAGACGATACCATCCTGACGAGTCATACATACTATGCAAACAAACCCATCAAGTTCGAAAACCGCAGTACAGCTAATTTAACGAACGTAAAGGCAAATTTCTATATCCCTGATGGAAAAGGAAACTTAACACCGGTTAATGGTGACTCAGCAGCTCAAGATGTTCCTAAGGGAGAATTCGTTAAATTTACCATCCCAACCGATCCATGCTCTTATGTTCAGTTTACATGGGTTGAGGACGGTGAAGAAAAATCCAGCAAATGCTATAACTTCTATAACGAATCTGTTAGTGGTAATGATAAAGAATCCTTTATGTACAGTGAAACAAGTGACTGCTTTATCTATACTGACGCAGACAACGTAAGATGGGGTAGAGAAAACTCTTTCCGTATCTATTACGATGCTACTTTCTCAAAGCTGCCAACGAAGAATGAGGATACTGGCGGCGACTATTCAATCCCCAAAGCCCATAAAGAGACCATTTATTTTCGGATAAAAGGAGACGGCGTAGAATCCGAAAGCGGCACGCTGGTAAAAGATGGTACAAACAAAAATCTTTATTATGTTGACATTCCCCAAAAATATAGTTCAAATAGTTCAATCATCTTTTCCGGTGAAGAAATTAGCAATGACAATACGACAAAAGAACATGGACTAAGTACAGCGTGGCTGACGATTCCCACAGATGACAAAAATTGCTTCTATGCGGATACGAATGACGATGCAGTATATACCAATGGTCAACGTGGCGGCTACTGGGCTCCAAAAGGTACCAAGCGTGATGCCGAAGAGTGGAAGAATCGTGATGCCGAAACGGGGAAGAAGACTGAAGTAGTAGATATTGCATCCGTTCCTTTTACGGAAGAAGCAAACACAAAATATGTTACCAGTACGCTGTATGACTATTATACAGATTACGAGTTGAATGGCAAGAACCGTGATACATACGATTACAATGGATATAAGGATGCAAGTCACCGCAACTGGGTAACATTCCGTGAATTTGATCAGGCGCTGAGCGATTATTATCAGGAAGCAAAGGCCGAATACCCGATTTATACCGGACATTTCCAGCCTGAAGGTGGACCTGTATTTAGCCAGATTGCAGATACATTAAATTTGTTTGGGTACGACAACAAAGACAAGGCCAAGATTGATCGTTTTATGGCAATCAATAACGCTCAGCGTAATGAGGATAATACCAATGGAAAGGAACATACATACTATGCCTATCAGGGATTGGTTGAGGGTACAACTAACGCAGATGGAGCACCGTTGTTAAAAGGAACAACACCAGCAACAGTAGAACCGCATTTTAACAAAGACTTCCTCTTAGGAGAGAATAGTAAAAATGCAAAGCTTGGTGAAGTGTATGAGAATGTAAAGTTCCCATTTACTAAAAAGAAGAACCTTTTTACCGAAGATACCGGCGTTGATTATTGGTACTTTGACAGCAATGATACAACCCTGTATCTAAAACAAGATTCGGAACAAAATTCGGATTCAAAATATTTTCTCCAAAAAAGTACCGAGGATAAAAAGGGTAATTCTGTGAATGTGGATGTGTCATCGACCCCGCAAGACCATTATGGCTACTTCCCGTTCAATGAAACAGCAAAACCTGGTGTGGCTTCTACCTACAATTACGGCTTTGGCACCAAGCTGCAGATGGATTTTACCCTGACGGATAACGGTATGGTGGAAACCGAAAAAAATGATAACAACGGGAACCCCATTTCCACCAACATCAAGTTCTTCTTCTCCGGTGACGATGACGTTTGGGTATTCATTGATGGCAAGCTGGCGCTTGACGTTGGCGGCGCCCATGGTGAGGTTTCCGGCCTGCTGGAATTTGGCGAGACAGAGGAAAATGGAAAGAAAAAAAATAGTGTAACAGCCTATGTCAGTAAGGTCAAAAAAGGCGGAACGTCAGAAAGTGACCAAAATGGAAGTCCTGTCAAGACCGTAAAATATAATGGCAAGGACATCAATTTCTCCGCGAAAGGCACTACTCTTACATTCGACAAAGGCCAAAAGCACACCCTTACCATGTACTATATGGAACGCGGTATGTGGGGGTCCAACATGGCGGTGGCGTTCAACTTCCCGGATAATAACGAGCTGCAGGTTCAAAAAGAAGTCGATCTGACCAACGTTACTGATGATGACTTCAAAAACTGCTTTAAAAACCAGAAAATCTTCAACTTCACCATCCAGAACCAGGCAACCCATTATGGAACAACACCGGCCGCTGACCCGGATACGGGCGGTATTAAGCCCCAAAAGGTGGATTTGACTGCGACTGGTAACACGATTAAACCCGCAACCGAACCAACCGAATCAAACAAAGGCGACTACATTTTCGAGTTGGCTGATAACCCCAATCCAGATTCCAAGCCAGATACTGGGCAAGGTTCCGGGCAAAATACCGAAAAGGTCCTTCACTGGTACGCACGCTATACGGATACGGAACCCGTCAGTAAATGGCGTAAGAACCGTTATGGCATCCTGAAGCTGAACGAGCCCATCAATATCAAAGACATGCGCTTCCTTACGTTCCAGGTTTACGTTGATTCAGAGGATGGTGGTGAACTTTCCCTCAACAACCTGTATCTGGAACTGCTGGATGAAAATGACGTCCAAAAAGGCAGCCTTGGCACAACAGGCATTAACGGCGCAACGTATGGCTCGGTCGAACTGAAGACAGACGAATGGGTCACCGTAAAGCTGGACCTGCACAAGATGAAAAAGCAGGACGGTTTTAGCGGCAACGTCAAAACCATCCGCGTGGGCGATAACTATAGCCGCAACATCTATTTCAGGAACTTTACCTTCATTCCCAAAGCGGTGCCAAGTAAGATGACCGGCTTTACAACCGATCAGGAGAAAATCCCGGATTACGGCTCCGCCAAAACCGGTCAGCTGCAAAACGCCCAATACGCACAGTACACCTCCACCATGGACAACGACACCCAGTTGGTGGACGAGGAGGGACGCTTTGTTCTGGAAGCTGGAGAAACCGTTACCTTCAGCGACCAGTTCCGCCGCGGCAGCTACATTTCGCTCAAAGAGGAACTGAACCCAAAACTGTACGACACCACATGGACGGTGTACGAGAACGGGCAGGCGGTTAAATCGACGGAGCCGACGAGTACGGATTATACATCAGTAAAGCTCGGAGGAGAGCCCAAGTCGCTGGAGAGCCAGCACTCCCCCGACGTAGGCCCCGATGATGACCGAACGGAAGTTTATGTCGATCAAGAGGGGGTAAAGAATGATGGCTACACGGAGAACAAGAAGCCCACTACCGCCAACACCATCGTCTTCCGCTCCTATAAGGACCCGGACGAAAAAAGCTCCACGCTGACAAAGCTAAAGGTAAAATACGTCAACACCGTCAAAACCGGCGGGCTGAAAATCCAAAAGAAGCCCGCAGACGGCGAAACCTTGGACGGAACCTACAAGTTCAAAGTTACCTTTAGTGATGTTGGCGGTGCTGCTCTGGAAGAAGATGACATCATAAGGTATGTTGAGATCAACATGAGCGATGAGGTAAAATACCCAGACCACACCGTGACCATCACCGGCATCCCCGTTGGCACCCGCTATACCATCGAGGAAGTTGCACCGGAAGATGGTAGTTCCAGACTGCAAAGCGTAACCGTTCCGGATGGCAATGAAGCCCATTTGATCAAGAACAACACCATGGTGGAAGGCGTGATTGTGGAGAGCGAAAAGCCGAACGATCCGACCAATCTGAAAGTTACCGCAATCTTTACCAACACCAAGCGCAAACTGATCAACATTGAGTTCGATAAGCTCTGGAAAGATGCAAATGGTTCGGAAATTGGCACTGCGAATCAGCCGGATACAATCTACATCCAGCTCCAGCGCCGCCTGAAAACCGAAAAAGACTGGAAACCGGTAAACTACCCGGCTGACAGCAAGAAAGACTATGTTACCATTAAACGCGGTGAAAGCGTCTGGCGGCGTACCTTTAGCGGTTTGGATCAGTACCAAATCAATGCTGACGGCAGTCAAATCAATTATGTGTACCGCATTGTGGAAGGTACGTTGGGCGATGAAGGCAGCTTTAACCCGGCAGTCGTTACCCAGGCAGGCGAAACCATTACGATTGGCGGCAAAACGTATGTTGTAAAGGCTGAGGCTGAAGCAACAGCAAACAGCGAAACGAACAGCACGGGCAGCTCAACAGGCAATACAGCCACAGCCACCGATGGAACCATCACCGGCGGCAGCGGCAAGATTGTGCTGACCAACAAGCTGCAGAACCCGAAGTTTGTACTGGATATCATCAAGAAGGACGCGGAAAAAGACAAAAATGACAAAGATGTGCCCTTGAGTGATGTTGAGTTCAAGCTGGAAAAGCTGGTCGAAACAACAACCGAAGGAAAAACGCAGTGGGTAGTAGATAAAAACTACAAATTCGATAGCACAAAGACAGATTTCGTTACCGGTACAACCGGAGCGGACGGCAAGATAACCCAGAACCCGTTCAAAAATCTGGAACCCGGTACATACCGCCTGACGGAAACCAAGGCACATCCGGGGTACAACCTGTTGGCACAGCCAATTGTGATCAAATTTACCCAAGACGGCACGTGTTCTATTGATGGGCAGGTAATTACGAACACAAAAACGTTTGTGCAGTCCGACAACATCTACACCCTGACCCTTACCGTTCTGAACCGTAAAACGCCTGAGCTGCCCCACACGGGTGCAGACGCGCCAAGCCTGTGGCTGCTGATCGGCATGCCGCTGGCGGTGGCAGGGCTGTTGATATTCACATTCCGCTACAACAGGAAAGGGGGCCGGCGACATTAACCATCCCCCGGAAACCCAGCAACCCCCAGGGTACAGGGCCTGCCCGCCAGTGCGCGCCCGTTTACGGCAGGGCGCAGCCATAAGCCGGGGTATAACTGAAAAGCTGAAAATATCGCCTGTTTCTATAAGCGCAGCCGGATTTTGCGTTAAGGCTTAAAAAGCCTTGGGATCCGGAAAGGATTCCGGTGGCTCTTTGCCTTACATCCTGCTTGTGGCTGCGAAATATCCGTTATTTCCTTTGTTTTCAGATGCACCTTAAGCCAAGTGGGCAAGCGGCCCGGTTTTCCCTTCCTTTTTTCTTTACGGCACAGTGCGGGCGGCGCGGCAGCGTTTCCCCGCTGCAGCGCCCCGCACTGCACGCCGTGCTGATGCAGAACCCCTAAGCCGGGCGGCTTTGCCGCCCATCCGATGATGACTTTTTTAAGAGAAGAGGTACTGAAATGAAAAAAGCAAAACGTTTTCTCACAGGCCTGTTGAGCGCCGCCCTGGCCCTCAGCCTGTGCGCCATGCCAGCAATGGCAGAGGGTGGAACAAATGAAGATAATAATGCCAGCGCAACGTTAAGCTCGATTGACACAGCGAAGACTGGTAGTATTACGATTTACAAGTACACTTATAATGGTAAAGAATCCACAGAGGATCGTAAAGGTACTGGCGAAGCTACAGATGCAAACAAAGTTCCGAGCGAAGGTGAGGATAAAGCAACTCCTCTTTCTGGGGTTACATTCACTGCATACCAGGTCATGACTGCGGAGCAGCTGATCAACTACTATGATAGTGTGCAAAATAACAAGGTTGCTACCGTTACAATTAGCGATTATGTAAAGAATAATCAGATCATTGAGGATAAAGTTGTTGAAAAGGATACAGCTGGTAAAATTGTATCTCATAGTCAAGAAACGCAGGAACCTGACGGCAAGGCTGTAATTGGTAACTTGAAAGTTGGTCTGTATGCCGTTGTTGAAACGAAGCATCCGGCTGGTGTTACAGTTGTAACCCCCGCTTTCTTGGTATCCATCCCGATGACAAAGCAGAGCACCACAACGAATGACAGCCAGAAGTCGGAATGGATGTACAATGTTACTGTATATCCGAAGAACCAGACCGCAGCAGCCCCCATTACCTTGCAGAAGCAAGGTAAAACTGGCGGCGATAATACGACGCTGACCAATGAAATGAAAGGCTACGCGTTTAAGCTGGAAAAATTGGATGATAAAGAAAACGACAAGTGGATTACCATTACAGCAGCTTCTAAAGATGGTAAGGATAATGAGGGCGAGGCTATCGGGGCGACGGGTGCAAACGGCCAAATTGCCATTGGTAGTTTGACCCCTGGCATTTATCGCTTTACAGAAGTTAGTGCTCCGGCAAATTCCTCTTACATTGTAGATAAAAAAACACATTATCTTTTCAAAGTTACTACAGAAGGGACTATTGAAAAAGTAAGAGAAGATGAAGTTCCTGCTGATGATAATAACAATTTTGATGCAGTTAACACTGATAATAAAATTGTAACGATTGTAAATAATAAGCCGGATTTGGAAAAGAAAGTTAAGAATACGGAAGATGCAGAAGAGCCGTTCGGCGAAGCAGCTGATTATAGCGCAGGTGATTTGGTCCCCTACCAGATTACGGCAAAAGTTCCGGAAAACATTGCTAAACTGAAGACCTTTACTGTTACTGATACCCCGACAGGTCTGAAAGATAAGAAAGATACTATTAAGATTGTTTGCAATAATGAAACTCTGGCGGAAAATGGTTCGATTATTAATAACGATGTGGTAAAGTCTATTAATGAAACCAATAACGGTGGATTTGAGATTGAATTTATTGCATCTGCAATGCAAGCCTATGCGGGTCAAAACCTTGTAATTACTTATGAAGCAGAACTGCTGGGAAAAGGTGATAATAGCACCGCTGTAACCAACCCGAACAGTGCAAAACTGACTTATACAAATGTAATTGAAACGACGGAAACTCCTGATCAGGATGACAGCACCAAGACCGTTGAAGATGAAACGATTGTATACAGCTTCAAATTGATCATCAACAAGATTGGTGAAGATGATAAGAAACTTGAAGGCGTTAAGTTTGACCTTTATAAACAAGTAGCAGAAAATACGCAGGATAGCATTACTGGTAAGACGGCAACAGATTTGGGACTTGATGGCACCAAGAGCTGGCTGAAAGTAGATACCTTGACGACGAATGCTGATGGTATGATTACCAAGACTGGTCTTGCAAATGGTACTTACTATCTGGTTGAGACAAAGACGAACGAAGGCTATAACCTGCTTTCTAAACCTGTAGAAGTTGTTTTGAACAAGGAGTTTGCAAAACATTGGGAACAGGTAACCAATACGGATGAGAGTGGCAATGTGACCCATCATGAATGGGAAACCTTGGTAGAAATCAAGGAAGATAATACAACGGAAGTAAAGCAGCCTTCCAAGTCCATTACCGTCATCAACCGCAAGGGCTTTGACCTGCCTGTTACCGGTGGTTTCGGCACCCTGCTGTTCAGCGGCATTGGTGTGCTGCTGGTTGTGGCCGGTGTTGGCGTGCTGCTGAGCCTGAAAAAGAAGAACCGCGCCTGATGCGCCCGCCGCAAGGCAAAACAATGTTACAATTCACCAATAGGGTATAGAGGGATAATCCATCATACACAGGGGGAGGGCCGGGTTTGGCCCTCCCCCTATGGTGGGTTATTGGGGAATAAATTTTTTGGGCATACATGGCCGTTGTTCGGCTGATTTTTAGGCCCTGCGTGGGGAACCACCCCATGGGCGTCAGGTTTGTGGCGGGGAACCACCCCACGGCCGTTAGGTTTGTGGCGAGGAACCACCCCTCAGTCTGCGTTGCAGACAGCTCCCCTCAAAGGGGAGCCACCGCAAACATAAGGTAAAATATTGGCTCCCCTAGAGGGGAGCTCCGGCGAAAGCCGGTGAGGGGTGGTTCCCCGTGCAGAGCCTAAAAATAAATAGGGCAAGGCCCGTCAAACGGGCCGATGGCGAGCATCGGCCCCTACAAATGATTTGCAACGTTTGCGGCGTGGGGTGGATGGGCGGCAATTATTAGGCCCGTCAAACGGGGCGTCGGGGACGCCGCCCCCTACATGCAGGGCGAGGTTTATTACAATTTTGTGGTGTGCAACGCCGTAAGGCCCTACAGATTATTTTATTGTTATTCACTACCCTAAAAACCACCCCCAACCCAATATCTCCTGAGCGGCGCAATGCGCCGCGGTCCACCACAATTATTCATTATTCTTTATTATTTATTCTTTTGCCTACTTCCAATTCCTAATTTCTAATTGCATCAGCTCCCAACTTCAACCCTCTCACGGAAAGGTTCGCGGTGACGCTATGGATACCACAACAAAACTAAAAGTCGGCTTTGCGGCCTTGATGATCCTGTCCGGCATTGGGGTGGCATCGTACCCGGTTATCAGCAACGCGGTGGCGCAGCGCCACGCCAGCGAAGCGATCCAAAATTACGATGATACCGTAAAAAGCATGGATACCGAAAAACTGGACGCCGCCAAGGAGGCCGCCCGCCGCTATAACCAGCAGCTGGACAGCGCCGTGGAGCGCGATGCCGCAGGCGAAGCGGAGGATACCGGCACCAGCTATGTGGACCTTGTGGATGTGGGCGAAAGCCTGGGGTATATCACCATCCCGAAAATTGACGTCAACCTGCCTATTTACGAAGGCACCAGCGATGATGTGCTGCAAAAGGGCGTTGGCCATCTGGAAGGCTCCAGCTACCCACTTGGCGGCGAAAGCACCCACAGCGTGCTGACCGGCCACCGCGGCCTGCCCGAAGCCGTGCTGTTCACCGACCTGGACAAGCTGGAAGAGGGCGACTGTTTCTACCTGCATATTCTGGATGAAACGCTGGCGTACCAGGTGGATCAAATCAAAGTGGTGGAACCGGAGCACACCGAGGATCTGGAAATCACCGCGGGGCAGGATTACTGCACCCTTGTTACCTGCACGCCGTATGCCATCAACACCCACCGCATGCTTGTGCGCGGCACCCGCATCCCTTATAATGGAGAGGAAGAAACCAACACCCCGCAGGCCGTGCAGTATCAGGCGCTGCGCACCGGAACGGTGGTCAAGCGCGTGGTGGATGCCTGGCCGTGGATCGCGGTAACGGGCAGCATTGTGATCGGCGGCGAAGCGCTGCTGCTGCTTTTGCTGCTGCACCGCTGCAAAAAGCGCGAGGAGGATGACTAAATGGGACGGCTGATTGCTAAAATTCTGGCCTGGCTGGCCATTTTGCTGGGGCTGGCGCTGTTGATACAGCCCACCGCCGCCCAGTGGTGGACCAGCACCCGCAACGCCAAAACCGCTGCGCAGTTTGCGGCCCGCGCCGAAGCCCAGCCCACCGCCCCCGCGGCGGAGGAAACCACAGCCGAACCCCCGGAGCCGGAACGCGCCTACCCTGAACTGTACGCCGCGATGCAGGACTATAACGCGGAAATTTACGCCGGGGGCCAAAGCGGCCTGACCGACCCGTTTGCCTACGAGGAAGCCCCGCTGGACCTTGCTGCCTATGGCTATGACGATGATGTGCTGGCTGTGCTGTGGATCCCGCGCCTGAACCTGGAGCTGCCCGTTTACCTGGGCGCCAGCCGCGAAAACCTGGCCAAAGGCGCGGCGCTGCTGGGCCAGACCTCGATGCCGCTGGGCGGCGAAAACACCAACACCGTGATTGCCGCCCACCGCGGCTATTATGGCGCGGAAATGCTGCGCAACGTGCAGCAGATCCAGGTGGGGGACAAGATCCAGCTGACCACCCCGTGGGAAACGCTGATTTACCGCGTGAGCGAGCTGAAAATTATTGACCCCAGCGATATCAACGCCGTGCTGATCCAGCCGGGGCGGGACCTGCTGACCCTTTCCACCTGCCACCCCTACACCCGCAACAGCCAGCGCTACCTGGTAATTGCGGAGCACGACACCGCCGCTGCGGACACCACCAAAGAGGAGGATTTGCAGGAAAGCGCCGCTACCTGGGACGAAACGCCGCGCCAGGTGACCGTGGAGGATGCCGGCGGCAGCTCCATTGCCGAAGTGGCCCCCCAGGCCCTGACCCCATTGCCGGGGGAGGGCAGCGCGGAATCCGAGGGGAGCGCGATCTCCAATACCATGATCTGGCTGGAAAACAACGCACTGTGGGCCGGGCTGGTGGTTATTGCCGCCGCCGTTGGCATTATGGTGATATGGAAAAAACACCGGGAGGATTAACCATGCAGTACACACAGCAGGCCGCCGCCGTTACGGCCGAAGTAAACAAGGCCGTGCAGGGCAAACAGCAAACGGTAAACACCATCTGGATGGCCATGCTGGCGGGCGGCCATGTGCTGATTGAGGATATTCCCGGCGTGGGCAAAACCACGCTGGCGCTGGCCTTTGCCCGCGCGCTGGACCTGAAAGAAAGCCGCGTGCAGTTTACGCCGGATGTTCTGCCGTCCGATTTGGTGGGATTTTCCGTTTACCAGAAAGAGACCGGCAAGTTTGTGTACCACGCCGGTGCGGTGATGTGCAACCTGTTTTTGGGCGATGAGATCAACCGTACCTCCTCCCGCACGCAGTCGGCTTTGTTGGAAGTGATGGAAGAAGGCACGGTGACGGTGGACGGCGCCACCCGCCCGGTGCCCGCACCCTTTACCGTAATTGCAACCGAGAACCCCATCGGCGCCGCCGGCACGCAGATGCTGCCGCAGTCTCAGCTGGATCGTTTCATGGTCTGCGCCGTAATGGGCTACCCCGATGAGGAAGCGGAGCTGGCAATTTTGGCCGGGCAGAGCAAAGGCCGCCTGCTGGACCGTGTGCGCCCCGTTGCCGGTCAGGCGGATCTGCTTGCCATGCAGCAGGAGGTCAGCACGGTATTTGTGCATGAGCTGATGTACCGCTACATTGTGGCGCTGGCCCAGGCCAGCCGCAAGGACCCGCGCCTGGCCGTGGGGTTAAGCCCCCGTGCCACCCTGGCGCTGGCCAGCATGACGCGCGCGGCGGCGTACCTGGCGGGGCGGGATTTTGTTGCCCCGCAGGATGTGACCGCTGTGTTTGATGCGGTTGCCCGCCACCGCCTGGTGCTGAACGACCAGGCCCGCGCAGGCGGCGAAACGGTGGACAGCGTAATGCAGGACCTGCTGCGCACCGTGCCGCGCCCCCGCCCCGAAAAGGCTGACCGCCATGGCAGGTAAGCTGGGCCGGGCGCTGGTGCTTTTGGTGCTGCTGGCTGCGGCGCTCATCACCCAGGCACCGCTGGCGGTGTTCCTGTTAGCGTTTGCGCTGGTGCTTCTGGTGCTGCTGCGGCTGGACGCCGCCTATCTGCGCAGGCAGGTAACGGCAGAGCTGCTGGTGCCGGACAAACCCGTGATACAGGGCGAAGATTTTACCCTGACGGTTCGGCTGCGCAACCGCAGCCGGTTGCCCATCCCTGCGCTTGTGGTGCTGCTGAACGCCGCCGATGAATGGGGCGGAGGGCAGATTACCCTGCGCTGCGCCGCCATGCTGGGCGGCAGAGAGAGCGCCGAACAGCGCATTACCTTAAACGCAGGCAAAAGCGGCGTGTGGAGCATTGCGGTGCGGGGCATCACCCTGCGGGATCACCTGGGGGTGTTCACCGCGGCGTGCCCGGCTGCCGCGCAAAGCCGGAGCATCTGTGTGCTGCCCGCTGCCGCGGCTGGCAAAGCCAAAGCGGAAACCGCCCCCGATGAGGACGGCGACGAAGCCGACACCCGCGCCGCCCTGGGCGGCAGCTATGAGCTGCGGGAGTACCGGGACGGGGATACCCTCAAGCAGGTACACTGGAAGCTGAGCGCCAAGCTGGACCGCCTGATGGTGCGCGAACCGCTGACCGCCCTGCGCGCTGCCCTGACCCCCGGTGGGGACCTGGACGGAGCGGAGGAATGGGGGGATTTTCCCCAACAGGCGGCGAAGCACCGCAAAAACCCGCCCAAGCGCAAAAAAGAACGTACTGCCCTGAGCCGGCGCGGCGCTGCCGACCCCGGCAGTGGGCTGAAGTTTGTGGACCGTGTGCTGGTGAGCACCCAGCGCCCCGCAGCGCACCCCGCGTTGTGGCTGGCGGCAGATGCCGCGCTGCTGCTGGCGCTCACCTTTGGTTTGCTGCTGGTGCTTTCCACCGGGTTCGGCATTGCGGTGCCGTTGTGGGTGTGGCCCGCGGCAGCCGCTTTCTGCGCCGGGTGGGCGCTGTTCCTGCGTGCGCCGCAAGCCCTGCGCCGCTGGGGGCTGCTGGCGGGGGTGATTGTGTATCTTGTGGTGTTGTTCATCTGCCAGCGGAACTTTTTGGCCGGGGCGCAGCAGTGCGCCGGGAACATTGCCCAAAACCTGAACGCCCGCCTTGGCAGTGCGCTGCCGGTGGCCCAGGGCGGCAGTGCGGCGCAGCTGGGGCTGTTTTTGCTGCTGGCCGCCCTGCCCGTTACCGGGGCGCTGGCCGCTGCGGCCCTGCGCCGTGCGGATGCCCTGCTGCTGGATCTGATGCTGCTGCCCGTTGTTGTGCTGCTGGCGCTGGCCGGGGCCGCGCCTGCTGTGCCCGCCTGCCTGCTGCTTTTGGCCGGTTGGATGGGGGCGTGGGCGGCTTCCTGCTCGGTGCAGCGGCGGGCCCTGTGGGGCAGGCGCGATACCGAAAACTACCGCCAGAACCTTTGCCGCCATTATAACATCCAAAAGTCTGCCGCGCTGGCGGCGGGCGGGCTTTGCCTTACGCTGGCGCTGCCCTGTTGGTGGCTGCTGCGCCCGGCGCTGGGGGTTCCTCTTGGTTGGCTGCAGCCTGCGGCCCAGCGGGTGGAATCCGCCGCGCTGAGCACCGCCATTACCTGGCTGCCGCGGGTCAGCGGCGGCAGGCTGAACATTCAGGTAGAAGCCGCTGCCGGTGGTGTGGCGGATGGCGCCTTGAGCCAGGGCGGGGGTATCCAGGTCAGCGGAGTGACGGATCTGGCCCTGACCGCCAGCGACAAACCCGAAGAAACCATATACCTGCGGGGATTTATCGGCGGCAGTTATGACGGCACCACCTGGCAGGCCCCTGATGCCGATGCCTTTGACAGCGCCGCTATGAACTGGAAAACCGAGGATAACGCCCGGCTGACCATTGCAAGCCTGCCGTTTTTGCGCACCGCCTATGACGGCACCGCCCAGCCCCAGACGCTGACGGTGGAGCGCATCCACGCCGATACCCAGTACACCTATGCACCGTACAACGCCTACTGGGGCGATTATTACACCATCCAGGGCGATGGCGCCGCCGCGGGCCAGACCGCGCAGGACGATGTGTTCCTGTATTACCCGCGGGATACCGCCCAAACCCAGCTGAAAGCCCGCGCCGATGCCGACCCCAGCGTGCTGGACCGGATGGAAGCATCCTATGCCGCTTACGCCGCCAGCCGCTACACCGCCGTGCCGGACGGCTATGACGAGCTGCAAACCCTGTGCGATGAAGCCAAAAAGGACCAGAAGCTGACCGAAGCTGCGGACATTGGCGATTACATCCGCGCCTATCTAAACACCAACTACCAGTATAACGCCAGCGCTCCCCAGGCGCCGGAGGGGGCCGACCCCATCCGTTACTTTTTAACGGAATCCAAACAGGGATACAGTGTGCAGTTTGCCTCGGCGGCGGTGGTTATGTTCCGCATGTTCGGGCTGCCTGCGCGCTATGTGGTGGGCTATGCCGCGCCGCAAAGCCTGTTTACCCAACAGGAGGACGGCAGCTGGCACGCCATTTTGCAGGACGATAACGCCCACGCCTGGGCGGAGGTGTACATTTCCGGCCAGGGCTGGACCCCCATGGAGATGACCCCCGGCGTGCTGGTCAGTGCCCAACAGGCCGACCTGCGCACCGACCCGCTGCCCGAAACTCAAGGTCAAGACACCGCCCCCGCAGCAGGGGAGAGCAGCGCAAACGAACCCGCAGCCACCATCGTGCCCCGCAGCAGGCTGGTTTTGGCGGCGTTGTTGGGGGGTTGCCTGTTGGCTGCTGCGGTGCTGCTGGTGCTGGCCCGCCGCCATGCCATGGGGTATGGCCGGGGCAGCTGCAACGCGCGGGTGCTGGCCGTGTTTGGCAGCATCTACCGCCTTTTGGTGCGTCGCGGCCTGCCGCCGGATACACCATCCGATGCGCCGGAGTTTGCCGCATTTTTGCAAAGTTGTGTCCCCGCCCTTGAACCCCAGGATGCCGAAGCTCTGCTGGCATTGGCCCAAGCCGCCCAATTTGGCGCAGGTACGATGACTGAGCAGGATACGGACAAAATGAGAAAACTTTACCAGGTTATAAAACACACTGGAAAACGGAAACAGAGCCAGAAATCGGTTGAAAAGCAGAGCCAGGAATGATATAATGACCCCGTACTGGGGTAGCGTGTTCTTTGCTTTCTTTGCACAGGGGGCTACCATGATCCAGGAAAATGTGGTATAATATGTTAAGTCCATTAACCAAGTAGGGAATGGCCGGGGTGGGGGACTGGTTTCTGGAACAGTACCCTGGGAACTGCCTGTGGGGCGGAAAACCGGCAAGGACAGAAAGAAGATCTTATAGAAGCAAACGTTAACAGGAGTAAACCCATGCCGCGCCGTAAACAGACAGAAGGAGAAAAAAAAATTGACATCAGCCAGATGGCTGAAGACCTTGGCGTGTCCAAGACCACGGTATCCCGTGCCCTTTCGGGCAATGGCCGTGTCAGCGAAGCGACCCGCGCCCGCGTGGTCCAGTACGCCAAAGAGAAAAACTATGTGCCCAATATGCTGGCACGCGGGTTGGTAACCCAGCAGTCTTATAATATCTCACTGGTGTTCTCGCGCCAGTTCGGCAACCTTGCCGCACCATTTTTGCGCAAAACCGTCAGCGCCGTGTACGATATTGCCACCCGCAATGATTATGATGTGCTGATGACGATGGTGGGCGAGCAGGAAACAAGCCCGATGCAGCGTCTACTGGTCAACCGCAAGATTGATGGCGTGATTCTGGCCCGCACGCTGGAGCGTGATCCGCTGATCCCCATGCTGCAAAAAAGCGGCATCCCCTTTGTTGCCATTGGCCGCCCGGCTGACCAGGATGTCATCTCGGTGGACCATGATCAGGTGGGCGGCTGCCGCGAGCTGGTCAGCCTGCTGCTGATGAAGGGCCTGCACCGCATTGCTTTGCTGGGCGGATCCATGCTGTACACCGTCAACCAGTCCCGCCTGGAAGGCTATAAGCAGGCGCATGACCGCGCCTGCTGCAAGATTGATGAGAGCCTGTTGTTTTTGGAGCTGGAAAGCGACGATCTACGCACCAGCGCTGTGGAGCTCGCGGTACAGCGTGGGGCGGACTGCATCCTGTGCATGGATGACCAGGTTGCCCAGCTGGCTTTGAACACCCTGAGACAGCTGAACCTGCGCGTGCCGCAGGATATCCGTCTTGCCTCCCTGTATGACGACGAAGCGCTGCAGGGGTGTACGCCACAGATCACGGCGGTCTCTTTTGATGCCGAACAGCTGGGCCGCCGTACCGCACAGCAGCTGCTTTCCCTCATCCGCCATCAGCCGGTGGAAACCCGCACCCTGCTGGGGTACCAGGTGGGGTTGCGTTTATCGACCCAGACCTGAGAGAAAAGTAGAAAATTATAAATCAACTGCCCGTACACGGTATGATAAGCCGTTGTGCGGGCAGTTTTTTCGATAAGGGGTTTTGAAAAAATATAGCGGTCACATAGTATCCCAGTGCCGCAGCGTCAAGCACAACAGGGCAGGGACACAGAAAAACAGGAGGCAACAAGTATGAAGTGCATGGATAAACATGAATTTGAGCAGCAGAATGTTTTTGGCACCGGTGCCGCAAACACCGCTTATGCCAAGTTTTTCATTGGCCAGTCGTTCCTGAACCCGCTGACCGACCCCAAAACCGGCCTGTTTTTGGCTAACGTTACCTTTGAGCCCGGCTGCCGCAACAACTGGCATATCCACCACGCGGCCAAGGGCGGCGGCCAGCTGCTGGTTTGCACCGCAGCAAACCTGCCGTCAGCCTGACCCCCGGCACCGTGATCACCATCCCGGCCAACGTCAAGCACTGGCACGGTGCCAAGGCCGACAGCTGGTTCAGCCACATTGCTGTGGAAGTTCCCGGCAAAGATTGCAGCAACGAATGGTGCGAGCCCGTTACCGACGAAGAGTACGCCAAACTGAACGGATGAGCAGCCGCTAATAAAGGCAACACCGCACAATTCCCGCCTTGCGGCTTAAGCACCGCTCCGGCA
>ERZ772880.1361-NODE-1361-length-21134-cov-6.351630_pt1 | contig 21134 bp, 18 predicted proteins | sample MGYA00580577_ERZ772880 | MGnify/ENA primary metagenome ERZ772880 (study PRJEB29015, sample SAMEA2737705) | human gut metagenome | biome: human gut; feature: human-associated habitat; material: faeces | place: China | collected 2012 ... | reverse complement strand
GATATGAAAAAGAAATTTTTTGCTAATTTATGGTTGACTTTTCATAGCTGGTCTCCCTTTGCTTCCTTGGTATCTTTACCATTCTCATATAAATACACTCCTTCTCTACCTTCTGATACCTTCTGCATAATATCAGCTATAACTTCTACAATTGTAATATTACTTCCTTTCTTCCATTTTCCTATCATACCCCTAATTTGAGACTTATTTGCTTTTCTTTTATTCGGTAGATGTATCCTATTCATTAAATCCATCTTATCAATATTCCTCTTTTCTAGTATTCGATCAAATATATGTCTGTAGTCAAATCCCATTTCCAAAAAAGCTGCTATATGCAATATAGATGAGTCCAAATATTCTTCTTTCTCCATTTTCAAATACCCGTTATATAAATATAATATAATTTTATATAATTCTTCATCTGGTAATAAATCATAATATGCTAGAGAACTTATACTCAATTTAACTATTTCTAAATTTTTTCTATTAATATAATAATTTTGTTCCATATCAATCTCCATTCCGCCGCCAAGTCGGCGGCACAAATAGTAGTGAAAGGTGGTTCTTACCTTTAGATTTCCGTGTTACAATAGGCTCGATTTTATAAGTCATTCCCAGCATCAATCTCAAATCCACTCATCCATTTTGCTGTTGATGTGCAGGTGTGCCTCTCTACTTAGATGGGAATACTCTTAAGTTGCGTCACTATGTAAACCTGTTTTTTATGTCTATTTCACATTTTGGGCTTAATTTACTTTCTTTCACACTATATCTCCTCGTGTAATAATTTTATCATTTTTTAGGGATTGCTATATTTCTGTCCTCAAAATAGCAACTAATGACCTCCATTTAAACACAATTTATTAAACATATATTATTTCGAAGACATTTTTCTTCATTTCAAGGACATTTTTCCCATTTTCTATTACACGATGTAATATATATTTATCGGAGGTGTAAAAAATGTTGTATAGTATTTCTTCAATAATAACTAAGTATTTTTTTAAAAAAAATATAATCACGAACTCGGACCAAGAAGTATTTACCTATGGTTGTCAACTTATTATTTCGAGTTTTTGTAGTATTAGTAGTATTCTTTTATTATCCTTCTTTATAAACATTACTTATGGAATACTATTCTTATTATTCTTCTTTCCAATAAGATTGTTTTGTGGAGGATTTCATGCTTCCTCATATATAAAGTGTTTTCTTTGTACGAATACTATTTTTATTATGACATTATTTTGTTCCCTTAGCTTGGTGGATTGTAATAAATATATCTTGGTAGGTATATGTTGCTATTTTTTTTATTATATATTAACTAATGCCCCCATAATTCATCCTAACAATCCTTTATCCGAATCAGAAGCAAGAAGAAATAAACTACATACCAAAAAAATGATTATTATTGAATTAATAATTATAAATCTATTCCTAATTTTTGATATGCAAATAGCTCTATCCATTGCTATTACAACCACTTTTTTTGTTTATTTTTTAATGAAAATATCAAATTTATGAAAGAGAGGATTTTAGAAATGAACTATTTTTTAACAGTAGTAGCTTCCATTATTTACAATGTAGCTTCATTAGGTGGTGGTTTATGCTCTTTTGGAGCAACATATCAACCACCCAAGCCAAATTCTTTAAAACACTATGACATCTAAAGAAAAGAAACTCTGATAATCTCAGAAGTTTTTCAAAATCAGAGAACCTCTATTTAAAAGAGATTCTCTGACTGTAGACAAAGTCCTGGCAAAAGTCGGGCTTTTCTATATTTATAACTATTTTCTGGTCTAATGGAATGATTAGAAAAGTGATATTTTTTATTATAATGAAAAATCCAGTTCATGCTGGTTGACATAATAGTTAACGATAGTCTCGAAAACCTATTCGATAAGAATGCTATCGTTACCATAAAGTTGTCTGAAGATAGCGAATGCTGACATACGGGGATAATTCTGTTTCAGATATCGAATCTATTCCTGCAAATCTGCATTTAGCTTCCGTAGGACCATCGTTCACACATCCTTATAGGATGAAAAATCAAATCTTCAGTTTTTGTAGTTGCAGTACCATCGTTCAATCGTTAAGGTAGTAAAGTGTTTTACCGTGACATCTAGTGCAATAGTGCCTTTCTTTAAGGAATGTCAGTAAAAGGCATCCAGGGATCTGTATTCATATCTCATCAGAACGGTTTCGTGCTGTTTTTCTTGTGTCGTGTCAGGTTATGTGGTATTCAAAAAAATATTGGGGGATAGTGAATCTGTATAAAATGTCTATTAAAACAGGAAAACAGTTATGCCACAGGGGCTTTGTCAGAAAGAGTTATTTTTCGGAAAGGAAGAGCTACTTCCAGTGACGGAAAAAGCAACGGATAATATCGATAGTTACTCTCATCGATGGAAGGATTCCTGTTCAGGAGCTTTCCTAGCCCTCTTTTACTTCGTGGACAAAAAAAACGTCAAACTGTTCATCTATGGATATCTGTGAATAGGGAATCATGAAAGAAGGAAGAAACACAAAGATATGATTACAGCAGGAACAGATAACCACCCGGCAGATACAGAACGATCGTTTGCCTTCCGGTGCTTTCAAGAATCGGGTGTAATATCCGTGAATGAGAGTACAAGCGACGTGACCGCAGATGCAAGTAAGCATGTAGAACTACAGTCTGTTATTGTTATATAAAAAGATTGAGAGAAAGGATTGTAATCCTGAACAAATACGGTTTTAGGGAAATTCTGGCAATAATACAAATGCCGATGGAATAGAAAGGGAGCGGGAATGGGAGACTATGGAGCAAATCCATTCCTGCTTCTCTTTTCTTACAGATAATGGGTAAGCCGCTCTCCATACAAAACAAGCTCGTATAGTCTTTTAATCATTTCTTTGTCTGTCTTCCATTCGAGGAACTTATCATGTTTGTTTTCTACTTTCCTTTGACACTTTTCGAGAGTAATCTGCTTCATTTCAACATCAGTATCTTCTTGTATAAAATAGTTTTTCAGTTTTAGTGTAGTATAAGTCTTTTTTAGAAAGGCAACACACAGCGGGATTTGACAATTTTCAGAAAGCTTTTGGATTTTTTTCAATATGAGTACATACTTCATGCACACTCCTGCCTAAAATTTATCATAAATAAAAATTTTGCCTATCACAAAGCAATTCTCTTAAGTTTATAATGTTGGGCTAAGCTGGTGATTTTCACTCACTTTACATAATAGTGTGATTGTAAGAGAGTAAATTGCGTGAGTACAGGTTGATGTTGAATTTACCAAATAATTATGGGTAGGACATAGTGACTTCCTGCAGTTTTATATCGTGATTTTAAAGATTAAAGACAAAAAGGTGCTATTTAGGGACAGCAAGTGAAAATAATTTTTTCTTGTATATAATACAATCATAAGATGAGATAGGGAGTGAAACAAATGACATTTACAATATACTTAACAACGGAATGCAATTTTAAGTGTAAATACTGTTATGAACAATTTTCAGATCACTTAAATCTTTCAGAAAAAAATGCATTTAAAATTGTAGACTATATTATGGGATTTACAAATGAAGATATTACGATTGTGTTCATGGGTGGCGAACCATTATTATTCAAAAAACTCATTATAAAGATTATACATTACATAGATACGAAATACAGATACAGAAATGTAAAATATAATATGACAACTAATGCGAGTTTAATTGATGATGAAATAATAGAAGTAATGAAAAAAAAGGACTTCGAATTAAGAGTGAGCATAGATGGAAATAGGAAAACGCATTTAATCAATCGCATTAGTAAAAATGGAATGGAGTACTTCGAAACAATAATTAGAAATATAGACAAGTTAAAGAAAAACAATATATCATTTGCAGTTAGGATGACAGTAACCAATAATACAATTTTAGATTTGTATGAAAACATCCGTTTTTTCCATGAGAAAGGCTATGATGCTATTTTTATCGGAATTGATTTTACTGCAAATTATTCTGAAAAAGAACTAGACACTTTATATCACGAACTGGAAAAGATAGCTAATTATTATATAGAAGAATATGATAAAAATAAAAAAATTGCTATTGGTCAAATTGATGGTAAGTTTTTAAATTTGTTATGTGATTTTCATAATACCTTTAACATGTGTTCGGCTGGACGAGATACATTTAAAATTTTACCTAATTTAGAAGTTTATCCATGCGAGTATCTTACAGGAAATCATAAGTTTCTCATTGGAAAAATTGGAGAGTATATTGATTTGAATAAAAGTAAGGAACTGGCTAAGCGATTATATGAAGTTCATGTTCCGATGTGTGAAGAATGTAAAATAAAAGATTTTTGCTTTTATATGAAATGTGGATATGCTAATTACATTAAAACGGGGAAAATAAATGTTCCAAGTCTTACAAACTGCAAAATTGAAAAAATGTATTATAAATTAACAAAGCGAATATTAGTTCATCTAGCTCAAAATGGTTATGATGTATTAGAAATTTATAGAACATATATAGAAAAAAACGATATTCCAATTAGTGAGTTTGGAAAAAAAATATTTGAAATATATGATGCAAGGTAAGTATATGAAAAGAAATTTATTTATACGATTTTTTAAAGAGTACTGTTTAAATAAAAGAGAGAGATATATATATCTTTTGATAATTGCAAGTATGTGTATATCGGCAATTACGACAGCTTTACAACCCAAATATCAAGCAAATTTAATTGATAATTTGGAAAATGGACAGTCACAAATTGCAAACATTCTATTACTATTTTTGCTGATTGTAATAACAAGCTATAGTATGGGATCGGTCATAACATTATTGGCAAAAATGGTCTCGGAAAATATGGCCTGTGAAATGAGAAAAAGAATCCATGAAAAACTTTATACAATTGATAGTAAGTTTTTTCGTGAGAGTTCATTTAGCAATTTGATGGCAAAGAGCGAACAGGATGTAGAAAATATTAAGGAATGTGGAATAACTGGAATTATATTTGTTATTTCTAATGTACTTAAAATTATTATATGTGTTCCTTATATGTTAGATATTAATTTTTTTATAGGAATGGTTAATGTACTTTTGATAGTTCTGGTACCATTCGTAAATTATATATTTAAAAAAAAGTTGGAAAAGGCCGCAAAAGAAAATATAGAAAACTATGGAAACTTTAATAAAACATTTATGGATCTTTATAATAATTGGGAAAATACTAAATTTTTTGAAAGTATAGGCTACGCAAAGAATAGATTTAATGAAGATAATAGAAATTACAAAAATAGTTCTATGAAACAAATTTTCTTATATAGGCAATAATTATGTAAATATACTTTTACAATTTGTAGGGATTGCAGTCATATGGCTGTTAGGGATTTATGAGCTTTATCAAGGAGTATTGTCGATAGGTGGATTATTAGCACTATGTAGTTATCAGGCTATGCTATCTGGCCCGATGTCTACTATTAGCAATTATTTTAGTGAATTTAGAACTGCCAAAGTTGCTTTAGAAGATATATATGACTATTGGGATTATAAGGATGAAAGAAAAAGTGGGGAGGTAATAAAAGAGAAAATTAATAGTATTAAAATAAATAGATTAGGATTTTCTTATAAGGATAAGAAGGTTTTAGACTCAATTACGATGCAGTTTGAAACCGGAAAAATATATGCGCTAATTGGAAGGAGTGGGATTGGAAAAAGTACAATTGTTAATCTACTTTCTGGAGAATTTGCTGATTATGAAGGGGAAATTTTAATCAACGATAAGGATATGAAGTTATTAAACTTAAGAAACTATAGAAAACAGATTGCGTATGTTAAGCAGAAGTCGATTTTTTATCAAGATTCTATATATAACAATTTGGAATTAGCGAACAAGAGGAAAAAACTAACTGTGCAAGAAGCATGCGGATTGATCGGTGTAAAAGATGAAATTGAAAATATGCATTTGAAATGGGATACTATTTTATCTGAAAATACAAGTAATTTGTCAGTTGGACAAGCGAAAAGAATAGATATTGCAAGGAACTATTTAAAAGAGAGTTCAATATATATCTTCGATGAAGCAACTGCAGCCATTGATAAAGAAAAAAGAGAATTATTTTATAAACTAATTAAAAAATTAGCCAAAACATCAATAGTAATTTTGATTTCACATAACGAAGAAGATTTAAAATATGTGGATGACATTTACGAACTTGATACAAGTGGTGTAATAAGAAGGTGAGTAAATGAAGGTTGGGGTAATTGATACTAGCGGAACTTTTGAACATAAATTTTTTAATAATAAGAATATTTTATGTTCAAATAACCATCCGGAAGAAGAAACAGGATTGTTTTCTCATGCGGAATATGTATGTGCAGCTATTTTGAAACAGTGTCCGGAGGCAGAAATTCATCTAATTTGTCTTGAGAAAAAAAATGGGAAGTATGTGATTGGAGATCTCATAGATGCAATTAGCTACTTGGTAAAAGAACACGTGTTTTTAATCAATGTTAGTATGGGGATTGAAAAAGGTAGAAATGAGAACTTAGAGGAAGTTATAGAATTTGCTGATCGTAACGGAGTGTATATCGTTGCTGCACATAGTAACAGGGATGTTATATCTTATCCCGCATCATTAAAAACTGTTATTGGAGTGAGGGCTTCAAAAAATATATTTCAAGATAGTGCATTGTTTAAATATAGAAAAAGTGACAATGATATTATTTTTCCGTATAGTTATACTCATTTTGAACAATTAGAAATTCCATATATGGTAAATGGTAACAGTTTTTTGGCTCCGACCATTACAGGTATTATAACTCGTTTTCACCAGGCAATGCCTGACATTAAAATAGATGATTTGTTGGAAATTGTAAGTAAGACGGTAGTAAACTCATTTATTCCAAATGGCTGGTTCAAAAAAGACATTTTGCATGTGACATTTACGAGAAAAAAATATATAGGCAAAAAACTGAAAATAAAGGATAGCATCTTTGTGAAAAATTTATCTGAACTAAATAAGAAAATTAGCAACATTGAAATAAATCCTAAAGAAATTTTATTCATGCAGTTTGAAAAAATAGTAGAAGACAAATCTGATGATTTGAAAAAATATCTTTCAGCTGAAGGAAAGAAATTTTTATATATTATACTCAGCGAACCGGTATTTAGTTTTTATGATTTATTTGAAATATATGCAAAAGAGAAAATTTTAATATATCAAGGGGGATGGTAAATTTGTATACTCTTTCACTAGAAATAGCACATGAGTGTAACTTGAATTGTCGATATTGCTATTTGGGAGCAAAAAAGAACAAAGTTATGAACAGTAATATGGCAAAAGAGGCTGTTGATATGTCTATAAAAGAAGTTTTGAAGCAGAAAGATAAGACTTTAGATGTCTATTTTATTGGTGGCGAGCCATTACTTAAATTTGATTTAATAAAGGAGATTGTTGAATATGTGAAAACTGTTTGTAATAATTGGGGACTGAATTATTCCTTCAGTACAACTACAAATGGTACATTGTTGAATAAAGAAATTATGGATTATCTTATAGGAGAAAGATTTGATTTAAAAATAAGTATTGATGGAAAAGAAGAATTTCATGATTTAAATAGAAAATATTATTCTGGCAAGGGAAGTTTTAAGGATATCCTTAGTAAATGGGAATTGATTGAGGAGTATGAAAAAAAATTGAACACGGTTATCCACGCAGCACAAGTTATTACAGTTAATAATGTACAAGGTTTTGTGGAAAATTTTAAAGCATTAGTAGAAATGGGCTTTCGCTATATAGAAACAGATATTAATAAATATGATAATTGGGATCAGGCTACAAAAGAGATACTGAGTCAACAGATAGAGGAGGCAATTGATTATTACATAAGTTCTACTAAGAAAGGAGCAATATATTATTGGAGAATGTTTGAAATGTTCCTACAAGATTATTTTAATAATCTTCCATTTTATCAGTGTAAAGCGGGTGCTAATTCTATGTTCATAACTGTGGATGGAGTAATATATCCATGCCAAGAGTGTAAAAAAATGGATATAGGAACAATGACTGACAAAACAATTAATATAAATAAAGTTAGACAGTTAATTCATATAGAGAAAACTCGAAACGAAAAGTGCCTTAATTGTGAATATTTAGCACACTGCAGGGCGCATGGATGCGTTATGGACAATATGGAATTTAATAATGATATTTATAAACCTGTTGATATCAATTGCTTTTTAACAAAATTAATCTTGAATAAGATTGATACATATTTTACTAAAAATGAGAAAAAGAAAATGGAGGTCATTATGCAATATGAAAGAGCAATATCAAGTTTTTGAATTTGGAAATAGAATGATTGTTATTAATCGTGAAGATAGAAGTTGTGTAGGTATAAGGAAAGAGGCATTTTGTGAAAAAGATTTGGACGATCCCAACAGTAAGTTGAGAAAAAGCCTACAAAAAAAAGAATGGCTTGCTAAAGACAATGAATTGGACAGAATGAATACAGTATATTTGTTAATAACAAATAAATGTAATTTGTCTTGCGAATTTTGTTCTGTTAGAGCGGATAAACATAATGCAGAACATTTGGATTCAATTACTTTAGATGTTTTTGATAATAGGATTATGCCGTTGCTGAATGAAATCCAACCTAGAAGAGTGATTTTGACAGGTGGTGAACCACTTATGAACAAGGAAGTAGTCCAAATAGCACAAGAGATTCGGAAAAATCTGCCGGATGTATATATTATGATGCAGTCTAATGGATTCTTGATTCAAGATGATGAGATGCTAGAAAAGTTGTCAGAAAGTATTGATAGTATTGAAATAAGTTCTTCCCATTATAACGAATTGATTCAACTGGAAGAACGGATCAAGAGAATCAAAAAGCAAGGAATTAAAGTTACATTATCTTTTTTATCGGATGGAAATATTGATAAGCTAAGAAGAATTATTGATTTTGTAGTTGATGAGCAAGTAGGACTTCTCTTGAATTTTATTTCTCCGTTAGGCAGTGCAATAGATAATGACATAAAAATTTTATCCTATGAGGAACGTGTACAGGTATTTAAAAAGATGGCAGAATATATTTTGCAAAAAAAATATTTTGATAATAATTTTACTGAATTATTTAGACATGTCCAGTTCTCCGCGCACCAGCGGCTTTGCGGGGATGTTCTGCACCAGATACTTTTCGCTCTGCTTCTGCACGATGATCTGGCCGCTGACCACGTCCTGATTGTCCATCTGGATGCGGCAGGCCTTGGCGTAGGCGGTCTTATCGCTGGCCACCTTTTTAAAACCGGCACACTCCACATACCGCTGGGGCAGGTGGTCGAAATCGGTCAGGTAGCAGGTGCCGTTCACGTCCGTGATGGTCTCCACCGGCTCCCCGGTGGCCAGACGGCGGGCAATCTCCACGGTCTGGTGCTCGCCCATGCCAAAGCTGATGAGATCCGCGCCGGAGTCCTCGGCGATGCTGGGCAGCACGGTGTCCAGCCAGTAATCGTAGTGGGCAAACCGGCGCAGGCTGGCTTCCAGACCGCCTAAGATCACCGGCAGATCGGGGTAGGCCTGCTTGGCAAGTTTTGTGTACACGGTGGCGCTGCGGTCCGGGCGGGCACCGGCCTTGCCGCCGGGAGAGTATTCATCCTCGGCGCGGGGAATTTTTGCCACGGAATAGTGGCTGACCATGCTGTCCACGTTGCCGCCGCCGATGAAAAAGCCGTACTTGGGCTTGCCGAACCGCTTGAAGTCCTCGCAGTCGGTATAGCGGGGCTGCGCCAGCACGCCCACCTTGTAGCCCTCGGCCTCCAGCAGGCGGCTGATGATGGCGGTGCCAAAGCTGGGGTGGTCCACATAGGCGTCACCGCCCACCACCACAAAGTCCAGCTGCTCCCAGCCCCGGGCTTCCATGTCCGCCCGGCTGATGGGAAGAAATTCGGTGTAGATCTGGGGAGTAGAATGTTCCATAGTGCTCCTTTATTATTCCTCCGGTTGGTTCATCTGCATTTCCAGCCACTGCTGGCGGCTGATGAGTACGGCGCGGGGCTTTGCGCCCTCGTAAGGGCCGATGATGCTCTTTTGCTCCATCTCATCCATGATGCGGGCGGCGCGGGCGTAGCCCAGCTTGCAGCGGCGCTGCAACAGGCTGGTGGAGGCCTGCCCGGCGTCGATGACCACGTCCACGGCCTGCTTGAACATGGGGTCGGAGCCTGCGTCCTCCTCGGCGTCGGCACCGCCGCCGCCCTTTTTGCCGTCCTGAATGGCGTGCTTTTCCATGGCCTCGATCATGGCCTCGTCGTACTGCACGGTGGCGCTGGACTTGATAAAGTCCAGCACACGGCTGATCTCCTCATCCCGCACAAAAGTGCCCTGAATACGGGTGGGCTTGGGTGCGCCCACGGGCATAAAGAGCATATCGCCCTGACCCAGCAGCTTTTCTGCACCGGCACCGTCCAGAATGGTGCGGCTGTCCACCTGACTGGACACCGCAAAGGCGATGCGGCTGGGGATGTTGGCCTTGATCAAGCCGGTGATGACATCCACGCTGGGGCGCTGGGTAGCCACGATCAGGTGCATGCCGGCGGCACGGGCTTTCTGGGCGATGCGGCAGATGGAATCTTCCACATCCTTGCCCACCACCATCATCAGGTCGGCCAGCTCGTCGATAACGATGGCGATGTAGGGCATTTTTTCCAGATCCGGCCGCTCCACCGCCAGCTTGTTGAAGGACTTGATGTCGCGCACGTTGTTCTCGGCAAACATGCGGTAGCGGCGCTCCATCTCCTGCACGGCGCTGCCCAGGGCTCCGGCCGCCTTGCGGGGCTCGGTGACCACCGGCATGAGCAGATGGGGGATGCCGTTGTATTCGGCCAGCTCCACGACCTTGGGGTCGATGAGCAGCAGTTTGACGTCTTCCGGGCTGGAGCGGAACACCAGGCTCATGATGATGCTGTTCACGCACACCGACTTGCCGCTGCCGGTGCTGCCGGCAATGAGCAGATGGGGCATCTTGCACAGGTCTGCCACCTGGGCCACACCCGCAATGTCCTTGCCCAGGGCAATGCCCAAAGGCGAGGTCATGCGCAGAAAGCTCTGGCTCTCGAACACGCTGCGGATGGACACGGCACTGCGCTTGTGGTTGGGCACCTCGATACCCACGGCAGGCTTGCCGGGGATGGGGGCCTCCATGCGCACATCCGCCACGGCCAGGTTCAGGGCGATGTCATCGGCCAGCGAGGTGATGCGGCTGATCTTGACGCCCGCCATGGGCTGCACCTCATACCGGGTGACCGACGGCCCGCGGGAAATATCCAGCACACGGGTGCGGACCCCAAAGCTCTCCAGCGTGTCCACCAGCTTCTGGGCGTTGGCCTTCAGCTCATCCTCGGCGTTGGGGTCGCTTTCCTCCTTGGATTTTTCAAACAGCTCGATGGGCGGGTACTGATACTGGTAGGTGTCCACCGGCTCGGCTTCCTCGGCAGGGGCCGTAGCGGCTGCCTGCTCGGAGGCCGCCGGTTTTTCCATGGCTGCCGCCACCAGCGAGTTGATATCCTTTTCCTCCACCGGTTCGGCGGTGATGCTGATCCAGCCGTCCGCATCCGGGTCGCTGCGCTGGGCCACGGCATGTTCGGCACTCACACGGGTCGGCTGGTCCGGCTGCGGCGTGGGCATCACGGGCTGGATGGGCGCAGCCGCGGCAGCCGGTTCCTCCGGAGCCGCAGGCCGTGCGATGGGCGTATCAAAGGGATTGCCGGGCACCGGCCGGGGCTGCTGTTCCGTGGTCTCTGCCGCCGGGGTCTCCTCCGGCTTTGCAAAGAAGTCCTCAGCCGCCGTTTCCACGGCATCCGGCACGATGGGCCGGATGGTGGGCTTGGGTGCCGCGCGCAGCGGGTCCATGCCAAAGGTGCCGCCCGGCCCCGGGATGAAGGGTTCGATGGGCTCACTGCCGCCCTCCTTCACCTCGGTGCTGTCCGGGCCAAGGTCCACATCAAAGGGAGCGCGCGGGCGGGATGCCCGCACCCGCACCGGCGTCACGGCTGGGGCCGCCTGCGGTTCCGGCTGGGGCTGCACGGGCTGGTCCGGCGCTCCGGCCGGGCTGTCCGGGGCCTGCTCCAGCTCCTGGGTCACCTTATGGCCCCAGTGCAGCACACCGGACATCCAGTCCGGCAGACCCAGACGGAAGGGCTCTTCCGCTTCGGCTTCGTCCTCGTATTCTTCCAGGTCCTCCGTCTCGTCGTACTCGTCTGCGGCTTCCTGCGCGGCCTGCCGCTCGGCGCGGCGCTCGGCACGGCGGGCTGCGCCCTGCTCGTACACGGCCACGCCCTTTGCGTGCACCCCGCCTGACACGTCGCACAGCCACTGCCAGACCTCAGCCGGAGTGAGGTCAAAAATGTACAGGCTGACGCAGAGCGCCAGCACCAGCATGATGAAGTTTGCCGCCGGCCGGCCGCAGAGCAGCAGCAGGTTGCCGCCCAGCACCGCACCCAGTGCGCCGCCGGACAGCCACGCCTGATAACCGTTCTGGTAGCAGGCCGCCACCATCTGGAAGGCCGACAGCCCCTGCGGCTGGATGTCGGAAAACACGATCACCGTGCCGCTTGCAAACACGAGCCCCAGCGCCAGCTTGCAGATGTGGGGCAGCAGATCCTCGCCCCGCGTGTACAGCACGGCCAAGCAGCACACCGCTGCACCCAGCACAAAACTGCCGCAGCCAAACAGGCCAAACAGCACCTGATGCAGCGTTTTCCACACCGAGTCGCCTTCCACAAAGGCAAGGCCCACCAGCAAAAGCCCCGCAAACAGGGTCCCAAGCCCTGCCGGCAGGCGCTGTTCCGCGCGTTTTTTGCGCGACGTTGAGCGCCGTGTCGTTGTTTTTCGTTTCTTCGTTGCCATTCTTCTCCATTCCCCACAGTTCGCATAGACACAATTCTTGATTTTATTATTGTACCACGCACCGGGGCAAATGGCAAACCTATTGTTGTGTTATTCTCGGGTTTCGATCGCACGGTGCAGCCAGTCCAGTGCATCCGAAAGGCCGCCCAGCTCGTCGATGAGCTTTTCCTTCACGGCGCGGCGGCCGTCCAGCACGGTGCCCATATCCATGACCAGCTCCCCGGTGTGGAGCATCAGCTCGGTGTAGCGCTTCTCCGTCATGCCGCTGTGGGCCGCCACAAAGCCGGTGATGCGCTGCTGCATCTGGTCGAACCAGTGCATGGTCTGGGGCACGCCCAGGATCACCCCGGAGTGCCGCACCGGGTGCACCGTCATGGTGGCGGTGGGCACGATGAAGCTGCGCTGTGCGCTCACGGCCAGCGGGATGCCGATGGAGTGCCCGCCGCCCAGCACCAGCGTGGCGCTGGGTTTGGACACGCTGGCGATCAGCTCTGCCAGCGCAAGCCCGGCCTCCACATCCCCGCCCACGGTGTTCAGCAATACCAGCAGGCCCTCGATCCGGGGGTCCTCCTGCACGGCGGCCAGCTGGGGGATCACATGCTCATACTTGGTGGTCTTTTGCCCCTGCGGCGCTTCCGTGTGCCCCTCGACCTGGCCGATGACGGTCAGGCAGTGGATGGCATGGCCGCCCCGGGTCAGGGTGACCGTACCGTCGTCCTCGATGCGTTCTTTTTCCAGCCGCTGCTGGTCCACAGAGGTGGTGTGTGTATCCGGCATTCTGTGTTCTCCTTTTGCTCTGTTTTGCATCATCATGCCCCGTCCAACCGGCGGTTATCCCTCTGCGGCAGGGTCATACCACTTAATTTTTTGTAATTTTTTTGTTTTTTTTTCGTCTGGTATTTGACATTCGTCTCCCGTGCAGTATACTTTATAATGATATGGAATTGACAATACGCGGTGTCGTACCCACCGCGCTGCACACGCCGGCGTTTTTTCGTGCAGGGCAAACGCGGCGATTTTTTGCTTGAAAGGAGAATTTTTCTCATGAATACCCCCGCAAAAGCCTCGCTCCCCGTGATCAAGCGCCTCCCGAAATACTACCGCTACCTGCGCTCTCTGCAGGCCGACGGCATCACCAGCATCTCCTCCCGGGAGCTGGCCGCCCAGATGGGCACCACGGCCTCCCAGGTCCGGCAGGACTTCAACTGCATCGGCGACGTGAACGGCCGACAGGGCATCGGTTACTCGGTGGAGAACCTGCTTTCCATTCTGGAGAGCCTGCTGTTCGGCAACGGCGACCGCCTGCCCACCATCCTGATCGGCTGCGGCCGTCTGGGCAAGGCCGTGAGCCGCTTCATCACCACCGACGCCAACGGCTACAAGCTGATTGCCGCCTTTGATGTGGCCCAGAACGAGGTGGGCAAGGAGATCAACGGCATCCAGATCCGTCATGTGGACGAGCTGGAGGTCTTCTGCGCCGAGCACCACCCCAAGGTGGCCGTGCTCTGTGTGCCCCGCGACGGTGCCGAGCAGGTCAGCGGCCGTCTGGTGGACCTGGGCATCGAGGGCTTCTGGAACTTCTCCCACTACGACCTCTCCGTTCCCTACCCCGATGTGGTAGTGGAGAACGTTCACCTGGGCGACAGCCTGATGAGCCTGGGCTACCGCCTGCGCAACCAGGAGTGACGCCATGGCAAAACTGTATTTTCGCTATGGTGCCATGAACAGCGGCAAGAGCACAGCCCTGATGCAGGTGGCCCACAACTATGAAGAGCAGGGCATGCAGGTGCTGATCCTCAAGCCGCAGGTGGACACCAAAGGCGGCGGCGAACTGGTCAGCCGCCTGGGCGTGCACCGCAAGGCCGACCGCCTGATCCGCCCGGACATGGATGTGTTCGAGGTGGTGCGCGAAGCCAGCCAGGCCACCAAGCTGGCCTGCGTGCTGTGCGACGAGAGCCAGTTCTTTACCGCAGAGCAGGCCGAGCAGCTGTTCATGGTCACCGTAGACCTGAACATCCCGGTGATCTGCTACGGCCTGCGGGCCGACTTTTCGCTGCGGGGCTTCCCCGGCTCCACCCGCCTGCTGGAGCTGGCCCACACCATCGAAGAGATGAAAACCATCTGCACCTGCGGCCGCAAGGCCATCTGCAACTGCCGCAAGGTGAACGGCCAGTTCGTCTTTGAGGGCGAACAGGTGGCCATCGACCTGGAAAACGACGTTCAGTACGTCAGCATGTGCCCGCAGTGCTACTTCCGCGCGCGGCGGGCTTTTTACGCAGGCCGCAAATAACACACTTTGTTCCGTCAGCCGCCGCACAGACTTCTGTGCGGCGTTTTTTTAGATTTATCAGACATCCGACGTCATATATTTGCTGCTCTTATTTCTCCCGCAAAGTCGCCCGGCTCCGGTGCGGACTGATATATCACTCAAGGGCACCGGCGCACTTTTTTTGCGCAATTGATATATCAGTCATTTTTCGTCCGACACCGGCCTTATGCACCCCCGCCGCTGGGACTTGCTCTGCTTTTTCTCAGGCGCAGGATGCAAATGTTTACAGAATTATTGCAAATTTTGCTGTTCTTTCCATCCGGATCAGATGCCACTGCATACCCATGCTTTAATATTATAGGCAGCGCCTGCCTGTACATATCCGGTCCATATGGTATTACCTGCCCGGCATTAATTCCATCTGATTCAATTATCTGCCCGTATGTCAATCCTGTGTCATTATCAGCCTGTGAATTAATTGCCAGTTCTATAACCATAATAGCCCTCATTTCTGCTCATATTAAGCAATGATATCTTAATACTCATTAAGCCAGTTTACTTACCATTTTCTGGTAGTTATCTTTTGTCTTCTGCCGCTCTTCCTTATGTTTCTCATCAATCCATCCGCCATTAAAATGATGTATTGAATGAGTATTCTTAGTTATACATGTCTCACCGCTCATATAATCATATGGTTGGAAATAATCTGACGAATAAATAGTCATTCCATCAATTGTCTGCGTTGTATTGTCAGGGATGAATCCCTCCTGTATAAACGGCATCGTCTCATAATATCCGCAGGTAGTAAGATTAAGACTTCCATCTTGCATAATAAATTCTTCATTTATTCTGAAATCCAGCATCTTCTTAATCATTGGATGATGGGGAACTGCTCCGCTGCATCCACCCATATTAATATTTCCCCATTTCTCCACTCCAGTAAATGCTTCGTTTCCAAGAAGATCATCAAGATTCTTAATTATCTCTACATCTGTATCAATATACAGACCTCCATAATTATAAAGAATATCCAGTCTGGCTATATCAGGAACAAACCCCCATTTCCCTGCCTCATATGCCTGTTTCATGTATATATTCTTCCCTACATCATAATTATCCTCATCCCAACGGACAATCTTATAATCAGGACAAAACCTTTTCCAAGATTCAATACATTTTACAAGATACTCAGGCATCGGATTCCCTGAAAACCAGCAATAATTAATTACCTTCGGAATTCTGACCTCTGATGGTCTGTCAGAATAGCTACCCATTCCCAGTTTCCTTGCCCTGATTGCCAGTATAATCGGAATAATTACCCCAACATTTTCTTTTAATGCATCAATTGAATTAAGCATGTCAACTATTCCTGTATAATTGCTGTTAGTAATAAGAACTACTGCATTCCCAGGAAGTTTGTCCAGAATCTCTGGTGATTTTATCTCTATATCCCTGTTCCCAATATGTATAGTCTGTTGCTGTTTTCTTCTATCTCCATCCACATAAAACAACAGATTGTCGAGCATACCTGAACTTGTTATCATATATGGCATAATAATCTGTCCTATCATTCCTGCTCCATAAATTACAACAGGGGAATTATTATATTGCACATGTTCCTTAACTTTTTCCAGAGAATCATATTTCAGAACCATACTTCCTCCTTATGCATACACTATATAACTAATATCATGTTCATCAAGATAATCGACAATATCAAAATATTCCTTCCAGTTAAATATCTTATACTTTTCAACTATGAGCTGATAATCGCCTGCTTTTTCATTAATTTCTTTGCAGAAATCCTCAGCTTCAGACTTTGTGTGAATATAACGTGGATTACTGTAATTCTTATATCTTGAAAACCTTCTGTTAGCACCATGTGCAGTACTTCCGGCATCATTTGGCCACTGCATGTAATCACCATATTCCATTTCAAGCATTTTATCTGGGTTACCAGGTCCTAAGAACACCTTATTTTCAAAATTAATTTTCTTAAGAGGCAGTACATAATTCAATGAAAAATAACTATTGCACATTTTAATAAAATCTGTTTCCAAGCCATAACATAAATGTGAAGATTCCATCTTACTAACTATTTTACCACTGCTTCTTATCGCTTTATACCATTTATCTCTTTTAACAGCTGACTTGTCTGTATTACTATCAAATTCCTTTTTAAGCTGCATATCAATATTCTGCAGCTGTTCAAAGCTAATATCATCATTGTAATAATCTATTGGAAATATATCTAAAACAATTGGTTCCGGAGTTCTTTTAAAGAACACTTTTACAAACTTTCCATTAGAACAGAACGCATAATCATTACCACATTCATTAAGAAAGTCCGACATTTCTGAATACAACGTGTTTTCATCATAATATGGCGCATCAGAACTATAAAATAAACCCTTATTTTTATAAAATTCCATCATTCTTTCGTATTCTTTACGCAGCATCATGAAATCTATATCATCATCCCACGGAATAAATCCCCCATGCCTGACTGCTCCTATAAGAGTCCCACCTTCAATCATTATCTCAAAGCCTGACATTTTCAAGTCTTCGCTCAATCTATATGCTGACATGAGTAATTCTAATTGAAATCTTCTTGCACCACCTCTTGCCGGATTCAATCTTCGTATATCAGAAACCGAAACAAAGAACTCAACCTGCTCCTGTGCATGTTTCTCTTGTTCCTCTGCATAATAAAACATCAATCTGTATATATCCTTTTCCATGCAGCCACTCAAAAACTCTCCAACCGATATACCTGAATCATTTATATATGACTTCAAAAATGTGTAATTCAATGCCATTTCTATACCATATTCTTTATTCAACTGATACTTTATCTGATTAAAAAATTCTGGTTTCGCGGCAATAACAATCACACATTCATTTAGATACTTCTTTAATTCTGATGGTGGAATCACTTCTATTCCTTCTATCAGTTTTCCATGTAAATCTTCTTTGTTATCTGTCCAGAACATAACATTTTCTCTTGTAAAAAATTGTAATGCCTGCTTTCCATATAATCCCGTTCCAAAAATTATAATCTTGTACATTATTCCGCCAACACAATCCTTTTAAACATAAATACTTTCATTTGCTATTCTATAGTATTTCTCCCAAACTTTAAAAGCATCATTGTAATCATTCTTTTTATTATTATCCGGTTTGTATATTTCCGTTATTTTTACGCACCTTTTAACAGCGTCTTCACAATCTTTATACAATCCAGCTCCTATTCCAGCACACATTGCCGCTCCTAAAGCCCCTAATTCTGAGACTTTTGTTAATTCTACAGGTCTTTCAAGAATATCAGCAAACATTTGACACCACATAGGACTTTTAGCCACTCCCCCACATAATCTTACATGTGTAACTTCGCCTGATAATTCCTGATTCATAGCCATTATATCTTTCATTTCAAAACAAATTCCCTCAAGAATTGATTCTGCCAGATCGGCTTTTGTTGTTCCTAAATTAATACCAAAAAAGCTTCCTCGTGCTTTTTCATTTTTCTTTCTGGTATGTGAACCCTGAATACACGTTAAAGCTGTAACCCCATTTGCTCCTGGTTTTGAATGTGATGCTATCGTTGTTATTATGTCATATGGATCCATCCCCATAAGCTTTGAAGTTGCGACTTCCATTGAGCAGATAGCATCCCTAAACCATCTAAATGCAGATGCCCCTGTATTCGTCATTATATAATTTTGCCAGTTTCCAAATCCAGGATTAGTTCTAACCGTAATTCTTCCATTAGGATCTAATTTATCCTTATCTGTAACAAATATAGACACCCCCGCTGTTCCCATAATTAACAACTGTGTCCCAATCTCATCTGCCCCTGAACCAATTGCGCATGAATTTGCATCCAGATTGCCTAAACACACTTTACATGTAACAGGTAATCCTGTAGCTTTTGATACTTCTTCTGATACATTTCCAACAACTGTTCCAGGAATATGAACAACCTTAGGAAGCATATCTTCTGTCACATTATAATATTTGAGCAGGCGTTCATCCCATTCATTATCTGACATTCTAACCATAGAAAGGAAATTAGCACATCCCTCATCAATATAATAACCATCCGCACCATATTGCCTTAAGAACCAATCTTGATGAGAACAAATTCTCTTTACTTTTGACCATTTTTCTTTCTCATTAATTTGAAGCCATCTCAAAACAGGTATATTGTATGTTCCATATTGCATGCCAGAAATTTTTAAATATTCCTCCTGGTCAACTTCTTTCATCAGTTCAGGTAATATATCAACATATCTTAAATCCTGCCAGCCTATTGTATGTTCAAAAACTGGTTGCTCATTTTCATCAAGAAGCACCATCGTAATTCCCTGATTAGAATGACTTATTCCCACTATATCAGACGGATTCACATTAGATTTAACAATTGTTTCCTCAATACATTCAAAAACAGCCTTTTTAATTTCATAAATATCTTGTTCTACCCAGCCCGGATTTGGATAATATGACGGATACTCTCTTGCCGTAGATGCTATTTGTGTTCCTTCATCTGTAAATAAAATTGCTTTACATCCTGTCGTTCCTTCGTCTACTCCCATTAAATATTTCATTATAACATCCCCCTTTTCATTCTATATTCGATAATGGCCTCTGCAATCTGTATATCAGCCACTTTTTGTATATGGATCTTATTTAATCCATCATCCTTTGAAAAATACAATGGTTCTTTTAATGCAACAAATAATGTTGGCATATATGATGCCTCTCCCGTTTCTATATTTTCATCATAAGCCTTATGATACATAGCTTTTAATTTTCCAAAAGATGATGTCCATGGCATATTTATTGTTCTATTATTTTCTTTGTAATTTATTTTATTTGATAATATACCATCTTGTGTCTCTGCATTATTATAAACACATGGCATACAAGCAAAGGCAGCACCATATTTCTTAGCAATATGAAAAGAATCCGATAAAATGTCTTCGCTTACAAAAAGACTTGAACTCATGTTAAAGCTTAACATATCATCATCTTTAATCTCCCCCTCCAAATTAAAGATTCCATTGCGAGTCGACTCTTGACAAGTCGCCCCGCCCTCACATATCCACCTGACTTTTGATATGTTATTTTCTCTAACAAGTTTCCAAACATAATCTATATATTCTTTAACACACACTATCTCAATAGCGTCTATCTGAGAAGATTTTTGATATATCTCCATAGAATAAAGAATCATAGGCTTTCCACACAATTCTACAAATTGCTTAGGTTTTCCTGCTCCTAATCTTTTTCCAATTCCACCCGCCAAAATCACTGCTATATTCATATTTTTCTCCTCTTCTTAGGTAACCATAAATATACTTATTATTTAATACTATCTAGAATTATTCTTAATCCTCGGTTCAGCCCTTCCTCAACATCACCAGAATATGTATATTTTATTATTTCATTTCTGTTATTTTTCCACTTATCATTAATCATAACCTTCTTGACGTTATCGATCAGATTATGTGGTTCTTCTACAACACAATATATATTATCCAATGGATAATCGTAATCTTCCCTTATGGTATTTACCAATATCATAACCATTTTTATATCAGGATTTAAAAATGGTATTTCCGTTGAAGATGCGGACTTTGAATCACATATTGCTAAATCGGCTAAAATCGTTGTTTTAGCAAAATCATAATTACCATCTAACACCATATCAGACACATCATATAATTTTTTCAAATCATTTTTTTTACTTTTCAATCTGAATGTACAATGATGTGGCTTTGTCACTACGAAAAAGTCATTTCTTAACTCACCTATTCTATCTGCGAATTCTTTAATTGAACTATATTCATCCCATGTTGGATAATATAAAAGTATTGGTTTATCCGTATGAATGCCCATTTCTTTTATCAATTTCTGTTTTTCATATCCCCGCTTAAAAAAATCTCTATGTTTTGGGTAGGAAACATCTATTATAT
>ERZ772880.1360-NODE-1360-length-21150-cov-5.144868_pt1 | contig 21150 bp, 11 predicted proteins | sample MGYA00580577_ERZ772880 | MGnify/ENA primary metagenome ERZ772880 (study PRJEB29015, sample SAMEA2737705) | human gut metagenome | biome: human gut; feature: human-associated habitat; material: faeces | place: China | collected 2012 ... | reverse complement strand
TCGATATGCTGATAAAATGCACACACATGACGGCTGTTAGTCTCCATAAACAGCCAGACGCACAGATGAAAGCCTACCGAACAATCATCCGGCAGTCTGACATGGTGCTGGCGGTCTACGATCCGGCATCGGCGCGCGGGGATGATACCGATAAGGCGATTTCTTATGCGAGAGAATTGCACCGCCCCATGCTGATGATCCACCCGGACACATTGAAAACGACATATTCCTGCGTGGAAGTCTGATATGTCAGCGCACTGTCCTTTGCTATAATGAGCATAGAAAAGACTTCGTAAATTTCTGCAAATTTACGATGGAACGTCAAATCTCCCTTGAGATCATCGGCATTTCCGCGTTTTGGGTGACGGAATTTTTGACGGCGAATAGGCTTTTAAGCAACACCGCCGAGGAAACTGATTTTCTGAATGGCTTGCCGTTTGCTATCTAGAGACGGATGGACGTACAACCGCAGCGTTGTCGTAACATCTGCGTGACCCAGCATTTCGCTGACGCTTTTAACGTCAATCCCATTTTCGATACAGCGCGTCGCGTAAGTGTGACGGAGTGTGTGATAGCTGCGTTTCCGGACTCCACACCGGTGCAGGACAGATTCAAAGTAGTATTGATAGGTGCGCGGCTCCATTGGCTTATCCGTTCGGCCTGTCAGGATATACGCATTTTGTGACAGGCCAGAAACAGCTTTTTTCAAATACGCCATCATATCGTTTGGAAGTGGAATAACGCGCACAGATTTTTCGCTCTTTGGTGTCTGGATGATGAGCTTCGTTTTCCCATTCTGACGGACACGCTGAACGGCGCGCTCAATGCTGACGGTGCCGTTTTGAAAGTCAACATCCGAAACCCGCAGTGCGCAAACCTCGCCAAGCCGTAATCCACCATTTGCAGAAAGCAGGATTCCAACGTCTTTATGATTGCCTGACGGCAATAGGGCTTTTCCGAGTTGCGCAAGCTCTCCCGAAGAAAACGGTTCGATCTTTCGCTGTTTTGCTTTCGGCAGCTTTGCGTTTAGCGCGTCACAATAAAAATGGTATTCTGCGCTGGCAAACCGGAGCGCAGCTTTTATTAGAACACCGATGTCACGGACGCTTTTGGCAGATAACTCACCGCCATGCAGCCGACCACTTTTACGCTTTTGGTTCAGGAAGTCAGAAAGCTGATTCGCCGTCAAAGAAACAACGAAGATTGAACCAAGCGCTGGAAGGATATGATGCTCGATCAGAAAAACATATCTGGCGCGTGTAGATGGCTTGATCTCTGCCTGTGACAGATACCATACAAAAAGCTCTTTTACCGTCAAGCGGCAGCTCCCGGCAGGTCGTGACACGATCATCCGTTTTCGGTCTTCCAGCTTGGCTTTTGCTGCGGCATAGGTGCGTGCATAGACGGACGTGTATTTTGCGCGTCCATCCGGTTTCCTGCCGCTGATAAAGCGTGCTTCCCATCGGCCGTCCTTGCGCTTATAGATGTTCTCACCGGTTTTTGGCAAATGGCATCCTCCTTTTGACGGCTGTTCTGACTGCGAATACAGACACGCTACTTGCAAGAAGTATTCTGCATCGTCTGATACCGATTGATCTTTACGGAAACGACACAACTAATCAATATTTTGATACCGAACCGCATTGACTTTTTGCAACGCTATTGTATAATGGTGTCAGAAACAAGATATTTATTGCGTTTTTAGGACTTCGTAAATTTGCAGAACTTTATGAAGCCGAAACCGTCATGTTTTGTATGTGCAGATAGTATGTCGCATCTATGCGGGCACATACGGAGAATGGAAGAATCTTGACAATTTAATATGTTTGCCAACGAAGAATTGTAATTGCAGGTTATCTCTCGCCTTATAGTCTGCAATGAAAGAGCAATGAATCTACTCGCCCGGAACTGTGAGGATGAGCAAGTTTCTAAAGTAGCTTGGAGGAAACGAAAGACAGCGTTACACCGCAGGCTATGTGGCCAAAAGGTCGCCATTGCGGGAGAAAATCCCGTGAGAAGGTAGGAAACAGAGCGCGGATGCAGCCGCATCCATAGTCCAAGTCAGGAGAATCGCTTTTCTTCGCCTGCATGAGATGCTGCCTGTTTTATGATCTCGTTACGTGCAGAAGTTGGCAAACAAAGGGTAGATAGCACGATGATCCTATCGGTAATTCGGAACAGGGCTTCGATTTGCTTCTAAAGTTGAAGCAAATCGGTGTTTTTTGTTTTTGAAGCAATCGGATCATCTCGCGTCAGCGGGATGATTTGTTTTTTGCGTAAAAATCGATAGGAGGATTATCTGCGATGAATGAGCAGCAACGGCAAGCATATCTGGACCAGATCAACTATGGCCGCATTGAGCGCGTGATCGCCTACAAAAACGTGCAGTTCATCCTTGAGCATCAAAATGACACTTTGGAGCAGCTCTCGGCATACTTGCAGAGCTGCATGGAGGACATCGGGCATCCTCCTGCGCCGGTCGAGGTGATCGGTGCGGACTACATCATATATCGTTTCGGCTCATGGCAAGCCGCGATCCGATCTTTTTATGCCGGAAAAATCACAAACATCAAAAACCCGCCACATTTTCGTGACCGCAAGATCGTTCAGGATTTATGCGAGATCGAATTGAGGCGGCTTGCAGCGAAGGACGCGGCATCTTCTGAACGGGAGGTGCGGCGATGAATCCGAACAGAACGTATGAGGAAAATATGGCGGCGCTTAAAAAAGTTTTGACCCAACGCACCTATACGGCGCTGTCTCACAGGAACATCGAGTTTGTTCTGAAATATCAAAATGCGTCATTGCAGGAATTGGCTGCATATTTGCGGCGGCAGCAGGCGGAGCTGCGGCATATCCCCGGCAGGACAGAAATAATTGGCGGCGATTTTATTGAACTGCGGTTCCGCGGATGGGTAAATGCGCTTGAAGCGATCGGCGTTAGCAGAGAGCTTGCGTCAAAGCGCAGTACGCCCGCGCTGGAAAAAACGGCGCTGTTTCAGGCGGAGTTCAATACACAGCGGGAGCTAGACAAAGCAGCCAAGGCTGAAGCCAAAAAGCAAAATAAAGCCAAAGAGAAGCCACAGATTCAAGGCAAAGGCCGCCGATTCCGCGCGGATCTTCTTCTGGATGAGAAAATCACTGGAAGAACGATGTACGCGCTTGAATTGCAAGGGTTCAAATGCCCGCAGAATAAGAGCGTGCGGAAAACGCAGGAGTTCAAGGCTGAGTATCAGCGGCAGCTCACAAAATTCCGGCAGGAGCAGGCCGCAGAAAAGGAAGCCAAGCGCGCAGCACGGCAAGCCGAACGGCAGGAACCGGCTGCGGAGGAAAGCACACAATAATTTATTTGCACAATCCGAATTGGGAACGGATTTGCACATAGACCTGATCTCATCCCCCTGAGATCAAACTGTCAGTGCGTCACCCCCTGACGCGCAGAAATCCCCGGTTCCGAATTGGGAACGCGGAACCGGGGGATCTCAAAACAAATATACCGGGCCTTCGCCCGTCTCAATAAGGCGATACGCGCCGACAACTGAATAGCCACAGCGAGAGAGAATATTGCCCCGGCGAAGCGACGCGACGAAACGAGCGCACCAACGGGCAGAAAACGCGGTCTACGTCGCGGCGGGCGGGAGCGCAGGAACCGGCATCGTATCTGTGGTGTGAAGCATGAATTTGTTGTTTGCAGCAGCTTTTGCTGTGACATAAAGCATCCCATCTCGATGCAGAGCTGTTCCTCGGCTGCATCGGATCAAGTGCGAGGAACGATTTTTATGCAGACAGAAAGGAAGTCAAGCATGAAACGGAAGATTTTCAATTCCCGCACGCTGGCACTGATTCTTGTGCTGGCAATGGCCGTATCGCTGTTTACGATCAGCGCATCGGCTGCAACGTCCGAGTCCCTGAGCGGACACGGCAGCAACATTTCCACCATTACTGCAACCGGCGTAAATTATGAAACCGTCGAGTATGCAACGAGCACAGGCACACGCGGAACGATCTATGACTATTATCTGGCTGTTCCGGCAGAAACCGCAAACGGCACGGAACTGACTGTGGTATTTACCCCGGCTGCCGATGTGTCGAGCAATTTCGTCATCTCCAAGTTTGGTTCCAACGTACCGAACCCGCCTCAGGGCATCAACTACATTTTCTCCGGTGCATCCAACACCTACACTGCAACGATGACCGATGGTGCAGCACTTGTGACTGCCTACGTTCACAATGATGTCAGAGGTTCGTTCGGCACATTTGACACCTATGCGTTCCATTTCTACACATCGAAACCCGTCAGCATCTCCACCGGCGACCCCGTGTTCATCGCATGGAACGGCAATACTGGCACTGTCGCTGGCCGCTACGGTTCCAACAAGATCCCCGGCGAATTTACGCTTTGGGTCGATACCCCAACATCTGTGACAGTAAATGGTGTCGCACAGTCTCCGGCACTGGAAAGTGAAACGGACGACAACCGCGGCTACACGATCACAACTTCTGAAGAAAATACTCTTTCCATTGTTGTGGTCGCAAAGGGTGTAACCTATACCATTTCCTGCGGTACCAAATCCCACACTCCGGCGGGCAGCGCGCCCACCTCGGTTGTGAGCTATCTGCCCATTGGTCAGTTTGCCAATAACTCCGGCTGGGGCTATCTCGGCACGAAGTTTGCGGGAAAGACCGCGCCTGAAACCACTGGTGTTTCACTGGGTTCGTTCGGCGGCTTCATTGAGTTCAAGTTTGAAAATGGCATCACAAATGATGAAAAGAACCCCTACGGTGTTGACTTCGTGATCTACGGCAATGCGTTCAACGGCAACCCGGAGGCTGGCGCTGTGCAGGTTTCCGAGGATGGCACAACGTGGTACGAGTTGGCTGGCTCCAACTACTATAATGACAATTTCACTTACAACGCGCCGTCCAGCGGCTTCTCCAAAGCCTACTCTGGCACTCTGCGTAACACCAGTGTTGTTTACACAAAAGGTTCCAGTAGAGTGTCTGCTAAACTCGGCAGCTTGAACGCGGTCGAAGTCTGCCCGGCAGCATGGTTCCCGCTGCTTACGAACTTTACTGCTTTTGACGGCAATCCAACTGGCGGCGCACATTGCGCAAGCGGTGTCTCCGTGAATCTCAGCGGCGACACACTGACCTTTGCTGGTATTACAGCGATTGCGGATTCGGACACGACGGCTGACTATGCGTTCGGCTATGCAGACGTTACCCCGAACGGCAGCCCCGACCAGTACGGCGACGCGGTCAATCCCTACACGCCGTACACTTCTGATAAGACTGGCGGCGACGGCTTTGATCTGGAGTGGGCGGTTGATATTTCGACCGGTCTGCCTGTTGATGTGACCGGCAAGACGTTCCACTATGTGCGTGTTTACAGCGCAGTTCTGGATTTTGGCAGATTTGGCGAGACTTCGGCTGAAATCACTGGTATTTTCACAACTGCAAATAAAGCTACTACCAGCGTCGGTGCTACGGCTACGCCGACTACCGTAACTGTTGGCGGCACAGCCGTTACTCTCTCGAAAACCGCAAGTGGTATTCAGACTGTTACGATTCCTAAGAATACAGCAACGGATGTTGTTGTTACTGGCGGGAGCAATAGCCATATCTACATCAACAATGCATACGGCACCGGCACTGCGACTAACTCTTTTACGTTAGCTCGCAATGCGACGCAAATTGTTCGTGTGATTGTTCAGGACAACACTACGGCTCAGCCGTATGTTGGATATGTAATGCTCAAAGGCGGAAAATAAAATAGGAGGAGAGCTGAGGGCGGACTATGATACATAGTCCGCCCTCTTAATTCTATGAAGCGATTTATTTCTATTCTCCTATGTCTTTCTGTTTTACTGGGTATCTTTGCAATAGATGTATTTGCCGCAGGCGGTCAATACTATCCTATAATTACATATAATGACGGGGAGAGTTCTACAACAAAAACGCTTACTTCTGCTGACAAAATTGGTGCATGGTCTTACGAAGCAGATAGTGCAGATGTATTCGTCATTAGTTTACCTAGTGGGAGTGAAATCTCCAATATAACTATTCCAAATACGGACAGCTATTATGTTGGCTATGAGATAGCAGGGAAAAACGATTGGATGGAATTTGAAACATTTCCCCAGTTGGCTGATATAAGGAATGAGGTTGGACTTGTTTCAAACGGTGAATTTCAAATAGCAGATGATTCCGACGATGCAAACGGTTATCCCTACAATATCTCTTGTTTTGATGATGAGCTATCAAAGATACCGAGCGTAAATGTAGAAGGTTATATGATAACCTGCTATGTGAAGTACAGTCAATATGGCTTAACGATTGATTCCCCCGGTATTATCGTCCAGTACAGCACTGGCGGTGGAAATGGCAATACCGCAGAATTAACATCAGAGGTATCCAGAGTCACAGGAGAACACACTAACGACTGGCATCATACAAATGACCGATATAACGGAAAAGAAACATCGACAAACGGCTTTTGGAATGATTTGCAATCTCCGCTTACAACCGCACAGGCTATATTATCCAGCGGCGGAAGCGACAGTTATATATCAGAAACGACGCAACGGTTGCATGATGCGATTGAACGATTGATTCCAATAGGCTATGTAAATGCCACGCTCCTATACGAAAACCTTAATTCAAACTGGTTTTGGCGGCAGGGGGAGTTGGATGGTACGACCGGTACACCGGTCAGCGCAGACAACTGTACCGCTATTACATGGGATGCCTATGCACAAGCCAAGGCTGATGGTCAGACATTACTGGACAGCTTGTACGATGACGAGGGCAACCCTATTGAGGGTGTCAACACGGCAGACAAGCAGGATGCAGTAAATGCCGCTGCGGAGGCCGCAGACGCACACAAGCTGGTCAACGCCGACCTTTACAACACCGCCTATGAAAACTATCTGAGCAGCAAGGCAGAAGCCGAAGCTCTGATTGAGCAGTATGACCCGGCCAAGCTGAACGAAAGCGATTACAGCGCGGAGACGTGGGCGGCGTATGTCAGCGCCTACAATGTGCTCAAGGCCGATATGGAGTACCGTATCGTCCGCGGCACGACGGAAGATTACGCCATGCTGAAAGCGTTCAACGGCTACTATGCCTACAATGAAAGTGGTCAGTGGACGCATTATCCGGCACATATTGACGCGCTGAAGGATGCCCGTAAGCAGCTTGCCAGCGTCAAGGATGTCATTGTTTCCTTCACCTATATCAACAATTTCTCGGCACAGTATGAAGGGTTCCGAGGAACCTGCACCGATTTGTATGTCAACGCTAGTCTTGGCCTGACAAGCGGAAACGCCACGCTCGGCGCAGCATTTGATGCGGCAGAGATTACTGTTGATAGGCACAATGACACGACGCTCCCCGGTTTGGGAACAAGCAATAATGGCGACGAGAACCCGGTATTCGCACTCTACATCAATGGCAGCCATTACGGAGATTACCGCTGGGGGTCAAAAGCACGTTGGAATAACGTTCAGCTCCATGACGGCGATGCTGTTCGTCTGGTGCGCATCCCGCTTCAGATGTTCAACAGCGAGGATTCGTCTGGCTACGATTCTTCCAAAGTCTCGATTCTTCCTGCATCTCCTGGTTTCGGTTACTACGAAAGCAGCTATGCGATGATTCATGCGAAAGCTCCGTCGGCAACCGTGAAGGTTGGTGATGAAGCGGCGTTCTCTGCAACTGTTACCGGCGCATACGCAGGTGCGTCCGGCAGCAAGAGCGCAGAGAATATCACGCTCTTTGTCAGCGACCCGTCAGAGACGGAAACGCTGTCGCAGCCGACGCACAAGACAACGGCGACAACGGATGCCAGTGGCAATCTGGAATACATTTTCAGAGAACCCGGCTATTACACCATTGCCATGTTCAATGTGACGCCGGACGATATGACGTATAAGTCTGTGTACGGCGAGGTCACGATTGGCGAGTATTACTCCCTGTATGCGGGTGATTACGCCATCGTCCATGTCACCAAAGCAGCAGACATCAATGCGCTGATTACCAAATACCGCAGCGAAAATCTCGCAGCGGCCAAAGCGTATTATGAGCGTTTCCATGACTATGATTTCACAACTGCGGACTATCGGACATTCACATCCGCATATAACGCGCTGAAATCCAACCAGACCTCCGCGACAACGTTCAAAGAGCTGATGGATTCGTTTGATGCAGACTATGCAGCATTGCAGGCGGCAGGTGCAAACGCGCTTGACCATGCGGCTATCATTGCTGCGATCCGCAAGAATCTGTCCTATCTCCCGGACGATTTGAGTACGCTGACTGCGGGCAATAAAGATTTGGTTGAAGAAATCCAGACCGCTTACGCCGCTTTGAACTCGTATCAGAAATCTTTGCTGACGACGAACGAAAAAGCAACGCTGGAAGAACTGGCTGCAATCAAAACTGAGGAGCTTCCGGCTGTTGCTGTCGTGAAGCTGGCTCTTGATGCGGATGAAAGCAAATTCCCGAAAATCACAGATGCCACTATGGGGGCGGCACAATTCGGTTACGAAAACCTGAAGTGGAAACAGACCCCGAATCCTGACGGTAGCCTGCCCTCAATGTCTGGCAACTGGTGGAAGTTCTCTGGCAACTTGCCGGAAACCGCCTTGGCTGGCGATTATGTATTCATTCGCTATTATCTGGACACAACAGAGGAATTGTACTGGCCTGTCTGGTCGATTGACGGCGGTAACACATGGCTGCGTTCTGAACCGCAAACGCTGACAAGCGTTCACGGCGTCGATTGGCCCGGATACTACCTGATTTCCTACCAGATTCCGAAGAACGCCGAAGATGGCAGCACCGTTACGTTCTCTGTCAAGATGGTTTCCAAGACAGAATACCAGCAGATGTTTGAAACGCTCGATGAAACTGAAATTGCCAATCTGAAAAAGGCGGCTATCGCGGTTGTCGAAGCTGCGTTCAATGCTTGCAATCAGAGCGAATACGATGCAGCCGGCATCAAGGCTCTGACGGATGCAATGAACTCCGGCGAAGATAACATCAAGGCAGCGGGAACGGAAGCTAAAATCAAAGCCGCCCGTGATGAGGCCGTCGCAGCGATCAAGGCTGTTCCGAAAGCAAAGTCGAATATCATTTCGACAGCCAAGACCCATTATAACTCCGGCAATACGGTCGGCTCGGTCACGGTCACTGTTGAAAACACGACATGGACTGCGGCTGACGCACCGATTACCGGTACGCTCGTTTCCGGCGAATATGCCCTTGGTGCAAACGACAGCATGATGACCATGATCCTGCAAGCGTTGGAGTTGGGCGGATACACTTGGAACGGCATTAAAACTGTGACCAGTGATTCCTACACCAAGACCACCTACATCGCGTCCATCGATCAGGGCGATAAATCGCTGGCTGAAAAAGAAGGCGCGGCCGGTGCTGGCTGGATGGGTACGAAGAATGATTGGATGGTCAATCAGGGTTACGCTGCCTTCACGGTCAGAAACGGCGGCCTGAAGTCTGGCGATGTGATCCACGTCATGTATACCATGGATCTTGGCGAGGACCTCGGCAGCTCGTGGACGAACAATGAAACAACGCTGTCCAGTCTGACCTTCAGCGGCAGCGAGCTGACCCCGACGTTCAGCGGTGCGACCACCGATTATCTTCTGGTCATCCCCAGTGAGCAGATCGTCACGCGCATCAACTATTCCGCCGCAAACAAGAACTTCCAGACCAGAGCTTATCTGAACACCTACGGCAGCGATAATGCCTACTATGCGAACGGCGACATTATGGCCGTTTCGTCCGGTGACGTGATCTACGTCGGTGTTGGTGATAAGAACTGGCCCACCATGAACAAGGCATCCAACTACACGACAACCCGCTATACCATTACCGTCGTGCAGAAAGGCAGTGTCTCGGACGTGGAGAAGCTCATCAACAATCTCCCGTCTCCGGGCAAGATCACGCTGGCAAATGCAGCAGATGTGCGTACCGCAAAGGCACAATTCGATCTCCTGACCAATGCGCAGAAAACGAAAATCTCTGACGCACTGAAGGACAAGCTGAAGAAGTGCAACGATGTCATTACGAATCTGGAGGCGGCGAAGCTCGTCTCCGACGCGATTGCGGCCCTGCCCGCAACGGCGACCGTCGATGACATTGGCGCGATCCGCTCTGCGGAAGAAGCCTACAACAAGCTGACAGACAATCAGAAAGGCTATCTGACACAGCGCGAAGTGAACAAGCTGAACGCGGCTGTTTCCACTGTCTCTACGCTTGAAGTTGGATATGTGTACGGACTGATTGCTGCACTTCCCGGAAAAGACACCGTAACAGCAAAGGATCGGGCAGCGATTGAAGCTGCACGCACTGCGTACAACAATCTGAGCGAAGCGCAGAAAAAGCAGGTCAGCAATTATTCCAAGCTGACAGACGCCGAAGAAGCGCTTGAAGATCTCGGTAAGACCGCGATTTATGAGGAGTACCTCAACAATGTACTCGAATACGTCAAAGCGGAGACGTACAATCCGTCTCTCGGCTCGACCTATGGCGAGTGGGCGGTTCTGGCCGAAGCCAGAGGCAATGTCAGCGCATCGGTCTGGTACGACAAGTACCTGTCGAACATGGCAACGACCGTTGCTTCTAAGAACGGCAAGCTCGATAACACCAGTACGCAGACCAAGCACACCGAGTATTCCCGCGTCATTCTGGCGCTGACCTCGCTCGGTGAGGATGCGACGAAGTTCACCGGCTCCAACGGCACGGTCTACAACCTTGTTGAACCGCTGTTTGAGAAGAACGGCAGCACCTACCGTGTTTCCGAGCAGGGCAACAACGGCACGGCATTTGCACTGATTGCACTGGATTCCGGCAACTATTACGACAATGCGACCGGCACAACTGCGCGCAATGCGTGGATCAAGAGCTTGTGTGATGCACAAATCAATAATGGTGCATGGGGCATCGATGCAGATTTCCCCGGCTCCAACGTTGATATGACGGCAATGGTCGTACAGGCATTGGCTCCGTATTGCAGCACAAATGCCAACGTCAAAGATGCGGTAGATAAGGCGGTGAAATGGCTGTCTGCTGAATACCAGAAAACCGGCGATTATGGCAGCTCCGAATCCGCCGCACAGGTCATTGTCGCGCTGTCCGCACTGAACATCGACGCAAAGATAGACAGCAGATTCCAGCATAACGGCATCAGCGTTTTGTCCAACTTCCTGAGCTATGCGGACCCCAACTCCAAGGGCTTCCTGCACGACAAGCAGCCGAACAGCACGGTCAATCAGATGGCATCCGAGCAGGCGGCCTACACGCTCGTTGCGTATGACCGCTATGTAAACGGAAGCAAGCGACTGTACGATATGTCCGACGTGACAAAACGCGAGAACGCGGATGCACAGGCTGTTATCGACATGATCAACCAGATTGGCTATGTCGATGAATCCAGCTATAACGCGATTGCGGAAGCGCGCAATGCCTACAACAAGCTCTCTGCTGCTGACAAGGCAAAGGTAGAAAACTACAATACCCTGACCGCTGCCGAAACTTCGTACAAGGCAATTCTGAAGCAGAAGCAGATAGATCAGTACAAGGCATTGAAAGCGCACTATGATGATCTTCTGAACGACAAAACCAAGAAGTACGGTACCGCCGCAAAGAAGAAACTCGCAAGCATTCTCCAGCAGGCACAGACGGATATGAACGCTGCGGAATCCTGCGAGCGTGTCACGGCCATCTATGAAAAAGCTATTACTGATCTCGATGCTGTAAAACCGGGTGATATTGAAGTCACATTCCGTCTCATCGGCGCGCTCGAAGCAACGCAGGATGTTGACCTGACAAAGGACAGCTACCTGCCCGAATACGTCACATGGGTTCCCACCAAAACGTATGCGCTGCAAGAGAACGCTACGGTTTATGACCTCTTTACCGAAGCCATGAGCGATGCAGGCTTGCGCTACATCGGTGCGGAAAGCAACTATGTCAGCACCATCTATGCCCCGTCCTGCCTTGGCGGATACGCGCTCAGTGAGTTCACCAACGGCAAGAAATCTGGCTGGATGTATACGGTCAACGGCAGCCATCCGAATCAGGGCCTTAAAAACTGGACGCTGAAAGACGGCGATGTGGTTGTTTGGCACTATGTCAACGACTACTCGCATGAGGTCGCAGACTGGTTCAACGATCCGAAGTACCCGTCGCTGGGGAATGGCACCTACTACAATGGCTGGCTCCGCGCTGCGGACATTGCACCGGAGCAGTACGTCCAGCAGCTCCTTGGCAAGATCCTGACAGTCGGCAAGCATGGCACGGTCGAACCGAAGCTGACATTCCAGCACATCGGCAAGTCTGTCACCTTCACATTCAAGCCGGATACCGGCTATAAGGTCAAGGACGTCAAGGTCAACGGCAAGTCTGTCGGCGCAGTCAAGACCTATACCATTGACAAGCTCACGGTATCGACCAGAATCGAAGTTGAGTTTGCGGATGGCAAGCTGCCGTTCACAGACGTACATGAAACCGATTGGTTCTACAATGATGTTCTGTTCGTCTATGAGGAAGGCTTGTTTGCCGGAACGAGCGATACGACGTTCTCTCCGAATGCAGCCATGACCCGCGCGATGCTCGTCACGGTTCTGTATCGACTGGAGGGTGAACCTGCCGTAAGCGGCAGAAGCGGATTCTCCGATGTGACGTTCAACAGCTACTATGAGGACGCTGTGACGTGGGCAGCCGACAACGGCATCGTCAACGGCACCAGCATCACGACGTTCTCTCCGAACGCAAATGTCACCCGTGAACAGATGGCGGCAATTCTGTACCGCTATGCGCAGTACAAGAAGTACAATACCGCCGCAAGCTCCAGCTTGAATGGCTTTACAGACCAAGCAAGCGTGTCCGGCTATGCCACGGCTTCGCTGGAATGGGCTGTTGCCGAAAAGCTGGTCAACGGCAGTGCCGGCAAGCTCATGCCGACCGGCAACGCCACCCGCGCACAGGTTGCAGCCATTCTCCACCGCTTCGTGGAAAACGTGGCGAAAACCACAAAATAATCACTTTGCAGCACAGGACTGCCCCCATTTGGGGGCAGCCCTGATTGCCGCATTTATAGGGGGAAATACAAATGAGAAGAATCAAACGAATTTCTGCATGGATTCTGACCCTCGCGATCCTTTTGACGCTGACGGTTCCCGCGTTGGCGGCGTCCGGCGTCCAGAATGAAGTACAAGGCAGCGCCGCCTATATGGTGTCCGCAGTCAAATCCCCGGAGGTCGGTTCCATTGGCGGCGAATGGGCAATTATCGGTCTTGCCCGTTCTGGTTACACTGTTCCCACAAATTACTATGAAGATTACTATGCGCGCGTCGAGAAGTACGTCAAAAACTGCTCCGGCGTGCTGCATGAAAGAAAATACACCGAGTATTCCCGCGTCATCCTCGCGCTGACCGCCATTGGACGCGATCCGTCCAAGGTCGCGGGCTACAACCTTTTAATGCCGCTGGGCGATTTTGAAAAGACCATCTGGCAGGGTCTGAACGGCCCCATTTGGGCATTGATCGCGCTGGATTCCGGCAATTACGAGATTCCCAAAAATCCCGCCGCAAAAACGCAGGCAACCCGGCAACTCTACATCGATGAAATTCTGAATAGCCAGATGAAAGACGGCGGCTGGAGTCTGACCGGCACCGGAGATTCCGACGTGGACATTTCCGCAATGGCATTGCAGGCACTTGCAAAATATCAGGATCAGAAAGCGGTCAAAACCGCGACAGACAAGGCTCTGACCTACCTTTCCAAAGCGCAGGACAGCAAGGGCGGCTACGCATCGTGGGGCACGACCAACGTCGAATCCGTCGCGCAGGTCGTGGTCGCGCTCTGTGAGCTGGGGGTTTCTCTGGACGACAGCCGCTTTGTGAAAAGCGGTCACACGCTGACGGAAAATCTTCTCTCGTTCCGGCAGTCTAACGGCGGCTTCTATCACGTCCTCGACGGTTCGGACGGCAACAATCAAATGTCCTCGGAACAGGGGTTCTATGCCCTCGTTGCTATTGACCGCGCAGCAAACGGTCAAAACAGTCTGTACCGCATGAGCGACGTGGCGAAGAACACCTCAAAACCCGCCACGAGCGTCAGCAAGGGCAATGTAGACGCTTCTGTGAGTGTCCCCGGTGTGACCGCCCCCGGTACAACGTTCTCGGACATCAAGAATCACGCAAACAAAGCTGCTATCGAAGAACTTGCCTCGCGCGGCATCATCAATGGCATGGGCAAGGGCACGTTTGCCCCGAATAAGACCATGACCCGCGCGGAATTTGCCGCTATCGTCACACGCGCCCTCGGTCTGGCGGCAAAGGACACGAAAGCCTTTACGGACGTTCCCAGCTCCAAATGGTACGCCGGTTACATCGGCACAGCCAACAGCAGCGGCATTGTCAACGGCGTTGGCAGCGGCAAGTTTAATCCGGACGGCACCATCACCCGGCAGGAGGCTGCCGCGATGGTCGCCCGTGCCGCAAAACTGTGTGGCCTTGATCCATCGATGGACGAAGCAGCGACAAAGGATATGCTGGCACAGTTCGGAGATTACCGCAGCGTGGCATCCTGGGCGAAGAAACCGATGGCGTTCTGCTACTCCGTCAATATCCTCGACCAGAGTGACCTCAATATTGAACCCACAAAAGCGATTCTGCGCTGCGAGATCGCACAGATGCTTTACAATATGCTGAGCGCTGCGGAGTTGATCTGATATGACATTTTGGCAGAAACACAAATGGAAAATCCTTGCGCCGGTACTGATCGTACTGGTGCTGGCGGCGGCGTTCATTTTTGGCGACCGGAATATGCCGAAGCAGAAAGACCCATTGGCACAGCCGACCGTTGCTGCCCCGGTGGAGACACCGGCGCAGAACGCGGCGGAATCAAATACGCCGGACAAGGTTGAGACAGAACCGACGCAGACGCCCACAGAAAACGTCTCAGAGCCGTCTGACGACCCGCAGGTAGACAAACCCGCACGGACTGACACCGAGCCGCCAGAGTATCTTTCGCCGGAGGAAATCCAGGCAAGTGCAACCGGCGAATATGAAGAAGTGGGCGGCATGATGATCGACACCGGCACGGGCAAGGACAAGTACCAGACCGACCCCGTGCCGGAGGGCAAGCCAATTCCAGTCGAGCCGGAGGACGTGGAAATTGGCGATGCGGAATACACCTGCACCCTCTCCATCTCCTGCGCGACAATCCTTGACAATATGGACCTTTGTAATAAGGAAAAGCGTGAGCTGGTGCCGGAGGACGGCTGGATTCTGAAACCGATGACCGTCACATTTTATGAGGGTGAGAGCGTTTTTAACATCCTACAGCGCACCTGCAAACAGCAGAAGATCCACATGGAATTTGAGAACACGCCGGTCTACAATTCCGCCTATATCGAAGGAATCAATAATCTCTATGAGTTTGACGTTGGTAACACTTCCGGTTGGATGTACAAGGTCAACGGCTGGTTCCCCAATTACGGATGCAGCCGCTATCAGCTCAAGGATGGCGATGTGATTGAATGGGTCTATACCTGTGACCTCGGAGATGATGTGGGCGGCGGCTACGCGACTGGAAGCGAATGAGAAACAAAGACGCCTTTTCAGGCTACCATCCGACGATCAATTTTTTATACTACGCGCTCGTTCTCCTGTTCTCCATGTGCCTGATGCACCCGGTCTATCTTGCGATTTCTCTGACCGGCGCGCTGGCGTATGATATTTATCTCAAGGGCAGAAAAGCGGTGCGCTTTGCCGTCATGGGGCTTCTCCCCATGGCGGCCGTTGCCGCGCTCGTCAACCCGGCGTTCAATCACGAAGGTCAAACGATTTTGACGTATTTGCCCAGCGGTAACCCGCTGACGCTGGAATCCATGTTCTACGGTATGGCCGCAGCCGTCATGCTGGCAAGCGTCGTACTCTGGTTTTCCAGCTACAACGAAATCATGTCTTCGGACAAGTTTGTCTATCTCTTTGGACGCATGATCCCTGCACTGTCATTGGTGCTGTCTATGGCCTTGCGCTTTATCCCGAAGTTCAAGGTGCAGATGCAGACGGTCAGCGAGGCGCAGGCGTGCATCGGCAGAGATACGAAAAACGGCAGCGTGTTCCGCAGAGTTTCCAATGCAATCAAGATTTTCTCCATCATGGTCACATGGAGCTTGGAAAATGCAATCGAAACGGCAGATTCCATGCGCTCCCGCGGCTACGGTCTGCCGGGACGCACGGCGTTTTCCATCTATCGTTTTGATGATAGAGACAAAAACGTTCTCGCGTGGCTGATCTTCTGCGGCGCGTACATTCTTTCGGGCTGGTTGGCAGGCGGAATGTATTTTAGGTATTACCCTACTGTTAAAACCGCCTTATGGACGCCATTGACGATCAGCTTCATGTTCGTGTATCTGGCACTTGTTCTTACCCCCGTGATTCTCGACCGAAAGGAGGACAGGCAGTGGAAGTCTTTACGATCCGAAATTTAACGTTTGCATATCCCGAACAGGAGAAAAATGCAATCTCTGACCTTACATTGTCCGTCCAGCCGGGCGAGTTTCTGGTGCTCTGCGGCCCCTCCGGGTGCGGCAAAAGTACGCTGCTCCGGCAGCTCAAAACCGTCCTCGCGCCGCATGGACGCAGAAACGGTGAAATCCTGTTCGACGAAAAAAAGCTCGATGAACTGCCCCAGCGCGAACAGGCTGAAAGAATCGGCTTTGTGCAGCAAAGCCCGGAGAATCAGATCGTCACGGATAAGGTCTGGCACGAGCTGGCGTTCGGTTTGGAATCCCTCGGCTATGATACGCCGACGATTCGCCGCCGCGTTGCGGAAATGGCATCGTTTTTCGGGATTCAGGAATGGTTTTATAAGCCGGTCACAGAGCTGTCCGGTGGGCAAAAGCAGCTCTTGAATCTCGCTTCCGTTATGGTCTTGCAGCCAAAAGTGCTGATTTTGGACGAGCCGACGAGCCAGCTCGACCCCATTGCCGCATCCGACTTCCTTGCCACCCTCGGCAAGATCAACCGCGAGTTGGGAACGACCGTCCTTTTGACCGAACACCGCTTGGAAGAAGCGTTTGCCTTTGCGTCGCGCGTGGCCGTCATGGACGGCGGCAAGCTCCTTTGCACCGGTACACCCGCCGAAGTGGGCGCGGAGCTGAAAAGCAGCGGCAACGCAATGTTCCTCGCCATGCCCGCCGCCATGCGCATCTGGGCAGCCACGGATTCTAAAGCGGTCTGCCCCATCTCTGTCTGCGACGGACGAAACTGGCTGCTCGATTATGCGAAAACGCATGAGTTGCGACCTGTTCCGGAAGAAAAGAAAAACACGCCGAACGGCGAAACCGTCGTCTCGGCGCGGGAACTCTGGTTCAAATACGACAAAGACCTGCCCGACGTGGTAAAAGGTCTATCCTTGGAGCTGCACAAAGGCGAATTTCTTACGCTGCTCGGCGGCAACGGCACGGGCAAAACGACCACGCTCAAGCTGCTGGCAAGCCTGAAAAAAGCTTATCGCGGCGAGCTTGCCATCACAGGAAGCGTCGGAATGCTGCCCCAAAATCCGCAGGCATTGTTTGTGAAATCCACCGTCCGTGAAGATTTATTGGAGATTTTACCAAAATCCGAACGCAAAACCGAGCGCCTTGCACAAGTTGTCTCCCTCTGCAAGCTGGTGGAGCTGCTCGACCGCCATCCGTATGACCTTTCCGGCGGCGAACAGCAGCGCGCAGCGCTGGCAAAAATCCTGCTTCTGAACCCTGACGTTCTGCTCCTTGACGAACCGACAAAAGGACTGGATGCGGAGTTCAAGCAGGTTTTCGGGCAGATTCTCCGGACGCTGCAAGCGTCCGGCGTGGCGATTTTGATGGTCAGCCACGACATCGAGTTCTGCGCGAAATACGCCGACCGCTGTGCATTATTTTTTGACGGCAATATCGTCACGGAATCCGAGCCGAAAACGTTCTTCTCTGGCAACAGCTTCTACACGACGGCTGCGAACCGCATTGCGCGCGATGTGCTGCCAGATGCGATCACGCCGGAGGACGTCATTGCTGCCTGCGGCGGTGCGGTCGAACCGGAAGCGGCATTGCCGGAATATCAGCGCATCCCGCCCGCGCCGGAGAAAGAGACGCGGACGGTGAAAAAGCTCCCGGTCTGGCGAAAAATCCTTGCCGCTGTGTCCGGTGCCGCTTCGCTGGTGCTCATCGCGCAGGCCATCGGCGTGACAGACCTCACAAAGCTCGTGGACGCAAACGGCATGACGGCGCTGGCAGGCGGGCAGCTCAAGCTCTACGGCATTTTGCTTGCTGCACTTCTTGTGTTTGCACTGTCCATTGGCCGGAAGGCCGAACGTCCGGATTACCTGATTCAAACGCCCGTGGAAAACCGCAAGCTCCAAAAGCGCACCGTGACTGCCACGCTGCTCATCCTGCTTTTGATTCCTCTGACGCTGTTTGTCGGCGTGTACTACTTCGCTGGGCGAAAATATTACTTCATTTCGCTGCTGATTTTGCTCGAATGTATGCTGCCGTTCTTCCTGATTTTCGAGGGGCGCAAGCCGCAGGCGCGCGAGCTGGTTCTGATTGCCGTGCTCGTTGCGCTGAATGTGGCAGGGCGCGCTGCGTTCTTCATGCTGCCGGAGTTCAAGCCGGTCGTTGCCATGACGATTCTCGCGGGTGTGGCCTTTGGCGGCGAAACGGGATTCTTAGTTGGCGCGATGACGATGCTGGTCTCGAATATGCTCTTTTCGCAAGGCCCGTGGACGCCGTGGCAGATGTTCGCTATGGGGTCAATCGGCTGGCTGGCAGGTGTCTTGTACCGCAAAGGTGTTCTGCGGCGCGGGCGGCTGAGCCTTTGTATCTTCGGCGTGATCGCGTCCACGATCATCTACGGCGGCATTATGAATCCCGCGTCTGCGCTCATGTGGTCGAACACGATCAACTGGAAAATCATTTTAAGCTACTACGTCACCGGCCTTCCGGTCGATCTGGTGCGCGCCATTGCCACGTTTTTCTTCCTGTGGTTGATTGCCGAACCCATGCTCGAAAAGCTCGACCGCGTCAAAGTCAAATACGGCTTGGCAGAGTAAGCAGTTTTGTGGAAATGCCATTTGGACTACAGAGATACACGATAGCTATCAATGTGTACGGACTTGGTTGCTTGGAGTAAAAAACTCCGCCATTGAGATTCCAAGCACCCTGCAAATTTGCTCAATGGTATCTACGGAAAGCTGGCTGCCTCTGCAGCGAGAGACGCGAAGCGTCGTGTAGGGGATGTTTCCGCTTTGACATAGCTGGTATAATGTCATGTTTCTCTCATGCAGTAATTCATCCAATCGTGCGTGCGTATTCAATGTCCTTTCACTCCTATCAAAAAAAGCAGGGTAAACTTTTGATGATAGTATCATATCACAAATACTGTCCAATAAACAGGACTTATAGAACTCGGCCTACGATTCGGAACTCCAGTTCCGGTGAAGCTGGCTTCGGTGCATATGCCTTGTTGTAAGACACCATAACCGGCTGCATCCGCCGCACGCCGTCACTGCTGAGATATGCTTCCGGATCATCCGGTTCCTGTTCGGCGTATGCCTTAATGTAGCCTTGCCCATCGTAGATCATGACGCCAACTTCGCCGGTACGGAGTGTTTCACATTGCTGTACCCACACGATCTGACCGTCGTGATAAACCGGTTCCATACTGTCGCCGGATACCCGAACTCCGAACTCTGCGCCATCCGGGATGCTGCTCTCCGGGAAGCTGACCATCTCAAAGTTTCCTTCATCCAGAAACGCACCTGTACCAGCGGATACCGGCAGGTCGCTGACCGGCATGTCCAGATAGCGGATCTCCAGCATTGGCGGCATTTCCCGATACTTCCCGGATGCAATCAGATCTTCCCGATACTCTTTTACTTTTCGACGCCCCTCTGCGTTCAGCAGGGGGCGTTTTGTATTGCTCACAAAATAATCAAAGCCATCCTCCAGATGCAGCGCGGCACAGACAGCCAGAAGCTGATACGCACTTGGAATCGATATACCCTTTTCCCACTTGTTCACCGCAACACGCCCAATGTCCACGCCATATCCCATTAAGATCTGACTGAGCTGCTCCAAGCTCAATTTCATGCTTTTTCGCGCAGCACGAATCTGGTTGCCAATATAATTGCACGCACGGTCTTTTGCCGCATTGTAGTCCGGCAGATTCGCCTGATACGCAGCCAAATGTTTCATTCCTGTTGTCATGATGAATTCCTCCAATTTGGGATGTTCTCATTATAGCCGTCGCAGGTATGCTTGTCAATGAAATGTTCTTGTGTGTTTACAAATGCGTCATTGACGGTTCTTTATAGCGTCTATATAATAAAACCATCGTCAATCCCATAATCTCCGGAACACGCGCCTCCACTCCTTGGGCGTGTCTGTCGAAGCCTCTCCAGACAGTCCTGTTCCAATAAGGGATTGTCAGCATACAGAATCGAAGTCAAACATGGAATCAGGAAAGAGGGGTAAGCATGAATCCAGCAATGAATTGTGCAGCGAAATCAGATCGTGCAGTTAGATGTCCGATCTGCCAAAGAGGGCGGCTCCTCAATGCCGCTGAGCATACGGACCTGCGCAGTCTGCAGCTGTTCCGACCGGAGCAGGCAGATCGCGCACAATGGTTCTCCAAATGCCCGAAGTGCGGGCAGCAGATTGGACTTGCAATCTATCCAGTTGAAGTAATCATCTAAATTGTAATTAACAATCCAATAATATGGTACCAGTCAAGCGCACCAGCCGCCCACCTTAGAATGTGGGAGTCATCGCGTTCGGAGCCTTACGGTAAGCTGTTCAGCTTTCCGTAGGGCTCCTTTTTTGTTTTTTTGCCCGTTTCGCTGAATAGCGGAAAGGGCATACATGCGCAGATGGGCTGAGAGCATAGCAAAGTATCCGTAATCTCCTCGTTTCTTTTTTGCTCAAGAAACGAAAAAAGGAGATTACAAAAATGGCATGGATCAATGGCTTTGAAAGAAAAAGATTCGATGAGGAACAGAAACGTCTCGCAGAAGAATATCGTATCGCAGGGATGACTGAGGAGCAGATTGAGCAGATGTATCAATTTGATCTTGTGGAAT
>ERZ772880.1343-NODE-1343-length-21370-cov-12.751443_pt1 | contig 21370 bp, 18 predicted proteins | sample MGYA00580577_ERZ772880 | MGnify/ENA primary metagenome ERZ772880 (study PRJEB29015, sample SAMEA2737705) | human gut metagenome | biome: human gut; feature: human-associated habitat; material: faeces | place: China | collected 2012 ... | reverse complement strand
TCAAGGGGTTCGCTCTTGTCATCGGTCTTATGTCCCTCTATCCTGCCACGCTTGAGAAGATTTACAAACTGTCCGCAGTCAATATCCACATTCTGAATATCCTGTCCCATATATTCAAAATTCACAAGATACTTTTCACCGTTAAGAACATAGTGTTCATCAGTAGAAATTTCTTTGACATAATACCTGCCGAAAGGTATCTGTACATCAAATTTTGCGGCCATATCCTCATCAAGTGAAACCTCTGAAAGCAGTCCGTCCGCAGGAATAGCAGAACCGTCAGCGGCAGTAATATCTTCTGCGGCGAATAGCCCGAAACGAATGCTTGTATAGCAGTCCTTGCCGTAGATCCCGAACAGTTCATCACTTTCCATAACCTTAGAAAGCGATATCCTCACGCTCTGATACTCATTTTCAAAAGCTGTATTCACAGTATCTCTCACCTCAAATTCCTGCCCTGCATATGTCAGCTCAACATCTTTAGGCTCATTGTTCAGCACATAACCGTATGGAGCTTTGGTCTCTCTGACCTCATACTTGCCGAGATAAAGCGGCTCGGTTTCGGCATAGCCGTTTTCGTCTGTCGTGATCTCCGAAACAACATCTCCTGCATAAGCTCTTGTTGTACCGTCGAGTGTAACGATATCCTCTACAGCGATCACCTGAAATACTGCGTCGCTGAGATCTCCGTCTGCAAACACGGGAGTGTAAGTTGTTGGATTCACGATCATTTCACCGTTTTCATTGGTGTATGCGGAGGAAGCCGTTGCCACGCTTGTGAAAATATCGCCTGTTTTCCGAACGCTGATTTTTCCTTTCTGAGCGGTGTTTTCTTTGCGGACTTTAATAACCGTCAGGGCATTTTCTTCCTCTGCGTTATCAGCAGAAACTGTGAAAGACACAGGCGTACTGTCCAGAACATAACCCACAGGAGCCTGAACCTCAACAAGCGAATATTCACCGTAGGGAAGAACTTCGGGAGTGATCAGATAGCCCTCGCTGTTTGTGTAGAAAGTGTCGATTGTGGTTGGGGTAGGGTATGCAAAAGTCATTGAGATCTTCTGACCGTTTGAATCATAGATCTCAAAGCCTGCACCCTCGTAAGGAATGGTTTTTCCCGTTTCGGAATCCACTTTTACTACCTTGATATAGCTTTTAAATTCTGCATTGTTGATGAGGTAGCGATAGGTCTGACCGTCAGCCGAAATTTTCACATCAAAATCAGCCATAAACTCAGTACCTTCCCAGCCCTTGGTCTGATGCACGGTGTAAATTCCGTATGGCATATCCTTGGTTTGTGCAAATCCGTTTTCATCGCACGTCAGGTAATCACGTTCTGTTTCAACAGCATTTGCATAAGACCCCGAAGATTTCAGATACACCTCAAATTCAGCTCCCACTTCGGGAGTTTCTATCTGAGTAGAGCCGTCATCGGAATGCTTGATCATTGCGATATTTCCCTTGATAACGTCCTCAGTCACTGTCATAGAAAGTGGGTTATGCTCAATGAAATAATTCTCAGCTTCTGCACCCACTGAATAAACTGTTTCGTCAAGGAGATAGCCTTCACTTGGCGAAATTTCCTGAACAGTGTAGTTTCCGCAGACATACTCTTTTGTTTTGAAATATCCGTTTTCATCGGTCGTATAGGTATCGGCAAGCTCGCCGCCACGATAAATGCCGTAAACTGCTCCTGCAAGCGTTCCGTCGCCCTGTGCTGATGTTGTTTCAGAATCCTGCTTTGTTACCTCAACTGTAAACTTTTTGAGGATATTTTTGAATGTCTTGGTTGTGGTCGCATCTGCCGTAAGGGTTGCAGTCTGATCCGCTGGAACTACATATCTTACGGGAACATTTTTCTCGGAAATGGTGTACACGATCTTCTCATTATTGCTGTTGTAAACAGGAATATCGGAAAGAATTGCAACACCGTCCGAACCTGTTTTAATTGTGTAGGTCTTACCGTTGCCCGTAATAGTAAACTCTCTGTCTCCGTTCTGATTATCCTCAGACTGTTTATTGATCTTTATCGAGCCCGTTTTAAGTTGATTGTTGAACTTCACATTCACAGTCAGATCAACATCTCCGCTTGTCAGCGTAACATTCTGAGCCTTAGGAACTTCGTATCTTGTATCTACATTGATCTCGGATACGGTGTAGGTGATCGATTTGCCCGTAGATGTGTTGTATACCTTTAATCCGCTAAATTCGGCAACGCCGTTTGCATTGGTTTTCTTGGTGTAACTGCTGCCGTCGTTTCCTGTGACCTTGAACTCTCTGCCGCTTACGATCCCATCTTCGGCGGTCTTATTGACCTTAATTTTGCCTCTCGTAAAATCTTCGGTCACAAATACATTTTCGTCAGCCTTTAATGCGAACACTTCTTCAGAGATACTGTAACCTGTCGGTGCGGAGATCTCCTTAACGTAATACTGCTTTTCAGGTAACTGAATGGAGCCTGTTCCGTCCTTGCCGATAGTGATCTCGCCGACCTTGTTTTTACAAGCCTTATCGGTATATACTCCGTATTTTGCAACCGTGCCGTCTACCTTGCTTGTGCCTGAAATTTTAACAGTTTTGTCCGAAGCAAGAACCTTGGTTATTTCAAATTTCACATCATTTTTTGTGATCCTGAAAGCCGACATATTCATAGCCGTTGCGGTCTTGCCGTCAGTCTTGTTGTTGATAACAACGCCCTCAGAACCGTTTGATTCGATTCTCCAGTGTGTACCTCCTGCGCCTGTGCCGTCCCCGACTGTCTTTGAGTTTATGAGTTTTTCCGAAACGCCGATAGACTTAAGGTAGCTTATTACATCATTTCTTGAATCAAATTCACCCATATATATCCAAACGTGATCCTCACCAACCGGATTCTGAGCGACCACCACAGATCCTGCTGTAATAACCGAACCGTCAGCACACTCCCAATACGGGCGGTCCGTTGTCTTGATGTTTTTCTTTTCGACTTCGACCTTTGAAGTCTTTCCGTCGTAAGTTATGGTGCAGTTATCATTGACTGTAAGCCAATGATCTGTGTCAACAGGCACAGGGTTGTTCCAACTGAACCCCGATGTTTTGTATCCAAGCTGCGTAAGAGTATAGTACACAAGACCCGAACAGTCAATGCCGAGATTATTTATCGTTTCAACAGAAAGCGGAGTGTACTGACCCTGAACATACGCATGCCAGTAGCCCTTGTTTCCATAGGTATACGGCGTACCCAGCAAAGTCGCCGCCTTTGCGATCACCGTATCCGCTGACGGGAAGGTCGGGTTTTCCATAGGTGTGCTTGCGGCACTTGCTGTGATAGCTCCGCTCATAGATGAACCGAGCATAGAAAAAGCACAGAGTCCTGCCATGAACCCTGTGGTAAGCCTACGTAAAATTCGGGAGTTTGCCGCAGGCAAACTCTTAGGGCAAGCACGCAAACGTAAAAGACGAAGCGAAGTATTCGCTTGCCCAAGCTTCTTTAATATTTTCGATTTTTTGAACATAAAGTGCATTTCTCCTTTTCATTTTTGCAAAGAAAAAGAGCCGGATTTCAGCTCTTTCGTTTGCACATTTTAATATATTTCATCATATCTTTGGTTGCTTATCAAATCCGCCCCTGATACATATGATTCATCAATATCTATTATTTCGCTGAATCCGCAGTCGTTATTCAGCAGAAATCCTTGTCCCTGCGTATCAAGAACAAACCATGTTCCGTTTACCTTAACGACATTTGCTACATGACCATACAGTTTTGACGGCGTCCATGCAAGATAGCATTCCAGACCTGTACCTTTGCACAAATAGTAGGTCTGCCACGAATAATTCACACAAGTGCCCGAACCGTTTTCAGTCATCCAGTTGTATACCGCCTCTGCCTTGCTGTAATCAGAGCCGTTATGAGATAAGCTTCTGCCGATATCCATATATCGTTCTTCCTCAGTAGGCACCGGCAAGGGTGGTTGAGTCTGCGGAACTTTTGTAGTCTGCGGCTTTGTTGTTGTGACAGGCGAATTTGTTACCGCAGGCTCTGCCGATGCTGACTGCTTTGCCGTTGTTGATCGGGTGGCAGACGGCTCGTTATTCTGAGGTTTCTCATTGGACGGCTGGGCGTTCTGCTCCGCTAAGTTATTGTCCTGAGAATTGTTGGATGGAGTATTATTCTGCACAGCTTGGTTATTACCCTGTACAGCGTTATTCTGCCCCTGAACCGAATTGCCGCCTGTATTTGAAGTGCTTGATTTCTTAACCGCAGTTACTTCAGTATCTGTCGGCTTTGGGGAAGATGATACCGTCTGCGAACTCTTTTTAATGGTCGCTGTGGTTTCGCTTGTATCCTTTTCTTCCTTTGCCGTTGCTGCAGAGGTTGTCAACGTAGTTGTAGTTTGGCTCACCTCTGAGGTTTCCGCAGTTTCAGAAACATTTCCGCAGGCTGATAAAATCACCGCACAGAGTATCAAAATTAATATCGCTCTTTTCATATCATCACGCTCCTTGTCAAGCAATATATCATATATCCGCCCACAAATCTATACTTTTTGCAAAAGTTCTACCTTTGTTACAAGATACACAGCAAATGCTTTAGCAAACTACATACTTAGCTCCGGTTCAGGTTCATCTTCAGGCTCCGACATTTCCTCATCGGGAGTGTTCTCCACCTCGATATCCGTCTGCTGAACCTGCTGCAGCTTGAGATCATAAGCATTGAGCACAGCCTGATTTACGGCAGTTCTCGCCGACTTGGTTATGGCGTGGAAGGTGTCGCTGTACTGCTTGTTGCCGTCCTTATCGGTGTATGAGGTGGAGGGCATATTGACAAATCTGCCCTTTTCGGTCTCAATGACCCTAAGTCCGTGAACGGCGAACATACCGTCCATTGTTACGCTGGCATATGCCTTGATTGCTGAATCCTCTTTGTTTACCATTCTGTTGATAGATGCGTGTATTTTCATAATTTCATTCTCCTTTACATGGTCTGTTCGATTTCATGTTCTTCTTCAAATTCTTCGTCCGGTTCGATTATTTCCGGCTTGGTTTCCCTCACTGCGATAAGCCCTATGCCCGGCAGATTTACTACCACATGATTAAACTGCTCCTTGTACTTTTCAATCTGCTCGTCGGTAAGTGAACAGCTGTCCCACTCGCCGTATTCGTTCCGGTAGTTGCCTGAAATGTAGAATGTACCGTGGACAAGAGTTTCTCCCACTATTCTGTTTGGAGCAGAGCCGTTCAGCAGAAATTCATCATTGCACCAGCAAAGAGCGTTGTTTTGGGGTTCGAAATATATAGGCTCGATGCTGCCGCCCACAACTTCTTGCATGGCATGGATATCATTGCGAATTTCAGCTTCATATGGAGCTTTTCCGTTTTCCACGATAAGAATTTTCATTATATCCGAATGATTTGTTTTATCGATATCGAAGTCTATCGGCTTGAATCCAACGCTGTCGCAGAAGTAAAAGCCTTTATCCTTGCCGTCGCAGATTTCAATGACATTGCTGACTGACATCGACTCTCCGAGATATCCGGGAGGTGTTTTGTCCGAATTGCAAAGGGCGAAAACACTTTCAAGGCTGTCACAGGTCACAGTACCGCCGTAAATCTGACGGTAATTCTCAGCTTTTATGCCGCCATGTGATTGTGTGTAGTCGTAATTCATAAAAGCGAGCTTATTACGGTCCTTTTCATGGTCGATCTGAAAAATCCTGATCTTCATCTGCGGAGCCTCGATCTGTTCAAGCCGTTCAACCGCCCATTTCGGAAGCTGCTCATAGTCGGCAACTCCGAAGAAATCCTCACGGTAGAATTGTGCTTTTTCGTCGTCCGCAAGGAACTGCCCGAATACCTTTCTGCCCGATTTTTCGGGATCGCAGCCAAAGCCGCCTGCTGCGTAGAAATACTGATTTATTGGGTCCTTGAACTGTTCGTTAAGGATTTCGGGCTTGAGGATCAACAGCTTTCTTTCGTAATCCTGCGGCTTATCGGATTGAACGCACTGTTTTTCGCCCACAAGTCCGAGCCTGTCATATCTTTTCTTTACCTGATCGATAAAGCCGTTAAGCACGGCGGGATGAGAATCAACACAGTATTCGCGCATTTCTTTTTGGGGAAGATATGAGGGGATAACAGACCTTGTCCACTCCTTGTTCTCACGGGAGAAACGACCGTCATCTTTCTTATTAAGAATGCTTGCGGCAAGCACCCACATTGTACGGTCATAACCGAAATCGGCTATGACCTTTTTAGCCCCATTTTTATTCAGAGTGAAACCGTCGAAACTATCTGAAATAGCCGATTCTATCGCTTTTTTACAGCGGATATTTTCCGTCCGGCTTTCACGGTATGCCTCAATTTCTCCGGTGAGTTTTGCGTTTTCAAAAGATTGTCTGTACAGATAACTCATACGTTTTTCACAGCTCCTTTTCTTTTAAGTCTCATAAGAGTTTTTAAAAGCCTTTCTCTTTCCTCCAGCACAAGTGACTCTACAAAGGAATCAAGCGGTTCACTTTCCGATTTGCAGTCGTCACACAGCTTCTCCTTTGTAACAGTTATCGTATTTCCCTTGGCGTCAAAGCTAAGAATATTCCCTGACCGTATATTAAGGGCAAGCCGTATTTCATAGGGTATCGTAATTCTGCCTTTCTTTCCTAACACCCGTACAATTTTATTCATCACTGCATTCCTCCGTTTCCTCGCCGCAGTAAGCATACAATGGACAATTACCACAATCATCATGCATGGAGCAAGTCCGTTCGATCTCTTCATCCGAGATACCACAATCACGGCGTTCTCTTTCGGGAGCATTACGCCATATCGTGAGAGAAACACCGCCGCCGTCGCACTCTGTTTCTACTCTTACGGGATTCCCGTTTTCATCGTAAAGTCCCGAAAATTCGGTCTTTCCATTTGTTGTGAGTACCTGTGCAAAAATTATCTTTTTCATAAAATTATACCTCCAAAATTGTCTGTTTCATCGTCAAACAGCGAGAGCTGGCGTACAGACCTTGCTCTCTCGCTCGTATCGTAATTGGATATGAGGAGTTCCGCATACTGACAGCCGCCGTCGTACCGCTGTGCCAAGTTGTTAATTCTGCTGATCTCCTCGATGCGGATATTCGGCTTGTCCCATATCTCACGAATTTCGGGACAGTCGTTGTAAGAAACAAGAAACTTGCCCTTGATATCCAGAAGAGTGTCACGCAGTCTGATATGATCCTTGGTTTTAAACCCGACGTCCTTGTAATAGTTTTCGGTAGCAAAGTACGGCGGATCGCAGTAGAAAAAGCTGACAGGGCGGTCATACTGCCGTATCAGCTTTTCAAAATCCTTGTTCTCAACTATGACTTTCTGCAATCGCCTCGCCGCCAAGTCTATCATCGGGAAGTCCGACCAAATGGAATGCGGCTGACTTGCAAAGCTGTCAAGTCCGCTTGCATAGCTGTAACGAATAAGCTGATAAAATTTTGCCGCACGATCAATGTCCCGAAATTTCGGGAAAAGATTGCGTTTATGAAGCCCTGCTATCCAATCAAAATCCTCACGGGAATTGAGGACGTACCGCAGCTTGTATTTCAGCTTATTTGGCTTATCTCTGACACAGCGGTACAGATTAGAAAGATTGCTGTTAAAATCGTTATATACCTCAAAATCCATACCGGGCGGCTTATGGAACAGAACCCAGCCTGCGCCTCCGAAAACCTCTATATACCGCTCATAGTAGGGTGGAAACCTCGCAAGTACGGCGTCTCTGAGAGCCTTTTTTCCTCCTACCCATGACATAAAACTGTTCATGTTTTTCCTTTCTGCCGTTAGAACCAACAGCAGAAAAGTCGCTTTGCAAGCACCAGATTTTTGATCTGCTGTTGGCAAAACGACCTTAATAAATATTAGATTTTACGCTGTTTTCAGCCCTTGATTATCGGGTCAACGTATGAAAAAATTATTCGCTTCTGTTCAAGGTAGCCGTCGGCTTTGTTTACCTCATTGCACAGCTCCTTGTACTGCCGCTCCGAAAGTACGGGTTTTGTCGCTCTCAGCATTGCAGGAATACTTCCAATACAGAACTTGAAGTCCACTTTAGCTTTGATTTTGTTTGTATGCATTAACCCATCTCCATTTCTAAATCTTCGTCCTGTTCCGAAACGCATTCTTCAAGATTGTTCACAATGTAATCCGACAGCCATGTGCTTCCGAAATCCTCCCTCGTCCGGAGCCGCCATATTGCAAGCTTACCTACATCAAGCTGAACATCTTCAAAGGGAAACAGCAGACAGGTAAGGCCTCCGTTTTTAAAGCTATATGCCTTTTCAAACCTATTGTCATTCTGCAATATTCCGCTTTCCGTCAGCATATCGTTTATGCCGTTCACCCAGTCATGCAATTGACCGCCGCAGCCCTGCAGGACAAGACCTTCGATGTCCTTCATTTTTCTGAGCTCGTCAAGAGTAACGCCTTGAATATCCATTACTGCAAAATCTCCTTTCCGTAATATTTTCTCAGCAGACTTATGATAAAAAGTTGCCCTTTTCCCGTAACAAAAGTCTGCCGATAAGTCTTTTTCAGACCATTGACCTCGAATACCGACTCCTTGACCGCAAAATATCCTCTGTCGATATATCTTTGATATGGCAGATTGTTTGACATTAGTACACCCGTTCTTTTGAGCCAGCTGTACAGCTTGTTTCTGCCCACAGGGATATTTTCGGCTCTTGCAAGCTTTGCCATTGCGTTCATGTCGATAAGATCATTGGTGCCTGTCACCTGATTTGCAAACTCCACCAAAGGCTGATTGTGTCTGATACGCTCGTTCAGCTTTTCGATAGCCGTCATCTGAAGTCTGAACAGGTCACGGTACGGTTCGTCGAGGAAGGGCAGGTAGTTTTCGATAAACATTTCTTCGTTTGTAACATAGCCGCCTGTTCTGCGGATAGTTGGGAGTATCTCTGATGTTACCCAGTGCTTAAACTCTTTTGCCCTTGGCATCTTGCTTGAAAGTATTAGGCTGTATAGTCCGCTTTCATTGATTATTGTCGGATGCTGCACTCTGCCCATGGGGTCACGAATTGTTACCCCATCGCCCTGATACTTATCTTCCTCATCAACGTGATCAGATAATGCCTTTTTCGTATTTCTGTACTCCAAAATCTTGGCAACATCCTTTCCCACAAACCAAGGCTCGCCGTCCTTTATGATCGTTCTTACTTTGCCGAACTCTTCATTCTCAAATATTTTTATCTTCTGTTCCATTTCCATTCTCCTTGTCGATCTCTGAAATATACTTTCCAATAGCCTCGATAACATTTGTAGTCACCGCATTTCCTGCCTGCTTGTAAAGCTGAGAGTCGGACATTCCTGTGGTTTTGACCTTGTTAAACTGCTCATCGGTAAAGCCCTGCAAACGCCAGCACTCCAAAGGCATAAGCTTTCGGATATATCCGCAGTAAACAACGCCGTGTCTGTCGGTAACGGTCAAAGTAAACATCGGCTCGTTGGGAAGTTTAAATCTTCGTCCCTCCTGTCTTACTTCTGCCTTTGCAGGGGTAAGCACAGCTATTGGCTCGGTAACGAGTATCACTGCGGACTTCTCACCCTTATGATGACCTATACCGCTGTCCTGCCTTGCGGTGATACATCTTGCCAGCTCTGTGACCTTCGGCTCGGGATTCATATCTATCCCCAACGCATAATATCCCTGATTACAGCTTGTTGTAAGGGTATGAGCTATCTCCTTTCCTACTCTCCCACGCCTTGAATTCATATTTGGGTATGCAAGGTCAATACTGTCACCGGGCAGAGCTATCTGATAGCCTGACTTAGTTTTTGATTTTATCGGCAGGCCGATTATCTCATAAAGACCTGTTTTTCCTCCAAAACCGCCAGCCTGACTTGTAAGGGTTATGCTCAGTCCGTCGGCTGAATATACTCTGTTTCCCTCTCTGCCTGAAATTCTTTTGACAAGAGTTTTTGGATTTGCATCTGTGAAAGACAATACTTTTCCGGAACACTTTTCTCTATGAAATCCGACAATATACACTCTTTTTCGGGATTGGGGAACACCAAAATCTGCGCTGTTAAGCACTTCCCATACGACATCGTACCCCAATTCATCCAACGTACTAAGGATGGTCGCAAACGTCCTGCCTTGGTTATGTGATAGGAGTCCGGGAACATTCTCAAGCAGCAGATACTTAGGTTTTTTAATGGCGGCAATCCTGGCGATCTCAAAGAAGAGAGTTCCTCTTGCATCGTCAAAGCCGCCCCTTTTTCCAGCGATTGAAAAGCTTTGACAAGGGAATCCTCCGCAAATAAGGTCGAGATCGGGCAGTTCGTTTGGGTCAATTTTTCTTGCGTCATCGTAATACACCTCGTTTTCCGTATCATACAACGTTTCGTATGCTTTTTTAGCATACTTATCTATTTCGCAGTATCCGACGCACTGAAAGCCGCCTGCTTTTTCAAGTTCTGAGCGAAATCCGCCGATACCTGCGAAAATATCAAAATATTTTATCATTTACCACGTTCCTTTCTGCAATAAAAAAAACGGCCAAGCTTTTTTCAAAACTTGACCGTCACATTGATATATTCATTTCTTCAGATTCTTCAATATCCTCAGTTTCCGTAATTTCTTCTGTTTGCTCATCGGTCTGAGTCTGTTCCTGATCAATTTTATGGAACTTATCCACATCGGGAATAACTCCGAGCGTTCTTCCGTTATCGAATTTGCAATGGAGAGTACCTGCATCATCCACAAACTCAACCGTACCACAGGTTCCGCTTTCAATGGGACAGTAGTCGTCCATCGAGTCAACGCAGATCCTTGTTCCTTCCGGATATCTCTGTCTCAGTATTTCTACCTTGTTTTGGTTGTATATCATATTGCCTCCTGTTGAATTAATTTTTGCTCTCTTTTAATGGTATACCTGCCACATTGGAATCACCCTCTCTCTTGTGCTAACAAAAAAGACTGTTTCGTTTAACATCACATTAATTCGTGATATTAGACAAAACAGCCTTTAAAACTTCGTGAAACTTTTTTTCATAAAAATACGGCAAGTAGGGAGCAAAATCTGCTCATAACTTGCCGGAATGCTTGACAATATTTAATTGTTGAGGGTTCAGATCCTTTTTTAACGAAAAAGCATCTACGGTTTTACACCTGAAAATTTCGCTCTCAAAACGCAAAAAAAGCTCGTAAATACGAGCTTTTCGAGGTGTGCATCTATTTTATTGCACAAGTATGGTGCGGATGACGGGACTTGAACCCACATGACCTTGCGATCACTAGCACCTGAAGCTAGCGCGTCTGCCAATTCCGCCACATCCGCATATAAAAATTTGAAACTTTTACTCGGCTCAAATTCAAAAACCGAGGTGGATGCTAATCACACTAATCCACATTTATGATGAACCGAAAAGCAGCCAAGCAAATAAATTCACTGTCGTTACGCTACCTGAAGCTAGCGCGTCTGCCAATTCCGCCACATCCGCATATTTAACGTTGCTCAATGCAACGTACTTATTATATCATATTACACGTACTTTGTCAATACTTTTTCGCAGTTTTTTCGATAAAAACGCCAAAAAATAAAGCCTGACTAAAAAGTCAGGCTGATTTTTATATCGGAATCATCACCCGTTTTTAAACTGCTCACTTAGAGCCTGATCACTCATGCCGAAAGTCACAAGCTTGCTGAAATACTTGTTCTTCATAAGCGCCTTGATAAGTATTACACCAACTATCGTTACGCATACAAATTCGCCTAAGGCTACCCAGCCCATGTTCACAAGAAGCGGCGTCTTGAAGACATACGTCAGTTCAAAGCCAACTATCACCGCATTTGATATCACCGGGAAAAGCGACGCAACTACAAGATTTACCTTGTTTCTCAGCAGATAGATAAGAACCGCTGCCACAACTGTAGCAAGCGTTCCAAATACTACGTCCACCATTCCGAGCGTACTGAATAGATTGACTATCAAACAACCTATAGAAAGCGAAATGATGTAATCCTTGTTGAAATAACAAAGTAGCATCAAAACCTCAGATATGCGGAACTGTACCTGTCCGTATGCAAGCGAGCTGCAAAGCATCGTAGCCACAACGTATATCGCTGCAATAAGTCCCATGTTTGTTAAACGACGTGCACTGAAAATTTCCATAAAAAAATCTCCTTGTTTTTATTTGTGAGTGGTTGATCTAGGTTACACTCTATTTAATTGGAAAATAAAATAACATAAAAAGGCTGCCGCCGAAACGACAGCCCGTTTATTTACGTTAATTTAGCTATTGATTAAGCCTTGCCAACAGAACCGAAGAGTTCCATCTTCTCCTTGACCTTAGCCTTGATAGCCTCGAAGCCAGGATTGAGAAGCTTTCTTGGGTCAAAGCCCTTGCCCTGAAGATCCTTGCCCTCTTCAATGTACTTTCTTGTAGCTTCCTGGAATGAAAGCTGGCACTCTGTGTTTACGTTGATCTTTGCAACGCCAAGTGAGATTGCCTTCTTGATCATGTCATCAGGAATACCTGTACCGCCGTGAAGTACCAGTGGCATATCGCCAACCTTTTCCTTGATAGCAGCAAGTGTCTCGAATGAAAGACCTGGCCAGTTTGCTGGATACTTACCATGAATGTTACCGATACCAGCTGCAAGCATTGTAACGCCGAGATCAGCGATTGTCTTGCACTCGTTTGGATCTGCGCACTCGCCCATACCTATAACGCCGTCCTCTTCACCGCCGATAGAACCAACTTCGCACTCGATAGAAAGACCAAGCTGATCTGCAACGTGAACAAGTTCAGTTGACTTAGCAAGGTTCTCCTCAAATGGATAGTGTGAACCGTCGAACATGATAGATGAGAAACCAGCCTTTACGCACTTGTAGCAGCCCTCATATGTTCCGTGGTCAAGGTGAAGTGCTACTGGTACTGTAATACCGAGCTCTTCGACCATTGCCTTTACCATAGCAGCAACTGTCTTAAAGCCTGTCATGTACTTGCCTGCGCCCTCAGACACACCAAGAATTACAGGTGACTGCAGTTCCTGAGCAGTGAGAAGGATAGCCTTTGTCCACTCAAGGTTGTTAATATTGAACTGACCTACAGCATACTTGCCTGCAAGTGCCTTTGTCATCATTTCCTTAGCTGAAACTAACATTTTTTAACGACCTCCGTTATTTTAAATTTTCCTTTATTATTATACAACATTACTCCGACAATTGCAATAGCGTGACATTAATTTAACAATTATGTAACATTTAAACCTCGTACATCTCGATGACCTTCTGAGCCACCTCGATCTTTGTGCATCTCTTATCCATAGCCTGCTTTTCAAGATATTTATGAGCCTGCTGTTCTGTAAAGCCAAGATACTGCATAAGTGAGCACTTTGCTCTGTTCACAGTTCTTATTTCTTCAAGCTTTTTGTGCAGTTTCAGGTTTTCAGACCTTATGCCCAGCATTCTTTTTCTTGCGGCACTGACAAATTTCATTGAACGGTAAAAATACTGTCTGCCTAGTGGCTTTGGTATCACCATTACGCCGAAATCTTCCAGTTTATCAGCAAGGATATCCGCATTTTCCGACTTTGCGATAGCCACACAGCTTGCGTCAGTTGAGGTGCAGACTATCTCCGCAAGCTCGTTGCCATATTCGTCTGACAATGGACAGTTTATCACGACACAGTCATAACTGCCTGACCCTACCGCACGCCTTGTTTCAAGACCCGTTGCGGCTATAGAAGTCTTGCAGGTGGGAAAGGTTTCTTTTAACAGACTCACAAGCATAGCTGTTGCCTTGTCATTGCTTGAAGCCACAAGTATCCTGTCCATTTCCCCACCTCCTTTTTTTAGCTTTCTCTGACATTACAGATGATAAAAATATCTGGCTGTTTCAAACTGCTCCTTATCGGCAGCTCTCTCATATTCTATGATAAGCTCCTTTTCTATTGCGATAAAACGCTCCAACATATGCTCAGGAAGCCTATCCGCAAGAAACTCGCTCTTTTCAGCACGTTCAACAGCTTCTTTCAAAGACTGCGGAAGTGTTTCAAGCTTTGCAAGCTCGCTTTCATCTGCCGAGCCTATATTGAAATTAAAAGGTTTTGGAAGTTCTTCCTTATTTATAACACCGTCTATGCAGGCATAAATAAGCAGACCCATAGCAAAGTAAGGATTACAGGTGTTGTCTGCTGAACGGAGTATTATACCATTCTCATCTGTATCAGCAAGCGGTGCACGAAGAAGCTGTGCGTAATTTTCATGTGACCATGAAATGTACTTAGGTGCAAGCAGACTGCCAAAACGTTTGTATGAATTTGTAGTGGTGTTTAGAAACAGCGTCATATCGCCAACGTTTTTCAGTATTCCTGCTATCATGCGCTCAGCCTCTTTGGAAAGTCCGCCAAGCTGAGGTCTGAAAACATTTTCCGTGCCTTTCATGCACATGAGCATTATATGCAGACCAGATCCGCAGTTGTCAACGATAGGCTTTGGCATGAACGTTGCGTAAAGCCCATTTCTGTCAGCCACAGATTTTACAACGTTCTTGAACGTCACAAGATTATCGGCAGCTTTCAGTGCGTTTGAATACTGAAAATCTATCTCGTTCTGACCCGGACCGGTTTCATGTCTTGAGCTTTCTGGGAAAATATCCATTTGCTCAAGCGTCAGGCAGATATCACGTCTGAGGTTTTCTCCCCTGTCAACAGGCGCAGCGTCACAATAGCCTGCATAATCGTGAGGACGCTTTGTAGGCATATCAGTATCGTCCTTTTCAAAGCAGTAAAACTCGCATGAAGTACCTATCTGGAAGTTATATCCCTTGCCCTTCGCATATGCGATAGCAGTTTTGAGGAAAAACCTGCCGTCGCCCTCGAAAGCCGTTCCGTCAGGATATTTCAGGTGGCAGAAAAATCTTACTACCCTGCCGTGCTGCGGTCGCCATGGAAGAAGCGCCAGCGTATCAGGGTCAGGGAAAAGTCTAAGGTCTGAAGCAGTCACATTCAAAAAGCCACCGAGCTTTGAAGCGTCAAAGATAAGTCCCTCTCTGAATATTTTCGGCAGCTCGCCTGCTATAACAGAGATAGTCTTTAGCGAACCGAATATATCGCAGAACATGAGCTTTACGAACTTTACGTCGTTTTCTTCAACGAACTGCAAAACCTCTTTCTCTGTGTATTTCATAATAAATCCTCCGTAATGATACTGTTCAGAAAAGTTTTCCATTCCTTACTTATAATTATATCTGAACAGCCAATTCTGTAAAACCGAGCAGTTATAAAGATTTTGTTACTTTATTTTTACCTTGCATTATTTGTCGATATCATCCAGCCAAAGCTTAGCCACAGCGTCAGACGGCATTCTCCAATCGCCTCTCGGTGACAGGGTAACAGAACCGATCTTTGCACCGTCAGGCAGGCAGGAGCGCTTGAACTGCTGTGAGAAAAATCTGCGATAGAATGTTTTGAGCCACTTGTCTATGACCTCGTCAGGATAATCCCCCTCAAAGGCATATTTCGCAAGCCTTTTCACCTTTGACGGCTCAAAGCCCCAGCGTATGCCATAGTAAAGGAAGAAGTCATGAAGCTCATATGGACCGACAAGGTCTTCTGTTTTCTGTGTCATCTCAGTGCCACTCTCGTCGGTAGGAAGAAGCTCAGGAGAAACAGGAGTGTCCAAAATATCGTACAGTACATCTCTAAGAGTATCAGATGTGCAGGTGTCGCCGTAATACTGAACGATATGCCTTACCAAGGTCTTAGGGATAGAAGCGTTCACACCGTACATGGACATATGGTCGCCGTTGTAGGTCGCCCAGCCGAGAGCAAGCTCGCTCAGGTCGCCTGTGCCGACCACCATTCCGCTCACCTGATTTGCGATATTCATAAGCACCTTTGTGCGCTCTCTCGCTTGACCATTCTCGAACACAACGCTGTGATCGTTATAATCGTGACCGATATCTTCAAAATGCTGTAAAACTGCATTTGAGATATCCACCTCTCTGAACGTTACCCCCAAAGCGTCGCAAAGTATCTCCGCATTGGAGCGTGTGCGCTTTGTTGTGCCAAAGCATGGCATCGTCACCGCAACGATATCAGTATGAGGACGTTTCAGCAAGTCCATTGCCATTACACATACAAGCAGTGCAAGCGTAGAATCAAGTCCCCCTGAAATGCCAATGACCACAGTTTTGGAATGTGTGTGTGCGATACGCTTCATAAGTCCATGGGATTGCATTTGCAAAATAAGGTGACAACGCTCATTTCTCTCCGCCTGATTTGCAGGGATAAAAGGCGTTTTAGAAAATTTCCTTGTAAGCTTGGTATCACACATATCAAAGGTGATATAATCTACAGGCAGAACGTCAAGAAAATACGGCTTATAAATTTCATTTAGCTGATCCCAAACCGAATTGCTCTCAGGATAGGTGGAGATCTTTCTTCTCTCGAACGCAAGCTTTTTGAAGTCTATCTCAGATATAGTTATGCCGTTTTCAAAAAGTCTGCTCTCTGCAAGTATAGAGCCGTTTTCCGCAATGATATTGTGACCCGAAAAGACCATATCCTGCGTTGACTCACCGTCACCGGCGGAGCAGTAGATATATCCTGCCACCAGTCTTGCAGACTGATTTGACACAAGCTGTCTGCGGTAAGAATCCTTGCCGATGACCTCATCGCTTGCGGACAGATTGCAAATAAGCGTTGCACCCGATTTAGCAAGATAATTTGAAACAGGGTCAGCCACCCACAGATCCTCGCAAAGCTCAAAGCCTATCTTCACGCAGTCGCTTGGCTGCTCGCCGTTGTTTTCCCAGTTGTCAAGCTCAAAGACATACTGTCCCATTTGTGCAGAATGCATATCGTCATCGGCAAAATACTGTGTAAGCTCAAGCTGGATATTGCCGCCCATATATGGTGCAAAATGCCTTGCCTCATAAAACTCGTTATAATTCGGTAAATGCGTTTTCGGTATAAATTTCAGTATCTCACCGTTTTGTATAACTGCCGCACAGTTATAAAGCTTGCCCTTTGCCCTCACAGGCATACCAACAGCCACAAGCATATCGCTGTTGACAGTTTTCTTCGCTATTTTCACAGCACCGTACATCGCCCTATCAAGCAAAGCGTTCTGAAAGAACAAGTCCTGACAGGTATAACCTGTTATGCAAAGCTCAGGGAACACAGCGACCTTTACGCCCTCTTCCCTGCACTTTTCAAGTTGACTGATTATTTTATCCACATTGAAGTCAACGTCTGCCACCTGTATCTCAGGGGTGCAGGCGGCGACCTTTATAAAACCGTCTTTCATAAAAATAAGCTCCTTACAAGAAATTATCATTGTTATCATTATACCATTTTTTATAGGTATAAGTCAATGATTTTTACAGTATAGCAAAACTATTTTAGAACGATACTAGACAATCGACCACTAATGTGTTAAAATTGAGATATCACATCAAAGGGGGAACGCCATATGAACAAGCTGTGGGATAAGTTTCTTTTAGGCCTTAGCTGCTGTGCATTCATGCTTGCAGAGGGAACAGATCCGTCAAACATCACCACATTGCTATTGGCTGTCATATGCTCCGCTATCTTTCAAATAAAACCAAGCTCTGCCGTTGCATACCTTTCAGTTATTGCGTACAGCTCGCTTTGCATTTTCAGTAAAGAAGCTTTGATACTCGCCCCTTTGGTACTTTATGATGCTTTCTGTACAAAATTTTACCCTGCTATGGTCTTAACATTCATAGGCGTACTTGCAAATATATTCACTCTGGGAAAAGACATCTTCCCGCTTGTCGCTCTTTTTTTGGTAAGCTTCACAATTTCAAGCCGCAGCGTTCTGAACGAAAAGCTGACAAAGATGCTCATAAATACTCGTGACAATTCAAAAGAACTTACCACCCAGCTTGTAGAAAAAAACAAAGCCATGCAGAGAAATCAAGACTACGAGATATATCTTGCCACGCTGAAAGAGCGTAACCGCATTGCAAGGGAGATACACGATAACGTGGGACATATGCTCACAAGGTCTATTTTACAGCTTGGTGCGCTTTCGGTCATAAACAAAGATGAAACTGTCGGTGAAGCCATCAACGACCTGAGCGGCACGCTGAACACCGCCATGACGAGCATACGAAGCAGCGTTCATGATCTTCATGACGATTCTATCGCACTAAAGCCTGCTGTTGAAGACTGCATAAGACCTCTGAAAGACAGATTTGCAGTAAGCTGTGATTATGACTTTTCCGAAAGAATGTCACGAGATGTGAAGCTTTGCTTTATTGGCGTTATAAAAGAAGCGCTTTCCAATACTGCAAAGCACAGCAACGGTGACAGCATAAAAATAATCATTCGTGAACACCCTGCTCTTTATCAGCTTAGTATCGCAGACAACGGAAGCTGTCCCGAAAAGATAGACGAAAGCGGAATGGGGCTTGCCAATATGCGTGAGCGTGCGGCTTCTTTAAATGGAAACATAAACATCACATCGGGCAGCAAGGGATTCCGCATTTTTCTGTCTGTGCCGAAACAAAACCTGACTAAACGGAGGTCTTGACATGAACATTGTTATAATAGATGATGACAAGCTTGTGGCGGTGTCGCTGAAAACCATTTTGGAAAGCACAGGCAGTGTGAAAGTTCTTGCCATGGGAAGCTGCAGTGAGGAAGCCATAGAGCTTTATTCTCTTCTCAAGCCTGATGTTCTGCTTATGGATATCCGCATGAACGGTATGAGCGGCATTGAAGCCGGCGAAAAGATCCTTGCTGGGTACCCTGACGCAAGGATACTTTATCTTACCACATTTTCTGATGATGAATACATTATAAAGGCTGTGCTTATGGGAGCAAAGGGATATATTTTAAAGCAGGATTTTGAAAGCATATGCCCTGCCCTTGAAACCGTCATGAATGGGCAGACAGTTTTCGGCTCAGATGTTGCAAGCAAGCTTCCTGAGCTTCTTACCAATCACAGCAGTTTTGATTTTGACCACTACGGCATAGTCGAAAAAGAGCAGGAGATAATCGAACAGGTGGCAAAAGGACTTAGCAACAAGGAAATAGCCTCACTGCTTTATCTCAGTGAGGGCACAGTGCGAAATTACATCAGCACTATCCTGGAAAAGCTCTCCCTCCGTGACCGCACACAGCTTGCTATTTTCTACTACACCAACATACAATAGCACTACAATTTCATAAAAAGTAAAGAGGAGACGGCATGACCGCTCCTCTTTTTGTTATTATTACATTTTAGCTCTTTCCTTAGCTCTCTGTGAGTTGCTCAGAATACGCTTTCTTATTCTTATGCTCTTTGGTGTTACTTCAAGAAGCTCATCATCAGCGAGAAACTCAAGTGAATCCTCAAGGCTGAGATTTCTTGGCGGAACAAGTCTGAGTGCGTCATCAGAACCGCTTGCACGAGTATTTGTAAGGTGCTTCTTCTTGCAGACATTTACAACAAGGTCTTCCTGCTTTGGTGAAGCGCCAACTATCATTCCCTCATATACAGGTGTGCCTGCTGTGATGAACAGCTCGCCTCTCTCCTGTGCGTTGTAAAGACCGTATGTTACAGCCTCGCCTGTTTCAAACGCAACAAGTGAGCCTGTTGCTCTCTTTGGTATCTCGCCCTTGTATGGCTCGTAATCATGGAATACAGAGCTCATGATACCCTCACCCTTTGTGTCTGTAAGGAACTCGCTCTTGTATCCGAAAAGTCCTCTTGCAGGGATAAGAAATTCAAGTCTCATTCTGCTTCCAACAGGTGCCATTTCCTGAAGCTCGCCCTTTCTTGCACCTATCTTCTCCATAACAGAACCTACGCAGTTCTCAGGAACGTCAATAACAAGTCTTTCGATAGGTTCGCAAAGCTTGCCCTCTATCTCCTTAAACAGAACGTGCGGTGTTGAAACGCTAAGCTCATAGCCCTCACGACGCATATTCTCGATAAGGATAGAAAGGTGCATTTCGCCACGTCCTGCGACCTTGAATGCGTCTGTGCTGTCTGTTTCAGAAACTCTCAGTGAAACGTCCTTAAGAAGCTCCTTGAAAAGTCTGTCTCTCAGGTGACGGCTCGTTACGAACTTGCCCTCTCTGCCTGCGAATGGCGAATTATTTACAGAGAATGTCATTTCAACTGTAGGCTCAGATATCTTTACAAAAGGAACAGCCTCAAAGTTGCCGAAGTCGCAGATAGTGTCACCGATAGTGATGTTCTCGATACCGCTTATACAAACGATATCGCCAGCCTTTGCACTCTGGCATGGAACTCTGTTAAGTCCCTCTATCTGATACATTGTAACTATCTTGCCACGATATTCCTTCTTAGTCTGATGATAGTCGCCGATCGTAACGTCCTGATTAACTTTCATTTCGCCACGCTCTATACGGCCGATAGCTATTCTTCCTACATACTCGTTGTAGTCGATAGCGGAAACAAGATACTGCATTGGGCCCTCAGTATCTACCTCAGGTGCAGGGATATAGCTGAGTATCTCGTCAAAGAGAGGTATCATATCCTTGCCCTCTTCATCAGGTGAGTGAGTAGCTGTACCTGCTCTGCCTGAGCAATAAAGGATAGGGCTGTCAAGCTGCTCGTCAGTAGCGTCAAGATCCATGAGAAGCTCGAGAACTTCGTCGCCTACCTCGTTAAGACGAGCGTCAGGTCTGTCTATCTTGTTGATAACGATGATTATTTTATGACCAAGCTCAAGTGCTTTCTGAAGCACAAATCTTGTCTGTGGCATTGGACCCTCGGCTGCGTCCACAAGCAGTATAACACCGTTTACCATTTTAAGAACACGCTCTACCTCACCACCGAAATCAGCATGGCCTGGGGTGTCGATAACGTTTATCTTAACGTCCTTATACTTGATAGAAGTATTCTTTGCAAGGATAGTGATTCCTCTCTCACGCTCGATATCGTTTGAATCCATGACTCTTTCTTCTACAGCCTGATTTTCTCTGAAAGTACCGCTCTGCTTGAGCATCTGGTCTACAAGGGTAGTCTTACCGTGGTCAACGTGGGCAATAATAGCAACATTTCTTAAATCTTCTCTAATCATACATACTCCTCCGATTTATCAAGACACAGCAAAGCGAATGCTTTCTGTAACGATTTGCTTAATATATTTCGCAAAAATTATAAACAATAAAAATTATAAATATATTTTCTCCCATCAAAGGAAAGAAAATCGTAATTTTTCACAAAAAGCCTATAAAACACAAAAGCACCTTGCGAAATTTTCCGCAAGGTAACTTTCCTAATTGAGAATTATAGCACATTTTTGCCGATTTGTCAAGAAAAAAGTATCATTCACAGGTTACGCCTTGTAGTGCTACAATAGATATTGGACAAAATTAAGAAAAAAGAAAAGAGAGATAGG
>ERZ772880.1342-NODE-1342-length-21372-cov-11.072759_pt1 | contig 21372 bp, 20 predicted proteins | sample MGYA00580577_ERZ772880 | MGnify/ENA primary metagenome ERZ772880 (study PRJEB29015, sample SAMEA2737705) | human gut metagenome | biome: human gut; feature: human-associated habitat; material: faeces | place: China | collected 2012 ... | reverse complement strand
AAAAATTCGCAGAAATGCATTGCAAACGCTGCATTTTTGCGCTATCATCGGGGTAGTAATGCAAAACCGGAAGGTGAGGTGCATCGGATATGGAAACCCAAAATACGACCACTGCACAGGAACCAAAGCCTGTGCGCGGGCAGGGCGTGCTGGAATGGTACGAAGCACTCATTTCGGCCGCGCTGGTGCTGGTGCTGGTCTTCTCGTTCTTTTTCCGCATCATTCAGGTGGACGGCAGCTCCATGGTGCCCACGCTGGTCAATGGGGACAAGCTGATTGTCTGGGGCGCGGGCTACACGCCCCAGCGCGGGGACGTGGTGATCGTGGACAGCTATACTTCCTACGGCAAACCGCTGGTCAAGCGGGTCATCGCCAAAGGCGGCGACACCATCTCCATCGACTACGATGCCGGAACTGTGGAAGTAAACGGGGAGCTGCTGCAGGAGGACTACATTGCAGCCCCCACCCATCTGGGTTATGACGTGGAGTTCCCGTATACGGTGCCGGAGGGCACGGTGTTCGTGATGGGCGACAACCGCAACGAGTCGCTGGACAGCCGCTCTTCCTACGTCGGCTGCATTGATGAACGCGATATTCTGGGCAAGGTGCTGCTGTGCTTTTTGCCCGTTTCGGATTTTGGAGTGGTAAAGTAACATGGACGAAATGGATACTCGGTTTGCAAACCAATTCAATATTCAGTGGTTCCCGGGCCACATGACCAAGACCCTGCGCATGATGGAGCAGGAGATCCAGCACGTGGATGCCAGCCTTGTGCTGCTGGATGCCCGCATCCCGCTTTCCAGCCTGAACCCGGAGATCGAGCGCATCACGGCCCGCAAGCCGAAACTATACGCGCTGAACAAGGCCGATCTGGCAGACCCGGCTGTAACGGAAGAGTGGATCAAGTATTTCCGTGCGGCAGATGCCGGCTGTGTGGCCATCAGCGCCAAGCAGAAGGGCGGTGCCAATGCGGTAAAGGCTGCCATTGAAAAAGAACTGGCGGGCCTGCTGGAACGCCGCCAGAACCGCGGCATGGGCGGTGCCAAAACACAGGTGATGCTGTGCGGCATCCCCAATGTGGGCAAATCCACCTTCATCAACACCTTTGCAGGCTCTGCCCGCGCCAAGGCGGCAGACCGCCCGGGCGTAACCAAGGGCAAACAGTGGGTCAGCACCGACAAATTTGATCTGCTGGATATGCCCGGCGTACTGTGGAAGAAGTTCGACTCCAAGACCATTGCGTCCAATCTGGCCTTTATCGGCTCCATCAAGGATGATATTCTGGACGTGGAAGAGCTGGCCATGAACCTGCTGGACGAGGTGCGCCGCAACTACCCCGACCTTGTGGCCCAGCGCTACAAGCTGGATGCCGAAACGCTGGCCCTGCCGCCCTACGAGCTGATGGAAGCCATCGGCCGCAAGCGCGGTCTGCTGGTGCGCGGCGGCGAGGTGAACACCGAGCGCTGCGCCATTATGCTGGTGGACGAGTTCCGCGCCTGCAAGTGGGGCCGCATCTCGCTGGAGCGTCCGCCGCAGCGGGATGATCTGGCTGATTTTGCCGAGGAGGATGACGAATGAAGCGCCGTTCCGACGAGGAGATCTCGGCTCCGCTGTATGAGTACGATGCCGCTGTACGCAGTCAGTACGGCTGCTTTGCAGGCGTGGACGAAGCCGGACGCGGCCCTCTGTGCGGCCCGGTGTGCGTAGCGGCCTGTATTCTGGACCCGGAGAATCCGGTCTTTGGCATCAACGACTCCAAAAAGCTTACCGAGAAAAAGCGGGAAGCTCTGTTTGATGAGATCATTGAAAAGGCGTTGGCCTACAAAATTGTTTTTGTGGGGCCGGAGATTATTGACCGGGACAACATCCTCAACGCCACCATGGGCGGCATGAAGCAGGCCGTGGAAGAGCTGGACATCGTGCCGAACCTTGTTCTCGTGGATGGAAACCGCACCCCGGCAGGGCTGCTGGTCCCGGCACAGCCGGTGGTCAAGGGCGATGCCACCAGTGCCAGCATCGGCGCAGCATCCGTCCTTGCCAAGGTCAGCCGTGACCGCTATATGCTGGAACTGGACAGACAGTATCCGCAGTATCAGCTGGCAAAGCACAAGGGCTACCCGACCAAGCTCCACTATGAGCTGATCGCCCAGTACGGCATCCAGCCGTTCTACCGCCGCAGCTTCCTCAAAAAGCAGGGCTACTGGCCGGAGAACGGAAAGTGAACCGCGCCGAGACAGGGCGCAGGGGAGAAGCTGCTGCGGCCCGCTGGTATCAGAAGCAGGGCTGCAGGCTGCTGGCACATAACTTCCACACCCGGATGGGTGAGCTGGATGTTGTGGTGCAGGAGCCAGATGGGACCATTGTCATCTGTGAGGTCAAGACCCGTGCGGAAGGCTCTCTGGCCAGCCCGGCAGAAGCGGTGGACCGGCCCAAACAGCGCCGCCTGATCCGTGCAGCACAGTATTATCTGCAGCAGAACGGCCTGAGCGATGCACCGGTGCGATTTGACGTGGCAGAAGTGTTCCCTCTTGACAGCGGGCGCTGGATGGTACATATTATAAGGGGCGCTTTTCTCACGTAAAGCAACGGCCCCGGTGGGAAAATGTACGGGCAGAGGGCTTCTCTGCCACAGCAGAAGAGCGTGCTTTGCACGTTCTACGGCGAAAAAGGAGCGACAACAATGCAGTTTTTTAGTACCAGAGACCAAAACCGCAAAGTGACTTCCTCGGAAGCAATCGCACAGGGCCTGTCCAACGAGGGAGGTCTGTTTGTACCGGAAAGCTTTCCGCAGGTGGATGTGAAGGCACTGTGCGAGCTGGACTACCCGGCCATGGCAGCTGCCGTCATCAAAGAATATCTGACCGACTACTCGCAGGATTTCCTGACTGAAGCTGCCCACAAGACCTACGGAGAGGCCTTTGGCGGCAAGGCAGGCTATCTTGCCCCGGTGGAAGGGGACACCTATGCCTTAGAGCTGTGGCATGGCCCTACCTGTGCATTCAAGGATTATGCTCTGCAGCTGATGCCGAAGCTTCTGGTGGAAGCCAAAAAGAATCTGGGCCGCACGGAAAAGACCCTGATCCTTGTGGCGACCAGCGGCGATACCGGAAAGGCAGCTCTGGACGGCTACCATGATATCCCGGGCGTGGAGATCGCAGTGTTCTATCCCACGGGCGGCACCAGCGAGATCCAGCGCCTGCAGATGGCAACGCAGGAGGGCGCCAACGTGGCAGTGTACGCTGTGCGCGGCAACTTTGATGATGCACAGACCGGTGTGAAGAAGGTCTTTGGTGACACTGCCATTGCAGCAGAGCTTGCCAAGCGGAACATCCGCCTGTCCAGCGCCAACTCCATCAACTGGGGCCGTCTGGTGCCGCAGATCGTCTATTACTTTGCCGCCTATGCCCAGCTGCTCAAGGCGGGCAGGATCACCTTCGGCGATGAAGTGGACTTCTGCGTACCCACCGGCAACTTCGGCGACATTCTGGCAGGCTACTATGCAAAGCGCATGGGCCTGCCCGTAGGCAAGCTGGTCTGCGCTTCCAATGAGAACAACGTGCTGACCGATTTCCTCACCACCGGCACCTACACCGCAAAGCGGGAGTTCTTCAAGACCACCTCGCCCAGCATGGACATTCTGGTGTCCTCGAACCTCGAGCGCCTTCTGTACCATGTCACCGGCAGTGATGCCGAGGTGGCGGGCCTGATGAAGAGCCTTGCCGAGACTGGCAGCTATACTGTGCGTCCGGAGACGCTGGCTGCCATTCAGGAGAACTTCTCCTGCGGCTGGAGCAGTGAGGAAGAAGTGGCAGGGGAGATCCGTGTCCGCTACGAGAAGGACAATTACCTGTGTGATACCCACACCGCCGTTGCGTTCCATGTGGCAGCGCAGAAAAAGCGCGAGGGCGTGCCCATGGTGGTGCTGTCCACCGCGTCTCCCTTCAAGTTCCCGCGCAGTGTGCTGGAAGCACTGGGCCGCACCGCCCCGGAAAATGATTTTGAAGCAATGCAGCAGCTGGAAGCAGCTACCGCGCATACCGCACCGGCAAGCCTTGCCGCGCTGCGCCAGAAGCCGGAGCGCTTTAACACCGTGATCGATCCTGCGCAGATCGCCGAGGTGGCGCTGGGCTATCAGGAATAACGCATCCTGCTGCATTTAGAACAGGAGAAAAAACATGGCACTTTTTGTGCTTGGCGATACCCACCTTTCTCTGGGCGCTTCCAAGCCGATGGATATTTTTCCCGGCTGGAATGATTATGTGGAGCGCCTTGAGAAAAACTGGCGCAAGCTCATCAAACCAGAGGATACCATTGTATTGGCGGGCGATATCAGCTGGGCCATGCGCCTGACCGATACCCGTAAGGATTTTGAATTTCTGCAGAGCCTGCCCGGGCAGAAGATCATCATGAAGGGCAACCACGATTACTGGTGGTCTACCGTGAACAAGATGAATGCCTACCTCAAAGCAGAAGGCTTTGATACCCTGCACATTCTGCACAACAACTCCTACAGTGTAGAGGGGTATGCACTGTGCGGTACCCGCGGCTGGCTGTTTGATGCAGGCGAGGCCCACGACGAAAAGGTGATGAACCGCGAGATCGGACGGCTGCGCATGAGCTTGGATGCCGCCGAACCCGGGCTGGAAAAGCTGGTGTTCCTGCACTATCCGCCGGTGTATACCGGCACCAGTGCGCCGGAGATCGTAGCCACCTTAAAGGAATACAGCATCAGGACCTGCTACTATGGCCATCTGCACGGCAATGCCATCCGCTATGCGGTGCAGGGCGATGTGGATGGCATCCACTACAAGCTGGTCAGTGCCGATGGGCTGCGTTTTTGCCCGTACCGCATCAATTGAACCGTTAAAACCAATAAAAATTAACAATTTGGGCTGGCAATTGTGTCAGGAGCGTGCTATAATAGTTTTTGACGCGATTGTTGCACCCAATTGAGCGCGCGCGTCCCCGCATATTGCAAAAGCAAGTTCATCCAGGACGCAGTGCGCGGTTGCAAAGGGCAAAAACTTCCTGCCCTGCGCAATAGAATTTTTGAGTGGAGGAAAAACAAATGAATTTCATCAAGTGTGAAAAGCTCGAGAAGAGCATGGCAGAACTGCAGTTCTCCATCGACGCAGAGGCTTTCAAGAAGGCTGTTGCCGATGTTTTCAAGAAGGAAGGCAAGAAGTACGCTGTTCCCGGCTTCCGTAAGGGCAAGGCTCCCCGCGCTCTGATCGAGAAGATGTACGGCGCTGATGTCTTTACCTATGATGCCATCAATGAGCTGTTCCCCGCTGCTTACGAGGCAGCTGTGAAGGAAGCCGGCATCGAGCCCGTTGGCCGTCCCGAGGTTTCTGTGGATGCTGCCAGCGAGACCGAGGGCGTGACCCTGACCGTCAAGGTCGCCGTGATGCCCGAAGTCAAGATCGGCAACTACAACGGTCTGACCGTTGAGAAGACTGTCCATACTGTTACCGACGAGGCCGTCGATGCAGAGCTGAAGCGCGTGCAGGAGCGCAACGCCCGTGAGCTGACCCGTGAGGGTGCTGCTGAGAATGGCGATATCGCTGATATCGACTTCGAGGGCTTTGTGGACGGTGTCGCTTTTGAGGGCGGCAAGGCTGAGCACTACAACCTGACCCTGGGCAGCGGCTCCTTCATCCCTGGCTTCGAGGATCAGATCGTTGGCCACTCCGCCGGTGAGGAGTTCGACGTGAACGTTACCTTCCCCGAGGAGTATCAGGCTGCTGAGCTGGCTGGCAAGGCTGCTGTCTTTAAGATCAAGCTGCACGAGGTCAAGTACAAGGAGCTGCCCGCTCTGGATGACGAGCTGGCTAAGGACTGCTCCGAGTACGACACTCTGGAAGAGTTCAAGGAGTCCATCCGCAAGAACAATCAGGAGCAGCTGGACAAGCAGGATGACCTGGCTGTTGAGAACGCTCTGGTCGATCAGGTCATCGAGAGCATGGAGGCTGAGATCCCCCAGGCTATGTACGATACCCGTATGGACGAGATGGTCAATGACTTCGCCTTCCGTGTGGAGCAGCAGGGTCTGCGCCTGGAAGACTACCTGAAGTATATGGGCCAGACCATGGATCAGTTCCGTGCTTCCTTCATGCCTCAGGCTGAGAAGCAGGTCAAGATCCGCCTGGCTCTGGAGGCTGTTGCCGCTGCTGAGAACATCGAGGCTTCCGAGGAGGATGTCTCCGCTGAGATCAAGCGCATCGCTGACCAGTACAAGATGGAAGAGGACAAGGTCCGTGAGCTGGTCAACGTTGACGACCTGAAGAAGGATCTGGCAATCAACAAGGCCATCGACTTCATCAAGAGCCACGCCAACATCGTGGAGAAGGCCGCTGAGGCTGAAAAGACCGAGGACGCTGAATAATCCAGCTGCCAAGGCCGCAATTTGCAGGAAACGCTGTTTGAAGCATACCCTGTAAACAAAGGTTGTTAAAATTGACCGATACGGCCCTGTTTCTTTTGCCGTATCGGTCAATTTTGCAAATAGAATCATTTTTCGTATCAGGAGGCGAACTTTATGAGTTTTGTTCCTTACGTTGTCGAACAGTCGGCACATGGTGAGCGTTCCTATGATATCTTCTCCCGTCTGCTGAATGACCGCATCATCGTTCTGAGCGAGGATGTCAACGACACCTCCGCAAGCCTTGTGGTGGCGCAGCTGCTGTACCTGGAAGGGCAGGACCCGGACAAGGATATCAGCCTGTATATCAACAGCCCCGGCGGCTCCATCAGCGCGGGCATGGCCATCCACGATACCATGCAGTATATCAAGTGTGATGTCTCCACCATCTGCATGGGCATGGCCGCTTCCATGGGTGCCTTCCTGCTGGCAAGCGGCACCAAGGGCAAGCGCTTTGCCCTGCCCAACGCCGAGATCATGATCCACCAGCCGCTGATCGGCGGTCAGGGCGGCGGCCTTTCCGGCCAGACCACCGATATCAAGATCCACGCCGAGCACATGGTGTATATCCGCGATAAGATGAACCACATGCTCAGCGATTACACCGGCCAGCCGCTGGAGAAGATCCAGCTGGACACCGAGCGCGACAACTATATGACCGCGCTGGAAGCCAAGGAATACGGCCTGATCGATGAGGTCATCGCCCACCGCTGAAACTGAACGGTGCGGGGGAGAGCCCTGCGCGCAAAGACCCAGAATAAGGAATAACAGTTATGGCAAACAACAATTCCGGCAAAAATGAAAAAGACCTGGTGTGCAGCTTCTGCGGCAAGCATCAGGACGAAGTGGAACGGATGATCATCGGCCCCGGTGTCAACATTTGCAGCGAGTGCATCGGCCTGTGCCATGATCTGCTCTCGGATCAGCCGGAGCACCCGGAAGCAAACGGCCGCCCGGGCCGCGGCGCAAGCCGTACCCGGATGCAGGCTGTGGATGGTCTGGACATCAATATCCTGACCCCGGCTGAGATCAAGAACGGGCTGGACCAGTATGTCATTGGTCAGGATGAGGCCAAGCGTGTGCTGGCGGTCTCCGTTTACAACCATTATAAGCGCATCCTGAGCGGCAAAGGTGCGGATGTGGAACTGCAGAAGTCCAACGTTCTGCTGCTGGGCCCCTCCGGTGTCGGCAAGACTCTGCTGGCTCAGACCCTGGCCAAGATGCTGGGGGTGCCCTTCGCCATTGCGGATGCCACCACCCTGACCGAGGCGGGCTATGTGGGTGAGGATGTGGAGAACATCCTGCTCAAGCTGCTTCAGGCAGCGGATTTTGATGTGCAGAAGGCACAGGTGGGTATCATCTACATTGATGAGATCGACAAGATCACCCGCAAGAGCGAGAATCCCTCCATCACCCGTGATGTGGGCGGCGAGGGTGTGCAGCAGGCGCTGCTGAAGATCCTGGAGGGCACCGTGAGCAACGTGCCGCCCAACGGCGGCCGCAAGCACCCCCAGCAGGAGTTTATCCAGATCGATACCACCAACATCCTGTTCATCTGCGGCGGTGCCTTTGATGGCCTGGATAAATACATCCTGCGCCGCACCGATCGCTCTGCACTGGGCTTCGGCAGCAGCCTGAAGGACAACTCTGATGATGCCCAGCGTGCCCTGCTGCGCAAGGTGGAGCCTCACGATCTGGTCAAGTTTGGCCTGATCCCCGAGCTGATCGGCCGTCTGCCGGTCATCACCGTGCTGGACGATCTGGACGAGGATGCACTGGTGCGTGTGCTCAAGGAGCCCCGCAACAGCCTGGTCAAGCAGTACAAAGAGCTGCTGAGCATGGACAGTGTAGAGCTGGAGTTTACCGACGAGGCCCTCCACGCGATCGCCCGCAAGACCATTGAGCGCAAGACCGGTGCCCGCGGTCTGCGCAGCGTGATGGAAGGCATCCTGCTGCCTGTCATGTATGATGTGCCCAATGACCCCACCATCATCCGTGTCACCATCGACAAGGACACCGTGGAGGGCGGCGAGGCCCATCTGGAATACGGCGCTGTGCGCAAACGGTATAAGAACCAGACCACCCTGAGCTGATATCTGCACTCTGCAGACAGCAGGGAAGGGATGCCCTGCCAAATGCTTCGGCTTTGGCGGGGCTTTTTTTGCAATTTGCTTGTTTCGCGCCCGGAGTTGCGGTATAATATTAAAGTCTGGATGACTGTGGTGGGAGAACTCTCTGGCAGGAACTCCTGAAACACCCGGCATCGGATACTGTGGGAAATTGGAAGTACGATAAAGGAGTGTGTTTTTCAATGGCAAACTATCTTGAGATGAATCGTGAGGAGCTCGCTGCCGAAAAGGCAAAGCTGAATGAGCAGTACAAAAAGTTTCTGGCCATGAACCTGAAGCTGAACATGGCCCGTGGCAAGCCCGGCCCTCACCAGATGGATCTGGCAATGGGTCTGCTGCAGATGAACGATTACACCACCGACGCAGGCACCGATGCCCGCAACTATGGTGATCTTGAGGGCCTGCACGAGGCTCGCGTCCTGTTTGCGGATGTGTTCGGTGTCAAGCCCGAGGAAGTGTTCGTGGGCGGCAACTCCAGCCTGCAGCTGATGTACAACCTCATCAACATTGGCTATGTGTTCGGCTTCCCTGAGTCTCCCTGCCCCTGGTCTCAGGTGGAAAAGCGCAAGTTCCTCTGCCCGGTGCCCGGCTATGACCGCCACTTTGCCATCACTGAGGAGTACGGCTTTGAGCTGATCAGCGTGCCCATGACCCCCAATGGCCCCGATATGGACATTGTGGAGAAGCTGGTGGCCGAGGATGACACCATCAAGGGCATCTGGTGCGTGCCCCAGTATTCCAACCCGGATGGTTATACTTACAGCGATGAGACCATTGACCGGATGGCCAAGATGAAGACCGCTGCTCCTGATTTCAAGATCTTCTGGGATGAAGCATACATCGTCCACCACCTGACCGAGGAGATCATCGAGACCCCTGTTCTGTTGAACGAGAGCAAGAAGTACGGCACGGAGAACCGTGTGTTCATGTTCACCTCCACCAGCAAGATCACCTTCCCTGGTGCAGGTGTTTCCGCCATTGCATGCAGCGTGGACTCCATGAAGTATATCTGCAAGCGCTTCTCCGTGATGATCATCAGCTATGATAAGATGAACCAGCTGCGCCATGTCCGCTTCCTGAAGAACAAAGAGGGTGTGCTGGCCCACATGGCAAAGCACCGCCGCCGCCTGATCCCCTGCTTTGATGCGGTCAAGACGGCCTTTTCCGAGGAGCTGACCCCCTGCGGCGACATCGCCCACTGGACGAACCCCAAGGGCGGTTACTTCATCAGCCTGTACGTTATGCCTGGCTGCGCCAAGCGTGTGGCCCAGCTGTGCAAGGAATGCGGTCTGACCCTGACCGGTGCCGGTTCCGCCTATCCCTACCACAAGGACCCGCAGGATTCCCACCTGCGTATCGCACCCACCTATCCCAGCCTGGACGAGGTGGAGACCGCATCTGATCTGCTCTGCGTCTGCGTAAAGCTGGCAGTCATCGAAAAGCTGCTGGCCGAAAAGGCAGAGTAAGGGTTTTATTCTGTAAAAAATCTCCTCCGTGCAGAGGTTTTTCTGTGCGGCGGAGGTTTATTATATTTTGGAGGTTTCCAGTTTTTTATGAAGACGAAAGGCAAAGCATGGCAGCTTGTTGTCACAGTGCTCCTGATCGCCGCGTTTGTCTACACGGCATTCTTTGGTGTGGCAGTCAAGTACGGTGATGTGACCAAGACCTACATCAAGGGAGCACAGGATATCCGCTTTGGCGTGGATATCAAGGGCGGTGTCAACGTAACATTTGCCCCCTCGGACAACTACGATGCCACCGATGATCAGCTGGACGCTGCCCAGCTGGTCATTGAGAATCGTCTGGTCGGCCTGAACGTGACCGACTACAAGCTGTATGTGGATTATGACTCCGACCGCCTGATCCTGGAGTTTCCGTGGCAGTCCGGCGAGACCGATTTTGACCCCGAAGCCGCCATTGAAGAGATCGGCAGCACCGCCTACCTGACCTTCCGCAAGGGGAGCAGCGCAGACGGCGAACTGATCCTGGACGGCTCCATGGTCGAGAGCGCAGCTGCTCAGTACGGCCCGGTGAGCGGCAGTACATCCGAATATTATGTGGCCCTCAAGTTCAACGACGAGGGTGCCAAGGCCTTCGGGGATGCCACCACGGAGCTCTACCAGAGCAGTGGAACCATCAGCATCTGGCTGGATGATCAAAACGTGAGCACGGCAACGGTCAATGCGGCCATCACTGATGGTGCCGCCATCATCACCAGTTCCGCGTCCAATCCCTTCACGCAGGAGGACGTGGTCAAGATGGCCCGCCAGATCAATTCCGGTGCACTGCCTTTTGCCCTGACTGTGGACAGCTATTCCACCGTCAGCCCCAGCCTGGGCGAGAACAGCCTGAGCGCCATGGTGCTGGCCGGCCTCATTGCCTATGCCCTCATCGTGGTGCTGATGACTCTGCTGTATCGTCTGCCCGGCTTCCTGGCCTGCATTGCTCTGGCCGGTCAGGTGGCGGCAACGCTGGCCTTCGTCTCCGGCTATTTCCCGGTGTTTGAGAGCTTTACCCTGACTCTGCCCGGCATCGCGGGTATCATCCTGGCCATTGGTATGGGCGTGGATGCCAACGTCATCACCGCCGAGCGCATCAAGGAGGAGCTGAACAACGGCAAATCTCTGGATGGCGCGCTCAAGAGCGGCTTTGCCCGCGGCCTGACCCCCATCATTGATGGCAACGTGACCATTGTCATTGTGGCAATCGTGCTGATGGGTGCCTTCGGCCCATCGGATGGCCTGTTCGCCAAGGCCCTGCACTTCGTATTCTTCGCCTTTGGGCCCTCCACCGCAGGCACCATCTACGCCTTTGGCTACACACTGCTGACCGGCGTTCTGCTGAACTTTGTGTTCGGCGTGTTTGCCACCCGTGTGATGATCCGCGGTGCAGCCTCCATCAAGGCCCTGCGGAATCCCTGGCTCTATGGTGCTGTCAAGCCCGGCAAGGAAGTCAAGGAAAAGAAGCCCATCGACTTTGTGGGTCTGCGCAAGCGCTTCCTGACCATCTCCACCTGCCTGATGGCGGCCATCATCCTGTGTGCTGCAGTGTTCGGTGTCCGGCTGGATACGGAGTTTACGGGCGGTGCCATGATCACCCTGAGCTATCAGGGTGAGATCAGCACCTCCGAAGTTCAGAAGACCGCTTCCACCGCACTGGAAAACAACGGCCTGACCCTGCAGACCGGCGAGAATGTCGCCACCGGGGAGCAGACCCTGAAGATCTCCATGCCCGGCAACGAGACCGTGACCACCGATCAGGTGGAGAATCTGCTGACCTCCCTGAACGAACAGTACCCGGACAATGCCTTTGCCCAGCTGTCCCTGAGCAATGTCAGCGCTGCCATGGGCACCAAGTTCCTGCAGAAGAGTCTGGTGGCTGTGGTGTTCTCCCTGCTGCTCATCCTGCTGTATATCGGCTTCCGTTTCAAGAAGATCGGCGGTCTGACCGGTGGTCTGATGGCTGTGCTGGCCCTGTTGAACGACCTGATGGTGGTGTTTGGCACCTTTGTGCTGCTGCGCACCCCGCTGGACGGCAACTTTATTGCCGCCATGCTGACCATTCTGGGCTACTCGATCAACGATACGGTTGTGGTCTATGACCGCATCCGCGAGAACCGTGCCCTGATGGGGAAAAAGACCCCGTTCGAGGAGCTGGTCAACCACTCGGTCAACCAGTCTGCCCGCCGTACCATCATCACTACGGTGACCACTGTGATGGCACTGGGTGTGATGTGCGTGGTCTCCAAGCTGTACGGTCTGGACAGCATCTTTACCTTTGCCTTCCCGCTGATGATGGGTATGCTGAGCGGCGTGTATACCTCGCTCTGTGTTTCCACCTCCGCCTGGGTGCTGTGGAACGACCACAAGAGCAAAAAGGCTGAAACCAAAAAAGCCTGACCGTGTTTTGCCCGACAGGCCAAGAACCAACATCAGGAGGAACGATTTATGAAATGTCCCTACTGCGGTGATGAGGAATCCAAGGTCATCGATTCCCGCCCGACCGAAGACGGTGAGCGGATCCGCCGCCGCCGTGAGTGTCTGCGCTGCCGCATGCGGTTTACGACCTATGAAGTGGTGGAGACCGTCCCGCTGATCGTCATCAAAAAGGATAACTCCCGTGAGCCTTTTGATCGTCAGAAGCTGCTCAACGCAATGCTGCGGGCCTGCGCCAAGCGCCCGGTGAGCTACGATGCACTGGAACGGGCTGTCAGCAGCATTGAGCAAAGCCTGATGAGCTCCTATGACCGCGAGGTATCCAGTGTGCGCATTGGTGAACTGACCATGCAGGAGCTGAAAAAGATCGATGAAGTGGCCTATGTCCGCTTTGCTTCGGTCTACCAGCAGTTTGCCGATGTCGAGAGCTTTTTCACAGAACTGAAAAAACTGATGGGCGACCGCAAAGAGAAAAACTAAGGTTCCAGCGTTAAAAGCCAGACTTTTTCGTGAACTTCACGAGAAAGCCTGGCTTTTTGTTGTGCTCACCTCAACTGTTCAGCTCAGCACAAACACCCTCAAAGAATACGATGGGAGAGCCAGGCCAGGGTCTCTACCTGAACCTGCGCCCGGCGCAGTTCCCCGAAGGCTTCCTCGGGTGCATTCAGTTCCAGATGGCCATCGGCGGCGCGCAGGGCGGCTTCCAGCTCCGTGAAGTCCTGCGTGCGGAGCAGGTGGTTCATGCCCTCCCGCATGGTGTCGCAGAGCTCGGCTCCTTCGGCCAGTGCCTGCCGCGCACCGGTCAGATCGCTGTTCCGGATATCCTCCATGGCGGTGTCGATGTCATCGGAGATATCCTCTGCGAATTGCTGTACCCGGAAGCTGCTGTAAAAGGCTGCCGCCAGCAGCAGGACTACGATGCCAATGCAGACATAAATACGTTTCATGCCGCACCCCCTTGCCGGAGCCCCGCCGTTTGACGAGGCTCCTTTTTCAGCAGAAAATAATCCTCGGTATCGTTGCCCGCCAGGATCAGAATCTCTTCCAGAAGCAGGCTGTTGGCCTGTGCGGTGCGTTCCAGCCAGGCTGCATCCTTGCCGCAGGTGGTCAGGTTTTCGGCAAGCACCTGACCATCCAGCACAAAGGGGATGGTGGCCTGTGCCCGCTGTACCCTTGCCCCAAGGTCGGCGAGGGTGGCCGGTTCCTTTTCCGGACGCAGAGCCACCGAGAGACTGCCGTTGGTCTCCACGACCGCATAGGAGACATCCCGGGGGTCGAACACATTTTTGCCGCGCAGCGCCTCCATCAGATCGGCGGCAGTCAGCCGCAGGGTGCGCAGGGCGTTCTGATCGATCTTACCATTCAGGATGACCGTTTTGGGCCGCCCGGACATCAGGTTGAAAAAGCGCTGGCTCCTGAAGCTGAGAATCGATCCCAGCAGCTCCAGCGCCGCAATGAGAAAGAGGGGAATCAGACTGGCTGTGACCGGCACTTCTTCAGATTCAATGGAGATGGAAGCCAGATTGGAGATGAGGATGGTGGACACCAGTTCCTCAGGCTGCAGTTCCCCCAGCTGACGTTTGCCCATCAGCCGCATGGCAAACAGGACGCAGAGATAAATCAGGATGGTACGGAAGATCAAGAGTTTCAAACCGGAACACCTCCCAGCGTATAACCGCCGCCCCGGCGGACAAGCTACCAGAAAGGGGGCGGCAAAATGGAACAGCTTTCCAGCCATCTGGCGGAAAACCTTGCGGAGCTCAACGCTAGGTTTGGCCGATCGGCAGATTTTTATGCGAAGGAGCTTGAGCTTTACCACTGCAAAGGAGCCATCATTCTGTTTGATGGGATGGCCAGCCTGAAAGGGTTGTGGCAGCTGCTGCTGGATGCCGCCAGCCGCCGCACACCGCCCGGCCCGGCAGAACAGCTGACCGGGGAACAGGTGTTTGCGCTGTTGTTTGAGCACTCCGCACTGCCCGCAGAGCCTGCCCCTGTGGAGAACTGGGATGCTCTGATCCGGCGGCTGACGGCGGGCATGGCAGTGCTTTTGCTGGACGGATGCGCAAAAGGTATCGCCTTTTCGGTGCAAAGCCTGAACGCCCGCTCGGTGGATGAACCGGCAGGGGAGGGAAATCTCCGCGGCTCCCGGGAAGGCTTTGCGGATCTGCTCCGGGTGAATACCAGCCTGCTGCGGCGGTGCTTCCGCAATGATGCTCTGGTCATTGAGATCGATCAAGCCGATTGTGAGATGAAAACGGAGTATGCTCTCTGTTACTGCCGGGATACGGCAGACCCAAAAGCGTTGCAAAAGGTGCGGCAGACTTTACAGCGGGCCAGGCCGCAGCTGCTTTTGGATTCCAGCTACTTTGTGCCATGGCTCTTTCCCTGTAAGATCCGCACCTTTGCCCCTGTAAGCTATACCGAACGGCCTATTGTGGCAGCGGCAAAGCTGCGGGAGGGGAAATTCGTCATTCTGGTCAATGGCAGCCCCTCAGCGCTGATTCTGCCCACCCTGTTCTGCGAAAACTTTGAATGTCTGGATGACTATGCAGGAACGGCCTATTTTGCATCCTTTCTGCGGGTGTTGAAATATATCTCGTTCTACCTGAGCATTTTCCTACCGGGCGTGTTCGTCTGCTGGGCGGTCTACCTGCCAGAACTCCTGCCGCCCCAGCTGCTGTTCAAAATCGAGGCCGCCGAGCAGGCAACACCGCTGCCGTTGTTCGGAGAAATGCTTCTGGTGATTCTGATGTTGGAGATCATCCGGGAGGCTGGCCTGCGGATGCCCCAGACCCTGGGGCACTCCGTCAGCCTGATCGCTGCCCTCATCATCGGGGATGCTGCCATTGCCGCCGGACTGATGAGCACACCGGTCATCCTGACCGCCGCTGCCGCGTCCATTGCGGTGTTTGTCACGCCCTCGCTGTATGAGGTGGCAACCGTTCTGCGGCTGGTGGTGCTGCTGGCAGCAGGGGTGGCTGGCCCGGTGGGACTTGCCGCCTGCGCACTGGGCGTGTTATTTGGGCTGACCCGGGTCTCGGCGCTGGGTGTGCCCTACCTGCGGGATGCCATCTTCCCCGAGGTGCCGCTCTCGCCGGACGGTGTGACCCGGCGCAGCTACCCAAAACTTTCCCGGCGGCCCTTTACCATTTGGCAAAAACGAGGTGGTTGAAGTTGGAACGATCCTGTTTCTCTGAAAAAACACTGACCTTGAGTGTGCTCACAGCAGAGTTCGCTCTGTGCGTGTTACAGACGGGTGCGCCTGTAACAGCCCGCAGTTTTCTGCTGCGCGGCCTGCCCATGACACTGGCGCTGGTTCTGATCACCGCCCTGACAGCCGGGGCAGAGCAGCGTGCAGGCAGTTTTTCGGGTGCAGACTTGCGTTCCCGAGTGGTCTGCGGCGGGCTGGGACTCTGGTTTGTCCGGGAGGCTGTGGGAGTCTTCCGTCAGGCACAGGAACTTTGCTGGGGAAATTTTTCTTCCATGGCCATGCTGGGGCTTCTCCCGCTGCTGCTCTGGGCAGGATGGAAGTTGGAACCTGCCGTACTGGTCCGCTGTGCGCCGATCTTGTGCTGGGCGGCGGCGCTGGCGGGTTTGCTCTGCCTGCTGGGGCTGACTGGCCAGTTCCACTGGGAAAAGCTGATGCTGTCCACCGAACCTTTAACGCCCACTCTGCCCCTGTATCCGGAATACTTTGCCCTGCCGCTGTTCTGCCCGGCAAAGCAGGTGCGGTGCGCTGTCTGGCTTCCGGTGAAAGCTTTTATACTGGCTGGCAGCTTTGTGCTCTGCACGGAACTTGTGTTTGGGGCGGGGAATGCCCTGCCCGGCATCGAGCTTTTACGGGCGGGCAGGCTGGGCAGCATCTCTCGGTTTGATGCCCTTGTGCTGCTGGTCTGGTTGGCAGCGGCAATGTTCCGGTTCTGCGTGCTGGTGCAGGTGGTACGTCAATTGGCCGGGCGGCTGTGGGGCAGGGCTACACCTGCGGAGGAAAACGCATGACGGGCCAACAGCGTGGCCTCCGGTGGCTGGCGGCGGGGGTGTTGGTGCTCTGGTGCGGGGTATTTTTGCGGGCAGAGAATACCGAGAAAAGCATGGTGCGTGCCTTGATTCTTACCCCGCCCACAGTGGTGGCACAGAGTTGGACAGTGGGTCTGCTCTACCAGTTTCCGGAAGCCGCCGCCGATGCTTCTGATGCCGCCGCAAAGGTACAGCTCTGCACGGGGCGAGGAAACACCCTGCAAACGGCTCTGACGGAAGCCGAGCGTGGCCTGCCCCGTAAAGCAAGCTACCGGCTGTGCGAGTATCTGCTTTTGAATGCCGAAACAACTTTAAAACCCATTCGACAGGCGGAGACCGTGTTGAAAGAGGAGCCGGTGCAGGGCTTATCTGCCCGGGTCCTCTGCATGGATCTTTCCGGAGAAGAACTGGCCGCAGCAGACGGAGAAAACGAACTGTTCCCGGAACAGCTTTTGCAGGCCGTGAAGGAAGCCGCACCGCAGGCTCCGCACCTATACGAGAGCCGGAACGCTCTTTTGGCCCCGGTACTCATCCTGACGGATGGTGCCATTGAGAATGCGGAGGAAATGCTTCTGCTCACCGAAACAGGAAACACCCGGCTCACCCCGGCAGAGAGCCAGATGGCACAATTGCTGCTGGGTCAGAGCGGAGAACACACTTTTCCGCTGGGTAGCGGGCAGGTGACGTTCCGGCGCTGTGTAGTATCGGTGGAAGCTGTAGAAGATGGCTTTGCCGTGACCCTGACCGGCCAGCGCAGGGCGGGCACAGCTCTGCCCACAGCAGCACAGTGTGCGGCGCTGGAGCAGCTCTGCGTGCAGACCGTTCAGCGCTGCTGGGAAAACGGGTATGATCTGCTCTCTCTGGGAGCAGTTCGGGCGCTGAAACAGGGAACAGGGCGAGAAGCGCTGACTACAAAAAACGCCTGCCCGCAGGTGCAGGCAGACATGAGCTTTTTGCAGTTTTAGTGGGCGGTCTCAAAAACGACGGTGATGGTGGTGCCAACGTTCACTTCGCTTTCCAACTTGATGCGGGCGTTGTGGATGCGGGCAATGTGCTTGACAATAGCCAGCCCCAGACCGGTGCCGCCGGTGGCCTTGCTCCGGCTCTTATCCACCCGGTAGAAGCGTTCGAACACGCTGGACTGCGCGTCTTTCGGGATACCGATGCCGTTATCCTTGACGGTCAGGATACAATGGCCGTCACGGGTGCAGGAGGTGATGAGCTGGACCTTGCCGCCGGGGCGATTGTAGCGGATTGCGTTGTCGCACAGGTTCTGGCACAGCTCATCCAGCTGATCCCGGTTGCCAAGTACTTTGGCACTCTCGCCCAGATAGGTCAGGGAGATGAAGGAGCGCTGCGCGTTCAGTTTCTGACGTTCCACACAATCCTTGGCCACGTCCAGCAGATCGACCGCTTCCATGTCGGGCTGTGCATGGGTCTCGCTGACGCTGTCCAGGTGCGACAGCTGCAGGATATCGTTCACCAGCTGGATCATCCGGCTGGCTTCTACGTGGATCTTCCGGCCAAACTCGGGTACATCGGCGGGTTTGGCAATGCCGGTCTCAATGAGCTCCGCATAGCCGGAAATACTGGTCAGCGGCGTTTTCAGCTCGTGGCTGACGTTTGCCGTGAAATCCTGCCGCATCTTCTCGTTGTTTTCCCGCAGCAGCCGGTCAGAGTGGATGCTCTCAGCAAAGGGGATAAGTTCCCGGTAGGGAACGTTTTCCTGAATGTGCTCAAGGTCATCCGTCATTTTCAGAATGGGCTGAACCAGACTGCGGGTCAGCAGCCCGGCAATCAGCGCTGCTGCACCCATCATCAGAATGCAGCTCAGGATGATGGCGGGCAGGGCCGCGTCGTAGATCGACCAGATGGTCTCGGAATCCTGGGCCACACGCAGGATATCGCCGCCGGGCAGCAGCATGGCGTAATAGTAGGTCTCGTACCCCATGGTCTGGGAATCGCGGCAGTTACGGCCTACACCTTCCCGCATGGCCTGCTGGATCTCCGGGCGGGACAGGTGATTTTCCATCTGCTGGTCAGTGGCGGATTCAAACACCACACTGCCATCTGCCGCAATCAGGGTAATGCGCAGGTCTCCGTTGACGAACACGGAGAGCTGATCCGGAGAGGAAAGCTGTTCGTATCCGGCGGAAACCAGATCAGCCTGATGCTCCAGCGAGGTCCACGCCTGTTCCCGGAACGCTTTGTGAAAGACGAAGAGACAGAGCACGGCGGTGCAGACCAGACCGACGAAGCCCATGAAAAACAGCCGGTAACTGATTTTTTCTTCCATGCTCTGCGGTTTCATTCTTCCTCGCCCTCCTCATTGTCGGCCAGCTTGTAGCCGACCTTGCGCACGGTGCAGATATATCTGCCCGCGTCCCCCAGCTTTTTGCGCAGGGTGCGGATGTGCATATCCACGGTGCGGCTTTCAACAGAAATATCGGTGCCCCATACCACCTGCAGAATGGTCTCGCGGGTCACGACAAGGTTCGTGTTCTCCAGCAGCAGGCGCAGCAGACTGTATTCCTTGTAAGTCAGATCAATATGGGTGCCGTTCACAGTCACGCTGTGGCGGGCGTTGTCCAGCAGGATCTCATGGAAGGCATAAACATTCTGCTTTTCCTCGGGGGCAGAGCGGCGCAGGGCGGCCCGCACCCGGCTCAGAAATTCCATGATGCCAAAGGGTTTAGTGATGTAATCATCTGCACCGCAGTCCAGCCCGCGCACGGTATCCAGCTCGCTGGATTTTGCTGTGACCATGATGATGGGCAGTCGGCGCAGAGCAGGGGTATTGCGGAGCTTTTTCAGGATGGAGAAACCGTCCTCACCGGGCAGCATCACATCCAGAATGACCAGCTCAGGCTCTGCGGCGCGCATGGCCTGCCAGAAAGGCTCAGAGGTTTCAAAGCTCTGTACCTCGTATCCGCTGGATTGCAGTGCATATTGCTCCAGCTCGCGGATGGCGGCATCGTCTTCTACAATGTAGATCATTTGTTGGGTTCCTCCTTTGCGTCTGCGGGTGCAGTGTCGCTGTCAGGGAAGAGATAGCGCTCACGGTAACGATCCAGACGGCGCTGGAACTGTTCGCTTTCCTTGGTCTCGTTGCCGTAGCGCAGGTCGTTCAGATAAGCGTGGGTATCAAAGCTGTCCTGTGCCACCTCGATCTGGGCAACAGCCACATTGCTGCAGTGGTCGCAGACACGCTCATAGTTGGTCAGAAGATCTTCCAGAACAAAACCATACTCAATGGAACAGCTGCCGGTCTGCAGGCGGGCCACATGGCGGGCCTTGATGGCACGCACCAGTTCATCCACAACGGTCTCCAGCGGCTCGACCTTGCCGGCCATATGCAGGTCACCCTTGCGGAATGCATCGGTGGTGCGGCTCAGCACATCCTGTACGGCCCCCTCCAGCACCTGCAGCTCCTCCTGTGCATCCTTGGAAAACTCGATGCTCTTGGCGTGGATCTCTTCGGCGGAGCTCAGAACATTTACAGAATGATCGCTGATTCGTTCAAAATCGCTGATGGTGTGGAGCAAAGTGTTCACACTCTGGCTGTCGGAATGGCTCATTTCACGGCTGGACAGCTTGACGAGATAGGTGCCCAGTGCATCCTCATATTTGTCCACCTTTTCCTCTTCCTCCCGCACCTTCTGGGCAAGGGAATCGTCCCACTTGTGGGTCAGGCTCATGGCCTGCACCACGCCCACACGGGCCAGCTCGGCCATGTCAGCAGTAGCGGCACGGGCACGCTCCACAGCCACGGCGGGAGTGTTCAGCAGGCGCTCATCCAGCAGAGCAAAGCTCTCTTTTTCGGCATCGTCCGGAATGGTGAGGATGGCCAACTTTTCCAGCCCATTTGCAAAGGGCAGCAGAACAGCGGTGGCCGTCAGATTGAAGATGGAGTGGACCACGGCAATGCCCCAGGCAGTGACCGTCTCATTGACAAAGGCAAAGTCAAGCAACAGGTTTGCACCATAGAAAACAGCCAGGAACAGGGTGACACCGATGATGTTGAAGTACAGGTGCACCATGGCGGCGCGGCGGGCATTCTTGTTGGCACCCACAGAGGAGATCAGCGCGGTGACGCAGGTGCCGATATTTTGCCCGAAGAGGATGAAAATCGCGCTGTCCAGCCCAATCAGCCCCTGCGCGACGAGCGTTTGCAGGATGCCAATACTGGCGGCGGAGGATTGCAGGACGGCGGTGATGCCCGCGCCAATCAGCACGCCCAGAATCGGGTTGTTGATGGACGCCATCGCCTTCTGGAAGCCCTCCCACGTCCGCAGCGGCTCCATCGCGCCGGACATGGTGTTCATGCCGATGAACAGGATGCCCAAGCCCATCGTGATGGTGCCGAACTGCTTGGCGGTTCTGTACTTGTCGGGAAGATTCGAGAGAATCAGCCCCAGAAACGTGAAGATGGCGGCGAAATCAATCTGCACAGACAGCAGCAGCGACGTGACCGTTGTGCCGATGTTTGCGCCCATAATCACGCCGACCGCCTGCGTCAGGGACATCAGCCCCGCGTTGACGAAGCCGACGACCATGACCGTCGTCGCGGAGGAGGACTGCACCACCGCCGTGATGGTGATGCCCGCAAGCATGGCGAGGAAGCGGTTGCCCGTGACCATGCCCAGCAGCTTTTTCAGCCGTGTACCCGCCGCTTTTTCCAGCGCTTCGCCCATCAGCTGCATTCCGAACAGGAACAGCCCCAGTCCGCCGAACAGGGATAAGACATTCATAATCGTCATGATGGTTCGTTTCCTCCGAGCGTGCCGCAATGCAGCAGAATTCCGCCTGTGCGGGGAAAAATCGCATACATACCTACTTTACCACACTTTGCGCTTGTTTTCAACTGAAT